>Ga0070683_100002983_pt1 | contig 13573 bp, 14 predicted proteins | sample KBSC713LmetaG_FD_64662 | JGI IMG/M metagenome (GOLD analysis project Ga0070683, IMG submission 64662) | Corn rhizosphere microbial communities from Kellogg Biological Station, Michigan, USA - KBS C7.1-3L metaG | ecosystem: Host-associated > Plants > Roots > Rhizosphere ...
TCCCGAGCCGCGGCGCGTGCCGGATCGCTGCTGGCGGCCGACCTGCTGGAGCGCGCCGGCGGACATCCGGACGCGATCACCGGACCCCTCATCACCGAGGCGGCCCGCGACGGCGACACCTTTTCTCTCGAGCAGCTCACCGCGATCGGGCGCTGGCTGGGCGAGGGGATCGCTTCGCTGACCGCCGTGCTCGACCCAGCGGTCGTGGTCGTGGGGGGAGGCGTCAGCGCCGCCGACGAGCTGCTGCTCGGTCCTGCCAGGGCGGCGTTCGGCGCCCAGCTGACCGGTCGTGGTCACCGGCCGATGCTCGAGATCCGCAAGGCGCGGCTCGGGAACCGGGCCGGACTGATCGGTGCGGCCGATCTCGCTCGTCACTGAGGGGTCAGACCCGCGCTCCGTCGTCGTCCGGGTCGTGGGGAGTCATCGTCGCGACGAGATAGCCGAACGAGGCTAGGAACGCGGCGACGAGACCGACCGTGAAGATGCCGGGAAACGCATAGTTGATCAGGTTGATCACGACCAGCAGGATGGGCGAGACGACGAGCGCGACCCACGCCAGCCGCCGTTCGGGCGTGATCACGGCCGGCGGGGGAAGCGGGGGAGGTGTGAACCCCTCGCCGTCATCGACGCGAAAGGCCTCGTCGTCGTCCGGGTCGATGATCGGGCGGACGACGCGGAACTCGAGAGGTCGCGGGGGCTGCTCAGGAGGCGGCTCGACGGGCGACGTCAGCTCCGTCAGCTCGGCGACATCGGGCGACTCGCCGTAGTGGTCGACGATCTCGCGCCACGCCCGATCCTCGGCGGCAGCGCGAGCACGCTCGGCGGACAGGTCGCCCGTCTCGTCGTCTCGCGCGCTCACCGCTCCAGCCTAAGCCGTCGACCCACGCCTGGCGCAGGCCGGCGCTACGGTGCCGTCACCCGGGCCACGAACTCGGCCGACTCGGTGAAGATCCGCTCGGCGTCATTGTCCAGGGTGGCCACGTGGTAGCTGTTCTCGAGCTCTCGCTCCTCCACGGCGGCCGAGGAGACGCCGTGCAGGACCGTCGGTGATGATGAGACGTCGATGACATGGTCGACCCGGGAGCGGAAATACAGCACCGGTTGGGTGACCAGGTTCAGGTTCGGCACGACGACCTTCCACATGGCGGTCACCTCCGCCAGTCCCTTCAGCGGAAGGCGGGGGTAGCCGTGCTCGTCCTGGCCCGGCTTCTTGATGTCGTTGACGACCCCCCGCAGTGCAGGGATGACGTGTTTGATCACCGGCAGTAGGTGCAGCTCCGTCCGCATGCTGGCGACGAACGGGTTGACCAGGACGACGCCGGCGACCTGGTCTCCGCGCTCCTCGGCCAGCCTGAGCACGACACATCCACCCATCGAGAGTCCCGCGACGACCACGGCGTCACAGCTCTGCCGCAGCCGGTCGAAGGCCGCCTCCGCCTCGGCATACCAGTCGGTCCAGGCGACCGCATTGAGGTCCTGCCAGCGAGTGCCGTGGCCGGGCAGCAGCGGTACCTCGACGGCGTACCCCTGCCCAGCGAGCGCCTCGGCCCACGGCTTCATCGAGGCCGGTGATCCGGTGAATCCGTGCACCAGGAGGACACCGACGGCCCGGCCGCCGGTGAGCTCCTGTTGCGCGGGCAGCGCTAGGGGCGCGGTGGGGAACTGATGGGCGGGAACCTCGGCCATGCCGGGCATCCTTCCGTACAGCGCTGCGCTTGTCAGGGTTCGGTGGTATGGGCTGCCACTAGGGTGTGGCCAGACGGTGTTCGAGGCGACGGACGAGGGGGTCGGAGTGCTCTACTGGTTCCTCAAGTGGATCGCGATCGGGCCGTGGCTCAAGCTGGTCTTCCGTCCCCACGTCGAGGGAGCCGAGCACGTGCCGGCCTCCGGTCCCGCGATCCTGGCCAGCAACCACCTCTCGTACGCCGACTGGCTGTTCATGCCGCTCACGCTTCCTCGCCGGGTCACCTTCGTGGCCAAGGCGGAGTACTTCACGAGCCCGGGCATCAAGGGCTGGTTCCAGAAGAAGTTCTTCTCCGGCGCCGGCCAGGTGCCGATCGACCGATCGGGCGCGAGTGCGGCCGAGGGCGCCCTCGCGTCGGCCCGTGCGATCCTCGAGGACGGCGACCTGTTCGGGATCTACCCCGAGGGCACCCGGTCGCACGACGGCCGGCTCTACCGTGGCAAGACCGGCGTCGCCCGGCTCGCGCTCGAGACCGGCGTGCCGGTGATCCCGATCGCCGTGCTCGGCACCAACGTCGTGGCGCCTCCGGGCAAGAAGTTCGGCACCTTCACCCGCCCCGGCGTCCGTTTTGGCGAGCCGCTGGACTTCTCCCGCTACGAGGGGATGGAGAACGACCGCTACATCCTGCGCGCGATCACCGACGAGATCATGTACGAGATCATGCAGCTGTCCGGGCAGGAGTACGTCGACCTCTACGCCACCAAGGCCAAGGAGCTGTCCCAGAAGTCGGCCGCAGAGGCCAAGCGCGCCGAGCGAGAGGCCGCGGCTGCCGCGGCCGGCGAGCACAAGCAGGCATCCTGACGCCAGTGAAGGGAATCGGCCACCAGGGACTGACGCCCGGGCTGCGGTTCCCCCACCGGCCGAGAGATCCGGCCGCGATCGCGGTCGAGGACCGCATGTACCGCTGGCTCGCGGTGCTCCGGTTCGTCCTGGTGGCCAACACGGTCGGGCTCAACATCTACCGCGATGACTTCGCGCATCCTCTAGCGGCCACGGTCCTCGTGGCGGCACTCGTGGCCTGGACGTTCCTGATCAGCTGGATCTACTACACGGTCGCCGGCCGTACGACGGCGTGGCTGGTCGCAGACATGGCGGTGGCCCTCGTCTCGATCGGTCTGACCGCCGCGGTGAAGCAGCCTGGGTTCGACGCCACGGTGCCCGGCTTCTGGATCATGGGCGCCGCGTTCGCCTGGGCGATCCACTGGCGGCTCTACGGCGGCGTGGTGGGCGCCGTGCTGCTGTCGATCACCGACTGGCGGACACGGGGCTACCTGACCGAGACGGTCTACGGCAACTACTTCCTGCTGATCTTCGGCGGGGCGATCGTCGGCCTGATGGTCGACTCGCTGCTGAGGTCGGCCGCCCGCACCGCGACAGCGGAACGGGCGGCAGCTGCGGCCGTCGAGCGGACGAAGCTCGCCCGGGCCGTCCACGACGGGGTGTTGCAGGTGTTGGCGCTGATCCAGCGCCGCGCCCCCGAGCTCGGCGCCGGCGGGGAAGACCTCGGACGGCTGGTGGCGGAGCAGGAGCAGGCGCTGCGCTCACTCATCCGGCAGCAGGACGCCGTCGATCCGACCTCGCCCGGGATGGTCGACCTGGGCGGCGCGCTCGCCGCACTCGAGGGTCGGCCTGGCGTGTCGGTGGCGACCCCGGCCCACGGCGTACTTCTCGATCGCGACCGGGCGCTTGCGATCGTGGCCGTCGTGTCGGCCTGCCTGGACAACGTCGTTGCTCACGTGGGCCCTGACGCGCCGGCGTGGGTGCTCCTCGAGGCGTCCTCGGATGCGGTGCAGGTGTCCGTCCGCGACGAGGGTCCGGGCATCCCGGAAGGCCGACTGGCCAAAGCCGAGCGCGAAGGGCGACTCGGCGTGACATCGTCGATCCGGGGCCGGGCGGCGGAGCTCGGTGGCGAGACGAAGTTGACCACAGGCTCGTTCGGCACCGAGTGGGAGCTCACGGTGCCGCGTGGGTGACTTTCGCTTCACCCCTGGCCGACACCACGAATCCCGCTTGAGCGCCCATGATCCTGGCTATCCTCGCTGGCCGTGAAGATCCTCGCTCGTTGCCCTTGGTGGATCGTGCCATTGACGATCTTCCTCGGAACGCGACTGCTCGGCGCCGCGGTGATCCTGCTCGCGGCCCAGAGTCAGATCTCCGAGCCGAGCCTGGTGCCGGGTCAGGTCGTTCCCACGCTCGTCGATCCACCGACGTATCTGCACGTGATCGCCAACTGGGACGGCCAGTGGTACCGCCTGATTGCGGGGCATGGCTATCCCGGACACCTGCCCATGTACGACGGTGCGGTGCAGCAGAACTCATGGGCCTTCTATCCGATGTACCCGTTCCTGGTCCGGGCTGTGATGCTCACCGGAGCCTCCTTCGGGCTCGCTGCCTCGATCGTGAGCACCATTGCCGGCGCGCTGGTGATGTGCCTTCTGTACCGAATGCTCAGTCCGTCCTGCGGACGGTTCGCGGCGTCGCTGAGCGTGTTGGCGCTGTGCACGTACCCGGCTGCCGCCGTCCTGCAGGCTGCCTACTCCGAAAGCCTGGCGATGCTCCTGGCCCTCGCGGCACTCTGGTGCTTGCGAGAACGCAGGTACGGCGCACTCCTGGTGGTCGCTCTTCTCCTCGCGTTCACCCGTCCGATCGTCTTGCCACTCGCGCTCGTGGTGGGAGTGCACTGGCTGGCCCGATGGCGGAGCCGCGCGTCCGATCCCTTCCCACGCCGCGACGCGATCCGACTCGCGCTGGTGGGATTGGGCGTTGCAGGGTCCTTCCTGCTGTGGCCGATCGTCGCGGCGTTGGTGACCGGGCGGGCCGACGCCTACTTCGTGACTGCCAACTCCTGGTATGGACAGGACAACCACGGATGGCCGTCGTGGCTCGTCGTCCTGGTCGGAGGAGGGGACGTCGCGTTCGGAGTCTTCGTCGGGATCATCGCTCTCGTCTTCGGCCTCTTGATCGCGCGCCCGGCCACACGACTGTGGGGACTCGAGCTCCGCTCCTGGGCGTGGGCCTACCCCCTCTATCTGCTCGGCACCACCCGCCCCACGAGCAGCATCATCCGCTACGCCATGCTCGCGGTGGTGCCGTGGTGGCCGTTCCCGGAGGTCGGGGGAAGCGTGCGCGGTACGGGGCGCCGCCTCGGTCTCGCCGCGTTCGTCGGCGTGCTGGGCATGCTCACCCAGTACGCGTGGGTGCGCTGGATCTTCATAGTCTCTCCACACGGGCACGGTTTTCCGTGAGCGTCGTGTCGTAGGACCCTCTGCTGTGCGCCGTAGGGTCGACCGCGTGACGATCCACGAGACCCACCCCTTCCGCGACCCCGAGCCGGATCCGGTACGCCGGTTCCGGGGACGTGTCGGAGGCACGGTCAGCCTGTGGACCTCCGGGAACCAGACGGAACGTGCCGGGCTGACCGTCACGTCGTTCATGGTGGCGGCGGGGGAGGACGCTCGGGTGCTGGCGCTGCTGGACCCCGATGCCGACCTCAGTGAACGGCTGCTCGCCACGGGCAGCGCCGTGGTGCAGCTGCTGACCTGGGAGCACCGCGACCTGGCGGAGATGTTCGCAGGGACGGCCCCGGCGCCGGGCGGGATGTTCGCGCAGGCGGAGTTCGAGACGACGCAGTGGGGGCCGCGGCTCACGTCGGCGGGCACCTGGGCCGGCGTACGGCTGGAGTCCGAGCAGGAGGTGGGGTGGTCGACCTTGGTCACCACAGTGATCGAGCATCTCGAGGTCGGTGACGAGGGCGATGCCGCCGAGCCGCTGCGCCACCGCCGGGGCCGCTACGGGCGTTAGGGTCTGAGCCATGTCCGACGGGGAAGGAGAGCCTGCCGAGCAGGGCCTGCGGGTGATGGTCGTCGACGACCACCCGATGTGGCGCGACGCCGTCGAGCGCGACCTGCAGGACGCCGGCTTCGACGTCGTGGCTGTCGCCGCCGACGGGCACCAGGCGATCGCCCGGTTCCGCGCCGCGCGGCCCCAGGTCGTCGTGCTCGACCTCCAGATCCCCGGGCCCGGTGGCGTCGAGGTGACCGCCGACGTGTTGGGTCACGACCCGTCCGCGCGGGTGCTGATCCTCTCGGCCTCGGGGGAGCACGCCGACGTGCTGGAGGCGGTGAAGGCAGGGGCGACCGGCTACCTGGTGAAGTCGGCGTCGCGGCAGGAGCTTCTCGAGGCCGTACGCCGGGTGGCCGCCGGCGACAGCGTGTTCACGCCGGGACTGGCCGGGCTGGTGCTGGGCGAGTTCCGCCGGATGAACGAGGGCGGAGTCGACGAGCCCCAGCCGGAGAACGACCTGACCGCCCGCGAGACCGAGATCCTCAAGATGGTCGCGAAGGGCATGAGCTACAAGCACATCGCCGATCGGCTGGTGCTGTCGCACCGAACCGTGCAGAACCACGTGCAGAACACCCTGCGGAAGCTGCAGATGCACAACCGCGTGGAGCTCACCCGCTACGCGATCGAGCGGGGGCTGGACCAGTCCGACGACCAGGACGACGGCGATGTCGGCGGCACCTGAGCCGGCCCTCAGCTTCCGCCCGGCGGCCACCGACGACGCCGATGCGCTGACCGCGCTGGAGCGCGACGCGAACCTGGTCGCCCTGGCCCATGTGTTCCCCGGCGTTCCGTACCCGTCGGGCGACGTGCGCGACCGGTGGGTACGGCTGCTCGCCGACCCCTCGGTGCGGGTGGAGGTGGCCGGTCCGCCGGATCGGCTCGACGTCTACCTCGCCTGGGACGAGGAGCGGCTGCGCCACCTCGGCGTCCGTCCCGAGCAGTGGGGGCGTGGTCTGGCCCGGCGCGCCGTCGAGCGTGCGGGCGGCGTACGCAGGCTCTGGGTGCTGCGCGAGAACGCCCGGGCGCGGGGTTTCTACGAGCACCTCGGCTGGCGACCGACCGGGGTGGAGCAGGCCGCCGAGTGGCCGCCGTACCCGGTCGAGCTGGAGTACGCGCGATGAGTGCGGAGTCGCCGGCGCTGCTCGAGATCGCCGACGAGCTGTACGCGCTGCCCCAGGAGGAGTTCACGCCGCTTCGGGACGCCCGGGCCAAGGAGCTCAAGGCCGACCGGAAGCTGTCCGCGGCGGTGAAGAAGCTGAAGAAGCCGTCGGTGGCGGCGTGGGTGGTCAACCACTTCGTCCGTCGCGAGGCCGAGCAGGTCGAGCAGGTGATCGCGGTCGGGGTCGCCCTGCGCGAGGCTCAGGAGGGGATGGACGCCGCCGAGCTCCGCGCGCTGACCAAGCAGCGGCGCCAGCTGACGGCAGCGGTGACCCAGGAGGCCCGCAACCTGGCCAGGGACGAGGGGGTGAAGGTGACCCAGGCGGTGGCCGACCAGGTCGAGTCGACGCTGACGGCCGCACTGCTGGACCCTGAGTGCGCCCGAGCCGTGCGCAGCGGGCTGCTGACGGGGTCGCTGGCCTCGACCGGGGTCGACACCGTCGACGTGGCCGCGGCGGTCGCGGTGCCGGAGGCGCTCGGGTTCTCAGCCAGCCCCACCACCGGTGAGCCGTCCACGCCGCCGGCCCTGCACGTCGTACCGGACGACGGCCGGGCGCGCAAGCGCGACGAGGCCGAGTCGGCCCTCGCTGCGGCCCAGGAGACCGTCGATGAGACGAAGTCGGCGCTCACCGAGGCCACCCGGGAGGTCGAGGAGCTCCAGGCCCGCAGCCTCCAGCTGCAGTCGGAGATCGACGAGCTCCGCCGCAAGCTGACCGAGCTCGAGTCGTCGGCGGAGGAGACCGACGAGGCGCTCGAGGAGGCCGAGGAGAGCCAGGGCGAGGCCGAGACCGCCTACTCCGCAGCGGTCAAGACCCGCGACGCGGCGCAGAGAGCGCTCGACGATCTCGGGTGACCACGACCCGGGCGATTTGCACGCCTTCTACCCGCAGCGTCCCTGCACGGATCGCGGAACTTCGGACGGCGTTATCGCTCCGGCTCGCGGTCGCCCACGGGTCGCCCGACCATGAAGGCCTGGCCGCCCAACAGCCTCCATGCGAGCGGGACCTTGAGATAGAGCGCCACCAGACGCGGCGCCGCGGGCAGGCTGCTCTTCGTCGTGTAGGGCAGGAATCGTGGGATCGATACCTCGACCTCGAAGCCGGCCGCATCGAAGGCCTCCGCGAGTGCGCGGTCGTCCACCGGGGTGATGTGGTCGAAGAACATCCAGTAGTCGCGACTGCAGTAGCGGATGTTGGGCTGGAGGACCAGGAGCCGCCCGTCATCTTTGAGCACCCGACGCACCTCGATCAGGGTCGACAAGATGACACTGCGTTCCACGTGCTCGAAGAAGTTGCTGATGAAGACTCGATCGATGCTGGCATCGGCGATCTCCGTCAGTTCGTCCGAGCGGGCGACGATCGACTCGACACCAGGGTTCGCCCGTTGAACGACGTCTGGGTTGAGGTCGACCGCGATCCTGCGGGCGGCCTCGATGTGATTGACGAACTCGCAGTGTCCTGCCGCGAGATCAAGGACCGTGGCGTTCGTCGGGACCCAACGGGAGAAGAAGTCACGGCACAGAACGGCCCAGAGGGCGTTCCTCGCCTGCTCTTCATGGGCGAACCTGTGCCGGTACAGCTCTTGTAGCCGTTTTGCCTCCAAGGCGGCGCTCCCGGATTTACCATCAGGCGCGACCGTGTCCGCCGCGCGAGGTGCCCAGCCTAGGTGTCGGACCGAAGCCCACGGGCGAGGCGCCACCGTACAGATCCACGGGAGCAGGGATGCGTTCACACCAGTATGACGTCGCCGTTGTCGGCGGGTGTGGTCACGTCGGCCTGCCCTTGGCCATCGCCTTCGCCGCTTCCGGACTGCGTGTGGTCATCCAGGACGTCTCCGAACTGGCGGTCAAGAAGGTGCGTGCCGGCGAACTGCCCTTCCGCGAGGACGGCGCCCAACCGATACTCGACGACGTTCTTGCGAGTGGACGGCTCCAGGCGACGACAGACGCGGCCGTGCTGGCCGAATCGGATGCGGTTGTCGTCGTCATCGGCACGCCGGTCGACGAACACCTCAACCCTGACCCTCACGCGGTGACCCGCGCCATCTGCGACACGCGGGAGCATCTGCGAGATGGCCAGCTGATCGTGCTCCGCAGCACCGTCTACCCCGGTGTCACCCGTCGGGTCGATGAAGCGCTCGCGCTGGCGGGCCTGGACGTGGACGTCGCCTTCTGTCCGGAACGCATCGCCGAGGGGCGAGCGATGACCGAGCTGCACACCCTCCCCCAGATCGTCGCCGGCACGAGCGAGCGAGCGAGTTCCCGCGCGACGGACCTCTTCGGTCGTCTCACGCCGCACTTGATCACGCTCGAGCCTGAGGAGGCGGAGCTCGCCAAGCTCTTCACCAACACCTGGCGCTACCTGAAGTTCGCCGCCGCCAACCAGTTCTTCGTGATGGCCAATGACCACGGCCTTGACTATGACCGCATCCGGCAGGCGATCACCGCCGACTACCCACGGGCGGCCGACCTTCCGGGTGCGGGCTTCGCGGCGGGACCCTGCCTCTTCAAGGACACCATGCAGCTCGCTGCCTTCTCCGACAACACCTTCGTCCTGGGGCATTCGGCCATGCTGGTCAACGAGGGACTCCCGCTGTACGTCGTCTCGCGTCTCGAGCAACGCTTCGCCCTCAAGGACCTCACCGTCGGCATCCTGGGCATGGCTTTCAAGGCGGAGAGCGACGACATCAGATCGAGCCTCTCCTACAAGCTCAAGCGGATCCTCGAGTTCCGTGCCCGCGACGTTCTGTGCACGGACCCGTACGTCACGGTGGACGCCGATCTGCACCCGGTGCAGTACGTGCTGGCTCAGTCCGACATCGTCATCATCGCTGCCCCGCACGACGAGTACCGCACCCTCGACATCGATGTCCCTGTGGTGGACATCTGGAACCATCGAGGTACGGGTACGGCGGTATGACGGGCGAGCAGGACGGGACCGGGGTATCCATCATCATCCCCGCATACCGCGAGGGCGAGAACATCGTGCCTGTCCTGACGCGGATCCTGCGCGGCGTGGAGACGACGTGCGAGGTGCTCGTCGTCGTCGACTTTCCGGAGGACCCGACCGTCGCGGTCGTCGATGACTTCCAGGGCTCGGAGTCGAACGTGAAGCACCTCGTCAACACCTACGGGCGAGGGCCAGCGCACGCGATCAGGTACGGCATAGATCACGCTCGGTACCCGATCGTCGTCGTCACGATGGCGGATGGCAGCGACGATCCGCGACAGATCGACACGCTGGTCCGGCTCGTCGAGCGGGGGGTCGTCATCGCGGCCGCCTCGCGCTACTCGGCCGGCGGGCAGCAGGTGGGTGGCCCGGCGCTCAAGGGGGCTCTCTCCCGTGGTGCGGGCGTGTCCTTGTCGATGTTGGGGCGGGTCGGAACTCACGATGCCACCAACAGCTTCAAGGCTTACTCCACCGAGTTCGTGCGGGAGGTCGGCATCGACAGTCGCAGCGGTTTCGAGATCGGCGTCGAGCTGGTCGCGAAGGCGCGGCGCCTACGTCGTCCGGTCGCCGAGGTCAGCACTATCTGGCTGGAACGCACGACGGGGGTCTCCAGCTTCCGGCTCCGCGAGTGGGTGCCGAAGTACCTTCGCTGGTACCGCTTCGCTTTCGGCCCGAGTCTGACGGTCGACGAGGTGCGGATGCAGGCAGCGCGCATCGCACGCCTCAACGAGTCCTAGAGGAAGGTTCCTGGACATGAGCACCACCAACGGCGAACGGGTTCTGGTCTCGGGCTCAGCGGGCTTCATCGGCGGGTACGTTGCCGACGAGCTCCTCCGTAGGGGCTACGAGGTCACGGGTGTCGACAACTACTCCAAGTACGGTCCGGTCAAGAAGTCGTACGACGATCACCCGGCGTACCGGTTCGTCGAAGGAGACGCTCGGGACGTCGACCTGATGACGGATCTCCTCCGTGACTGCGACCACTTCATTGCCGGTGCTGCACTCATCGGCGGCATCTCCTACTTTCACGCCTACCCGTACGACCTGCTGGCCACCAACGAGCGCATCATGGCCTCGCAGTGTGACGCCGCGATCTCGGCCCACCGGTCAGGTCGGCTCCGCAAGGTGACCTACCTGTCCAGCTCGATGGTGTTCGAGTCGACCGACACATGGCCCTCCCGCGAGGGTGACGAACGAAAGATTCCGCCGCCCGTCTCCTCCTATGGGTTCCAGAAGCTCGCAGTGGAGTACTTCGCTCGTGCGGCCTGGGACCAGTACCAGCTCCCGTTCACGATCGTCCGCCCCTTCAACTGTGTCGGGATCGGCGAAAGTCGTGCACTCGGAGACGTCGAGGTCAGCTCGGGCAATGTGAAGCTGGCCATGAGTCACGTCGTTCCCGACCTGGTCCAGAAGATCTGCAAAGGTCAGAATCCCCTTCATATCCTGGGAGACGGAAGCCAGGTGCGGCACTACACCTATGGTGGTGACCTGGCCCGCGGGATCGTCACGTGCATGGCGGCCGAGCAGGCACGCAACGACGATTTCAACATCTCCACAGCCGAGTCGACGACGGTGCTGGATCTCGCGGCCGCGATCTGGACGAGGATGCAGCCTACGGAGCCCTTGCGCGTGGCGCACGACCCCGCCTACGAGCATGACGTGCAGCTGAGGGTGCCCGACGTCTCGAAGGCACGCGACAGGCTGGGCGTCGAGTGCCGCACGACTTTGGGGGAGATGCTCGACGAGGTCATCCCCTGGGTCACGGACGCCGTCCACGACGGCCGCGTGTGACCCGGCAGAGTCGTCCGCGAGGCCTCTTGACGCCGGTCGCCGCCTTCGCAATCACCACGCACCGACCGAAGTCTCAGATTCGAGTTCGATCGTCTCGCTCGTGAGATGGCGCGCTCGGCGTCCCTGCTAGCCCTTCCAGCCCCGGATGGCGAAGAGATCCGGATGGCTCGTCGTCTCGAGCTTCAACTGCGCCGGGACGGGCGTGTACGGCTCGAACCCGCAATCGAGAAGGAACTGGTACGAGCCAGCGGACACGCTCTTCCACGAGAAGTTCGCTTCTTCGTTGACCACCATCAGACCTGTTCGGTCGGACAGATAGAAGTTCGTCGGGTCCCAACCGCAATTGACCGTCAGGATGCGATCGCCTGGCGAGGTGCCGTCGCGCAGCTCAGCGGCTATGGGGCTCTCCAGCGCGGTCGGACGCAACGACTTCGACGCCTCCCAGCCCTGCGGCGTAATGGTCGTGGCCAACAACATGTAGGCCGGTATCAGCACCGCCAGGAGAACGTGGCGACGCGGGTGGAGGCGTGCACCCACGACGTCCACGAGAGTGTCGGCACCGATGGCCGACAGTGCGACCAGCACGGGGTAGATGGCGATCAGGTAGTAGCTGTGGAGCACGTAGAGGTTGAAGAAGATGAGCGGCGGAGCGATGGCGGACAGCATCAAGCCGACGGCGAGCATGCGACGGCGACGCGTCACGAACGTGACGACGACACACGTCACGATGCCGAGTAGCGCCACCCCGCTGATCTGTTCGGCGACTCGCTCGGCGATCACGACGTACAGGTTCGGGTCCTGGCGTTGCTGGACGGTTCCGAAGTTCCAATCGGTGAGGTTGCTGCTCGTGAGCCAGTCGGTGAGCGGGCTCCTGGCTTTGACCCCGTCGGCCCATCGCGTCCAGAAGTAGACGGCGACCGTGCCGACGGCCGGACCCAGAGCGCCGAAGAGAAGGACACGCCGGGCGAGATCGCGTCGATGCGTCTTTGCAGCGGCGAGTCCAGCCGCAAGGACGAGCAGGATGCCGATGGTGGGGAAGGTGGTCACCTTGACCAGTAGCGTGGCCCAGCACATCACGCTGCCGACCCACAGCAAGGTCCAGCGCCCGGTTCGCAGGTAGGTGTCGGCCGCGACCACGCCCGCCGTCCCCAACGCCACGCTGAGGAAGTCGATGAGCGGCATGGTCGCCCACTGAAGACCGAAGGGGAGCAGCTGGAAGAGGGCCACACCGATCAAGGCGGCTCGTCTACCGCCCCAGCGGTTCAGCAACACGGCCCACAGGACCGCAGTGGCTTCGAACGAGAACAGTGAGACAAGGCGTGCGCTCGTCAAGATGCTGAGTCCGAGCGACGTCGGCAAGGTCGCGATCGCCTGGTAGAGCGGCAGTTCGAATGGAACGTTGTGGGCATTGCCGAAGATCGGCGAGTAGGACATGCGCAGGTCGATGCCGTGGGCGACGTACCACTGAATGTTGAAGAGCGTCTGCGTCTGCCGAAAGGTATGAGGGTCGAAGATCTTCGCCGACAGCTGGAGCATGTGAAGGGAGGCTCCAGCGGCGACCATCAGAAGGACCCTCGACCAAGGTGTGCCGGAGCGTGGTGGGTCCACCTCGGGCCCAGTCTCCTCGAGACTCCCCTCGGCAGCCACGATGTGGTGCGACGCGGGCATCGGCGCTGTCCTCAGTGCGGGCTTGTCAGTTCGTCGGGCACAGTACCGGCCAGGGACCCTCGCAGACGGCGAATCGCGCGCCTTCACACTCCGTTCTTGCGAAGTCTGAAACGGATCCGGCCGTGGAAGTCGTACCAACTGGCGGATCCGATGGACGCACCTCCTTCCGTCGAAGGCCAGTCACTGCGCCCAGGCGAGGGAGCGACGTACGCCCTCCTGCCATAGGGCGTAGGCCGCGTCGGCGGCCGCACGGGCGCCCGCGTTCTCGGTGGGCTCGAAGCGGGCGTCGAGCCGCCAGGTCTCGCGCAGGTCGTCGGTCGAGTCCCAGACGCCGACGCCGAGGCCGGCCAGGAACGCCGCGCCCAGGGCCGTGGTCTCGATGACCTCGGGTCGCTCGACCGGCACGCCGAGCTGGTCGGCC
>Ga0070683_100002985_pt1 | contig 13569 bp, 5 predicted proteins | sample KBSC713LmetaG_FD_64662 | JGI IMG/M metagenome (GOLD analysis project Ga0070683, IMG submission 64662) | Corn rhizosphere microbial communities from Kellogg Biological Station, Michigan, USA - KBS C7.1-3L metaG | ecosystem: Host-associated > Plants > Roots > Rhizosphere ...
CAAAAAACCCACTAAAAACTTTATTTTATATTGTCTCATAATTTTCATTTTGTGTAAACTTTTTTAGAATGTCACTTCAAGCCCGACTGCAACCTGTTTTGTATTGGGGTTAGCTCCCAAAGTCAAATTGCTGTCAACTTCAGGATCAGGACCGGAATATTTTGTGAATGTCAACAGGTTTCTGCCAGTTATATAAAATCGAGCTGCTTTTACTAGTTTCCCCTTGTTCAAGATGTTATTTGATAAATTGTATCCTACGGTCAACGCCTTTAATCTCATGAAAGACGCATCTTCAATTAACCTTGAATCGAATTGAGTAAACTGGACACCGTACTTGGGAAATTCAGCCACGTCTCCAGCTTTTTGCCAGTAATTGAGAATTGTTCTAGATTGATTAAAGCCAGGAAATTGATTTGGATTTTCAAAGAAATAACGGTCATTATTAATCAAATATTTCCCTTGGGAAAATGTAAAATCCGCACTCATGAAAAAGGTTTTGAACCCACCATTTAAACCGAATCCACCATTTATCGGAGGATATCGTTTAATTCCGGTGTTTTGTTCAAGTGTTGGAACAAACGTTGAGGTTACTGCATTAGGATCCTTTCTTGTCTCAATGATTTTGTTAGGATCAGAATTGGGTAAATACCATTCAGGCAGGCCTGTTTGTGAATTTACTCCTTTAAAAATAGGATAGAAAAAAGACACAGGCTGACCTATTGCCCAAGACACACCTGTATTTGGAATAATCCAATATTGTTTACCCTGGAATAAGGATGTTACTTCATTTTTATTATAGTTAAACTTTAAATAAGGAGTCAGGTAACTGTTTTTGGACTTAATTACATCTCCCTCAATGTCAAGATCGATTCCAGAATTTTTCAATGTGCCTACATTGGAAGTAATTGAAGAAAAGCCGGAAGTATAAGGATATGGAACTGCAATCAGCATATCCTCGGTTTTGCGGATGTAATAGGACGCATCCACACGGGCCCGATTAAACAAACTAAAGTTTAGGCCGAAGGTCGTTGTACGTTGAGTTTCCCATGATAATAGCGGGTTACCAGCAACACTAATGTTCCAACCAGTAGCAGCATCATAGGTATTTGTGCCAACCTGTGGAAGGCTTTGATAGTTGCCAATGGAGGAATTACCAGTAGTACCAGTATTTGCTCTTACAGTCAAGTCATTAAGCCAATCATAGTTGCTAAAAAACCTTTCTTGCTTCGCTTTCCACATTACACCAGCGGACCAAAAGTTGGCCGTACGGTTATCTTCACCAAAACGGGAAGATTGGTCTTGACGTAGTGATCCGTCGATAAAATATCTGTTTCTAAAATTGTATTCCAATCGGCTGAAATAGGACAAGTATGAATATTCAGTATTAGAAGATGTTGAAGTACGGTTGCTTGGTCCATTTGATAAGAGAATTAGCCGATCATCAGTTTGTCCCGTAGATGAAGTACTGAAAGCAGGTGTTTTGCTTTCAATGAATTCATGGCCAAGCAAAGCAGTGAAATTATGATCTGAATGCACAGTGAACTTATACTCTCCAGTGTTTGTAATTGTTCTGGTTACGCCTCTTGTAAAACTCTCTGATGCGTTTCCGTTATTCAATGAACCTGCATAGGATGGTAGTTGAACTGCGCTGGACCTTAAATCATAGGCCTCTAAACCTGCCTGAGTTTTTAAAGTTAAACCCTTAACTGGATTTAATTGGATAAAGCCGGAAGGATTAAATTGTACGTTGTTATCAAGACCCTGAATTTTGTCTGCGAGATATTTAGGAGCATATCTTCCCCAACCAGGAATCAAACCATAAATTTCTTGTCCAGTGGAGTCTAATGGAGAGTAAAATGGTTGTGCTAATAACGCCAGACCTCTGTTTGTACTATTTGATCCATATGGGTTTGTTTGCCGTTCGTCGCTTCCAAAAAATAAATTCAAACCTAGTTTTAACCAATCATTTACTGTGGAACTAAGATTGGAGCGCAAAGTATATCTTTTATAACCTGATCTGTAAGCAAGGCCTTCCTGTTTTAAATATCCACCTGAGAGATAATAAGCTGTCTTGCCGCCACCTCCAGAAATGGAAACGTCAGCTTGATACAATGGTATGTTTTCCTGGTAATAATGTTTGTACCATTTAGTGTCGTTTGGATATTTGGCAAGCAAAGCGTCTACTTGTGCTCTAGTTTGATACCCAGTTGCCACCCAAAAATCAGTCAACTCTTTAGTATTCATGAAAGTCTCAAACGGTTCTGTATTTGCTAGATTAGAGACACCGTATTGTGTTTGCAATGTAACTGTGGCCGGTTTATTAGGCGATCCTTTCTTTGTTGTGATATAAATAACACCATTCGCAGCTCTGGAACCATAAATAGATGTTGCAGAAGCATCTTTCAACACCGAAATGGATTCAAAATCGTTTGGGTTTAAACTGATTACTGTACCGGGGTCAATAGGTATGCCGTCCATTACATAAAGTGGGGTCGAACTTGCTCCTAAGGAACCTACCCCGTGTAACCTAACTGAGGAAGTTTGCGAAGGTTCACCACTTGAAGTAAACACTTGCAAACCTGCCACCTTTCCTTGTAAAGCATCAAATGCATTGGCGGTGGGTCTGTCTTGTATTTTTTCAGCATTTACCGTTGCCACACTCCCTACAGTACTCCCTACTCTTCTACCAGTTCCATATCCAACAACTACTACTTCCCCTAATGCGCTACTTGAACTTTTCAGTGAGGCATTGACAATTCCAGAATTGCCGATAGAAAACTCTGCAGTCTCAAAGTTTACTGAAGAAATTACGAGTTCCTTTGCTGTCGATGGAACTGAAAGGGAAAAAATTCCAGTTTGCAAAGTAGTAGTACCAATTTGTGTACCCTTGATCAGAACAGATGCATTTGGGATACCATTTCCCATTTCATCATCACCTTACCTGTAATTGTTCGATTTTGCGCCAGGAGTTGTGCACTAATTAGCAGCATACCCAGCAAAGTGGATAGATGTTTTCTCATGTGTGTTTGATTATTGTGGTTATACGAAATACTTGATTGAATAGATGAACATCACAGGATAAGTCTTCAGACTTCAATGGATACGGTAATAAACAATAAAAGGTTAAAGGAAGACTGAAAAAGGTTTATTTAGGCTGCACGAATGTACTTCTTACTGACAAAATAAATTTGAATTGGATCAAAGCATTTTTAAATATCCACTGTAAAGAATATTGTAAAATATTGTCCCAAATAGACGGCCAATTATTTACAATTGAATACCAAACAAAAAAGCTGTCTCAATGAGACAGCTTTTTTAAAAATGCAAGGCAAACAATATATCTATTGATAGCCCGGGTTTTGTTGAATCGTTGGGTTGGCCTGAATTTCACTAAATGGAATTGGTAATAAGAATCTAAAATTGCCAGCAGACAAGGAAACTGCACTTGTCGTTGGAGCATCTGAAGCCAGGCGAGTCACAGGCATATCATATCTTCTCAAATCCCACAAGCGATGCCCTTCAAAAGCTAACTCTTTAAATCTTTCATCTGCTATTGCAGCAATAGCTTCGTTCAATGATGCAAAACTTACGTTTGTATATCCGGTAATTCTTGCAGTACGTAGTGCATTTACATCATTGGCGGCCCCTGCTAAATCATTACTACGAGCTTTTGCTTCAGCACGAATCAGGTACATTTCACCTGTTCTAAAAATTTTGCCATCAGCAACATTTTCATTGGAAGCTCCATATGCTCCACCTGCATATTTTGCAATAAGATGTGATGGCCTTCCGGCGGCAGACAGTAAAGGTTCATCTTTAAAATAAGAACTAAAACGGATGTCATTTACTTTATCATAGCTGTTCCAAAGTTTGTCTGATGGAGCCCAAGTTACAGTACCAACAGCCGTAGCTGTAGAGGTGCCCCGGAAAAGAGATCCCATGCGGGTTGTTGTTAGACCTCCTGAAGACGTAACAGCTATTGGACCAGAAGAGGATGTAGTCCTCTTTAGTTTAAATGCTAATTCGCTGCTATTGGCATCAGTCCAAATACCCGGAAAATTTGCTTTTGTTGCTAAGGGGAGGGCATTTATATATTCTGTACTGAAAGTGATGGCACTTGCCCAGTCTTTCATGTATAACGCTATCCTTGCCTGGAGTCCGGAAACAGCGTAGCCATTTGCACGATAGATGTCAGAAAGATTAGCCGGTAATAAAGTCTTTGCTTCGGCCAGATCTGCTTTCAACTTTTCGAAGAAGGGTTGCATGGCCAACCTTTGTTGGGGATCCAAAGTAGATTCTGTCATATAAGGCATTGCAAGCGCATTAGCATCATAGTTGCCGCTATAAAATCTGAGTACTTCAAAATGAGCAAATGCCCGCAGAAACAAACCCTCGCCTTTTAGTCTTGAGCGCAAAGTGTTATCACCAGCCCTTGTGGAATCTGCCGTTGGTAGCGCCTTTAACGCCCTATTAGCCCTATCAATAGTTTTATAAAATAAATTGATAGCAGTAAACTGATCTCTGATGGTGATGTCTTGTGTGCTAAACTGCCATTCATGAACCGTTGCGGCATTATAAAACTCGGCTTTCTTTATTTCATCCGACATCACAGCATTAAACAGAATGTCCATTTCAGGAGACAAAGGAACATAAGCACCAATAATCTCTGCTTCATTGTTGGCAACGGTTTTTAGCGCTACATCTCCTCCGATAAAATCAGTTTCTTTAACTTCTATCACTTTCTTACAGGAAAAAAAGGATATAGAAGAAAGCGCAAGAAATAATATTTTATAGAATTTCATTTTTTTCATTTTAATACTTATTAGAAATTAAGTTCAAGGCCAACAACCACCATTTTTGGATTCGGATATTCATTCAAACTAATATTGTTGTTATCTTCTATATCCAGACCTTTCCAGGGACTCCACAGTGCAATGTTCTGACCTTGGATATAAAATCTGCCAGATTTCATCAAACTCGTACCACTAACATTGATTTGCGGCAATTGATATGATATCATCAAATTTCTGAAGCGCAAGAACTTAGCATCGTGTAAATCTGAAGATGTAAAACCTCTATCATAAAGCGGTGACTGAAAAAATTTATTGTCTCCCGGCTTCATCCACTGTTCAGTTAACATTTCTTTGGACTGGTTTACAGCTGCATAATACCCAGGTACACCCCTGGTGATCCAGTTTCTTGTATTGTCGCTCCTTACTACGTCAAACTGATAAGAGAATAGAGCACTAACGGAAAAGCGCTTCCAACTCACATCAGCGGTGAGGCCTCCCTGATGCTTTGGAAGGTAAGTACCAAATTTTGCGAACTGACCTGCAGCTCCAACGTCATTTGTAGTTTTGCCATCTTGTGTCTCATAAATAGGCTTGCCCGTTGTAGGATCGGAACCAAGATAATTATAGGTATAATGCGACCCGTATGGGAGACCTTCCCTTATTACAAACGTTCCTGAAAAATATTCAGTTACCAGTCCAAGGTCCTCTATTTTATTAATGTTCATACTATGGTTGATACCAAGTGTAACTAAAAGATCTTTTTGTTTTATAACATCTACACTAACCAATGCCTCAAATCCTTTGTTCGACATAGTACCAGCATTTATGGCTAATGATTGAGCGCCGAATCCACTGGTTGCAGGCAGCGGTTGATTTACGAACAAATCCACAGTTTTATTCTTGTATACATCAAACGTTACCCTTGCCCTATTTTTCAACACAGCGAAATCAACCCCTATGTTTGCCTTTTTTATGCTTTCAATCTTTAGGTCTGCATTACCTGGAGAAGTAGGTGCCTGTCCCGTTATTGTGGAACCGGCATAGGTGCTTGTCCCAAAAACTGGCACCTGGGCTCCCTGATAATTAGTAACACCAACAATTCCACCTCCAACACTGTACGAGGTTGTCCCAATACTTCCAATATTAGGCACAATTCCATATGATGCCCGTACTCTTAAATCTGAAAAGATGTTTTGGTTCTGTAGAAAGCTTTCCTTAATTGTGTTCCAAATGAAACCAGCTGACCATGTAGTAATTTCTCTGTTGTCTAAATTGACAATTCTGGATGTTCCATCTCTTCTTATATTACCATTAATGGAATATTTCCCTTTGTAGGTGTAACGAGCAGTTCCAAAATACGAACGAATACCATAGCCGCTCTTAGCACTGGATGCATTTTGCGGGTAAGTAGTTTGTCCTGAGCTGACTGGAAGCGCTCCGGCACCCTGACCAGTTTCTGACAATCGGGGATCTAAATTAAACAGCGTAAAACCAAGAGCCTTTTGTTTCGCACGTACTACTTCAAAATAAGCACCTAATTCCAGATCATGATCCTGAGATATTCTCTTATTAAAAACCAAACTTGTAGTGTTAATAACCTGGGTAAGCAATTGATATGTCTCGCGATCTTCTCCTGAATTAAATGAAGGTGTAACAGTGCCATAGTATGTACCGGCCTGAATTGTATGTTGCCATACGTTGCTTGATACATCTACACCAATAATATTTTTAAGCGCTAACGAAGGCGAAAATTTATAAGAAGCGGTAAGACCCGAATTAATTTTAAACTGATTATCTCTATATGTACTGGCATTTATACCTTCTAACAAATTGGCAACCTGTTTTAAATTTAATGAAGTACTTGCTCCATAGTTCAAACTTCCATCAGCATTGTATGGGTTTTCATATGGTTTAGCCCGGTATGTCATTTGAAACGGATTTCTCGGACTATTTCCTAACCACTCTCCCTCTGAATAATTAGTTTTGGAATAACCAAGAAGAGAATTTAGTCCGAGACTGAATTTACCTGTAGTATGTTCAAGATTTACCCTTGTAGTATACCGATTCAGATCAGAGCCATACGCAATTCCGTCTTGCGAGAAATAACCTCCGGAAACAAAAAATTTTGTTTTATCATTTCCTCCAGACAGATTGAATTCATAATTCTGAGAAATCCCTTGTCTGAAAAATAAATCAGTGTAATCATAATCGATGCCCTTGATACTGTCTAGTATGGCAGTATATCTTGCCTGGCTCGGCGCGAAAGGATTCGATGCCGGAGATGTGGCAGGTAAAGAGGCATTACTTGGGTTCTTTAAAGAATAAACCCAACCAGGTGTGTTTGTTCCCGCACCTACTAAACCAGTTGCTTCCTCATATCCTAAGATTTCAGTAGTGTTCATCATATTCAGCCTATCAAAACTTGGCTTTTGAGTAAATCCTACCTGGGTACGTACTGACAGCTGTGAAACTCCTGCTTTCCCTTTCTTAGTAGTAATGACTATTACGCCAGTTCCACCCCTTGCTCCATATAAAGCGGAAGCACTTGCATCTTTGAGAATGGTAATTGATTCGAAGTCATTCGGGTTAATTGTTTGCATATCTGATGCAGGCATTGGTACTCCATCTATTACATAAAGAGGTTGAGCACCTGCGCCCTGGATTGACTGAACTCCTCTGATTGTAACCGTAGCACTTGACCCGGGCTGACCAGTACCTGAGTTCACAAGCACACCTGCTGCACGACCTTGCAAGGCCTGATCAAAGGCTCCAACAGGAACAGAACCTACTTTATCGCCAGCTACTACTGCGGCCGATCCTGAAAACTGATTTTTCCTTTCCCTGGAATACCCGGTTACTACTACTTGTTCCATTGCCGTAGCATCTTGCTTTAGAACAACGGTAAAATTTGTCTCGGATCCAATTGCTAATTCATGGCTTACAAAACCTACACCTGTAATAACCAGCGTTTTTGCATTAGAAGGAATGTTTAAAGTGAAATCGCCTTTGGAATCAGTTACGGTACCGGTTCTTGTACCTTTAATTATGACGCTTGCACCTACAACCGGTTGGCTATTGTCATCTGCAACCTTACCTGTAACTGTTCGATTTTGAGCTAAAAGTTGGGCGCAAAAAAATAATATTCCCAGTAAAGAGAATAGCAGTTTTCTCATGTGTTTGTAATTAGTAGTTAATGATTAAATGAATAAAAATTGATAATATGATACGTAAAAATCTTCAATAGGTACCGAGTAAAAGTCAAGCGACGAAGAAAGACTGAAAAAACAGTCTTTAGGCTGCACGAATATATGAGTTGAGATCAATTCTTTTCACTTTTGATCGTTTCTTTTTCTTGCAAACGAAATAAATTAAAAGCCTCTGCAATCCGGCAGAGGCTTTTATTTGAACTAATTCAGTTTCTAATACTTAGGATTCTGTACAATTACAGGATTCTGTGTGATCTCATCAGCCGGAATTGGCCAGATAAAGCGGTAATCACTATACGGTATTGCTGCCTGCGTTGGAGTAAATGCACCTCCGCACTCATAAACAGTTGTACCCTGGGTGCCGTTAGCTGCTTTTGCTGGAACACCCCCAGGCGAATAATTGGGATTGTTTTCACCTGACAAACGTGAAATATCTGCCCAACGAAATCCTTCAAACAATAACTCAACTCTTCTTTCAAATAAAATTGCTTTTATCAATGCCACTTTATCAGCAAAGCTTGCAAGTGTATACGCATCTGTGGTTGGATTTGCTAATGCCCTGTTACGTACAGCATTTAATAAATCCAGAGCTCTTTGCGAAACACCAGCTGCCTGTCGGGCTTCGGCTTCAGCTAATGTTAATAAAACCTCTGCGTAACGAACCTGTGGAGCCCAGTCTCCCCTGTTTGTAAAATCTTTGTACTTTATGGTCATTATGCTGGTGCCGTTGATGTTGTTCGTTCCCGAAGTGTATAGCAATGTACGTCTTTTATCATCGCACTTCCAGCCACTATTGTTCCAAATAATAGGTGAAACCGCAACCAGTCCGCGGCCACCAAGGTTAGCAGGACCAAACTGGCCCGGTAGTGAACCATTCACGCTAATGTTATCCTGAGCATCATTTTTAATCGAAAAAATATTTTCTTTTGATGCATTTGCACCGCCAGCTGCATTGAAAGGTCCGTCAGGTGTTGCAGTTAACGTCCATCCGCCGATCGGACTTACAAAAGGAGCTGCAGCTGGAACTAATTTATTGCCTTCAGCAATGACTCCCGCGTAATCACCTTTGTGCAATTTTACACGCATTTTCAAAGCAATTGCAGCAGCTTTTGTTGCACGGTAAGTGTTAATAGCAGTACCAGCAGTTCCAGCAGGTAAGTTAGCCTCAGCAAAATCCAGATCAGCTAAGATTTTGGTATAATCTTCCGCTACAGTTGGACGTGCGGTAGTTCTAAGTTTTTCTACGGCTGCACCGCTTGTGTAGGCCTCATCTCTGTAAGGAACACCCAGGTTACTTCCATTATTGTCTAAATAAGGACGTGCGTACATAATCACCAATAAGTGATGTCCCATTGCTCTAAGCAAACGGCACTCAGCTTCGTATTGTGTAGCAACAGCAGAAGTTAGAACTCCAGTTGTCGCTGCATTTTTAAATCCTGCGATAGCAACATTGGTTTTGTTAATCATACCATAGGTATTATCCCACAATGCCACTGCATTAGCTGACGAAGGGTTATGCGTAGTTTGATAGGTTGCCTGGTAAAATGCGGCAACATTGATAACATCTTCCCCTCTTACATCGCCTTGTTCAATATTGGCAGACCCAAAAGGATAGCCTCTTCTTTCTGTACCACCATTGTAGCCTCCACTTTGTGCAGCATCATACACACCATTTAGTGCCAATAGGGCGCGGTCAGCTGTTTCAAATGCTGTTGCATCGGTAATGGAAGAATACGATTGTACATCCAAAACTTTTTTGCAACTGAAAACACCGACAGAAGCCATCAAAAATATCAGACTTATTTTTCTCATCGTGTTAATAGTTTATAATGAATAATTTTTTTAAAAACCTACGTTCAAACCAAATGAAATGGTTCTAATTTGCGGTGGCAGACCAGCATTTTCTAAACCAGCGCTTGTGTGATTATCAGGATCCGCTCCGGAATAATCTGTCCATACATGTAGGTTTTGGCCCTGTACATACAAACGGATACTTTTTATACGATCGTTCGCTAATTTTCTCAAAGTAGAAGGATTAATCGTGTATGTAAAAACTAAATTTTGCAATCGTACATATTCTCCGGATTCTACAAATCTTGAAGTAGCAAGACCAACCTGGTTAATATTATTACTTTGTCCATAGATTACTTTTGGCACGTTAGTAACATCACCTGCTTTTTGCCAACGCTGTAATATCTCGGTACTATTATTGACAAAAGATTGATCCATTAGGGTTTCCTGCCTTGTAATATTCATGATTTTGTTACCACCAGAATAGCGGAAAAGGAACTCCAGTCCAAAACCTTTGTAGCTAAATGCGTTGTTTATTCCTCCATACCAGGTTGGAAGTGCTTCTCCGAGGTTGGTTCTATCAGCAAATGTTAATGAAGTTTGATTGGCCGCCGTAATCGTACCAGCGTCGCTGGCATCTTTTATAAAATAGTAGCCACCATTAGGAATGTTGTGGAGCACGAGGCTACCATCGGCTTTATAATACATTGGGTAACCGTTCGCTGTATTCACTCCGGCAAAACGATATCCGTAAATTATATTAACAGGATCTCCTACGCGAATGATGTTATAAGAGCCATTGTTGATGAATTGTGTAGGAGTGCCGGCGATTGAATATAAGCTCTTCATTTTATTATGAATGCTGGAGAAATTTACATTCAAGTTCCACCGGAAATCTTTTTTGTCTATTACTGAGGCATCAACACTTATTTCAAGACCCCTGTTTTCCATGGTGCCGATATTTTGCGGAATTGAATTACCAGGAATTCCCGCACTTAATGGTGTAGGCACATTCAACACCAGGTTATTAATATCATTGAGGAACCAATCGGTTGTTAAGCTGATTCTGCCATTCAGCAAACCAACTTCAAGACCGATATCATATTTCTTACTGGTTTCCCATTGTAGCTCTGTATTGCCGATAGCGTTTACAGCAATACCATTGATATTACCATATGGCGCTGTTCCGAATGTACTCAAATAAGGTAATCCACTCAAGGGATTTCCAACAGTAGCATAAGAGGCTTTCAATTTTACGTCACGGAAGTTATTAGAAAGGAAATCGTTGTTTTTCCAAAAACCTTCTTCGGAGGGTCTCCAACCTACAGAGTAACCAGGGAAGTTGCCATATTTCATACCGGGTGCAAGTGAACTTTGTCCATCACGACGAAAACTAACCTGTGCGAAATAGCGGTTACGATAATCATAGTTAAAACGGCCAAAGAAGGACTCTACTCCGGACTCACTATAATTACCCCCAATAGACGGTGTTGAAGCAGATCCTGAAATCACGTTTTTTTGCAGGTAGAATATGTCCGCAATATTTGTTCCTTGTGCACTCAACCATTTTGTTTTACCCTTAGTCACTTCATAACCACCTGTCAGGTAGAAGTTATGTGCATCTAGGCTGTGAGTATAATTAAAATAGTTTTGCCAAACCATGTTCGTAAAGTTCTGATCGGCATTGTATGCTAAACCGCTTGAGCTGAAACCGTCACCATGTTTGGGATTCCACTCCTGGAAAGCGTAATCATTCAACATATCATATTGAAACTGGGAACGTAGCTTTAAACCCCTTATCGGTGAAAGTTCTATAAATGCATTATCAATAATTCTGTATTGCTCCGAATAATACTGGTTGTTGGCAAGTATGAAGGCAATATTAAACCAGTTAGCATCCACTCCCTGTGAATTTGGCCCGTTAGGAATGTTATTGGCCGCAAGATTAACATTAAAGCCAGTTGGATTATTAGCATCATAAGGCGACACATTTGGCAGTAAATGCAATGTGGAAGCTATGGCACCACCCAAAGAGTTTGATCCGGTATTTTGGTCAGTGTTTTCCTGGCGGGAAAGGGTAATGTTGTTACCAATACGAATAAAGTTGTTTATTTCATTATCAATGTTAGCCCTGATACGATAAGCTTTATTCCAGTTGCTTTTGATTACCCCCTGTTGGCTACTATAGTTTAAAGACATATAATAGGTAGTACGGTTAGAACCGCCTGCAATACTTAAATTTTGACTGGTAACCGGAGCATTGTTCACCAATACTTCATCTTGCCAGTCAGTGTTAACACCACCCGGATTGATACCAGCTTTAGGCGCCGTTGCAGGTGAAGAAGAATTGGCCGATTTTTCATTGGCAATGGTGACAAATTGGTCGGCATTCAGCAATTCATATTTTTTAGCAACCGAGCTAAAGCCAACAAATCCATCATAGTTTAGACGCAACTGTCCTCTCTGACCTTTCTTAGTAGTAATTTGAATTACACCTGCTGCGCCTCTTGAACCGTAAATGTTCAATGCTGCACCATCCTTTAAAACCTCAATACTTTCAATATCTGCAGGATTGATGTCAGCCAATGCATTTGAATTCGTTGTTGCAGAAAGATTACCCTGGATAATAGGGGCACCGTCTACGACAATTAATGGCTGGTTGGACTGGTTAATTGATTGAATACCCCTAATACGAATAGTTGCCGGAGCATTAACCGTGCCACTTGAGTTTGTAACCTGAACTCCAGCTGCTCTTCCTGCCAACTCTTTATCAACCGATGGGGTCATCAATGTTGAAATCTGTTGTGCGTTTACCTTTGAGGACGACCCTGTAAAGGCTTTTTTCTGTTGAACGCCATAGCCAACTACAACAATATTTTCCATGGTGTTCGCCGTCAGAGCCAGAGAAGCATTCACCACATTGTCATCGGTGATGCCCACTTCACGCGCCTCCATACCAGCAAAAGAAAAAACCAAAGTACGGGCTCCGGCCGGAACCACCAGAGAATAGGTTCCGTCTGTTTTTGTAACGGTACCTGATTTAGTGCCCTTAATAATTACTGAAACATTCGGAAGTGCTGCACCTTTTTCATCTGTAACCGTGCCTGTGACGGTTCGTTGTTGTGCCCAGGACTGTGCAGCCATAAGCAAAAGCATTACGCTTAAGCATAGAAATTTTCTCATGTGCATGTGTTTAAGATAAAGAATTGATTGCTTGGTAGTTTTACAGGGTAAGAACATTATGACTTCTTATTTTTAATGAAGCCACACAGACTACAGACAAACCGCTCATCCAATTTGCTGCACGTTAAAAATAACTTTGAACTTCATATAACCCAAAAAAATCACCTTATTCCCACAGTTTTTTATTGATCTATTGGTTTCCTCTTAGTATAAAAACCGATTATAAGCGAAGGCAGTAACACAAGGTTGGCTATGGTAGCGGTAATCAATGTAAGTGAAGTAAGCCATCCCAATGCTTTTGTGCCACCAAAACCACTAAAACAAAAAATTACAAAACCCGCAATTAATACAATAGATGTGTAAATAATACTAAGCCCTGTTGAATGAATGGTTTCAACAACAGTAACCTTAGGATCAGATCCTTTTGTTGCCTGTTGCTTGAAGTTGACCAAAAAACGGATGGTAATGTCAATAGCTATACCAAGTGCAACACTAAAAATTAAAACAGTTGATGGTTTTAAAGGAATTCCAACCCACCCCATGACCCCCGCGGTAATAACCAGTGGAATTAAATTGGGCAGCAAGGAACACAATAA
>Ga0070683_100002987_pt1 | contig 13567 bp, 10 predicted proteins | sample KBSC713LmetaG_FD_64662 | JGI IMG/M metagenome (GOLD analysis project Ga0070683, IMG submission 64662) | Corn rhizosphere microbial communities from Kellogg Biological Station, Michigan, USA - KBS C7.1-3L metaG | ecosystem: Host-associated > Plants > Roots > Rhizosphere ...
GTCATCCAGGCGCCGATGGCGGGCGTCCAGGGGAGCGCGCTCGCGCTCGCGGTCTCGAACGCGGGCGGCCTCGGGTCCCTCCCCTGCGCGCTGCTGGACGTCGACGGCATGCGCGCCGAGCTGGCGGCGATCCGCGCCGGCTCGACGAGGCCGTTCAACGTGAACTTCTTCTGTCACGCGCCGCCCGACGCCGACGCGCAGCGAGAAGCGAGCTGGCGCGCGACGCTCGCCCCGTACTTCGTCGAGCAAGGCCTCGACCCACAGCAGATCCCGCCGGGGCCCAGGCGATCGCCGTTCAACCTCGAGGCCGCCAACGTGCTCGCCGACTTCAAGCCCGCCGTGGTGAGCTTTCACTTCGGGCTGCCCAGCGAGGATCTGCTGGCGCGCGTGCGCGGCTGGGGCGCGAAGGTGCTGTCGTCGGCGACGACGGTCGACGAGGCGCTCTGGCTGGAGGCCCGCGGCGTCGACGCTGTCATCGCGCAGGGAATCGAGGCGGGCGGCCACCGAGGAATGTTCCTGTCCGACGACCTCGCGACGCAGGTCGGGACGCTGGCGCTGGTCCCGCAGATCGCGGCGGCGGTGAAGGTCCCGGTGATCGCGGCGGGCGGCATCGCGGACGCGCGCGGCGTCGACGCGGCGATGGCGCTGGGCGCGAGCGGCGTCCAGGTCGGCACCGCGTACCTGCTCTGCCCAGAAGCGAAGACCAGCGCCGTGCATCGCGCCGCGCTGAAGACGGACGCCGCGCGGGTCACTGCGCTGACCAACCTGTTCACCGGCCGTCCAGCCCGCTCGATCGTGAACCGCCTGGTTCGAGAGCTGGGCCCGCTGAACGGCGCGGCGCCGGCGTTCCCGCTGGCCGCGACGGCCATCGCGCCGCTGCGCGCGCGCGCCGAGGGCGAGGGCAGCGGCGACTTCTCCCCGCTGTGGGCCGGACAGAACGCCAGCGCGTGCCGCGAGATCGAAGCCGCGGTGGTCACGCGCGCGCTCGCGGCCGGATCGCGGGGCTGACGGCTCCCGGGGCTACTGCGGGTCGGACCTGGCGATGTGGGCGACCCGCTGGGCGAGCGGGCTGTGAGGGTAGTCGGCGAGGAACGCACGCGCGAGGGCGTGCGCCCGCGCGTGGTCGCCGCTGCGATCGATCGCCTCGATCCGCATGGCGAGCGCCTCGGGCAGCAGCATCCCGCGCGGGTGGCGCGCGCGATAGCGCTCGAGCAGCGCCAGCGCCTGGCCGGGCGAACCGGCGGACAGCGCGGCCCGCGCCCCGTCGATCAGCGTGATCTCGTCGCGCAGCGCGCCCGCCGCCGGCGTTGATGATGGCTTGTCCCTTGCGGGCGCTTCCACAGCTGGCGCGATCGCGGCCGCCGCGCCCACAGGCGCGGGCGCCGTCTCGACCACGGGCGGCGGCTGATCGGCGGACAGCGACGGCCTCGGCGGCGACGGCCGGGTGAGCAGCAGGACGAGACCGACCGCGCCGCCCACGCCCAGCGCCGACAGGCCCGCGATCCGCAGCGCCGACAGGCCGCCCTTCGCTGTTGCGGCGGTTGCGCTGGTCGCGGTGGCGACCGCCGGCGTCGTTGCGACTGCGGCGACGCCGATGCCCAGCGCGCGCTCGATCCGGTTCACGACCTCGGCCGGCGGCTCCTCGGCGCGCGCAGCCGACAGCCAGCGCCGTTCGAAATCGCTCGCGCCCTCACTCACCAGCAGCTTCGGATCCTTCATCGCTATCGCTCGCCCTGTTCCCGACGCAGTTTCAGCTCGAGGCGGCCGGCCACCTCACGAAATGCCTCGCGCGCGAACCGCAAGCGCGACGCGACCGTCCCCCGGGGAATGCCCAGCAGCTCCGCGATCTCGAACGACGAGAACTCGGCGATCTCGTAGAGGACGAAGACCTCGACCAGCGGCGGATCCACGCGCGACAGGATCTTGCCGACCATATCCAGCGCCGTCTTGCGGTCGTCCAGCATCGGCGCGCGATCGTCGATGACGTCGAAGTCTTCCTCCAGCTGCAGGCGCGACCGCGTGCGGCGGGCGGCCTGGGCGACGTGAAGCGCGGTGCCGATCAGGAACGCGCGCTCCTTGCCGACCGCGATGTCGGGCAGGCGCTGCGCGGCGACCAGGAACACCTCCTGCGTCGCATCGGCGGCGATGTCCGGGGACAAACCCCGGCAACGGAGCAGACGCCAGACCACGCCCCGGTGCTGCTTGAACATGTGTTCGAGCCTGGCGGAATCGCCGGGGATCGGGGGCGCGCGGTCCATCGGGGCCGCTACTGCAGCGTGTCGGAGCATTCGAGCCGTCTGACCGGTGATGTGCCCCGGCGGCCCGATTGATCACTGAAACGTCATGGCCGCGCCCACCCCGACGAACAGCGCGAGCGCGGGCACGTCGTAAAAAACGTTCGCTCCAAACGAGTACGTGTCGCGGATCAGCGCGACCTGGGGCTCGACGGTGGCCGTCACCTCCAGGCGCGGGCGCGGCGACACTGCCAGCGAGGCGGCGCCGCCGACGCTGGCGAACGGCCGGGACCGGGAGCGCGTCACCAATGTGTCCGTCCCCTCGGCGAAGGTCCGGCCCGCGGACCCGCTCGCGCAGAAGCGGGCGCGGGCGCTTTCGGCTCCGGCACGCAGCGGACAGAGGCGGAGCGTGACCAGATCCAGCATGACGCGGGCGGTTCCGTCGAAGGTCGCCGTGTCGCGAGAGTAGTGCGCGGCGATCAGCTCCACCTTCAATGTCACGGCAGACGCCGTGTCGCGTTCCCAGCCGGCGACCAGCGCGAGGCCCGGCATCAGCGACGGCGCCGGCCCGCCGGCGACGCGAAACGCGCCACCGATGTCCCAGCGGTACACCGGCGGGGGCGATGGTGCGCGGGCGGGAGGCGGCGCAATCCTCGCCTCCACGACGGAGGGCGCGTCTGGCGGCGGGGGCGGCGTCGTCGCCGCCGATTCCGCGGGGGCTGGATCGGGCGCACGCGTTTCGGCGGCGGGCTGGGAGGCGACCCGTTCGCGCGACCGCGCCGGCGGCGGCGTCTCCGTCCGCGGCGCCGCGGCCCGGGGAACCGCCGGCGCCGGCGGCTCGCGGCTCGCGGCGGCAGGGTCCAGGGCCAGCACGACGACCAGCGCGATCGCATCGGCCACCTCCGCGCAGGTGGGCGCGCTGAGGTGGCGCTCGGACCGCGCTCCCTCGGGCCAGACGATCGACAGTGAGGCGGCCACCGTGCGCGGCGAGGCCGCTTCGACCGCGACGCGCAGCGCCGGCCCGGACGCAGCGCCCGTCCCGTCGTCGAAGCGAATGCGGCCCGATCGGCGCGCCACCAGCTTGACCACGTCGGCCCGGCCGGCGCAGTCGGCCGGCCCGGTCACGGCCAGCGACGCGACGACGGGCGGATCGGCCCCCGCACCCGGGGCCGCTCGAGCTGGCTGGACGACCAGCAAGGCCCCGGACGTCATGATCGCAGCGAGCGCCTGCGTAGATGACAACGAACGCCGATGCTAGCATCGCCCCGGAACGCGCGGTGAGGTCCCACAGCCTGTTTCTCGCGATTGCCTGCGCGCTCGCCGGGGCGGGCGCGGGCTGCGGCGGCACGATGGTCGACCTCGGCGATCCGCGCCCGGCCCCGTATCGATTCGGCATGCCGCGTCTGCTCGCGGAGCTGGACACGACGTACGCGAACCAGAACCCGACGCTGACCGGGGATCTCCTGGACATCTTCTTCACCTCGAACCGCGGCGACATGGCGGCCGACGTCTGGACCGCGCACCGGGCGTTGCCCACCGATCCCTTCGCGGCCCCGACGCTCGTCGCCGAGGTCAGCTCACCGATGTACGAGACCAGCCCCGCGATCTCCGTCGACGGGTTGTCGCTGTACGTCGGCTCGGATCGCGACGGCACCACCGGCAGCATCGACATCTGGAGCGCCACCCGGCCGGACCGATCGGCCGCCTGGTCGGCGCCGGAGAACCTGACCGCCCTCAACTCGCCCGCGAACGACATCCCGCGCCCGCCGGGCCAGCACGGTCTGGTGATGCCGATGGCGTCGGAGCGCGACGTGACCGGCGGCTATCGGACTTACCTGGCGCAGCGCCCCGATGTGAGCCAACCGTTTGGCGCGCCGGCGGTCATCACCGGCCTCGTCGGGGGCGACATCTTCGCGGACGCGTTTCTCAGCGACGACGGGCTGACGATGTTCTATGCGGCGGCGCGGGGCACCGCCAAGCCCGACCTGTTCGTCGCGTGGCGGGCGACGACGGCGGACCGGTTCTCGCTGCCGACGCCGCTCAGCGATCTCAACACCGCGGCCGACGAGCGCGATCCCTGGCTCAGCCCCGACGGCACGATGTTCTATTTCACGTCAGACCGCGAGAACGGCGTGCTGCAGATCTTCGAAGCGACCGCGAGGCGGCAGACGCGCTGATGGTTCGGACGGGTCGGACGGATCAGTTGCCCAGCTCGGCGCGCGGGCCGGCACAGCGGCGGACCAGCGCCTCGGCGTCCGCGGCCGCGTCCAGCTTGTAGCTGTAGAACGTGCCCGGATCGAAGAACGAAAACGTCGTGCCCGTCGATGTCCGCATGCCGGTGGTGTTGCGATAGACGTTGCCTGTCGCGACCAGCGTGCCGGTGTCGTAGTAGTGCGGATCGTTGACGCTGACGAACGTGCTGTTCTGAAGGACCATGTTGGTCGCGCCGCGCGCGTAGTTGCCGTAGCTGGTGCAGTTCTCGAGCAGGTTGTTGTAAAGGTGCGCGCGCAGGACGTTGTCCGTGCTGGGGTTGCGCTGGGTCGTGTCGTGGATCCAGTTGTGGTGGATCGTCATCTGCGCGGTGACGTTGTCCGTCCAGCCGATGCCGAACGCCTTGTTGTGATCCTCGAGGATGTTCCAGGAGGCGGTGAAGTACGTCGTGTCCTTGCGGCTGTCGATCATCCCGTCGCCCAGGTGGTGAAAGTGCACGTGGTCGATCCAGACGTGATCGGCCGTGTCCATCTGGACGCCGTCGCGATCGCCGCCATTGTCACCGCCGGCGTCGTACTGCCCTTCGATGTAGCTGTCGCGGATCGTCAGGTTGCGGATGATGACGTTGTGAACGCTGGTGGCGAGGAAGAAGCCACCGAACACGATCTCGGCGTTCGCGCCCGCGCCGATGATGGTCTTGTCCGAGGCGACCCGGATCTCCTCGAACGGGCTGAACGTGAGCGTGCCCTGAACGCGGCAGACGCGGGGGCCGGTCGCCGTCGCGCAGGTGCGCAGCTCCGCCTGGGTTCGCACGGTCGTGCGTGTGGCGGTGCCGCCGCCCGTCGTGCCGCCGGCGAGCGTCGCGAACCCGACGAGGTCGAGCGGACACGCGTTGCTCGTGCCCGTGCCTCCGGCGCCAGAGCCGGCCGCGCCGCTCGCGCCGCCGCGACCGGCGGTCGCCGACGTGCCGCCGGTGCCCGAACCGCCCGCGCCGCCACGGCCGCCCGCGCCGCCCGAACCGCCGCCCGCTGCTCCGCCGCTGCCGCTCGACGTCGCGCCGCCGGTGCCGCCGGTCGATGTCGCGCCGCCCGTACCTGCCCCGCCGCCGCCGGCCGAACCGCCCCGGCCGGATGTTCCGACTGACCCGCTCGCGCCCGCGGACCCGCCGCTGCCCGCCGACCCGCTCACGCCCGACGTACCGCCGCTGCCGCCCTTCGACGTCGCGCCGCCGGTGCCGCCGGTCGCGGCCGCGCCGCCGCTGCTGCCGCCCGTCGCGCCACCGTTGCCGCCAATAGACGGCGCGCCGCCGGTCCCGGCCACGCCGGTCGTACCGCCCTGCCCGGCCGCGCCGGTCGTGCCGCCGTGCCCCGCGGCTCCAGACCCGCTGGATCCATCTCCGGAACCGCAGCCCGCGAGGCCGATCACCGTCGCCAGGACCAGCGTCATCTTCCGCATTCGCGGGGTCATGTGGCGACCGCGGCGCGCTGATCAAGAAAAGATCACCTGATCAATCGGGGCGCGCCCGCGCATGAACTGCCGTGATGTCCTTCAAACGGCTTGTGCTACTGGCGACACTGTCGATTCCTCTGGCCTGCGCGGATCCTTCGGGCGACACGACCGAAGGGACGGGCGGAGCCGGACAGACGGCAGGCAGCGCCGGCACGACAGGCAGCGGCGGCACAACCGCCGGGACCGGCGGCGCGCCGACCGGTGACGCGGGCACGACCGGCGGCGCGGGCACGACCGGCGCGGGCGCGACAGGCGGCAGCACGGGCGCGACCGGAGGCGGCGCGGAAGGCGGGACCGGCGGCCGGCCGGATACGACGGGCACCGCGGGCGCCGGCGCGTCGGGAGGACGTGGCGGCACGACGGGCTCAGCCGGCACGACCGGCGCGGCCGGACACAGCGGCACGACGGGCTCGGCAGGCAGCGGCGGTGCGACGGCCGGCGCAAGCGGCACCGCGGGACGCGGCGGCACGACAGGCTCAGCCGGCACGACCGGCGCGGCGGGACGCGGCGGCACGACAGGCTCAGCAGGCGCGGCCGGCGCCGCGGGACGCGGCGGCACGACAGGCTCAGCAGGCGCGGCCGGCGGTAGCTCCGCGGTCTGCCCGCCCGGCATCACCCAGACGATAACCGTCGCGAAGGACGGCAGCGGGCAGTTCACGACCGTCCAGGCGGCCGTGAACTCGATCGCCAGCGGCAGCAGCGCTCACATCCGCATCGACATCAAGGCCGGCACGTACACCGAGAAGCTCACGATCGCGAGCCGCACGAACCTGTGCCTGGTCGGCGCCGGCTCGACGACGACGATCCTCAGCTACGGCGACAGCAGCGCGACGGTGGGCAGCACCAGCGGCAGCGCCAGCGTGCTGATCAGCGCCAACGATTTCTCCGCCGCGAACCTCACCATCCAGAACAGCTACGGGACAGGCTCGCAGGCGGTCGCGCTGCGCACGACGGGCCAGCGCCAGCAGTTCCTGAACTGCCGCTTCGTCGGCTATCAGGACACGCTGTACACCCACAGCGGCACGCAGTACTTCCGCAACTGCTACGTCCAGGGAAACACGGACTATGTGTTCGGCGGCGCGACCGCCGTGCTCGAGAACTGCGAGGTCCGCAACGTCGAGGGGGGCAGCGCGACGACCGCGCCGAACACCGACATCGGCGCGGCGTACGGGATCGTGTACCTGGGCGGCAAGTTCACCGCCGCCTCGGGCGTGAAGGCGAATTCGGTCGGGCTCGGCCGGCCGTGGGGCGCCGACGGCGCCGCCGCGTACATCCGCGCGGACCTCGGCGCGCACATCGCCGCGGCCGGCTTCGTGCCGATGTCCGACAACCAGCCGCAGAACGCCCGCTTCCGCGAGTACCAGAGCACCGGCACCGGCGCGAACGCGTCGTCGCGCTCGTCGTATCAGCTGTCGGCGAGCCAGGCCGCCTCGTACACTGTCGCGACCGTGCTCGCCGGCTGGACGCCCAGCTACAGCCAGTGAGCGAAGGCGGCCGCGGCCGCGCTGGCGAGCGCCCCGCGTGATGCGCATACTGACGGCCATGCTCGACGGCTGCCGGCTGATGGCGTTCCTCGCGACACAGAACGGCCGCCGCGCGCGCGCGTTCTACGAGACGACGCTGGGGTTCAAGGTGCTCTCCGACGACGACTTCGCGCTCGCGCTGGACGCGGGCGGCACGATGGTGCGGATCCAGAAGGTCGCCGCGTTCGACCCGCACCCGTTCACGGCGCTGGGCTGGGAGGTGCCGGACATCGCCGGCGCGGTCGAGGAGCTGCGCGCTGCTGGTGTCGTCTTCGACCTGTTCGGCGGACTGGATCAGGATGACCGCGGCATCTGGCAGTCTCCCTCCGGCGCGCGCGTCGCCTGGTTCAAGGACCCGGACGGCAACACGCTGTCGCTGACCCAGCTCTAAACGCGCAGCCGACGACGTCCGGGAGCGGATCAATATCGGTGTCTTCCGCATGAACACGTCCGTTCCACGGGCGTAAACAGAATGTCGTTTGCCCCTGCTTCATCGACTGCCTTACGGTCGGCGAGGCGGCGGACGCGAACGCGATCCAACGCTCCAAGGCAAGGCAAGAAAAGGAGGGTATGGGGAATGGGCCTTCTCATCATCTCGGGGATCATTCACGTCAAGCAGGTGTGGCCGGAGGGCCGTTCGGACGCCGACACGCTGACCGTCGAGCTGCAGAGCGCGAAGGCGTTCACATTCGTGAACAGCGCGGGATCGCGTCGGACCACGCGTGCATTCGACAACGGGGAGATCGTCAGCCAGAACGGGCGGAACGAGGTGATCAAGCAGGCTGCGAACAGCGCCGTTCGCAAGGTGACGATCCGGCTGCAGGGATTGGATGCACCCGAGCTTCACTATCAGCCGAAGGTCGACGGCTCGGGCGGACAGGGCGTCGTCCACCCGTTCCGACAGTCGCTGGGAGAGACCTCTGCCAACGCGCTGCACGCGATGCTGTTGGCGTTCGCGATGCCGGACATCCCGTGCGAGGTCGTCACCATCGTGAACACGCCCAGCGAGGTCTGTGACGTGTTCGGCCGCATCGTCGGCAACGTGGTGTTGCACCTGGGCGGCGCGCGCATCGACGTGAACCAGCGGCTGCTGCGAGAAGGCTGGGCGCTCCCGGGGCTCTACAACTCGATGTCGAAGGCGGAAATCCATGCCGTCCTCTCGGACCACGCCGCGGCCCGCAACAACAAGCGCGGGCTCTTCAGCCGGAAGATTGTCACCGACAAGCTGGCGCCGTTCGATCCCCAGCGACGGGAGCGGAAGGGGCCGGCGTCCTTCACGCCGTTCAGCGACCTCGGACCTGTGAACGCGCCGAAGTTCTTTCGCCGTCAGGCCGAGCAGCACGTCCGGACGGCGATCGGAGAGAACGTTCCGGCGAACCTGCGGAGCTTCATCGCCACGAAGGCGACGGACATCGCGATCAAGACGAACGACTTCCTCAAGCTCACCGGATCCGTGGTGGGCAAGAAGCCGCGGCCCGAGTTCAAGCAACTGGCGACGTTTCTCGGCGGGGACCGCTATCCGCCCGGGCCGGAGCTGGTCTTCTGGGAGAACGACGCGAAGCTCGTGAAGGCGGGCACGAACACCGAGATCAAGACCTGGTGATCGCGCTGTTCACGTGAACGGCGCGCCGCGTTCCCCCGTCGGAAAACGGCGACGCGAGGCGTGACTTCGAAGGGTGCGCCAGGCAAGATTCGCCCTTGCTGATGCAGGACGAAACAACGAGACCGTCGGGCGGGCTGGGGCGGTACCTCGCGTACGTCGTGATGCTGGCGCTGGGCGTGGGTGGGTTCCTGATCATCCGGCACTTCGGCGTCGACCTCGACGCCCCGCGCGCGGCGGAGGCCGACACGCTCGTCGCCGGGGCCACGAAGGTGCGGATGGATGCCTTGATGCACCTCTTGCTGGCGCTGGCCGTCATCATCATCACCGCGCGCGGGCTCGCCGCGCTGTGCGTGAGGCTGAACCAGCCGCCCGTGATCGGTGAAGTCATTGCGGGATTGATGCTGGGCCCATCGCTGCTGGGTCGCATCGCACCGTCGGCTGCGGCGTACGTGCTGCCGCAGTCGGTGGCGCCGTTCCTGGGCGTGCTCGCGCAGGTCGGCGTGGTCCTCTACATGTTCCTGGTCGGGGTCGAGCTGGACCTGTCGCGGATCCGCGGGCGGGTGCACTCCACCGTCGTGATCTCGCACGCCAGCATCGTGACGCCGTTCCTGCTCGGCTCCGGCCTCGCGCTGCTCCTCTATCCGCGCTTCTCGAACAGCAGCGTCCCGTTCACGGTCTTCTGTCTGTTCTCGGGCGTGGCCATGTCAGTGACAGCCTTCCCCGTGCTGGCGCGGATCCTCACCGACCGCGGCATCCAGCGCAGCACGATGGGCACGACGGCGCTGACCTGTGCGGCCGTCGACGACGTGACGGCCTGGTGCCTGCTGGCGATCGTGGTCAGCGTGGCGACGCACACCGGCGGCGGCGCGCTGCTGACCATCGGGCTCAGCGTCATCTACGTCGCGCTGATGGTCCTGGTCGTCCGGCCGCTGCTGACCCGCTTCGCGCGCTGGCAGCAGACCCAGGGCGAGCTGCCCCGCGGCCTGCTCGCGTTCGTCTGCGTGCTGCTGCTCGTGTCGGCGTTCATCACCGAGGCGATCGGCATCCACGCCATCTTCGGCGCGTTCACACTGGGCGCGATGATTCCGCACGACTCGTCGCTCGCGAAGGCGCTGAAGGCGAAGCTCGAAGACATCGTGCTGGTGTTCTTCCTGCCGGCCTTCTTCGCCTACACCGGTATGCGCACGCAGGTCAGCCTCCTGAACGGGGCCAGCACGTGGCTGTGGTGCGGGATCGTGCTGGCGGTGGCGTCGGCCGGCAAGTTCGGCGGCAGCTTCGTGGCGGCACGCCTCTCCGGTCTCGGCTGGCGCGACGCCGCGTCGATCGGCGTCCTGATGAACACGCGCGGCCTCGTCGAGCTGATCGTCCTCAATATCGGCCTCGACCTGAAGGTCATCTCGCCGACGCTGTTCGCGATGCTGGTCTTGATGGCCGTCATCACCACCGTGTCGACCACGCCGATCCTGCACGCGATCGGGAAGCTGAAGCCGGCGCTGCCGCCGCCCGCGCCGGCGCCGACGCCTGCCTCGTCCACCTCCTGAGCATGGAAGACGGCGTGGACGAGCTCCCCGCGCCCTCATCGCTGCTGTCCAGCCGGTGGTCGCGGGACAGCCTGCTGACCGGCCACCCCGCGCAGCTTTACGACGGTGCGGTGCGCGAGCCCATCGACGAGGACGTGCTCGAACATCTGATCCGCGAGCTCGAGAAGACGAAGGGCCCGCTGCACGTCGGCGCGGGGCGGATGGGCGTGCTCACCTGGGACATCGCGTGCACGGGCGCCGCCGGCGCGTTCACGTTGCAGGTGCCGCTGGTCCTCGATGAACCGGGAACGCTGGGCCGCGCGAAGCGCGACGTGCCCGCGCAGAACGTCGCCAACCTCCGCGCCTTCATCGCCAGTGGCCTCACGCGGTTCGCGGTCGAGCCGATCGATTGGATGATGCCGGACGGGAACGTCCCCGTCGCCCTGTTCGCCCCCCTACCCGACCACCGCCCGATCACGTTCGGCCGCGGCGGCCTGCACGTCGAGATCGCCGAGGACGAGCACGCCTGGCAGGTGCCGCTGGGCCCGGGCGCGACTGCGGACCTGCTCGCCGAGATGATCGCGGCGCTGGTCTATCACTACGATCCGGACGCGGCGGGCGGCACCGCCGTCACCGACGTCTGCATCAACGACGGCGACTTCGCCGTCAGGCGGCGGCGCGACGGCACCTTCGACGTCCGGCTGACCGCGGCCCGGCGGCGCGAGCCGGACATCGGTCCCAGCCTGCTGCTGCTCTACCTCATACAGATGATGGCGTACGAGGACTGGACCCTCGACGACCGGCTGGTGGGGCTGCCGACGCTCGCGTCCAATCCGTCGGTCGCGTTCGAGGGCCTGATGCGCGGCCTGCGCTACCGCTGCCGGGATCTCGGCGAGCCCGAGGACGCCGGCGTGGCGCGCGGGCGACGCTGGATCCACGACTTCGGCCGCTCGCGCGCGGGGCGCGCGTATCGCCCGTGGGCGGATCGTTTCCTCGACGGCGGCCTGCCTCTGTATTTCGGCGACGATCCGCGCGAGCGGTGGTGGCGCCTCGTACACCTGAAGACGAAGCTCGGCGTGCTCGAGCTGCGCGCCCGACAGGATCCGGCGGCGCCCGAGGAGGCGGCGGCGCGCGCGCTGCGCGGCTTCGTCGACCGCCTGTCGCGCGAGATCGGCCGGCGGCCCGACGACGATGGCGGCGCCATGCGCTTCAACGACCTGGGCAGCGACGATCTGCTGCGCCTCCTCGCCGACGCGCAGGTGCCGGCCGAGGCGCGCGCCGAAGTCGCCGGGGATCTCTTCGCGCGCTGGCCCTACCGCGGCGTCGACCATCTGGTCGCGCAGGTCCCGGCGGCGCGCGGCCTGCGCCGGCTGAAGAGCCGCCTCGCCTTCGGGCGCGTGGTCAGCGACGGCGAGCAGGGCACGCTGGCCAGCCTCGGCTCCGCGGCCGACGAACGCCCGGCGCGACCGATCGCGAACGCCGAGGTGTTCGGCGGCCCGACGCTGCCCGAGTCCGCGGTCGGCACGTTTCCGACATTCGAGGCGTACATGGACGCCGCCCTCCACGATCCGCGCTGGGGCTACTACGCGGGACGCGTGTCGATCGGGCGCGGCGGCCACTTCATCACCAACCCGGAGTCGCTGTCCCCGCACTACGGCGGCTGGATCGCGGAGCGCGCCTTTCGCTGCTGGGAGGACATGCTCGCGGCCGGCGAGCTCGCCGACACGGACGCGTTCCCGATCATCGAGTTCGGCGCCGGCAACGGTCGCCTCGCGCGCGACATCCTGGACGCGGCCGCCCGCGGCGCACCCCGCGACGACCGGCGGCGCACGTTCGCCGCGCGCATCGCGTATCGGATCTACGAGACTTCGCCGGGCCTGCGCGATCGGCAGCAGGGGCTGCTGGGAACCGATGCGGTCGTCGGGGACGGCGACGCGCGCCGCCCGGCGGCCGCGCTGGCGCGCGACTTTCCCGACGGCGTGAAGGGCCTCGTGCTGACGAACGAGGTCCCCGACGCGTTCGGCGTCCACAAGGTCGTGATGTCGCCCGACGGCTCGACGCGCGTCACGCTGGTGGTGCCGCGCGTGGAGGCGACCTTTCAAGCGGCCGCCGGCGGCGCGCTCGCCGATCGGATCGCCGGCGCCGACGCGTCGGTCCGGCGTGCCTTCGACCTCGCGGCGAACGCCGGCGACTTCTACCTGGATCGCGACACCTGGCTGGCGGTCATGAACGCGATCGCTGACGAACCGCCCGAAGCGCGCGAGGCATTGCTCGCCGCGCTCTGGTTCGAGGAGGCCACCGTCCCCGCCGCAACGATTCCCGATCTCGCCAGCCACCTGACCGCGAACGCCGACCAGTATCAGGTCGCCATCGCCGCCGAGAAGTCCGGCATCGTGGCTTACATCAACACCCACGCCGACCGGTTCATCCGCGAGCTGGGGTCGTCGCTTCGCGCGGGGTTCGTCATCACGATCGACTACGGCGACACGACCTGGGAGCTGGTCCAGGGCGCACGCCGCGGCGAGTTCCCCTTCCGCGTGTACGGCGACCAGCGGCCCTTCGTCCCCCGCCCCAACGACCCCTATTCGCTCCCCGGGACGCAGGACATGACGACCGACGTGAACTTCTCCGCCCTCGCGCGGGCGGGCGAGCAGGCCGGCCTGCAGGTGCTGCACTTCGGTCCCGAACGCGACCTGGTCGGCGACGACCTGCCGTCGCTGATCCGGGCCGCCGCCGACGGTGATGACGCGGTCGCCGAGTTCGTGGGCAACCCCGTGTTCAAGGTCCTGGTGCTGGGGACGCGCGCGAGCGCCGCGTTCGCCGGCCCGCTGCCGACGCCCCTCCCGTTGTTTCGCAATCCACGCCTTCCGCCCGCCGCCGGGCGGAAGCCGCCCCACCGGTGATCATCTTGGCGGCGGCCGGGAATGGTTCCGACGGAACGCTCCGCGCCGTTTGTTAGCTTTCATT
>Ga0070683_100002995_pt1 | contig 13552 bp, 10 predicted proteins | sample KBSC713LmetaG_FD_64662 | JGI IMG/M metagenome (GOLD analysis project Ga0070683, IMG submission 64662) | Corn rhizosphere microbial communities from Kellogg Biological Station, Michigan, USA - KBS C7.1-3L metaG | ecosystem: Host-associated > Plants > Roots > Rhizosphere ...
GGACGGTTATGTCAGCCTCGAAGTCTCGCCATACATCGCGCACGATACCGCGGCGACGATCGACGAAGCGAGACGTCTCTGGAGGGCGGTCGCCCGAGACAACGTGATGATCAAGGTGCCAGCGTCGACTGAGGGGCTTGCTGCGATTCGCCAACTGACCAGCGAGGGCATCAATGTCAACATCACGCTGCTATTCAGCGTCGATCGCTACGAGGCCGTCGCTCGAGCGTACATGGACGGGCTGGCGATGTTCGTCCGACGTGGCGGCGACCCTGCCCGCCTGTGCAGCGTGGCGAGCTTCTTCGTGAGCCGCATCGACACGATGGTCGATGGGCTGATTGCGGCGCGACTGGTCACGGTCACCGACGCGGGGCTGCGCACGTCACTCACGGATCTCCTTGGCACTGTCGCCATCGCCAATGCCAAGCTCGCCTATCAGCGGTACTTGGCGCTGTGCAGGACCGTCGAGTGGCGCGCACTCGCGGCTAAGGGCGCACATCCACAACGCCTGCTCTGGGCGAGCACCAGTACCAAGAATCCACGCTATCGCGACGTGCGCTACGTCGAGGAGTTGATCGGCCGCGACACGGTCAACACGATTACGCCGGCGACGATCGAGGCCTTTCGCGATCACGGCCGCTTTCGCGCCAGCCTCGAGGACGGTGTCGATGATGCGCAGCAGACCCTCGCCTCGCTGAAGCGCGTCGGCATCTCTCTCGACGACGTGACGGACAGGCTGCTCGACGACGGTGTTGCGCTCTTCTGCAAGGCCTTTGACCGTCTCCTCGCGGCGGTGGAGCAGGCGCGGCGCAGCGAGATCACCCCGATCCTGGACCGCCAGTCCTACACCCTGCCCCGACATCTTGCCGCGAAGGTGTCGGACGCCGTCGCCGATTGGCAGCGATCAGGCAAGGTCCGCCGTTTGTGGGCCAGGGACGCCACGCTCTGGACCGGCGCCGACGAGAAGGGCTGGCTCGGATGGCTGAACGTCACCGACGCCCAGCTGGCGCGCATGGCGCCGTTGACTGAGGCCGCCCGCGAGATTGCCGATTCGGGCGTCCAAGACGTGGTGCTCCTCGGCATGGGTGGATCGAGCCTTGGTGCGGAAGTCATCCGTCACACGTTCGGAACGACCCGAGGCTTTCCGGAGCTGCACGTGCTCGACTCCATCGCTCCGGCGCAGATTGTCGCCATCCAACGCGCGATCGATCTCCGACGGACACTGTTCATCGTGTCGAGCAAGTCGGGCACGACGCTCGAGCCCAACATGCTGCTGCAGTACTTCCTGGGGCGTATGCGCAAGGCGGTCGGCGACCATCATGCCTCGGGTCACTTCATCGCCATTACCGATCCGGGCTCGGCACTTCAGCAGGTCGCCGAGCGTGAGCGGTTTCGCCAGGTATTCTTCGGCGAGCCGGAGATCGGCGGCCGCTATTCCGTGCTCTCGACCTTTGGGCTGGTGCCCGCCGCGGTCATGGGTGTGGACGTCGCACAGCTGATCGAGCGCACCGAACTGATGGTCCATTCATGTGCGGCCAGCGTTCCCGCCGATCAGAATCCCGCGGTCATCCTCGGCACCCTCCTTGGAACGCTGGCCATCGCCGGCCGTGACAAAGTGACGCTCATCGCGTCGCCGAGTATTTCCGGTATCGGCGTCTGGCTCGAGCAGTTGATCGCCGAATCCACCGGTAAGCACGGCAAGGGCTTGATTCCGATTGACGGGGAGAAGGTCGGCTCTCCCGGCGTCTATGGCGACGATCGTCTCTTCGTCTACCTGCGCCTGGATTCCGGCGCCGACGCCTCCCAGGACGCCGCCGTGGATGCTCTGGAGCACGCCGCGCACCCGGTGGTGCGGATTGGCATCGCTGACATCGGCGACATCGGTCAGGAGTTCTTCCGCTGGGAGATGGCCGTCGCCGTCGCCGGCGCCATCATGGGCGTCAACCCGTTCGATCAACCCGATGTCGAGGCGAGCAAGGTGGTGACGCGCGCGCTGACATCAGGATCCGAGCGCACGGGAGCGCTGCCGGTCGAGGCTCCCATCTACCAGGAGTCCGGCATTAGCCTGTTCACCGATGTCAACAACGCCGACCTGCTGGAGAGGGCGCTTGACGGCCATCGGTCGCTCGCAGGATATCTGCGCGCGCACCTGAATCGACTGAAGGAGAACGATTATTTCGCGATTCTCGCGTACCTCGCGATGCATAGGACGCACCGAAACGCGCTGCAGGCGATACGGCACGCAGTCCGTGATAGCAGACACGTCGCCACCTCCGTCGGTTTCGGCCCGCGTTTCCTCCATTCCACCGGCCAGATCCATAAAGGCGGTCCGAACACCGGGGTCTTTCTCCAGATCACCGCTGACGATCGGAGGGACATCCTGGTGCCGGGCAAGAGATATTCCTTCGGCGTGGTCGAGACCGCGCAGGCTCGGGGCGACTTCGCGGTCCTTGTCGAGCGTCAACGTCGCGCCCTGCGCGTGCATGTCGGCGCGGACGTCGCGGCTGGATTGCGCGTGCTCCGCGCCGCGATCGGCCGCGCGGTCGGAGCGGCATGACTGACGCACTCGGCACACGGCACACGGCGCGAGACGTCCGTCTGGTCGTGGCGGACGTCGACGGCACACTGCTCACACCAGGCAAGATCCTGACCTCCCGGGCGCGTGCGGCAGTTCAGGCAGTCATCGAGGCCGGCATAGCCTTCACGATCACCAGCGGCCGCCCCCCGCTGGGCATGAAGATCCTGATGGAAACGCTTCCCCTGAGGCACCCGATCAGCGCGTTCAACGGCGGGTTGTTCGTGCGGTCCGATCTCTCCGTCATGCGCGAGCGGCTGATCCCTGTCGAGGCCGTGGCGCCGGTGATCGATACCCTGACCAGAGGCGGGCTGGATGTCTGGATCTACACCGACACCGACTGGCGAGTCCGATCGCGCCACGGCCCCCATGTGGATCGTGAAGAGTGGACCGTCAAGTTCGCACCCAAAGTTGTGCCGGTCTTCTCGGAGGCACTCGATCGCGTCATCAAAATCGTCGGTGTGAGCGACGATGCCGACGCGATGGCCCGATGCGTCGAACAGGTGCAGCGGACGTTCGGCCGGCTGCTGTCGGCGGCCCTGTCGCAGCCCTACTACCTCGACGTGACTCACCCCGATGCGAACAAGGGCGAGGTCGTCCGAGTGCTGTCGGAACTGCTGGGTATTCCGACCCGCCACGTCGCCACCATCGGCGACATGCCGAACGACATCCTCATGTTCGAGCGGAGCGGCACGAGCATCGCCATGGCGAACGCGACTGAGGATGTGCGCCGTGCCGCGACGTTCGTGACCGCAGCGAATACGGAAGAGGGGTTCGCGCAGGCAATGGAGCGGTTCATTCTTCGTGTTCCTTCCGCATGAGACGAGGCCGACCATGAAGCTGGATGTCCGCGTGTGTGCAGATCTCGCTGACGTGAGCCGGCGTTCGGCCGAGGCGGCAGTCACCGCCATCGACGACGCGATACGAACCGCCGGCATGTGTTCGATCGTGTTGTCGGGTGGCAGTACGCCACGCACGCTCTACCGACTGCTGGCGTCCGAGTTTCGATCCCGGATCCGGTGGCCGAAGGTCCAGGTCTTCTGGGGAGACGAGCGATACGTTCCGCGTGAGGATCCCCGCAGCAATTACCGGATGGCCAAAGAGACGCTACTGGAGCACGTCCCATGTCCGCCGCAAAATGTGCATCCAATGCCGACCGGCTTTCCCAGCGCGGACCTGGCTGCCCGGGACTACGAGCGGACGCTGCGGGACCATTTCGCCGGCGAATGGCCGCGCTTCGATCTCGTACTGCTAGGCATCGGAGACGACGGCCACACCGCGTCACTCTTCCCGGGATCGCTCGCACTGGCGGAGAGGACACGGTGGGTCGTGGCCGCACGCGCGCCGGTCGAGCCGCACGTGCGCCTGACGCTGACGTTGCCGGCGCTGAGCCGAGCCGCTGCCGTCTATGTCCTCGTCGCTGGCGCGGCCAAAGCCGACGCGCTCCGGCACGTCCTGGACGGCGCGGGTGACTGGATCAAGTACCCGGCTGCCGGGATCCGGCTCGGCGCGGCATCGGTGATCTGGTGGGCGGACCGCGAAGCGGTCGCATTGACAGCGGACCGGCGCGACTCGAGATGATCGGGTCGTTTCGCAATGGAGCCCGAACTTTCATTGTGAAACTCGCGCCACGATCGCCAGCTATACGCCGTCTGCCAGTGGCCGACCGCAAGTGCCTCCACAGCGTCAGTTCCCGCGACTCCGCGACTCAACGGCCGGCGGCGCGTCTCTTGCCTCTACCGACCTTGTCGTCCATGACGCGGATTCCACACTTCGCATTGATTGAAGGAGTTGTGTCCATGAAGGTTTCTGCCATCGTTCTCGCTGCTGCAGGTCTGACCCTGTTTCCGGTTGCGGCCATATCGGCCGAAAAGGCCAACGACGCGCAGATCGCGTCGATCGTCGTCACGGCCAACCAGGTCGACATCGACGCCGGCCAACTCGCGGCAGACAAGGCAACCAGTAAAGATGTCAAGGCGTTTGGCCAGCTGATGGTCACCGATCACACGGGCGTGAACAAGGCGGCGACCGACCTGGCGGCGAAGCTCAAGGTCACGCCGGAGGACAACCCGACCAGCCAGAGCCTGAAAGCCGAGGGCGACAAGAACCTCTCGCATCTGAAAACGCTGACCGGCGCAGCCTTCGACAAGGCCTACGTCGATCATGAGGTCGTCTACCACCAGCAGGTGATCGACGCGCTCGACAAGACGCTGATTCCGGACGCGACGAATGCGGAGCTCAAGGCGCTGCTCGTGAAGGTGCGTCCGGCGTTCGTCGCGCATCTCGAGCACGCCAAGCGCCTGCAGGCGTCGCACAAACACTGATCATGCGTGCAGCCACGACCGCCGTCGCGATCGCGATGACGCTGACCCTGTGCGCGATTGGATTGGACGCCGGTGAACGGCCCGCGCCAACGACGCACACGGTCACCATGGAGAACATGCGCTTTGCGCCCCACGCCTTGACCGTCGCCCGCGGCGATACCATCGTCTGGGTCAACAGGGACCCGGTGCCCCACACCGCCACGTCGAAGGACGGCGCGTTCGACTCCGGGACCGTGCTGTCGGAGAAGTCCTGGAGATTCACCGTCCGACAGAAGGGGGAGTTCCCCTATAGCTGTACGTTCCATCCAACGATGACGGCGACGCTGGAGGTCAGATGAATCCCCGACTATGCCTATGCCAGTCTGGAGGCGTTGCTTCAAGGAGAGGAGAGCGGCGGACACAAGTCGCGGCTGCCGGCTCCTGGTGACAGGCCGGTCACCGAAAGACCCGATGCGGCGTCCGCATCAGGGATTGTGATCGACGCCGCGATCCAACGCTTCGACGGTCACGCCTCCTCATCACTGACAGCGGTCCCGAGCAAGACAGGAGAATTGCGATGTCCGATGCGTCGAATGAACACCGCCGTCCTCATCCCCAGCCCATGGCTGCTCCCTACCTCGAATTCGATATCGCGAGAGAGCTGGAGCAGCTGCAGCGCGAGCCTGGATGGCAGTCTGGCCAGAACGCCAAGACGCTGGTCAAGTACGACGGTCTGCGGGTTGTGCTCCTCGCGTTGCAGGCGCGTTCGAGGATTCCGGAGCACCGCACGGAAGGGCAGATCTCGATACAAGCGATCACGGGCCACATCCGCATTCATGCCCAGGGGCGAAGCTTCGAGTTGCGATCAGGCGGACTGCTTGCGCTCGACCGGGGGCTGTCTCACGACGTCGAGGCGATCGAGGAGAGTGCATTGCTCCTGACCCTTGCGTGGCCCCGCGAGCAGGAGAGGTCGGTCCCGTGAGCAACAGCCCAGACGCGAGACGATGAGCGGTGCCAGCGAGAATCAAACGGCAACCAAGGGGCGCCGTGCACGATGTTGCTGGCCGTGATCTCCTGGCGTGCGGACGCGTTTGCGCTACGGTCGTCTCGCCCCGATCTAGGTTGCGTCCGCTACGACGGTACCTGCGCCGCCACCTGCTGGAGCACATAGGGCATGATGCCGCCGGCGAGAAAGTAGGCCGCTTCGATTGGCGTGTCGATTCGCAGCAGCAGCGGCACCGAATCGCATCGACCGTCTACACGTTCGATGCGCAGAGTTGCCGTCTGACCGGGACGCGTCAGTGTCCCGACCTCGAGCGCGAATCGCTCGGTCCCGTCGAGGCCGAGGGTCTGCGCGCTCACGCCTTCAGCAAGCTGGCAGGGCAGCACACCCATGCCGATCAGGTTGGACCGATGAATCCGCTCGAATCCGCGCGCAATGACCGCGCGCACCCCGAGCAGACGTGTGCCCTTGGCGGCCCAGTCCCGCGAACTGCCGGCGCCATAATCCTGTCCGGCGATGACGATGAGCGGGACGCCTTCCGCGCGGTAGCGCTCGGCGGCATCGTAGATGCGCATCCGCTCACCGTCGGGTTGGTGATGCGTCAGACTTCCCTCGGTTCCCAGCACCATCAGATTGCGGATGCGGACGTTGGCGAACGTGCCGCGCACCATGACCTCGTGGTTACCGCGCCGCGCACCGTAGCTGTTGAAGTCGCCGTCGGCGACGCCGCGTTCACGTAGGTAGTCGCCCGCCGACGACGCCGCCTTGATCGCACCGGCCGGACTGATGTGGTCGGTCGTAATCGAGTCGTCGAAGATCGCCAGTGCCCGTGCGCCGGAGAACTCGACCGAGGGGGCTGCCGCCATCGACGCGTTGAAATAGGGTGGCTCGCGGATGTAGAGCGACTCGGGGTTCCACTCGTAGACACGACCGGTGGCCGCGGGGATCTCATTCCAGAGCGCGTTCCGATCGCCGAAGTCGGAATAGACGCGGCGGTACTCGACCGGATCGAAGGCGCTCTCGAGAAGCCCATCGATCTCGCGCATCGACGGCCAGATGTCGCGCAGATAGACTTGCCGTCCATCGACGTCGTCCAGCGGCTCGCGCGTCAGATCGATATCGATTCTGCCGGCGAGCGCAAACGCCACCACGAGCGGCGGACTCATGAGAAAGTTCGCCTTGACGCTCTGGTGGATGCGCGCTTCGAAGTTGCGGTTCCCCGACAGGACGCTCGCCGTGATGAGGTCGTTTCTGGTGAGTGTGTCCTCGAGTTCGCGATTGAGGGGGCCGGAATTGCCGATGCACGTCGTGCAGCCGAAGCCGACGATGTTGAATCCCAATTGGTCGAGGAAGGATTGCAGGCCAGTCCTGGTCAGGTACTCGCTCACAACCCGTGACCCTGGTGCGAGCGACGTCTTCACCCACGGCTTCGTTTGGAGTCCATGCTCGACCGCCTTCTTCGCCAGCAGACCGGCGGCCAGCATGACCGCCGGATTCGACGTGTTGGTGCACGACGTGATCGCCGCGATCACCACGTCGCCGTGGGTCAACTCGACCGTCGCTGGCCGCGGCGGGTGTGTGCTCGACTCGATGAGCCGGTTCGGCGTCGGGCGGTTGTTCATCATCTCGGTTTCGGTCAGGGTGCTCGTGTTCTGCGCACGGCCGTCCGGGATCGTATCTTCCGATTGTTCGCCACCGCCAGGGCGCGGTACCTTCCCGTCCGCAAGCCGCACTGTCGCGCGCTGAGCCGCAACGAGTTTTCCATAGCCGTCGGCGCTGGTCAGCAAGGCGAGAAACTGCTCCTTGAGCTGACCCAGCGCGATCCGGTCCTGTGGACGCCTGGGGCCGGCAACCGACGACTCGATGTCGCCAAGATCGATGTCGATCACCGTGGTGTAGTCGCACTCGCCGCGCGCCGGCACGCCGAACAGGCCCTGCGCCGTGAAGTATCGGCGCACCGTCTCGACGTGCTCGTGGCTGCGGCCCGTGGCGAGGAGATAACGGCAAGTCTGCTCGTCGACGGGAAAGTACCCGATTGTCGCGCCGTATTCGGGCGCCATGTTCCCGAGCGTGGCGCGGTCCGGCACCGACAGACTCGCCGTGCCTTCGCCATGGTACTCGACGAACTTTCCGACGACACGCGCCTGCCGCAATCGCTCGGTGACCCGCAGGACCAGGTCGGTCGCCGTCACTCCTTCGCGCAGCCTGCCGTGGAGATGCACGCCCACCACGTCGGGCATCAGCAGGTAGACCGGCTGGCCGAGCATCGCCGCCTCCGCTTCGATGCCGCCGACGCCAAAGCCGACCACTCCCAGCCCGTTGATCATCGGCGTGTGCGAATCAGTCCCAACCAGCGTGTCGGGATACAGCACGCCGCCCTTGCTCAATACGCCCTGCGCCAGGAATTCGAGATTCACCTGGTGACAGATGCCGAACCCCGGCGGAACGATGCGCAGGCCCTCGAAGGCTTGCGTTCCCCACTTGAGGAAGCGATACCGCTCGCCGTTCCGCCGGAACTCCATCTCGGTGTTGAGACGGAGCGCATCAGCCCGGCCGAAGTAGTCGACCTGCACCGAATGATCGACGACCAGATCGACCGGCACCGACGGCTGCACCAGCTCGACGTCAAGGCCGCGGCGCGCGATCGCCGACCGCATCGCCGCAAGATCGACGAGCAATGGGACGCCGGTGAAATCCTGCAGCAGCACCCGGCCGACGGTGAACGGCACCTCCGCCGTGCGCGCGGCTCCAGGCTGCCACCGAGCGAGCGCTTCGACGTCCTCGTCGCGAATGCGCCCGCCGTCGGCATGGCGGAGGACTGATTCGAGAACGATGCGCACACTTACCGGCAAGCGCGAGACGCGCGCCATCCCAAGCGTCTCGAGTTGCGGCAGCGAGTAATAGGCGGCGGAGCCACCGGAAGGCAGCTGCAGGCGCTGGCGCACGTCCTTCATGCTGCCCCCGCGGCGCCCTGACGATTCATCGTCGCCGAGATTCGCAACGCCTCGCGGACCAACTGACTCGAGTAGCCCCACTCGTTGTCGTACCAGCTCATGACCTTGAGCAGATCTCTGTCGACGACCTGCGTCATGCCGAGATCCACCACCGCGGCGCGTGGATCCTTGATGATGTCGGACGACACGACCGGGTCCGCGGTGACGCCGAGGATTCCGCGATAGCGGTCGCTCGCGGCTTCTTCCTTGAACAACCCGTTTACCTCGTCAACCGTCGTCGGTCTGGCGGTCACACACACGATATCGGCGAGCGACCCGACCGGAACTGGCACACGCACCGCGACACCGTCGAACCGGCCGCGAAACTCAGGCAATGCCCTCGCAGTCGCGGCTGCGGCCCCCGTGGAAGTCGGCACGAGGTTCGCGCCTCCAGCCCGGCCCCTTCTGAGACGGTTCCGCGCCATGTCGACGATCGCCTGGCTCGCGGTATAGGCGTGAACCGTCGTCATGATCGCCTTCTTCACGCCAATCCGTCGTCCGAGAATTTCCATCACGGGCGTAATGCAGTTCGTGGTGCAGCTCGCGCACGAGATGATGGCGCTCGTTCCTTGCGGTGTATTGACCCCGTGGACGATCGTTTCCACCCCTTCGCCTTTCGCGGGCGCCGACAGGATGACGTACCCCGCGCCGGCATGAAGATGAGCCTCGAGGTCCTTCCGCCTGGTAAACGCGCCGGTACATTCGAAGACCACATCAACGTGCATGGCTCTCCAGGGCAGCCGCGCCGGGTCCTTTTCACGCAGCAGCCGAAGCCGATGGTCCCCAATCTCCAGGTGCCCATCGTCTGTCGCCTGGACCGGCTTCTCATATCGGCCATAGACCGTGTCGTATTTCAGGAGGTACTCAACGCTGCCGGCCGCCGCGACGTCATTCGCCGCGACCAGTGTCAAGCCGGGTGTATCCAGCACGATCTTGAGGGTGGCCCGCCCGATCCGGCCGAGTCCGTTGATAGCCACGTTCGTCATGCCACGAATGGAGGGCAACACGTGCGCCATCCTTGGACGCCGTGGCATTGACGGTGTCGCTCGATCGACGCTTCAAAATGAAAGAGACGGCATCAATCTGAAACGCGATCCCGGGCAGAACCCGGGAATCAGCGCCACGGTGGACAGAGATCGATTCGCACCTCAGGACGAGGCGGATCTGCGGCAGCGCTCTCCTCGTTCAGTAGCGGCAGCGTGACTGTGAAGGTCGAACCGCGGTCAGGGCCGGCGCTCGCCGCGCTGACCGTCCCGCCATGCTGTTCGACGAGGTGCCTGACGATCGCGAGGCCGAGACCGAGGCCGGCGTGCGTCCGGGTCGTCGAACTGTCTCCCTGCTGGAACCGATCGAACACGCGCGGCAAGAGATCCGGCCCCATGCCGATGCCCGTGTCGTGGACCACGAGCTGCGCGCGGCCGTCGAGGCGCTCGACGCGGACATCGATCGAACCCTGTTCGGGTGTGAATTTCAGCGCGTTCGTGAGGAGGTTCGACACCACCTGCTGGAGGCGTTGGGGATCCGCCTCCATCAGCAGCAGCGGCGCGATGGCGGCGTGCAAGGCGATGTGTTTCGCCCGCGCCGCCGGCAACGCGGCATCGACGGCCACGCCCGCGATCGTGGCGAGGTCCACCCGTCGTTTCTCGATTCTCAGCTTTCCGGCGACGATCCGCGAGACATCGAGCAAATCCTCGATCAATTTCGCCTGCAGGCGGACGCTCCGCTCGAGCACGTCAAAGCCGCGCACCGCGGCGTCTGGACTCATCTGCCCGGACCGCAACATCTGGATCCAGCCGTTCATCACGTTCAACGGCGAGCGAAGCTCGTGCGACAACGTGGCGAGGAACTGATCCTTCGCCGCGTTGGCCTCCTGCGCTTGCAGCTGTCGGGCCTCAGCTCGCGCGAGATTGATCCGGGCCTCCTCGGCCCGGACGCGGACGAAGTACGATCGCAGCATGCCGGCCAGCGACTCGATCAGGGAGCGTTCCTCGGCCAGAAACGGCCCTTCTGCCGCAGCCGGCCGCGCCTCGCGGTAAGTCACTTCGATCACGCCGCTTCCGCCATCGGCTGTCGCGAATCCCGCGCGCTGGACCCATCGCGCGGGGTCGAAGAGCGGTGTTCGCACGTCGATGTCCCCGGCCAGGATCCGTGCGCCCGCGATCTCCGGGTACTGCCATGCGGGCGGCAATAGCCCGACAATGCGGGTCAGCAGTTCGGCCGGCGTGCCCGGCTCGTTGAGGAGCCGGCCCGCGACGTGCAGCGCTGTGACTTCTTTCACCCGTTCGCCGAGATCGTGGACCAGCCGCTTCTGCAGCTGCTGCGCGCGGTGGCGCTCCGTGACGTCCCGCACGATGCCAACGACCGAGCGGATGCCTTCAGTCTCCAGTGGACTGATGCGAATCTCGACAGGGAACTCAGAGCCGTCGGCCCGTTGACCCGCCAGTTCACCGGCGATGGTTCGTGTCGAGGGCGCGTCGCCGTAACGGGCTCGCTTGGCATGGTGCGCTGTTCGGAATCGAGCGGGAATAATCATCTCGACGTCGCGGCCTAGCAAGGCGTTCCGGGAATGACCGAACATCCGTTCCGTCTCGTCGTTCACCTTGAGGATTGTGCCCTCGCTGTCGATCACGATGATCGCGTCGGGCGCCGCGTCGATCAAACCACGAAAATTTCGTTCACTCTGGGCCACGGCTCGTCGTCGTGAATCGTTGAGAGAGCTGATGAGTGCGGATATCGCGACGAACCCCGATAGCTGCACCATCCGCGAGGCGTCGAACGAGATGGTGTGAAGAGGCGCAATCAGGAAGTAGTCAGCGGCCAGCGTGCCGAGCGCAGTCGAAAAGACACCAGGCCCAAGGCCGCCGATCCAGGAGCTCAGCATGACCGCACCGAGCAGGAATGAGTACGTGACGCCAGCGCCCCACGCGTCCTGGCCAGGCAGCGCCAGGGTCAATGCCGCGAGGGTCAGCAATCCCGCCACCGCATAGCGTCGAACAGGGGACAGGGGACCCAATCCTCGCTCCCTAGCCTTTCATCACATCGCGCACGCGATCACAGCGCCGCCCATCACTCTCGCGCAGGGAATCTTGTACTCCGGATCGTATTGCGGATCTCCGGCGTGATACGCCGGCAAAGGGAAGGCATCGTGCTTGATGATCAAGTAGTTTGGCTGCAGCTCCATTTCGTATCCGAGCCGAAACCAAAGTAGTTGTTCTCTCGCTTCGCCGAGGCGTAGATCCATCGCCGCTGGTCGCGACTGAATGGCCGTTCCTCGTCGTTGTCCGTCACGATGTACTGCCGAAGTTCCGGGCCCACGGCTTCCAGCCAGTGCCGAAAGTGTCCGACGATCGGGAACGTCCTGAGAATGGCGCGCTGCCGCTGCGTCACATCGTAGATCGCGACTCCAACGAGTATGGTGACGGCAAGAACCGCGATCCAGATCATGAGCGGCGCCGAGCATAGGATCGAGGGCAGCATACGCGTCGGCCCCAGGCTTGACAACCACGACACAAAAACGCTGTCGAGCTAGGACGACAGGCTGTCGCGGCGCCGACGGCTAGATGCTGCTCGCCCGATCTCCCTGCGCACGGCGCTGTTGAGGCGGGCTGCGGCCTTGCCGACCGAGGCGAAAGGCCACGGCGTCGTCGCTTCGACCACGATCCGCCGGCCACCCACGAGATCCAGCGCCATCGAACACCGGGAGTCGACACCCCGCCGCGGCCCGTTCAAATCGATCAGCCGGACGGTGATCCGATGAACGCGATTCTCGAATCGTCGAAGCGCGAACGACAGGCGGCGCGCGGTGTACTCGCGCAGTGCCGCCCCCGTATAGTCCCGGCTGGCCGGGAGGAAGAATTCAATGGCGTGCAGCATCGGACCTCCAGACTATGTGGTGGACACTCTGCGCAAACGACAGCAAGGACTGGTCCGCATCCACGATGCCGCCCTCAAGACTCGTTTTACAGTGATCGCAGGTCGATGGACTCATCCTGCAGTCGATCGAGATCTACGTTCAGGCGGGATCGTATGAGCGGCATGATCCGGCGGATATCTCTTGCCCGATTGAGCCCGACGGCCGCGTCGATCTTTCCGTCGTTGATATAGCAGGCGAGGTAACCATCAGCATTCAGCCGTCCGCGAACGACCCGCTGCTCCGATGTCGTATGGAAGCCGACGTACTGCAGATTGACGTCGAACTGATCGGACCAGAACCACGGGATCTCGTCGTACGGGTGACGCTGCCCGAGCATGTTGTGCGCCGCCGCAGCCCCCTGCCGGACCGCGTTTTGCCAATGCTCGAGCCGCAAACGACGGCGGAACAGCGGGTGGTGGTGATTGGCGACGTCGCCGGCGGCGAAGATGTCGCGCACATTGGTCTCGAGGAATTCGTCCACGACCACGCCGTTGTCGACGTGAATCCCGCTGCCATCGAGGAAGTCGACCGCTGGATCGATGCCAATCCCGGCGACGACGAAGTCGCAGTCGAGTTGTACGCCGCGACGGGTGACGACGCGGGCCACGTGACCGTCTCCTTCGAACGCGGCGACTGAATCCTCGAAGACGGTGCGGACACCGTGGGCGCGATGAAGCTCCGCGATGCTCCGGCCGACGTCTTCGCCGAGCACGCGAGCGAGCGGCGTCTTTCCGCGGTCGATCGCCGTGACGTCCAGCCCCTTGC
>Ga0070683_100002996_pt1 | contig 13551 bp, 14 predicted proteins | sample KBSC713LmetaG_FD_64662 | JGI IMG/M metagenome (GOLD analysis project Ga0070683, IMG submission 64662) | Corn rhizosphere microbial communities from Kellogg Biological Station, Michigan, USA - KBS C7.1-3L metaG | ecosystem: Host-associated > Plants > Roots > Rhizosphere ...
CGGCCGCCGGCACGATGCCGGTCGGGTTGCCGCCGGTGTGGATGACCGTGCGGCGGTTGGTGGCCGCGTCGATGCGGCTCACCGTCCCGCCGGAATAGTCGGTGACCCAGGCGGCGCCGGCGGCGAACGTCACGTCGTAGGGCGCCGTCCCCACCTCGATCGTCGCCTGGACGGCGCCGGTCGTCGCGTTGACACGGGTCACGTCGTTGCTGCCGTAGTTCTCCACCCAGACCGAACCGGCGCCGACCGCGAGCCCGCACGGGGACGCGCCGACCGCGATCGCCGGGCCGGGCTTGTTGGTCGCCGGGTCGATCCACTGCAAGGTTCCGTCGCCGTAGTTGCTGACCCAGATCCGCGTCGGGGTGGCCACAATGCCGCACGGCTGCTGACCGAGGTGGATGCGAGCCGCCGCGGGCAGCGACTGCACCGGCAAGGCCGAGACGGGCGGCGGCGACGAAGACACCGGCCCGGGATTCGTCGACGACGAGCACCCGGCCAGCACGAACGCCGCCGCAACGAGCGATAACCGCATGGCCAAAGTAGTACCATCTCGAAGTACTTGAGCAGTACCACTTGGAAGTAACTATCTGATCTCGGCCCCGTAGACTGCTCGCGTGGCCGGCAATCTGGTGGAGCGGGGACCGTTCCTGCTGCACTTCGCCAACTCGCAGAAGCTGAGCGCGCTGCTCTCCCGGTCGTTCGCCGACGGCAAGGCACCGCTGTCGACCGACGAGTTCGCGGTCTACAGCCTGCTCCGGCTGGTCGGCCCGACCACCCCGACCCGGCTGGCGCACGATCTCGGGATGCCGGCCAGCACCATGACTCATTACCTGCGCCGGATGGAGGCGGCCGGGCACCTGATCCGCCGGCCCAACCCGGAGGACCGCCGCTCCAGCCTCATTGAGTTGACCGGTGCCGGAAGCGAGGCGACCGTGGCCTGTTTCCCGGCGTTCAGCGCAGCCATCACGGCCTTCCGCGACCATCTCATGATGCCCGAGAAGGAACTCCTCACCGCGATGTCGGCCATGAACGACGCGCTGCACGCCGCCTACGAGCAGGTGGCCGCCGACCCGACGTGAGCGTCCGGCCACGTCGGGTCGCGCGTCACTGCGGATGCGCCTCCGGCGAGAGCAGCGCAACCGCCCGCTCCTCGTGCTCCCGCGCGGCGTCGACCAGGTCCGCGAGCTCGGCGAACAGGGCGGTGTCGACGTCCGGCTCGGCGGTGAGCTCGGCGATCTTGGCCGACAGCGCCTGCACCTCAGCGACCGCGTCGCGGCCCCGCGTCAGCAGGAATAGCAGCCGCTCCTCGCACAGCTCGGTGTAGGCGCCCAGGCCGGCCGTGGCCTCGGCGGCCCGCGTGGCCAGCCGCGACCAGGCCGCACCCGATGCCCGGAACAGCGCGGCCGCCTCGGTCAGCGCGGGCGCGCCGAGCACGGGAGCCGCCTCGTCCAGGAAGTCCGCGTAGAGCGGCCGGGTCGCGCCGGGCGCGGTGAACTGCAGCTCCAGGCACTCGTACAGGCGCCGGACCCCGTGGAAGAAGTCCACCGGCGAGCCGAACCGCTTGGCCCACCCCGCCTTCGTGCGCGTGTCGCGCAGCTGCGTGGCCAGCTTGGCCATGCCGGAGAAGCCGAAGTTGCTGTCGAAGCTGTGGCCCAGGACCGGTCCGGTGAGATGGGCCGTGGTGGTGGCGATCGCGTCCCGGATGGCCGCGGGCAGGTCCACCGTTGTCGGCACCGACGTCAGGACGATCCGGTGGTGGCGGCCCTTCTTGTGCCGGGCCCAGGCGCTCGCGAAGTCCGCCTCCGGGATCGCCAGCGGCACGATCGAGGTGTCATCCAGGTAGATCGTGCCGTCCTGCCGACCGGCCACGACGACCTCGTAGGGCGTCTCGGAGTGCGCCAGTTCCCCGGCGTGCCACGGCAGCGCGGTCAGGTCGACGGTGCAGTAGACCGGCCGCCCGTCGTCCAGGGCGCGGTGCAGCGCGGCGAGCGCCGGTTTCGAAGCGGTGTTGTGCTCTTCCGTGTACTTGATGCCGAGCCGGCCCAGCACCGCCGGCAGCCAGGGCTCGGGGTGGTGCTGCGCCACGATCGTCATCAACGGTGGCCAGCCCTTGTACTCGAACACCGCGTACATGAAGCCGATCCCGCCGCCCAGCCCGGCGACCATGGCCTCGGTGAACGGCGCGCCGGCCTGGCGCAGCAGGTGCACGGCCAGGGCGCTGAGCCGGTGCTGCCCGCCGCCGAAGAGCTCGTAGCCGGGGACCAGCCCGGGCGGCAACGCCGGCGCGTGCTCGCGGGCGGCCGCCGTGAGCAGTTGCCGGCGGGCGGTGGTGTAGGACTCACCGGTGCGCGCCATCCGGTCGCGTACCAGCCGCTTGAGGTGCTTGTGCTCGGTCATCGCAGGTCCCTGCCTGGGCGCGGCGGCCACGGCGCCCGCCCACGCCGGCACCATGGCGCCGCGCCGCCACGTTCGACAGTGGACAGCGTCGGACCACCCGCGATGGCATGGGAACCACCTTCGCCCCCGCTGCTGCCGACGGGCGTGGGCCGCCGGTCAGAGGGTACGGCGCGCGGGTCGCGCCAGCCGCAGTCTAGCGCCACCGAGTGCGAGAATGCCGCCCGTGAACATCGACGAGCGGCCGCTGCCCGCCTACGTGATGATGGAGCAGCACTGGTACCGGCGCAACCTGGCCCGGGCGCGACTGGGCACGTACGTGCTGGAGGTCCTGGTGCTGCTCTTCGGGGCGGCGATCGCGGTATCGGCCGCGCTGCACTTCGCGGCGTGGCTGACCAGCCTCCTCGGCGCCGCGGTCGCCGTCTTCGCCGGGCTGCGGTCGCTGTTCGGCTGGAAGGAGAACCGGCGCGCCCGGGCCACGGCCTACGTCGACATCCAGGCCGAGATCGCCCGGTACGAGCGCGGCGCCGCCCCCTACGACTCGGGGGACGCCAAGCTGGACGGTGACCTGCTGCAGGAGACGGTCATCGCGGTCGTCAAGGCCGAGACCGCGGCCTGGGTCAAGCAGAACGCCTCCGTCGCCGAAACCTAGGACCTAGGTCAGCACGGCATACCGAGGTGCCTCGCGGACGAGGCGCGCGGCGGTCTCCTCCGGCGTCAGCGCGGCCGTGTCGAACCACCAGCCGAATTCGGCGATGTCGCGCCGCATGTCCGCCTCCAGCCGCTCGTAGCCGTCGAACTCGAAGTATTCGTCGGGATCGCGCGTGACGTTGCGGCGCCGGCACACGGCCGGACCCGGCGCGAGGATCACCATCCGCACCGGGCGGGGGGCCAGCAGGCCGAGCAGATCATCCAGCTCGGCCCGATCGGCGACCACGGTGTCCATGAAGACCGTGAACCCGAAGTCGATGAAGTTGTTGGCCAGCACGCACATGTTGCGGTTGCACAGGTCACCTTGCCGCGCGGCCTCGTCGGCCGGCTCGCCGTTGAAGCCCACGCGGCCGGTCAGGATCATCGCGTTGACGTCGTCGCCCTTGATCCGCACGGCACGCGGCAACTGCTGAGCGGCGAGCGTGCTCACCGTCGACTTGCCGGCCGCCGGCATGCCGGTGACGATCACGCAGCCGGTCAACCCATCGACGGTCATCGCGAAATCCTGACAGCGGCCGGACGGTCGCGGCAACCGAATTCAGTGCTCGTGCGCGACGAAGAACCACAGCTGTTCAGGCCGCGATAGCAGTCGTACTGGGTGAGATAGGCCAGGTTCTCGGTGCTGTACTGATAGACCTCCAGGCACTTGCCGCTCCAGACGTTGCGCAGCATGACGCTGGTGCCGAGCCACCGAGCGACATCCAATCATGGCACTCGAGTCCCACAAGCTGCGGTAGGCCCAACCTCCGGCCTCTGGCGGACCGTGTCTATAGGCGTGAGCCTCGACGAGGAGTTCGTTAGCTATTACCAGGCGCGGGCGGAACATCTGCGGACCACTGCCTACCTGCTGTGCGGGGACTGGCATCTGGCCCAGGATCTCACCCAGCTGACGTTCACCAAGCTGTACCGCGGGTGGCGGCGGATCGAGCGGCACGATGCACTCGACCAGTACGCGCGGCGGGTGCTGTTGCGCGCGTACCTGGACGAGCGCCGGCGGCCCTGGCGCCGCGAGGTCCCCACCGACACGATCGACCCGACCCGGCCGGCGCGGCCCGACGGCCAGCCGGACGACCGGATCGTGCTGCGGTCCGCGCTGATGCGGCTCCCGCCGCGCCAGCGGGCTGCCTTGGTGCTGCGCTACTGGGTCGACCTGTCGATCGAGCAGACCGCCGCTGTGCTCGGCTGCACGTCCGGCACCGTCAAGAGCCAAACCGCCGACGGCCTGGCCAACCTGCGCCGCCTGCTCGGTGGGGTCGCCAACGACTTCGGCCACATTTCAGGAGGAGGATCCGCATGACCGGCAACGAGCCCGACATCGACCGTGTCTGGGCGGCCATGCTCGACGACCCGGCACCACCGCTTCCCACGGCAAGCGAAACCCTGTCCGCCGCCCGGGGCGCGGCCCGCCGCCGCACCGTGTTCGCGCTTGCCGCCGCCGGGGCCGCCGGCGCGGTCGTCGTCGCCACCGTCGGCGTGGGCCTCGCCTTCGGCAATCTTCAGTCCACCTCCCCATCGGTAATACCGGCCGCTTCGCCCCCGTCCGTCGCGCCGACCCCGTCGCGGCCGCCGGTACCGCCGCCCCCGGCGCCCAGCCAGGACGCCGCCGACCGGCACGGCCAGCAGAACGCCGCGCTGCTGATGGGTGCCGTACCCGCCGGGCTCACCGGCCTGGTGCAGGAGGCCAGTCCGGGCTCGCCGGCCTGGACCTGGCAGTTGGGCGACACGGCGGAGTACGTCTCGACGGTCTACGTCGTGCTCACCACCGGCCAGGCCGACGGCGAGCTGAGCGCCATGATCCGCGGCGGGACATCGGATCTCGGCACCGACCCGTGCTCGCCGAGGGTCACCAGACTGGCCACACCGGCCACGACCGGCTGCGAGGTCGTCGATGTCGACGGCGTCGCGATCGGGGTCGTCGTGAGCCAAAACTCGCGCGGCCAAGTGATCACCGGGATCCGCATGCTCGCCGGTGGCCTGCTCGTCGTCGAGTCCAAGCAGGGCATCGACCAGCACACGCCCGACGGCAGCCGGCCGCCGGACGCCAAGAAGACCGGAACGAGCAAGCGGGACCACGACATCCTCGGCAACTGGCCCGGGTTGCCCGCGCCGCCGCTGACCGTGCAGCAGGTCGCCGCGCTGGCCGCGAACCCGGGGTTGCTGCCCTGATCGCGAGCGGTCGTCTGAGCCAGGTGGGCGTAGCCACCCCGCCCACCTGGCTCAGAGCTTCGTATCGTCGGGCATGTAGCGCAAGCCGATCTCGATGTCGGCCTGCGCCGCCAAGCCCGCCGCGAGCAGCTGCACCGGCACGATGTCGGTCAGACAGGCGCCGAGGCCGGGCACCGATGGCACAGTGATCACGCACAGCCGAGGATGCGCCGGACCGGTGCCCGGGGTCACGAGCACCACCGAACTGCCGTACTCGGCGAGATCGGCCGCCAGCTGCGCCTCCCGCCCGCCCCCGAAGATGAGCGCGCCCCGGCCGGGGCCGGCCGGTTCGAGGGCGCCGTGCAGGTATTCGCGCGTCGGGTACGTCGCCGTCGGAAGGCGAGCGGCCTCCCGCAGCAACAGCCCAGCCGCGCCGGCCGAGGCCGCGTGGACCCCGGCGCCGATCACGTCGACACTTTGCACCTCCGCGAACGCCTCGACGGCGGCGTCGACATCCAGCTCGAGCGCCAAAGCCACCGCATCGGCTGCAGCTGCCCAATCCGAGGCCGTGCCCAGAAGCCAATCGGCCAGCAGACCCAGGGCCTGGATTGTGGCCGTGTAGCTGAGTGTCGAGACGCGGCTGTCTTCGGCGCAGCCTAACGGCAGTACCACATCAGCAAAGGAAGCGATCGGAGCGGCGGCGTCGTTGGTCAGCACGATTCGCGGAGCGCCGGAAACAACAGAAAGCCCGGCGACCGTCTCCCGGCTCCGGCCGGAGTGGCTGATCGCGAGGTAGCTCGCCGCACCGGAGGGCGGTGGCTCGGCCGCGCTGAGGGCGATGGCCGGCTCGTAGACAGCCGCCAACCCGGCCGCCGCATGGGCGCTGGCGCCCATGCCGAACGCCACCAGCAGGCCCGGCGGCAGTCGGAGCGTTTCGAGTGCGCTACTGACCACCGCACGCGAACGGACCAGGTTGGAAGGCTGGGCGTGGACCGCGTCGAGGTACGAAGGCCTCATCCCTTCACGGCACCCGAGGACAGCCCGCCGATGAGGTACCGCTGCAACGCGAGCGTCAGCAGCAGCGGCGGCAACGAGGCGACGATGCCGCCGGCCGCGATCAGCCCGAAGTCGACAGCGTTGCGCCCGGTGAACTCGGCGATGGCGACGGGGATCGTCTTGGCGTTCGCCGTCGAGGTGAAGATGAGCGAGTACAGGAACTCGTCCCAGCAGAGCAGGAACGCGAACAGCGCGGTCGCGATGATGCCCGGCCGGGACAGCGGCAGGATGATCCGCACCAGCGCGCCGAGCCGGCTGCAGCCGTCGACGCGGGCCGCCTCCTCCAGTTCCGTGGGGAGCGTGCCGAAGAAGTTGCTCATCGTCCACAGCGAGAACGGGATGGCCAGCGAGCAGTACACGATGATGAGGCCCAGCTTGGTGTCCAGGAGCCCGAAGCGCGACATCAGCAGGTACAAGGGGATGATCAGCGTGATCGGCGGCAACATGTAGGTCACCAGAAACGACATCAGCGACGCGCGCCGAAACGGAAACCGCAGTCGCGCGAGGGCATAGCCGCCGAGCACACCGACGACGAGCGAGACCAGCACGGTGCCGGTGGCGACGATGACGCTGTTGACCACGGCGGTGCGAAACTCGGCCGCGACGCTGTTCTGCCGGCCGGCGAAGATGTCCCGGTAGCGCGCGAGCGTCCAATGCGAGGGCCACCAGCGCAGCGGCACGGTCGACAGGTCGTTCTGGCCGACCAGCGAGGTGTAGAGCAGCCAGACGAACGGCGCCAGGATCACCACGCTCGCCACGAGGGCGGCGACGTGAATGAAGATCCGGTATCCGCGGCCCGGCGTCACGACAGCCCCCGCAGTTGGTTCTGCCGCAGCAGCCGCAGATAGAGCAGGGCGAGCATCAGGATCGCCAGCACGGTCAGATAGGCCAGGGCGGCGCCGTAGCTGAACCGCTGTGACGAGAACGCCTGCAGGTAGGTGAAGAAGGTGATGGTCTGCGTGCCGCTGGCCGGGCCGCCGCCGGTCATCACGTACACGATGTCAAACACCTTGAAGGCCTCGATCGTGCGCAGCACGAGGACCACCGCGATCGTCGGCATCAGCAGCGGCACCGTGATCCGGAAGAAGGAGCGGATCGGCCCGGCCCCGTCGACGCGCGCCACCTCGTAGAGCTCACGCGGGATCGTGTGCAGGCCGGCGAGGAGGAAGAACGCGACCAGCGACGTGTTCTTCCAGACGTCGGCGACGACGACCATGTTGAGCGCGAGGAACGGGTCGGTGCCGAGCCACGACCGGTACCCGTCCTGCAGGCCGAGCTGAGTCAGCAGCGCGTTGGCGACCCCGTATTCGGCGTTGAGGATGAGCCGCCACATCGCGCCGGTCACGATCGTGGGCAGCGCCCACGGCAGGATCACGACCGCCCGGAACAGCCATCGCAGCCGCAGCGGCGCCGCCAGCAGCAGGGCGAGCGCCAGCCCGAAGAGCAACTCGGCCGCGGTCGAGACGACCGTGAAGTAGAGCGTGTGCCCGGCCGCCGTCCAGATCCGCGAGTCGCCGAGGATGTCGGTGTAGTTGCGCAGACCGACGAACGGATAGCGACCCGCGAACGGGCTGTCGACGTCGTAGAATGAGATGATCAGTGCGCGCGCGGCCGGATAGAGGACCACGCCGAACACCGCGATCGCGGCCGGCAGCAACAGCAGCGCGGCGAGCCGGGCCTGGCTTCTCAAATGAGGGAGCGCGCTTGATTGGCGGCGTCGGCCAGCGCCTGTTTCGGCGTCTTGGATCCCAGCAGCGCCTTCTGCACCTCCGTCTGGAGCACCTGGCTTATTTCGTTGTACTTGGGGACCTGCGGTCGCGCGATCAGGTTGGCCAGTTCCTTCTTGGCCACCGGCACCATCTGCGGTGACGTGGCGAGGACCTGCGCGTCGTCGTACGACTTGGACCAGCACGGCAGGGAGCTCTTGGCGTACTTGTTCTGCACATCGGCACTGGTGAGGTAGCTGACGTAGGTCCAGGCGGCCTTCTGGTTCTTGCTGCCCGAGCTGACGCACAGGGCCATCGAGCCGTTGACCCCGGGGCCGCCGGCCGGCCCGTTCGGCGTCGTGGTCACGCCGACCTTGCCGGCGATCTTCGAGTTGGCCGGGTCGTTGGCCGAGTTGAACATGTACGTCCAGTTGAGCGCCATCGCCGCCTGGCCGCCGGAGAAGACCTTCCGGACGTCCTCCTCGAGGGACTCCAGCGAGTTCTTGTTGCTGAGCCCGGCGTCGAGCGTGTGCTTCATGAATTCCAGCGCCTGCAGGCCGCCGCCGGTGTCGAAGGCGACCGACTTGCCGTCGTCGGAGAGGAACTTGCCGCCGAACGCGCCGAGCAGCTGCGTGTAGTCACAGATCAGCGCCTCGGCCTGCTTCCAGCTCCAGATCAGCGGGAAGTCGACGATCTTCTTGTCCTTGAGCGCCTGCGCCGCGGTGAGCACACCGTCCCAAGTGGACAGCGAGGACGGCTCGACGCCGGCCCGGGTGAGCATGTCGGTGTTGTAGAAGAAGTACTTGGTGTCGAGGATCCACGGCACCCCGAAGTACTTGTCCTGGTAGGACGCGGTGGCCAGCGCGCCGCCCAGCATGTCGGACTTCCAGGAGGCCGGGAAGTTGGCGGTCACGTCGGTGACGATGTGCTTGCTGCCGAACTCGGCCGGCCAGATCACGTCGATGAGCACGACGTCGTAGGTGCCGGCGGCGGCCGCGGCGACGATCTTGTCGTGCAGCGCCTCGTAGGCGACGAACGTCGGCTCAACGGTGATCTTCGGGTTAGCCTTGGCGAAGTCGGCCGTCATCGCGCGGATGTCGGCCTCGGAGTAGCCGGCCTGCTGCATGAACAGTGCGGTGATCTTGCCTTCGCCGCTCCCCTCGTTGCCACTGCTGGCCTTGCCGCCGACGTCGCAGCCGGCCAGGACCAGCCCCGCTCCGGCGGTGGCCGACAGCCGAAGGAGGCTGCGCCGTGACAGTCCTGCTGTTGACATGTGGTCGCCTCCGGGGTGTTTATTAAGTAGGCTGCTTAATGAAGACTTGTACTCGTGGGATCGGCGTGCGTCAAGCCGCGAAGTAGTAACAGAGGAGGCCGTGATGGCGCTGAACGGCGGCGAGCCCACCGACAGCACGGTGCTCGCCACCCTGTTCGACGGCGTCACGCTGACCCGGCCCGAGCTGTCCGACCGCACCGGCCTGTCCCGGCCGACCATCGCCGAGTCGGTGCGCCGCCTGCTGGGCACCGGCATCGTCGCCGAGGCGGGGGTACGGCGCGGGCAGCTCGGCCGGGTGCCGACATACTACGGGCTCGCGCCGACCGCCGGCTACGTCGTCGCCCTCGACATCGGCGGCGACAACCTGCGGGTCGCCGTCGCCGATCTGGGCGGCTCGATCGTCACCGAGCACCGCCAGGAGTCGCGGGCGACCGGGGCGCGCAACGTCGCCAAGCACGCGGCCGAGATGATCCGTGACGTCGTCCAGGGATCCGGCGACGGGCTCGGGCCGCTGCGCCGCGTCGGGATCTCGGCGCCCGGTGTCATCCACGCCGACGGGCGCACCATGTCCTTCGCCCACAACCTCGGCGACGACGGGCCGTTCGACCTGCTCACCCCGCTCGAGGCGGCCGTCGAGGCGGCCGTGGTCCTGGACAACAACGTCAACTGCGCGGCGCTCGGCGAGCGCTGGCGCGGCCACGCCCAGGCCGTGCCGACCTTTGCGTTCCTGGCCGTCGGCGCCGGCATCGGTATGGGCCTCGTCCACAACGGCGAGCTCGTGCGCGGCGCCCACGGCGCCGCCGGCGAGGTCGCCTACCTGCCACTGCCCGGCACCCTCCCCCACGCCGAGCGGGCTGGGCACGGCAAGGAACTGCTCGCCGCCGAGCCGGGTGGCTACGCCATGCTGGCCGCCGTCCGCGCCCGTCGTCGATGGCCGGGAAACCGGCCGGCAACGGTGGCCGAGCTCTTCGACCAGGCCGCCGCCGGGGTACCGGCCGCGCAGGAACTGGTCGAGTCGGAGGCCCGCCAACTCGGGCTGACCGTCGCGAGCGCGTGCGCCATCTTCGACCCGGAGCTCGTCGTGCTCGGCGGCGGCATCGGCCGCAACACGCAGTTGCTCCCCGGAGTCCGCGAGACGGTGAACGCGATCGTGCCGTTTCCGCCGCGCATCGAGGCCAGTGCGCTCGGCGAGGTGGCGTCGCTTATCGGCGCGGTGTCGATCGCCCTTGATGGCGCCCGCTCGGAATTGTTGCGCACGGTCGCCAACAATGAGGGTGTTTCGCGATAGCTACTCCGTCAGAGTGATTTTGCCGAGCGGGCCGTTGCGCCGATGATTGCCGGCAACCTACGGTCCCGGGATGGCCCTTGTCGGCCGCACGAATGCGCCCCCCGCATATCAAATTCCCGATCAACGCCGGCATTTTTCGGCGTTTGCCAAACCGCCCGGGCGGCTGTCCCCGTCGGTGGCCTACGTGCTGCTGTGCGGTGCTCTGCTGGCCGTGCTGGTCGCGGTCGCCGCCCATCGGCCCTGGTCGGGCGATCTCGGCATGCACCTCGCGACCCTCGCACGGCTGCGGGCCGACTTCTTCCACCCCGGCGATCCGCTCGTCGACTCGGCGATTCCGAGCCCGTACTACTCGCCGTACACGCTGCTGCTCGACGGGATCGCGAGAATCACCGGCGCGGCCGACACCACCGTTCTGGCCGCCGCCGGGCCGGTGAATGCGGCGCTATTCTTCGGCGGTCTGTATCGATTCGTCAATATTCTGAGCGTCCGCCGGTACGCACCCTGCTTCGCATTGATATGTGTGCTTGTGTTGTGGGGTTTCCAGCCCATTCTTTGGAGCGGCTTCATTTCACTGTGGGCGCTCCCGCTGACGATGTGCTACCCGAGCACGGCCGCGACGGCGCTGACGCTGCTGCTGTGGGCCGGCCTGGCCCGCGGCATCGGGCGGCCTTTGAACCGGCTGGGCCAGGGCGTCCTCCTCGGCGTCATCGGCCTCACGCACCCGTTCGCGTTCGTCGTGGCGGCGATCGGCGCGGCCGCCATCATCCTGTGGCGACGCCACGAGCTGACCGCCCGGGTCGGCGCGTGGCTGGCCGCCGCGGCCACCCTGACCGGCGCGCTGCTCGCGGCGTGGCCCTACTATCCGTTCTTCGCCCTGTTCGGCGTGACCAGCCTCGACGGCATGCACGCGTACCTGTACAGCCGGCCGTTGGCGTTCTACGGCCTGGCACTGCTCGCCCTCCCGGCGCTGTGGCGACGCCTGCGGCGCGACCGCACCGATCCGCTGGTGCTGCTGTGCCTGGCCGGCCTGCTCGCCGTCGCGGCGGGCGCGGTAACCGGCCGCTACTCGCTCGGCCGCCTGTGGCCGGCGGCCATGCTCAGCGCCCAGATTGCCCTCGGCATCGACCTGTGCGAACGTGCGCGCCGCAAGGTCGACCAGGTGCTGGTCTCGGTACCGGTCATCGCGCTGGTGTTCGGCCTCGCGGTCCAGGGCGGCCACCTGGCACTCGCGGTGCCGCAGCGGTGGCTCCCGGCCGTCCTGGCCCGGCACCATCAGTGGCCGGACTACGCGTGGCTCGACCGGTACATCAAGACCGGGGACGTCATCGTCACCGACGACTACGACGCGCTGCGGATGGTTCCGGCGTACGGCGCCCGGACCATCCCACCGGCGTGGCCGGACCCGTTCCTGCCCGACCAGTCCGCGCGCTGGGCCGATGTGGCGTACCTGCACGCGCCGCGGGCCACCACCGCCGAGCGGCGGGCGCTGATCGCCAAGTACCACGCCAGCTGGATCCTCGAGATCCCTGGACAGTGGTCGATCTGTGATGGGCGCGCCCCGGTTGCCACCGGCCCGCAGGGGCAGCGCCTCTACGCCACCTCGCTGGCGACGGTGTGCCGATAGCACGTTCCGCTTCAAGACGGGCGTCCAGGAGCTGGCCCGGATGCAGGACAAGCCCTTCAACGACGAGGGCGGCTCCGGCTTCCACCTGCACTTCTCGACCGTCTCCCAGCGCGGCCCAAAGCCCCTGGTTACTGGGAGGCCCTACGCTGGCGACGTGAAGACTCTGGACCGGCAGGCGCAGATCCTCGAAGCGGTGCTGCGCCTGCTGGCTCGGCACGGTATCGCCGGGCTCAGCATTCGGGCGGTGGCCCGGGAGGCCGGTGTCGCCTTGGGCCTCGTGAACTACTACTACGACGACAAGACGAGCCTGATCCGGGCGGCGTTGCAGCGCATCGGCGAGCAGGACCTCGCGCTGCTGGATGCGGACGAACTGCTGGCGCCGACCGATCAGCTGCGCAATGTGCTGCGGCGCATCGCCGAGCCCGAGTTCCTCACCACGGAATACCTCTCGCTGCGGCTGCAACTCTGGTCGCTGGCCCCGGCGCACCCCGACTTCGAGCGGATCAATACCGGGGCGCAGAAGGGCTATCGCGCGCGCCTCGCCACGCTGATCCGGTCGGCGCGACCCGAGCTGACTCGCGCGGAGTGCGCCCGGCGGGCGGCCGACATCGACGTCCTGCAAAACGGCCTGTGGCTCACCGCGCTCCTCGGCCTGGACCGCGCCTCGGTCCGCCGGTGCGTGGCTCGCTGCGAGGAGATCGCGCTCACCTGAGTATTGAACGTTCGTTCAAAACGGCGGTACCGTGTGCGCATGGCCCCCGTCACCGTCGACGACGTTCGCGACATCTGCGTTGGGTACGACCCCGATCCGGCCCGCTCCATGTCGCTCCGGTCGGCCGCTTATACCGATCCCCAGTGGCTCGCGGCGGATCTCGCCGGGATCTTCGCCCGCACCTGGCAGCTGGTTTGCCATGTCGAAACGCTGGCCGCGCCGGGCAGTTACGTGTCCGCGACGGTGGCCGAAATGCCGATCGCGGTGGTGCGCGACCGCGACGGCCGGCTGCGCGCCTTCTACAACGTGTGCAAGCACCGCGCGCACGAGCTGCTCTCCGGGTCCGGGATCGCGCGCGGCAGCATCATTTGCCCGTACCACGCGTGGACCTACGACCTGGCCGGGCAGCTGAGGACGGCGCGCCGGGCCGCGTTCGACAAGTCCTCAATCTGTCTGGATCAGGTGCAGGTGGAGCAGTTCGGCGGGTTCGTCTACGTCAACCTGGATCCGACGGCGCCGTCGCTCGGCGACCAGGCCCCCGACCTGGCCGCCGAGATCCGCAAGTGGGCACCCGACGTGGCCCGGCTGACGCACGCGAAGCGGCTCAACTACGACGTCAAGGCCAACTGGAAGAACGTCATC
>Ga0070683_100002999_pt1 | contig 13546 bp, 15 predicted proteins | sample KBSC713LmetaG_FD_64662 | JGI IMG/M metagenome (GOLD analysis project Ga0070683, IMG submission 64662) | Corn rhizosphere microbial communities from Kellogg Biological Station, Michigan, USA - KBS C7.1-3L metaG | ecosystem: Host-associated > Plants > Roots > Rhizosphere ...
AAACGCATCAATGCGTTCGCCGATGGCGTCGCGCACGCGCCGAAACGCCTCCAGACGCTGCTCCTCGGAGCCTGTGACAGCGGATGGGTCGGGGAAACTCCAGTGTTCCTGGCGTCGCGCTCCAGGAAAGAAGGGACATTCCTCGGCGGCGGAGTCGCAGACCGTTACCACCAGATCGAAGCGCTGGCCAGCATAGGCGTCCAGACCTTTTGAGTGGCGCCCAGCTGTCTCGCTGATGTCGATGCCAAGCTCTGACATCGCGCGGATTGCTGATGGATGAATGACGCTGGGTCGCGTTCCGGCGCTGAATGCGGCATAGTCTGAACCACCGTGCGCACGCAAGAAGCCCTCCGCCATCTGCGAGCGTGAAGAGTTGTGCGTGCAGAGGAACAGCACGCGCACAGGAGCGTTTCGCTCCTCGATGTGGGCTGCTGGCATCAGATGGTGTCCTCTGGGACGCGCTGGAGGAATGGTGGCGATGGAAACAGGCGCACTGGTACCCCCAACGGGATTCGAACCCGTGATCTCCACCTTGAAAGGGTGATGTCCTAGGCCGCTAGACGATGGGGGCGCGGGCGTGTGGATGGGCGCTGGCGCCCCGACACGCAAAGGATAGTGTACCCGCCGGGCTTCATTGTGTCAAGAAAAGCGCCCGCTGGCAGGCAGGCGCTCCGGTGTGGCTAGAACTCTTCCAGGAGCGCGCTGACAAGGGCGATGACCTGCTGCACGTCGAAGGGTTTGCGGAGGAGCACGCCGCCATCCACGCCGCGCACGCTGAGATCGAGCGAAGACGAGGCGGTGAGGAAGACGATCTGGCAGGTCTCAGCGCCCGGCGTCTCGCGCAGGCGGTGGAACACTTCGGCGCCGTCCATGTCGGGCAGGCGCACATCGAGCAGCACGACTCTCGGCGTCGTCTGCCGGGCCTGCGCCAGCGCAGCACGGCCCTCTGGCAGGATGTCGATCGACCACTCAGGCCTTCCCTCCAGCTCGAAGGCGTTGCGCAGGAGCGCCGCGATGTGCGGATCATCTTCGACGATCAGCACGCACGCGGGAGCGGGCGTGGCGATGATCGCATCGTCACAGGTGGGCTGTTCATCCAGCGCGAGCGCGCCCACGACTTGCGTTGTCTGGCTGGGAGCTGAGGTGGCTTCGGCCTGCGGGTTAGTGGGAATGAGCCAGACGGAGCCGCGTCGCCGCGACTGTCGCCCCAGGCGGGTCGCCATGACGCCGCTGGACTGCTCTGTGGGACCATGCGCTCGCTGCATCGGTCTCCTCTCCTCCCCAACCGGACGCGCCATACTGCACGGTGATCCTCCACCGCGCGGAGCCGCATGTCGTCTGGATTCGAGGCCATCTGCGGCTCGTCTGGTGTGGAGTATAGCATGCGCGCCTGCGAGGGGGCGCCGATTCCAGTACTTCCGGACGGCGAGCGGTGTCGCTTCTCAGCGCGCGCTCAGCCGTTGACGAGCATCTGGCGATAGAGCCGTTCGTGCGCCGTGACGAAGGCGGCCAGCGAGAAGCGCTCGGCGATCTGCTGACGACAGACGGCGCGGTCGAGGCGCGCGGCTGCTGGTATGGCGGCGGCGGCCTCGGCGATGGCGCCGCGCGGGACGAGCATACCGGTCGTGCCCTGCTCCACGATCTCGGGCAATGCGCCGCTCTCGTAGCCGACAACGGGCGTTCCCGTCGCCAGCGCCTCGCACGCGACCAGGCCAAACGGCTCATCCCAGAGGGACGGGATCAGCGTGACGGTTGCGGCGCTCATCCGCTGCCAGACCTCTTCGCGTGGCAGTGGGCCGAGCCAGCGCAGGCGGTCGGGGCGCGCGTCGAGCAGCGGCTGGATGCGCGTGGCGTGGTATGCCTGATCGTACACCCCGCCCACCAGCGTGAGGGACATATCCGCCGCTAGCGCGATCTGGATGGCGTCTTCGACGCCTTTTTCGGGGGCGATGCGGCCAGCGAAGAGCGCGTGCGCAGCGGGTGCGGGCGCGGCGGCGAAGGGGATGGCGTCGAGATCGAGGCCATTGTAGATGACCGTGTCGATGCGGCAGATATCGGCGTAGGAGGCTGCGCTGGAGAAGGAGACGGTCGCCAGCCAGGGCTGCTGGGCGGAGCGCTTGCGATGGACGGGTGAGAGCCGCGCCAGGATGGCATTGATCTCTGGCACGATGGCGTCCAGGTGCAGCGTATGTGCGACGGGCATCGGCAGGCGCTGCGCCAGGCGAAACGCTGGCTCGTCGTAGGCGTGCGTGTGCGCGAGCTGGTGGCGCGGCCTGCGCGCGGCAATGGCGTCGAAGGCGCGCTGGAAGGCTTGCTCCACCGCCGCATCGGGCGCGGCGCGCGGCTGGTCGGCGCGCATGGCGGCGAAATTGGTGGGGCGCACGCGCTCCACGTCAACGGCGATTGTCGTCAGGGTGACGCCGGGCAGCGCCGCCGGATCGGAGCCCTGCGCGGCATAGAGCGTGACGCTGTGGCCGCGCGACGCCAGCGCCACCGCCAGATCGCGCGCCACCGCCTGCGACCCGCCCAGAAATGGCTCGCGAATGGGCGAGACGAGCGGCGCAAGCAGCGCGATGTCGAGCGGGCTGTTGGCGCTCCTGTCAGCCATCATAGCAGCGCCGCCTATGAGACCCAGACCGGCGCGCCGTAGTCGCCAATGCGCGACTCGCGCAGCGACCAGTCGAGCAGCTTGCCGCCCTGAATGGTGAGCGCGAGGGCATTGCCGCGACGCTCCACCTCGCCATACATCTCATCGAAGACGAAGTTGCCGAGGCTGTAGACAATCGGCTTGCCGCGATAGGCGCCCGATGGCTGGATGACGTGCGGGTGCGCGCCCACCACCAAGTCGGCCCCAGCGTCAATCGCCGCACGCGCCATCGCCTCCTGATCGATTGATTCGACGGTGTGGTACTCGATGCCCCAGTGGGTGAAGACCAGCAGGAAATCCACCCTGGGGCGCAGCGCGCGGATGTCGCTGGCCATCAGCGTAGCGTCGAGCCAGGCGTGGCCGGGTGTGCTGACGGTGGCGGCGAAGCTCGGCGGCTCGATGCCGCAGTAGGCCAGCAGTCCGATGGTGGTAGAGCGCAGCGTGCGGATGACGGGCGTGTGGGCCTGGGCGAGATTCATCCCGCCGCCCACGGGGGTCAGGCCGTGGCCGGGGAGATGCTGGAGCATGTCTACGAATGCTGCTTTGCCGTAGTCGCCGCTGTGATTGTTGGCGACCGAGACGATGTCGTAGCCTGCCGCGGCGACCCGCTCGAAGCCGAGCGGTGGCGCCTCGAAGGTGTATTGCTTGGGTTGAGGGGAGCCGAGTGTCGAAACGACGCACTCCAGATTGCCGATAGTGAGGTCGAAGCCACTCAGCCAGTCGGCGACGCCGTTGAAGGGGTAGTAGTCGCTGGTCGACAGGATGCGCGCCCCCACGCTGCGGCCCAACATGATGTCGCCTGTGATGGCGACCGTGATGGGGCGCGTATCGGGCGTAGCCGTGGGCGCGATGGTGGGCGCGGTGGTCGGCGTCGCACGGAGCTGGCTGCCTGCGGGCGCGCCACATGCCGCCAGCAGGCTCGCCACTGGCCCGGTGGCGGCCAGTGCGGCCCCCATGCGCGCGGCCCCGCCAACGAATGCGCGGCGCGACGCGCCGATTCGGCGCTGCCCGGTGGCCTGTCGCGGCTCCGAATCAGGCTGAGAATCTGGCTCCATGTGTTCCCCTTCTCTGCTGTGGCGGCTGGTGACTGCGGCGACGCGCGCAGGTGTCAGGCGTTCGAGTAGATGTGCAGATTGGTACCAGTCAGCGGGCGCGCGTCTGGCCCCACCAGAAAGAGGAGGATACGCGCCAGTTCATCGGGGGTCATGTCGGGCTTGAGGTGGGGCGCAGCGGCGCGCAGCATCTCGGTATCGACCGCGCCGGGGCTGACGGCCACCACGCGGATGTGGTGCGGGCGGCCCTCGATGGCCAGGATCTCGCTCAGTCCCGCTACGCCGTACTTCGAGACGTTGTACGCGCTCAGGCCGGGAAACTTCTCGACCTCTGGTACGCCGGAGAGCGATGAGAGGTTGACGATCACCCCGCCGCCATGAGGCGCCATCTGGCGAAACGCCTCACGGCAGCAGAGGAACGTGCCGCGCAGGTTGACAGCCAGCACGTGATCCCACGTTGCAGCGTCCATCTCGGCGAAAGGCGCTTGCGCGACGGCGCCCGCCGAGTTGACGAGGATGCCGAGCGGGCCGTAGGTGGCCGCGACGCGCGCAAAGACCGCCTGCACACTCGCTTCATCGGCGACATCGCACGGACAGGCCAGCGCCACGCCGCCTGCCGCTTCGATCTCGGCGACGTTGGCGTCCAGCGCGGCGTTGTCGCGGGCGGCCAGCGCCACTGCGGCGCCGGCGCGGGCGAAGGCGCTAGCGGTCGCCTTGCCGATGCCGCGGCTGGCGCCCGTGACGAGCGCGATTTTGCCCTTGAGCGCAGTGGTGGCGTCGGGATTGGCTGGAGTCGTCATGCGCGCATCATCTCCCTGACTGTGTGGCGTCTGCTGCCGACAGTATAGCCCTCGGCGTCCAGGGGATGACAGAATGCAGGGCAGAGCGGCAGATGCGGCGCCCGATGTGCGCGCCAGACGGGGAGAGAGAGTGGCGATGGACATCCCGATCGATGGAACCATCCTGACGAAAGAGACAGGACTGCATGCGAGCTTCGAGGGGCGCGACCAGCCCTATGTGCGCTGCACGGTGGCGCGGCTGGATGACCCACGCCGCCATGCCGAGACGCGCATCGTCGGACTGGACGATATTGCGCAGCAGGTCGGCGATGTCATTCATCTGATCGCGTACCGCGTGGTGACGGATCGCAACGCGGGCGTTGTGCGCTTCGATTGTCGCCTGGCCTCGTGAGCGAGTCTGCGAGAGGAAACCGCCCGTGTCCACCACACCGATCATCGGGATCCTGACCGATTTTGGCCTCAGCGATGGCTACGTGGGCGTCATGAAGGCCGTGGCGCTGACCATCGCGCCCGGCGCGCAACTCATCGACATCACCCATCAGATCGCCCCGCAAGATGTCGAGGGCGGCACGTGGACGTTGGGGATGGCGTGGCGCGCGTTTCCAGTGGGCGCCGTGCTTCTGTGTGTAGTCGATCCGGGCGTGGGCAGCGCGCGGCGCGCTGTGGCGCTGGAGGTCGCCGGACGTCGCTTCGTCGGGCCGGACAACGGCCTGTTCACCTATCCACTAGCCGATGATTCCTCGGCAGCGGCGCGCTGTGTGGCGCTGGATGATCCGCGCTACCATCTGCCTGCGCCCAGCGCGACCTTTCACGGTCGCGACATCTTTGCTCCCTGCGCCGCGCATCTGGCGAGCGGAGTTGCGCTGGAGTCGCTGGGCTCGGCTGTGGAGGTGGCGAGCCTCGTGCGACTGCCCATCGCCCTGCGCGCCGAGCGGCGCGGCGATGCGGTTGTGGGGCGCGTGGCGCACATCGATCACTACGGCAATCTGGTCACCAATATCGTGTCGCAGACGACACGCGCGGCGCTGGCGCGTCCGTTGGCGCGCATTTCGCTGGGGCAGTGGACGATCAGCGCGCGCGCGACGCACTTCGCCGCCGGGCCAGTGGATGAGCCGTTCTTCTTGCAGGATAGCTCTGGCGCGCTCGCTATTGCGCTGCGCGATGGCTCAGCGGCCCAGCGCATGGGAGCGCGGCGCGGCGATGTGGTGACGCTGCGTGGCATGGATGACACGTCAGATGCGGCGGGCGACGCCGGGAGAGAGTGAGGCGCCAGATGCGATTGTATTTTCTGCGGCATGCGCACGCCATGACGCGCGAAGAGTGGCGCGGCGAAGAACCTGCCCGCCCGCTGACCGACAAGGGGCGCAGACAGGCGGAGGGCGCAGCGCTGGGGTTGGCGTCGCTGCGGCCCGGGTTCGCGGCGATCATCTCCAGTCCGTTTACGCGCGCCTACGAGACGGCGGTGATCGTGGGGCGGGTCGCTGGCCTGCCTGTGGAGTCCGCCGACGTGCTGACGCCGGGCTTCGATCTGCCGGGGCTGGATCATATTCTGAGTCTGCGCCCGGAAGCGGATGGCGTGCTGCTGGTGGGGCATGAGCCTGACCTGAGCCAGATGGTCGAGGCGCTGGTGTCGCACGCGGGCGAGCCACACACGCATGTGGAGATGGCGAAGGCGTCGTGCTGCCTGGTCGTGACGCCCGAAGACCTGCTGGGAGGCGCCAGCGCGGCTGATCTGCTGGAGCGCTGTTCGTTGGCCTGGGAGCGCACCTGGAAGGAACTGGAGGCGCTGGGACACGAGGGCGCGGATGCAGGATAATTGGTATTCTTGCGTCAGTCACCTGGCGAGCGTGAGCTGTGGCGCCGGAGTTGCGTTACTCAGCCGTGCCGACGTTTTTCGACGCGCGTCGGATTGGTGATGAAGGAGCAGACACGTGGCGCTGGATAAAAGAGATGTCGCTGGAGCGCAGGCATATCAAACTGCGTCGCTCACCTCCGACGGAGATGATGGGCGCTGGTGGACTCCAGAGCATATCGAGCTGGCAGCGGCGCCCGCACGGCGGGTCGCGCCTCCACGTTTCGATGTGACGACCGCTTCTTTCGAGTTCCCCAGCGCGCTGGTCGAGGCGCGTGCGCAGACGCTGGTGGAGGGCGCACGTCGCGATGGCGAGCCGCACAATCTCTCTCTCTGGCGGGGCGCGTTACGCTCGGCGCTCGAGCAGATTTCGCGCGAGGCGGCGCATGCGCCCGCGCGGGCGACCTGCGCGGCGCTCTTCTGGGATCACGTCGGCGAGCAGTACCGCGTGGCTGTGACATTCGAGATTCCACCGCTGGCGAGTCGATCCGCTCGCGTGCACTGACGCGCCTGCCTGCCAGTTCATCCTGGCGTCTTCCCCCATCGCCGCCACTCTGGTATACTGGCGCCGTCGCGTACCATTCGCGCTTGGGAGTGAACTGGCAGGCAGGCAAAGGCGCGTCCGAACTATAACAATTTCTTTGAGAAGCGATAAACCTGAGTGGGTATATCGTTGCCTTTGCGATGTGGCCTATGCTATACTCCTTCTGGTATGCGTAGTGAGGCGCAAACCAATGAAGAACGACAAGCAACGACGCTCGAAACAGAGCGATTGGGCGGCATTCGGCCTGATTGGTCAGGTCGGGCTGTACATCTCTGCGGGCGCCCTTCTGGGAATCGCGGCAGGTCTCTTCATCGACAATCGGTTTCACACCTCACCTTTAGCGACACTTATCGGGCTGCTGCTTGGCCTGGCCGTTGGCATCTACATGGTCTATCGACTGATCTCCTCCCTGGAGTGAGCGCAGAGCGGTAAAGGCGGGGGCTGAGCGCAGTAGAGGACGAAGGGAGAGCCTCCGTGCTCTGGAAACTGCCACAAATCCAGATTGCCCCTGACCTGCTTTACCCCGGAGCCCCCGCATTCCTCACCAACACCTTCATTCTGTCGGTGGTGAGCGCGATTCTGGTGGCCATCCTCTTCCTGATCGCCGCGCGCAAGCCGAGGATCGTGCCCAAAAAGTTTCAGAACTTCATCGAGTGGGTCTTCGAGCTATTGCTGGGCCTCTGCGAAGACGTGGCAGGCAAAGAGAATGGCCGCCGCTTCTTTCCCTGGGTCGCCACGCTCTTCCTGTTCATCCTGTTCGCGAACTGGTGGGAGATCATCCCCTTCATCGAAACGGTTGGCTCGAAGACGACTGAGCACCCAGGGTGCGCAGGCGTGATGCAGCAGGGCATCTTCCTGACGGGTCAGTATTCAGCCTGCTTTGTGCCGTGGTTCCGGCCCCCCTCGACCGATCTGAACATGACCGTCGTACTCTCCATCCTGACGGTAGTGCTCACCCAGTTCTATGGATTCCGCATCCTCGGCTGGAAGTTGCAAGTTGGCCGCTACCTGACGCTGAAAGAGGGGCCAATCGGTCTGATCGTGGGCATCATGGAGTTCTTCCTCGAAATACTACGAGTGCTCTCGCTCAGCTTCCGTCTCTTCGGCAACATCTTCGCCGGCGACGTGCTGCTGCTCGTGATGTCCTTCATCTCCATCGGCCTCGGCGCCATTCCGTTCTACTTCCTGGAGGCCTTCGTCGGGTTCATCCAGGCCTACGTGTTCGCCTTCCTGGCGCTGCTCTACTTCACGCTTGGCACGACCGTGCACGGTGGCGAAGAGCCAGAGGAGGAGCAGGCGGCCAAGGTGTCACACGAGTCGCGGGAGCGCGTGGAGCATGGGCTGGGCCACGATACCAACCCACCGCTTCCTGCCGCGCCCACCGCGTCGGGCGCATCGAGCTCGCACTAGCTCATTCCCTTGGCGCGCGGGCAGGACAGGCGCCTGCGATGACGCGCCAGAAACCGTCAATTCCTTTTCCGAGCGCGGCGACTTTCAACTGTCGCGCCGTCAGCGCCGGGCGCTGACGACATCACCGATAGCCGGCCCGTTGGCCGGCTCTTACATGCCCGTTTGAGGAGGCGTTTTGTGCCGAATACCTACTACGACCTTGCAGCCGCTCTTGCCATAGGCCTCGGCGCGATTGGCCCTGGCATTGGCATTGGCCTGGTGGCTGGCCCCGCGATGGGCGCGATGGGCCGCAACCCCGATGCTGCCAACCTGATCCGCACGAACATGATTCTTGCCATCGTGTTCGCTGAGGCCATCTCGATCTACGCGCTGGTCGTGGCGCTGATCATCCTCTTCGTCGCGCACTAGTTGCGGGCGCGCTGGTGGGAGCGTGGCATGCGCCATGCGCCCACCGCGCCAGCATAGTGCGGGGACGATTAGGGAGGAGCAGACTTCATGGACGCATTGGGCATCAACATTAGTTCACTGATCGCTCAACTCGTCGCGTTCCTCATTCTCTTGCTGGTGCTGCAGCGCTGGGCCTATCCGGTTCTCACCAAGACGCTCGAAGAGCGTCAGGCGAAGATTCGCGAGGGGGTCGAGAACGCTGAGAAGGCCAGCCAGTCGCTGCGGGACGCTGAGAAGCGGGTCGAAGCGCTGATGAACGATGCGCGCACCGAGTCGCAGCGGGTGATCGCTTCGGCGACGCAGGCCGCCGAGCGGCTCAAGGCCGACATCGAGCAGCAGGCGCAGCAGCGCGGTCGCGAGATCGAGCAGCAGGCGTCCAAGCGCATCGAGCAGCAGATCGCCCAGGCCAAGGCCGAGTTGCGCGCGCACGTCGCCGATCTGTCGATCGCGGCGGCGGAGCGCGTTATCGGGCAGTCTGTCGATTCGGCGACGAATCGCCGTCTGGTGGACGAGTTCGTGTCGCAGTCGAGGGATAGCCTGTGTTAACTGGGCCAGTCGCGCGTCGCTATGCGCAGGCGGTATTTGAGATAGGCGAAGAGGGCAAGACCCTGGACGCCTGGCTCACCGATGTGCGGCTGATCGCTGACTATTTCACAAACCGCCAGCTCATTTTCATCCTTGGCGAGCCAAACATTCGCTTCGACCGCAAAGAGGCGATTGTGCGCGACCTGCTGGGCGCCAAGATTCGTCCAGAGGCGATGGGGCTGGCGCTCACGCTGGTGGAGCGCGGGCTGGTTAGCCTGGCTGGTCGCATCCGCGACGAGTTCGAAAAGCTCTACAACGATGCGCGTGGTCAGGCCGTAGCGCAGGTCACTTCGGCTATGCCGCTCGATGACGCGGCGCGCGCCTCGATCACACGCCAGCTCCAACAGATGACAGGCAAACACATTATCTTGCAGGAGCAGGTGAATAGCGCCCTGCTGGGTGGGGTTACGGCGCGCGTCGGTGATACATTGATCGACGGCAGCGTGCGGCGACGCCTGGAGCTATTGCGGCGCCAGATCGCGCAGGGCGGCGATACCGGCGACCCCCTGACGGGATTCGACGACGTCATGCCGCTGCTGGATCTGCCGGGGAGTGGCGGCGTGGCACGGCCTTTGCCCGGTGGCCAGGCGCCCGCGAGCGACGCGCCCGCCAACGGCGCTGGCTCCGGGCCGAGCGAAAAGGGCGGGCCATCTGGCGCGCTGTCGCTCTCATCGCAGCAAGAGACCTCGGCGACGGTGGGCGCCCGCGCGAGCGAGCAGCCGGGCCGGCGTGGCCATAATGGATCGTACGGAGCGCATAGCGCCAAACGCGGTAAAGGGCGACGCCGCTAACATCGCCCACTCGTCAGATCTGACGGCTCTCACGGTAGTACGATCACGGAGCATCTGACAGACAACAGGAGAAGAACATGGCTATCGCGGACGAGATTACTCGCGTCATACGCGATCGCATACAGAGTTTCGACGGCAAGTCCACTGAGGCCTCGATGGTCAGCGTGGGAACGGTCATCGAGGTCGCCGACGGCATCGCGCGTGTCTACGGTCTGTCGGGTGTACGCTACCTTGAGTTGGTCGAATTCCCCCGCACAGGTCTGATGGGCCTGGCCTTCAACCTCGAAGAAGATTCGGTCTCGGTGCCGATTCTGGGCGACTTCACCCAGATTCACGAGGACGACGAGGTGCGCACGACCGGGCGCATCATCCAGACGCCTGTGGGCGATGAGCTGATTGGCCGCGTGGTGAACGCGCTGGGCGAGCCGCTGGACAATGGCGGCCCCATCAATGCCACGAAGTTCCGCCCGGTGGAGCGCGTGGCCCCCGGCGTCATCACACGGCATCCGGTGGATACGCCGGTGCAGACCGGCCTGAAGCCGATTGATGCGCTGATCCCGATTGGCCGCGGCCAGCGCGAGCTGATCATCGGCGACCGCCAGACCGGCAAGACGGCGGTGGCGATTGACACGATCATCAACCAGAAGGGCAAAGACCTCACCTGCGTGTACGTGTCGATTGGCCAGAAGAACTTCCAGCTTGCGCGCATCCGCGACACGCTGCGCCAGTATGGCGCAATGGAGCACACCATCATCGTGCACGCGGGCGCTGAGGATCCCGCCCCGCTGAAGTATTTGGCGCCGTACACGGGCTGTGCGATTGGCGAGGAGATCATGGAGAGCGGGCGCGACGCACTGGTGATCTATGACGACCTCTCGAAGCACGCCGACGCCTACCGCAACATGTCGCTCATCATCCGCCGCCCTCCGGGCCGCGAGGCGTACCCGGGCGATGTGTTCTATCTGCACAGCCGCCTGCTGGAGCGCGCCGCCCGCCTGAACAAAGACTACGGCGGTGGCTCGCTGACGGCGCTGCCGATCATCGAGACGAAGGCCAACGACGTCTCGGCGTACATCCCGACCAACGTCATCTCAATCACCGATGGCCAGATCTTCCTGGAAACCGACCTCTTCAATGCAGGCATTCGACCGGCGCTGAACGTGGGCATCTCGGTGAGCCGCGTGGGCGGCGCCGCGCAGACCCAGGGCATGAAGCAGGTGGCAGGAACACTGAAGCTGGATCTGGCGCAGTTCCGCGATCTTGCCGCCTTCGCGCAGTTCGGCTCTGATCTGGATACGGCGACCAAGCGCAAGATCGAGCGTGGGCGTCGCCAGCAGGAGATCATGAAGCAGAAGCAATACGAGCCGATGCCCGTGGCGCACCAGATCATGATCATCTACGCCGCCAGCAATGGCCACCTGGACGATGTGCCGGTCGAGAAGGTCGAAGAGTGGGAGAAGCAGTTCCACCTCTTCATGGACGCCAACCACTCCGACCTGATCAACTCGATTGTCGAGACGACGGTGGTAAACAAGAAGAAGCTGTCGCCTGAGACGTTCGACCAGATCGCCGAGGCAATTAAAGCATACAAGCAGACAGCGCCTCGCTAGCGCGCCTTTCCGGCTCCGGCGCGCAATCGCTGGAGCCGGAAGCAGGAGAAGAACATGGCGTCGACACAGGAAATCCGACGACGTATCCGCTCGGTGCGGAATGTCGCTCAGATTACGCGCGCCGTGCAGCTGGTGGCGAGCAGCAAGATGCGCCGGGCGCAAGAGCGCGTGGTTGGCTCGCGCCCCTACGCGGAGCAGCTCGCCAAGCTGCTCTCGCGGGTGGCGGCGCAGGCCGACGATCTGAGTAGCTTGCCACTGATGCAACAGCGCGATGTCAAGCGCGTGCTGGTCGTCGTGATGACGCCAGATCGCGGTCTGGCGGGCGCGCTGAATAGTAATATCAACCGCCGCGCGGGGCTGCTCGCGCAAGAGTTGCGCCGCGACTATAACAATCCCACGCTGCCGATCACCTATGTGGCGGTCGGACGCAAGGGACGCGACTTTCTGACGCGCACGCGCCAGGTCATGCTGGCGGAATTCACCGGGCTGGGCGACCAGCCGAAGCAGGCGGACGTGCGAGCGATCGCGCGTACCATCACCGACGCCTATATCAGCGGCGAGGTGGATCGCGCGCTGCTGGTCTATCCGAAGTATGTCTCGACCGTGACCCAGACGCCGACGGTGCTGCAACTGCTGCCCGCCGAGCCGCCCGAAGCGGTGGAGACGGAGGGCGCGGCGCCGCAGTACATCCTGGAGCCAGACGCCGAGACGATCTTCGCCGAGCTGCTGCCGCGCTATGTGGAGACGCAGATCTACCAGCCGCTGCTGGAGACCGTCGCGAGCTTCTACTCCGCGCAGATGCTGGCGATGAAGAACGCGACGGATAGCGCCAACGACCTGCTGGCTGATCTGACGCTGACCTATAACAAGGTGCGCCAGTCGGCGATTACGACACAGATCCTTGAAGTTGTCTCTGGCGCGAACGCGCTGCAGTAGAGGCAGGAGTGAGCAATGGCTAGCGCCACGACGACACGCACAAAGGGTACGGTGCGGCAGGTGCTGGGAAATGTGGTTGATGTCGAGTTCCCAGCCAACAAGCTGCCCCCCATCTATAACGCCATCGAGACGCAGATCACGATCGGCGACCAGTCCCACACGCTGACGCTGGAGGTCGAGCAGCTGCTCGGCAACAATATTGTGCGCTGCGTGGGCATGGGACCAACCGATGGCATGCAGCGCGGACAGGACGCCTGGGACACCGGTGGCCCGATCACCGTGCCGGTCGGCACGGAGACGCTAGGGCGCATCTTCAACGTACTGGGCCAGCCGGTGGACAACAAGCCCGCCCCGGTCAACGCGCCTCGCTGGCCGATTCATCGCCCGGCGCCAGGCATCGAAGACCAGGCCACCGCGACCGAGGTGCTGGAGACGGGCATCAAGGTCATCGACCTGATCGCCCCCTTCATGCGCGGCGGTAAGATCGGCACCTTCGGAGGCGCTGGTACCGGCAAGACCGTCATCATTCAGGAGCTGATCAACAATATCGCCAAGAAGTCGATGGCGGGCGGCGCTGGTGATGGCGCCAACGGCGCAGGCGGCGGCCTCTCGGTCTTCGCTGGCGTGGGTGAGCGCACCCGCGAGGGCAACGATTTGCTGGAGGAGATGACAGGCGCTGGCGTGCTGGACAAGCTGGCAATGGTCTTTGGCCAGATGAACGAGCCACCGGGATCGCGCCTGCGCGTGGCGCTGACGGGCCTCACCATCGCGGAATATTTCCGCGATCAGGAGGGGCGCGACGTGCTGCTCTTCATCGACAACATCTTCCGCTTCACGCAGGCGGGCGCTGAGGTGTCGGCGCTGCTGGGGCG
>Ga0070683_100003000_pt1 | contig 13540 bp, 9 predicted proteins | sample KBSC713LmetaG_FD_64662 | JGI IMG/M metagenome (GOLD analysis project Ga0070683, IMG submission 64662) | Corn rhizosphere microbial communities from Kellogg Biological Station, Michigan, USA - KBS C7.1-3L metaG | ecosystem: Host-associated > Plants > Roots > Rhizosphere ...
ATCGGAACCGGCGCGAATATTCCGGTTGGCAAAACTGCCCAGTTTGTGCATGCGGAGGGCGCATTTCTCGGAAGCCTGGGATATCGCCTAGGCGATCGCCAGGCGATCGTCGGACAATATTTCTTCAGCGGATTGCCCTTCAAGCGGACTCCGCTTGAGCAAGTGAAGCCGCTGGATCCGCACTCCAGCCTGCTCTCGGTTTCCATGGACTACCGTTTCTCACCGGGGACATTCGGTTTTTTGAGTCCCTATGTGATCGGAGGCGGTGGATGGTATCACCGGGCGGCCACCGTAACCAGGTCAACCGCAGTTGGGGCAATCGCATGCTCGCCGTTGTTCCAGTGGTGGAATTACAACTGTGAGGTCGGATTCCTGGTTCCGGCGGACAAAGTGGTCGCGGATGCCACCAGCGACGCATTCGGATTCAATGCGGGTTTTGGGACTGTGCTATTCGCTAAACATTCTGGTCCCCATTTTTTTGTGGAGATGCGGTATCACTCGGCCCCGAATGCGGGAGTCAAAACTCAAGTATTGCCCCTCTTAGTTGGGTTGACCTGGTAGGTGGCGGCCACGACTAAATCCGATTCGCCGAGGTTGTTCGTTCTCCGGCGGTTTGGACGTCAAGCACTGTACCGTCTTGCAATCCAGCGTACCGGTAGGGGGCAAACCCTGATTCATCTGATAAGAGGTCAGTGCCGCTCGCGTGAGAAGCCAGTTTTCTCCGTCCACGGCCCCCGGATAATAACCTTTGGACTTCAGAAGCTCTTGGGCCTTTCGTACTGGGGAATCTGCGCCAAACGCATACGACATGCCGAATGCCAAGATGCCGTAAAGAAGCATGCAAATTATCCGAACCATGCCTCCTTCCCACGAAAGGGCCCAGCCGGCGGCTTGCAAGTTCACAGGCGAAAACCACTCTCCGGGCATGGCTACTCCTTGTCGATCCTGGGAGCGTGGCCGAACATTCGATCGTGCTGGCGAAGTGTATCGGCCAGGAGGTTTGAGAGAATCCGGGCGTGCTGAGGACTGACGTAGATTCGGGTGTGGATCCCGCCCTCGTGCTGGCCAAATTCAATCAGGACCTCGAAGGCATTATGGCCAATCTGAAAGACGTTGGCATAACGTCCTTCTTGACGGCCCTCTTTTGAGGATGGAGAACCCTTGGTTCCTTCACGGCTCACTTTGCGCCCGCTTATCCCTGTACCCACGCCTTTGGTCCAGCCTAAGGGAGGACGCCGCGATAAAAGGTTGCGCGCCACCCCAGTCAGCGATTGGACGCTGGGGCAATTGTGTCGGTTTGGAATCTTTGCACGACGCACAACGGCCTTGTCATACCCCGTGCAGTTCCGGGTCCCTAAGGGCCGAGGCGCCGGGCAGGACTTCTTCGGAGTCGTGAATTCGGTACTTTGCAAGCTTCCGATAGATCGTCATACGGGACCAGTGGAGCAGGCGAGCGGCTTCACTCTTGTTCCAGCGCGTCGCCCTGAGAGTATTCACGAGACGGTCTCGCTCAGGCTCCGAGGCGCAACCTTGCGCGACTTCAAGGTTGAGCGTGGCGTTGGGAAAGACCGCCTGCGCTGATGACCAGTGCAGACAAGTTAGATCAGACCGGCTGATCCACCGGGACGTGCAGAGCATGAAAGCCCCCTCCATAACGTTCCGCAGCTGGCGGACATTGCCAGGCCAATCGTAACTGGTGAGCAGCTTAAGAGCGGACACGCTGACACCTTCAATATCCCTGCCGTAGCGGGCATTCAATCCCCGCAGGAAGTAATCAACCAGAAGGGGAACGTCCGACCGTCGATCCCGCAAAGGGGGGACACGGACGGGAACAACATTGAGCCGAAAAAACAAGTCCTGCCGGAACCGCCGATCCGCGGTCAGGTCTTCCAGATCCTTGTGAGTTGCGGCGACGAACCGCACATCGATTTGAGTTCCATTGTCGGCGCCCAAAGGCTGGATCTCATGGGCTTCGACAACGCGTAGAATTTTGGACTGCGCCATGGCGCTCATGTCGCCGATTTCGTCAAGAAAGACGGTTCCACGATTTGCCTGTTTCAGTTTTCCAGATTGACGTGACGTAGCTCCGGTGAACGCGCCCTTTTCAAATCCAAACAGCTCGCTTTCGAGCAGGGTATCCGGAATTGCGGCGCAGTTCACGCAGACGATCGGTTCATTGGCACGAAGACTTAGCCGGTGAATCGACCGCGCCACGAGTTCTTTGCCCGTGCCCGTCTCTCCGGTGATGAGAACGGTGCTATCGGTCGGAGCCACCCGGCTGATGAGTTCTCTCATCCTCTGCATCGGATCGCTCTCGCCAACGAACTCTCTGGAAAGATCAAGCGTAGCCGAGGTGGAAGTCATTTTTTTGGACGCCTTACCCGCCAAACATCCCACCCAAGAATGCTATGACGCTGTTTGACGATTCTACTAGTCCGGCCCAACGGGCGGCAGTAGGGAGTTGATATAACTCCTTTCCTAACCGTTGTATAGTCTGTTCACCGGATTTTCACACTATTCTTGTCTCTTTGAGATAACCGTTACTTTTATGTTGCGGTTGAGACTATTTGGGAGTAGACTACTGACCAAAGATTATTACGGTACTGTGAGTACCAATAAATGAAATCCTGCTGGTGCGGGTTAGCCGGCAGGCTGCGGAGGACAGTTTGACTAGCCCAGCCATCATTTGGCATCTGTGCGCCCGAAGCCGCATTCTGAGAGGGCGTTGTGCGGTTTGATCCTCCCCCCGCGGCAATTCGCGACCAACTGGAGCGTCTGGGACGCAGCCAGCAATTAGGGCGTTCCAAGCGCCTCATTCGCTTTCTTACCTTCACCATCGAAAGAGTTTTGGAAGGTCAAGGCAATACCCTTACTGAGCACACGATCGGGGTAGCTGTTTATGACCGGGATCCGGATTTCGATCCTAACGTGGATGGGATCGTCCGGGCAGAAGCTCATAGACTTAGGGCCAAATTACAAGACTATTATCGAAACCAGGGACGGCAGGACGCCATCCTGATTGAATATCCGATCGGCACTTATGTTCCGGTATTTGGCCCGCCCCGCGCCGAATTTCTTCCGCCAAGCGGTGTCGTCCCGACCTTGATGCGGTCCTTCGACTGGAGCCGGACTTCCTTAGGCCCGATTGCCTCATGGCCTCGGAATCTTAGAACGATTCTCAGCATAAGCCTCCGCGCGCCTGAGCCTATGGTGCTGTTCTGGGGCCCGGAATTGTTTGCGTTCGTCAACGACGCCGCCTATGAGGCCGCGGGGGCGGACCCGGAGACCGTCGGCCGCAAGCTTTCGGATGGCGGAGTGGCTTGGGAAGGGCTGGCCCGCATATTGCACGACGTGGTCGACAAGGGTGAACCGAATGTTCTCACAGATGAGCTGTGGCTCATGAAGCGGCGAACGTTTCGCGAAGAATGCTATTGCACGGCTACCTTCAGTCCGGTCCCGGAAAGCGATGGCACCGTAGCCGGAGTACTTGCAGTAATTGCGGATACAACGAAAGCCGTCATCAGCCAGCGGAGGCTACGCACACTAAACGCGTTGGGCGGGAAGGCCACTTCCCGGGACGCCTCGGAAGCATGCCGCGTCGCGGCCGCTGTTCTCGACGGGAATCGCCACGATATTCCGTTTGCTGCAATCTATCTCTTTGACGCAACCCGGAAGAATCCAGTTCTCGAAGCAACTTCGGGCGTAGAGTCGGGAGCCGCGGGCGGCGGACCGATGAACCTTGAAGGCATCCCCCTATCGGACGTGGTCTCTGCAGCTTTAGCCGGCCGGCGCCAGCTCTTGAAGCTGGATGACCGTTTGGGTCCGTTACCATCCGGCGCGTGGGAAACGCCACCTCTCGAAATCGCGGTGGTTCCAGTGCCCGACCGAACCCAGCCTTCTCCGATGGGCTTTATCGTCGCAGGAGTAAACCCCCACCGTCGCTTCGATCAGGATTATCGTGGCTTTCTTGAAAACCTTGCGATCAGACTTAGCGAGATGATCGCTCACGCCCGGCTGGTGGAGCAACATCAGCACGGGTTCCGCGAAACCCTTGAGTTCGATCGTTTGCGGACGCTCTTCCTGCGCAGCGTGGGCGGCGCTCTGAGGACCCCTCTCACCGTCTTGCTCGGCACTCTGAGCGAAGTTCTCGAAAGCATGCCTGCCCAGGCAGAACAACGTTCGAAGCTGGTCCGTGCCCGGCGGAACGCTCTTCAGATGTCCAAGATCGTGACGAATGCGCTCGATTTTGTGCGCATCCGCACGGGCCGGATGCAGCCTGTTTATGAACCTATCGACTTGGGCGTTCTCACGGCGGAACTGGCGGGCATGTTCCGCTCCACCGTGCAAGCATCCGATCTCAAATTGGTGATCGACTCCTCCCCACTGAACGAGGAGGTATACATCGATCGGATCATGTGGGAAAAGACCGTCCTCAATTTGATGCTCAATGCGTTTCAGCATACGCGGCGGGGCGAAATCGGCCTCTCGCTACACGCGGTCGGGTCAGAAGTGGAATTGGCCGTCTGGGACACGGGAAGCGGAATTCCAGCGCCCGAACTCTCGCGTATTCTAGAAGCCTCCTCGGACCTGTCGGAACGCGTCACATTTTCTTCGGAAGGGTCCGGGATGGGTTTAGCTCTAACCCGGCACTACTTAGCGATGCAGGGAGGCAGACTTCAGGCGTTGAGCGAAGTCGGCAAGGGAAGCAAATTTATCGTTTCCGTTCCGCGCGGGAAAGCGCATCTTCCGGATATTCACATCGCTACCGCATCCGGAATGGGAGCCAGTCCTACAACGCTGCGCACCTATGTCGAAGAGGCGTTACGATGGACGACCGAGCAGGCGCTCCCTGCCGACTCTGAAGGCTGGTCCCAGCGAGCCCTAATAAGCCCGGCAAGAGGGCGGATTGCGGTGGCGGCGGGAGATCCGGACCTGCGCGATTTCGTCGCGGGTGTGCTTCGCGGCCTGTATCTGGTGGAAGTAGCAGAAAAACGCGACGCGGTTCTGCTCCAAATCCAGCAGGGAGCCGATCTGCTCATTCTCGACGAAGCGATGTTCGGTCATGATGGAGTTCCATTTGTCCGAACTGTGCGAGTCGAAAAGGAACTCAGCCTTCCGATCATCCTGCTTTCCGCGGTGGGCACGGAAGAGAACCGGCTGCGAGCTCTCGCGGCAGGAGCCGACGATTATATCGTGAAGCCCTTCACGTCGTCCGAGCTTCTGGTTCGTGTGCGTTCCCAGCTCACGCTGGCCGAGACCAGAAAGAAAACTCTGGAAAGGCAGAGCTACTGGCGCACCACGCTGGAAACAGTAATGGATCAGTTGCCCGCGGGGATCCTGGTGGTGGAACTCCCGTCCGAGATGATCGTTCTTCGCAGCCAGATCCTGGAGCCGATGCTGGGCGGAACGCTTTCAAATGCCAAGAACCTGGATGAAATCCCGGTCGGTTTTGCATTTCATCTGGACGGCCGTCCTTACACCCCGGACCAATGTCCGTTGGTTCGCACCGTGCGCACTGGAGAAACCATTCAGGGTGAAGCGTTCGCGTACCAACGCCCGCACGGCCAGAGAGTAATCCTGCGGGCTAGTTCTCGCCTTGTTCGGGACGGCGAGGGCAATCCGACGGCCGCGTTATTACTTCTGGAGGAAGTTGCCGAAAACAGACTCTTGCGGATGGGCACTTAAATTCGCCCAGGGTCGCTTACGCAACTCTTACCAGAGTGCCGGCCCCGCGCCGGCCACAATGACGCAGCATCCTGTTCTTGAGGTAAGATTGCGCCCGGTGCAGTCTCGACTTGGTCGCCGCGACGGTGATCCCCAGCCGATCCGCCATGACGTCCAAAGGAAGCTCGCTGATGTACCGCATTTCGAGCGGTATGCGGAGCAGGATTGGAATACGCGCCAATTCCTGGCGCAGTACGCCCCGGATCTCCGAAAGACCCACGCCCTGTTCCGGAGTGTCGGGATCCGTTGGCTCATGCACGAAGTACGCTTCGCCTTCCGGACCAACTGAGTCGTATGAAACGAAAGGGAGACGTCGCGCCCGGCGGTACCGCATCAGGCAGTGGTTAATCACAATTCGCGTGACCCATGTCGAAAACGTAGACTCTTGGCCAAAGGTCCGCAGATGGGTGTACGCTTTCCAAAACGCGTTTTGCACCTCGTCCTGTGCGTCTTCTCGATTATGCAGAATCGATGTTGCAATATTCAGACAACTCTCCCGAACTTGACGCAATAGTTCCTGAAACGCTCCTTCATCGCCCTGTTGAGCGAGTTCAACTAACTGCGCCTCGGGAAGCGCTCTTGACCTCAAACTTTTGTAGTGTTCGTTTCTTGACGTACCGCTAGCGATATGGTGCACTCCGTTGACCTCCGCGCCTATGGCGTGGGAACACCGGTGCACCTGAACTTCCAGTCAAGAGGATCTCGCCAAGTCAATATCTTAGGCTCGATTGTGTAACACCAGGCGGTGTCACACTTGGAACCACCTGACCGTCACTGTGACGTCACTTGCTTCTGTCCCACGCCCGGCCGGGCCAACATGCACGGATCTTCCGCGCAAGGGCACTCAAAAACAAAATCGCACCCGCATGTCCTTCATCTGATTGGCGACGGGTTTGATTCTGCACTGGGGTTGCATTCGATGAGGATTTTCATGCGGACAACACAACCGTTAAGAGTACGTTCATTACTGTCGCGACCGATCCTATCTTCGATCGTCGCGTTTGCGGCGCTGGCAGCGTGGAGCATTCCGTCGGAGGCGGCCTGGCTATCGCTGGGGCCATTCGGCGGCGCCGCCCAGGCGATTGTACAGGATCCACAAGAGCCTAGCGTTCTGCTCGCCTCAACGCGAGATGGATTGGTCTATAGGTCCCTTGACGGAGGAGGGCTGTGGACGCTCATGAGTTTCCCGGATGCGCTAGCCGTCGCGGTTCAGGTCCTGGCGGTCTCCGGCGGCGATCATCCACGGTATTACCTGGGGCTGACGCCCGGGAAGGCCGGCCAGACGGGATTGTATCGCTCAACGAATCGCGGTCAAACATGGCAGCCCTTGGAAGGATTACGCGGCGAACCCGTGTTCTCCCTGGCAATTTGGAGTCGGGATCCTCAAGTCATGGCGGCCGGCAGCCAGAACGGCGTATTCATGAGCCGCGATGGAGGAGATTCGTGGCAACGGATTTCTTCGATCGCAAATCGTGAGCTGCAACCCGTTACCTCGATCGCTTTCGATCCGGCCTCAGCCGACGTCATTTACGCCGGAACGGCGCACTTGCCATGGAAGACCTCCGATGGCGGCAAGACGTGGCGCTCCATCCACAACGGAATGATCGACGACTCAGATGTGTTTTCCATCCAGGTGGATCCTGTGAATCACGACCTGATCTTCGCCAGTGCCTGCAGCGGTATTTACCGCTCGTTGAATGGAGGCGCATCCTGGACCAAGCTGCTCGGCATCCCCCGCACCTCGCGCAGAACCTACACCATTCGCCAGGACCCCGTTCATCGCAATGAGATTTATGCGGGGACTAGCCAGGGCTTTTGGAAGAGCATCGACCAGGGTACGACTTGGCGGCAGGTATCGAACGCGGTGGTGAAGTCTATCGTCTTCGATGTCGCGGGGGCACCCCGCTTGTATCTGGCCACTGAGGATGATGGTTTGCTGACCAGCACGGACGGTGCGAAGACTCTGCGGCCGATCAACCAAGGCTTCGTGAACCGAAACTTTACGACGCTCATTTCAGATAGATCAGGCCTTATATACACGAGCAGTCTCTACAGCGGTTCGGCCACGGGCGTATACAGGCTATCGTCTAGCGCAAGCACGACCAGCGCAAGCACGACCAGCGCAAGCACGACCAGCGCAAGCACGACCAGCGCAAGCTCGACGCTCACCGGATTGCCTGGCACGAAATCTCTTGGCAATGTACTGGCAGTGGCGCCGGCCGACCGGAACACGCTTTTCGCCCGGACCTACGACAGCCTCCTGCGATCCACCGACGCCGGCACTACCTGGACCAAGCTCGACGTACCGTGGAGCAATTCCCGAGTTCAGGTATTGCGCGTTCTGGCCGGCGCATCGCCGCGGATTCTGGCCGGCACCACGACTGGTTTGTACGTGAGCGACGATTTGGGAATTCACTGGCACCGCGGGATGGACGCCGCAGCAGCGATCGAGGGGATTGATGTCTCTCCCGAACCCGAGCGGTTGGTCGCGGTTCATACGCAAGAAATCTTGTGGTTGTCGTCTGACGGAGGAACAACCTGGAACTCGATTGTCTGGCCTTCAAGACCGGATGAACTGTATGACGTTGCCATCAGCGCATCGGGCGTTTTGCTGGCGGGGACGGCGCGGGGAGCATTTCGTTCCGTGGATCGCGGTTCCTCGTGGGAACCGGTCCTCCACGGACTTGCAAATGGGACCGTGCCGCTTGTGCTTTTTCATCCGTCGCAGCCGTCAGCGTTCGCGGTGTTGCAGGGCGTGATCTATCGATCAAACGACGACGGCGCGACCTGGCTCGCCCTGGACATGGGTGGCTTGGAAGGTGCGAGCATCAGCTCCCTAGCGATTTCTCCCACCGAGCCGGATCGTCTGTTCGTTCTGGCCCGTGCGCGCGGAGCCTTTGTTTCTCCAGTGTCCGGCGCTTCGGCAGGCGTCGGTGTGCAATCCACGAACCTAAACCAACATTAAGGGAACACATTAAGGGAACAAGGAGGCGACCCATGCCAAGACTGAAACATGCGAGCTGTATTCTTTCCCTGCTCTTGCTCATGAAGGCCGGGACCTACCTTAGGGGACAATCCTCTGAGTTCACTCTGCCCGCCGCCGAAGTGAATCTCTTTGGCGGAACCACTCGCTACTATTCGTATCCTGAGAGGGCTCCGGATCCCTTCCGATCCAGACTGGCCGATAGCGCGATGGTCGGGATTCGGGCCAGCTGGAATGCAGCCCGTCACTTTGGTCTCGAAGGCGGCTACAGTTACGGATGGAACAACCTCCGTCTTCAGCCATCGCCCGGCGCGCCCGCGCCCTACAATCTGATTGGATTGGGGAATCGGACCTCAATTGCCTCTCTTACTCCGGTGGTCTTTCTGAACCCGCCAGAACATCACTTCAGAGTCTTTCTGAAGGGAGGGCCAGCGGCGTTTATCTTCTCTCCGACGGGGGACGCCAAGCAAGACGCAAACCTGAGTTACAGTTTTCTGAACGCCGGAGGACTGGATACCGACGTAAAATACGGCGTGCTCTATGGAATCGGATTCAAAGGTTATTTCTCACGCAAGTTCGGAGTCCGATTCGACGCGGAGGGCAGCGCCTTTAGCCAGCCTCACTTCAAGCTGCCGGGCGCGCTGGGCGGTCCTGGCTCAACCTACATTCCGACGGGCGGTATTGGGACTCTCTACCAGGTCTCCGGAGGAATCTTCTTCGGATTTGGAGGGAACCGTCCGGCGCCTGTTGCGGTCGCGCCGCCACCACCTCCTCCCCCGCCTCCCCCGCCGCCGAAGCCTGAGCCCGAGTTGGCGTTCACCAATCCTGGAGTAAGAACGGTCGACGCAGGGTGCCCGGGCGATTCGGTTGCGCCCATCCCGCTCTCTGTCACCGCGACTACCAGTCTCCCGGGACATCGGCCGGCGTACCGCTGGACGGTGAACGGCCAGCCTGCTGGACAGAATAGTCCGCAGTTCGGATTTGTCGTTCCGGAAAACTCGGGACAGTACCGGGTCGGCGTCACGGTTACGGACGATCCCGCGAACAGCGATGATCCTCGCACTGCTCCCGCACGCAGCTCGGATGTGCTGCTCGTCAATGTGCGCGAGTATCGTCCGCCGTCTATTTCCGGTTCGGCGGCGCCCACCCAATTGGCGCTCGGCGATCGCGCAAGCCTGACAATCACCCCGCAAGGAAACGACTGCAACAAGCAGATCGTTTACGAGTGCAGGTCCGACGAAGGAAGGGTAACGGGAACCCCGCCTAACCAATTCGACTCCACCGGCGTCGTGTTCGATCAAGCCAACCGGGCAAGGCTGCAAAGCAAGACGGTCAATATCTCCTGCACGGTGCGGGACGCGCGAGGAGGAACGGGCTCGGTGAACATCCCCGTTGCCGTCAACCTTGCTGCCCTGCAGGTCCAGCGCTTGGACGATATTATATTTGCGCAGAACAACGCGCGCGTAAACAACTGCGGTAAGCGGATTTTGCTGGAAGATCTATATCCGCAACTGACGCAGCACCCCGATTGGGATCTGGTCCTGGTCGGACACACGGCCGCGGATGAACGCGCAGGCGGCCGCGGCACTCCTCTGGACCGCCAAAGACTGATGAATGTTGCAGCAACGCTGACCGGCGGCTCGGATACCTGTTCGGCGCTCGAGCCCAGCCGCGTCCGGTTCTCCCTGGCCGGCACCGATCAGAATTCGGAACCGAAGCCGGCCTTTTGCGGCACCTCCACCCGCACCAGCGTGACGGAACGAGCGGGGCAGACGATCTCTGGAGACGATCCTAATGCCAAGCTCCGCCGGGTGGAGATCTATCTTGTTCCCAAGGGCGCGGCGTTACCAGAAGGCGTGAGTCAGCTACAAGTGGTGCCGCAGGCCGATCTCAAGGCTTTGGGTTGCCCCAGGTAGCTGAGAGAAGATGTAGCGGGTAGTGCGCTAGCTGCTAGTTAGCGCACTGCCCGGCGACGATATGGCTCCAGTCGGAGTGAGCTGGAGCCACTCCTTGAAGCTAGCGCCTGCCATCCCCGCAGCCTCGCGTAAACCCATCCTTCTAATCTTTTGCCTTTCATGGATTGTGTTCTACCGCTGCCGTCTTATTTCACCAATCTGTCCACATCAAAAACTTAAAACGAAGCCTGCCGGCGATCGTCTTAAACGAAACAGAGATAGCCAATGTCCACACGTGATGGGAGCATTCCCGGCGAAGCGTTTATCTTTGGCGGCATGACTCCAACCGAAATACGCGACCAACTGGACCGGATTCTGACGAGTAGATCGTTTCGGAATTCCACCCGCCTGCAAGGGCTTCTGCGGTTCGCCGTGGAGTGCACGCTCAAAGGAGACACCGAACAACTAAAGGAGCCCGTGCTGGCGCAGAAGGTGTTTGCCCGCGGTTCCGACACTGGCGCACGATCCAGCTCGACAGTGCGCCTTGAACTGCAGCGACTGAGACGGAGATTGCGGGAGTACTACGACATCGAAGGCGGTCTGGATCCAGTTGTGATCACATTTCCCTTCGGCTGCTGCGTTCCGTCCTTTGACCATGCGTCTCATGATCAGCCTTTGTTTGAACCGCTCGGTCCCGGCCGTCTCGATTCGTCTACGGTGGCAGTGCTGCCGTTTCGAAACTTCAGCCCGGAGGAGGATCAGGATTATTTTTGCGACGGAATCACGGAAGACATTATCCATGCTCTCAGCAGCATTGCCGGTCTGAAAGTCATCGGACGCACCAGCAGTTTCACCTTCCGGAATTCCGCGCTGGATCCAAGGGCTATCGGCTTGCGGCTGGGAGCAGGAACGTTGCTTGGAGGCAGCGTACGTAAGCTGGGACCACGATTGAAAATCTCCGCGGAGATGATCAACGCGGAGCATGGCCAAGTGGAGTGGTCGGAAGTATTCGATACTCCCCTGGGAGACATCTTCACCGTACAGGAAGAGATCGCCCAATCGATTTCCAGCATGCTGCAAGTGAGGCTATCTCCGGGACGAGTGGGGAAACTTGCTCGAGGCGCTCCCGATGTTGACGCTTACCTTCTGTATCTCAAAGCCAGGCAAGCATGGAATCTGATGAACGTGGAGAGCTATCGCTCGGCGATCCGCCTTTTTGAAAATGCTGTCGGGCTGTACCCTGCATACGCCGCGCCTTACGCTGGCTTGGCCGATGCTTACATATATCTGGCGCTATGGGGAGGAGCCAAGCCGCGTGAAGTCTTCCCCGAGGCGAAGCACGCCGCGCGCGAAGCGCTCCGGCTGGATCCGAACGCGGCCCACGCCTACGCTTCCTTAGCAGCCGTGACATTGTTTAACGATTGGCGCTGGGGGGAAAGTGTCGAGCTGGCGAAACAGGGAATGGACCTCGAGCCCTGCTATGGGTTCGGACAGCACGTCCTTGGGGCGTGCTTGCTGGCCGGAGGCCAACACCAGGAGGCGCTGGCCTGCTTTGAAACAGCTGTTCATCTGGATCCTTTATCTCTTCGAGCGAATCGATCTCTCGGCTGGGCCCATTACATGCTGCGTCAGTATCAGAGCGCAGAAAGGTGGTTGCGGGCCGCAATCGTTCTCGATTCGAACTCCGTGGAGACCAGGTACGTGTTGGGGAGCCTGTTCCTCTGCCAGGGACGCTTGCAAGATGCCTGGGACCAGGCTCTTCATTGTCAGAAGCGTCCGCCGGACCCGCATGCCCTGGCGCTGACCGGGGCGTGCCACGCTCGTTTAGGCCACAAAGAGGCGGCCTTAGGAGCCATCTCGGAGCTCTCGGACATTTCCGCCGCGGGCTACATCGATCCGCATTGCATCGGTCAGATTTATCTCGGCCTTGAAGATTACGACCGAGCCTTGGATTCGGTCCACCGAAGCGTATTCGAACATACTCCAGCCGCCGCGTTCTTGAATCTGGATCCGCAGTTCGATGCGCTTCATGCCGATCCTGGATTCGCTGCTCTGGCTGCTCCCTTGCGACGCTAGAATCGGAGTGGCTACTTTTCCAAGGGGTAAATCGTCTTCCAGTCCTGCTTCATGTCGACGGCGATCCAGCCTCGGGCAGGTGCTTCATCCAGTGCGCCCGCATGGCTGGCCGCCATGACTTTCAGCAGCGCGGGTTCGCCACCGGCCATCAGGGTTTTGGTATCGCCTTCGAGGACGGCTTGGAATGGTTGCTGCTGCTTCCATTCGGGATGCGCCGGGGCCAGAGTCTTAATCCGATCGAGGGCAAAAACGAACTGTACATAGAGAGGCTGTTCGGTCCACAGAGTGCCATCGTTATCGAAGGTGGCGACTCGCTCAGCAGGTGGTACGAAGTCCGGCCCGCCCGGTGCAGTTACTCGAGTGACAAACCCGACGATAGCGGTTTTCGCCGGACCATTGTTCCAAGAAGAAAGCGGGTCGGGCTGCGCGGTTGCAACCCGACCGCAGAGGATCAGCGCCGTTAATAGGAGGTAGTAGTGCGCTGCTCCTCGAAAGGAACGCATCTTCATGCACGCCGCCTTAGTGGCCGGCGCCGCCCGCGGCCATCGCCATCTTCTCCAGCGCTTGGTCGATGGTGAAGCTGGCCGCTTTCTGCCGCGGTGGAAACTTTTTGAAAGTCTCCAGGAACGGACCAACGACGGCCTGTGCCGCCATGATCATATATGCCTTGTCTAAGAACCAATCGTAGTAAGTGTTCGAGGTGATATCCGCGCGCTCGAACGGATCTGTTCGCAGATTGAAGAGCTTGGGGACACGAAGCACCGTGAATGGCTCGGCCCAAATCCGCAGCGTACCCTCACAGCGCTGCTCCATGAAGACGGCTTTCCAGTTTCCGGCGCGTACAGCGACCAAGTCCCCGTCA
>Ga0070683_100003001_pt1 | contig 13540 bp, 12 predicted proteins | sample KBSC713LmetaG_FD_64662 | JGI IMG/M metagenome (GOLD analysis project Ga0070683, IMG submission 64662) | Corn rhizosphere microbial communities from Kellogg Biological Station, Michigan, USA - KBS C7.1-3L metaG | ecosystem: Host-associated > Plants > Roots > Rhizosphere ...
AGGCGGCGGCCCAGCCCGTGGCAGCGCTGCGCTTCATCAACCCATAGGATGCTAACCTCCAGCCAGAAGGGGATGCTGTGCGTGCGGGCGATCACTCCGCCGATCAACGCGCCGGAATCATCCCAGGCGAAGAGCTGGAGCGGCTGCGGTGGCTGCGGCGCGGCGGGCTGGTCGGCTGTGTGGCGCAGGTTGTAGGCCACCAGACGCTGAGTAATCTCATCTTCGGCGGCGGCATCGGGCGCGCTGGTCACGTGATAGTCGGTCATGATGCGGCTTCCTTTCCCTGAGCGCGCGGCGGGTCGCCACGCCAGCAGAGCGTGACAGCCTGCTCGGCTTGCTCGGCCTCGCGCACCTCGACGCCGGGGAGCTGGGCGAAGAGCGCCAGCAGCCAGCGTCCCCCAGCGGCGCCTGCGGCGATGGCGCGCAGCATCGCTTCATCCACTGGCGCGCCCTGGCGGATGAGCGCCCAGGCCTCGCGCGCCAGCCGCGCGGGGATGGCCACCTCGCGCTGGGCGGCGCCATCCTTCGCGGAGACAAACCAGACGACGATCTCGCGTGCGCTGGCGTAGAGGATGTCGAACGCGCCCTCGCCAACGGGCGGCGCACAGGGGCCGGGCAGCGCGCGCAGAGCGGCCAGCAGCGCCGCGAAAGCCGCATCCGCCGCATCGTCGCCAGTGGCAGATGACGGCGCTGGATCGTGGATGACCTCTACCGCGGGCTCGGCTGGCGTCTGCTCTTCGTCCGCAGCGCCAGCAGCTTCCTCCCACTCATTCCAGATGGGCAGGTCGGCGGAGTCGTCGTCATCCTGCATGTGCGCTCACTGCCCCCTGCCTGCTGGCTCTCCGTGCGTCTATTTCTGACTGTTCTCGTGGTGACCGTCAAACAATTCTGAAACTGAGCGCTCTTCATGGATACGCTCGATGGCCCCGGCGAACAGTGGCGCGACGGAGAGCGTGGTGATGTTGGGCAGCCGCTTCTCGGGGCGTAGCGGCACGCTGTCGGTCAGGATGATCTCGCAGAAGTCAGCCGCGCCCAGCCGCTCGATGGCGGGGCCGCTCAGCACGCCATGCGAGGCGCAGGCGTAGACCTCATCCGCGCCATGCGCGCGGACGACCTGCGCGGCCTGCGTGAGTGAGCCAGCCGTGTCGATCTCATCATCCACGATCAGGGCGTTACGTCCCTCGACCGAGCCGATCAGGCTCATCGCCTCGGATCGGCCATCATTGCCGGTGCGGCGCTTCTCCACGATGGCCAGCGGCGCATCGAGCAGCTCGGCGAGGTTGCGCGCCTTCTTGGCGAAGCCGGCGTCGGTCGCCACGACGGTCAGGTTGGGGATATGGCGACCTCGGATGTAGTTGGCCATCAGATTCTTGGCGGTCAGCTCGTCGACGGGGATGTTGAAGAAGCCCTGAATCTGCCCGGCGTGCAGATCCATCGTCAACATGCGGCCCGCGCCCGCCACCGAGAGGCAGTCGGCGATGAGGCGCGCGGTGATGGGAACGCGCGGCTGATCTTTTTTGTCGGTGCGGCCATAGGCGTAATAGGGGACGACCGCCGTGACGCGCTGCGCCGAGGCGCGCTTGAAGGCGTCGAGGATGATGAGCAGCTCCATGATGGAGCGATTGACTGGTGAGGTGAGCGGCTGCACGACGAAGACATCGCAGCCGCGCACGTTCTCGTCGATCTTGACGAAGATATTTTCGTTGGTGAACTCGAAGACCTGCGCCTTGCCGAGCGAGATGCCCAATTCGCGGCAGATGTCTTTCGCAAGCTGAGGGTGCGCGTTGCCGGAGAAAACGGCAAGGTTGTTCATTGCTGGCCTCTCGCAGATGCTAGAACGACGTTCTCTGGGCGCCGTGGATGCGGAGATGCGGTCGCTGGGCGCGGGCAAAGAGCCACGCTTGAGTATAGCACCCATGTGACAGGCGCCAGGCCATCTTCTGACGGCCTGGCCGAGTGTGCCGCATCACCTGCTGCCCAGTGAGGGCTTTTCAGGCCAGTACGAGCTTTTACAGTTGCAGGTAGCGAAACGCCTCTCGCTCGGATCGCTAGCAATGCCGAATAGCCGCGATCTGACTGTTGACACATGGCCGATCATCCGTTTGCCACGAAGTCAGAAATTGTGAGGTGGCGTCGGCAAGCGCAACTGTAAAAGAACGGGAAGGATCTCGCAGCCATCCCCGTCTTGACCATTCCTCCTACTCCACGCAGGCACATGGACACGACGCGATACAATCAGATTCGTGTGTTCGTGAACATGTTCACGATTGATGAAACCTTTCGCGCGTCGCCCCGCTCTCAATGACTGAGCACGGTGAAGCTGAGGCGCGTCTCATCTTTTGGAAGGCGACGGATTGACTGCCCCCGATTCACCATCTGACGCTTCGTCTGGCTCTGCGGTCGGCTCTGAGCCTGGTTCTGAGGTCGCCTCTGGATCGAAGCGCGCTCAGCGACATGAGGAGTTGCGTCAGCGCATCTACGATGCGGCGCTGACGCTGTTTCGGCGCAAAGGAGTCGCGGCTACGACTATCCGCGAGATCGCGCGCGAGGCGGATGTCGGCGTTGGCACATTCTTCAACTTCTTCGCGAGCAAAGAGGATGTGCTGGCGACCCTGGGAGACCAGCGTCAGGCGCGGCTCGTGGCGCTGCTGGCAGAGCCATCGCTGGCCGCGCTGACCGCTCGCGAGCGCATCGAGCGCATCATGCGGGCGCTGATCGCGGGGATGGAGGAAGAGCCAACGCTGACACGCGCTGCGGTGCGCGCGGCGCTGGGCTCACCGACGCTGTTTCATGGCGAGCGCGCGCGCTTCGTGGCGCTGGCCAATCTGTTCGCCGAGATTCTGCGCGCGGGGCAAGCGAGCGGCGAGGTGGCCGCCGACTGCGACGCGGAGGTCGCGTCGCACCTGCTGATCTCCACCTACGCCACGCTGACGCTGGACTGGGTGGAGGGCAGCGAGGGCTATGCGCCGCTGCCAACGCTGCTGGCGCATGTCGAGACGCTGTGGCGCGGGATCGCGCCGCGAGGGCAAACGGGCGGCTAAAGCCGCAGGCTAGGGGCGTTCCGCCGCGAAGGCCGCCTACGCAGCCTGGAGATCAGGCGCGCATCCTAGCCCGCGCAGGCGGGCTTGGCGGCCGCAGACCCTTAGCTGCGGGTTTACCCGCCAACGTCCGCAACCATCACCATATATGACCGATCACAGCGATGCCGGGCTGTTTCTCCGGCGCACAGCGCGGATAAACGAAGATACATGAGGATAGACCATGCAACTGGATGACCACCCCAATCTCGACTCCGCTCGCAGCCCTGACCGCGACGCCGACCGCGACGCCGAGGCGTCTGGCGCGCGCAGCGCCACTGGCGTGCTCTCGCGCCCAAAGCAGGCGCCACAGCGCCCGCACGACGATGGGCAGCCGCACGGCCTCTATCGCGTGGGCGTGGGCTACGGACGGCTGATCTATAAGCTGCGCTGGCTGGTGCTGGCGATCTGGCTGGTGGGGCTGGCGGTGGCCGTGCCCTTCGCCGCGAAGGCGCCGTCGATCCTGACCGGCAACGGCTACAGCGCTGGCAGCAGCGAATCGGCGCGCGTGAGCTCCATCCTCTCCAACACGCTGCATCAGCCGAAGACATCGCTGGTGGTCGTCTTCCAGTCGGCGGACGCGCATGTGCAGGATGTCTCGTACCTGCTGGAAGTCAACAACTTCATCAGCGCGGCCAAGGCCTACCCGCATGTGACGAGCGTCGTCGCGGGCGGGGTGGGGCAAGACCAGAAAACTACCTATGTGACGGTCAACTTTGATCAGCAGGTGGGATCAGACGATCAGTTCACGCGCGACTTCAAGACCATCGTGCCGCAGGGCGCCAGCGCGACCCCCGCGCGCGCCTACCTGACGGGCGCGGCGCCGGTCTCGGCTACCTTCAACACGCTCAGCCAGTCCGACACGGAGCAGGCCGAGCTGAAGGGGCTGCCCGTCGCGTTGGTGACGTTGCTGATCGTCTTTGGCACGCTGGTGGCGGGGGTGCTGCCGCTGCTGCTGGCGGCCTTCGCGGTGCCCGTCGCGCTGGGGGTCATCTTCGTCATCGCCTCGCACGTCTCGACCAGCGTCTTCGTGCTGAATATCGCCTCGATTATTGGGCTGGGCATGTCGATTGACTACACACTCTTCATGACGCGCCGCTTCCGCGAGGAGCTGGCGCGTGGGCGCAGCGTACGCGACGCGGTCGGCTGGACGGTGGCGACGGCAGGCGAGGCGATCCTCTTCAGCGGGCTGACCGTCATGATCGGCTTCGTCGGCCTGATGCTGATCGGCATGCAGTTCATGACGTCGTTCGGCGTCGGCGGGGCGGTGACGGTGGCGGCGGCGGCGCTGGCGGCGCTGACCTTGCTGCCCGCCGTGCTGGGCATCCTGGGGACGCGCATCAATGCGCTGCGCGTGCCATTCCTCTGGCGGCTGGTGGGCGTCGGCGAGAAGCGCGACCTTAGCGGCGAGACGCCGAGCCAGGCGCTGGAGGAGCGCGGCGGTTTCTGGCGCAAGGTGGCGCTGGGGGTGATGGCGCATCCGGTCATCACGCTGCTGCTGGTGACGCTGCTGCTGCTGGGGATGGGCTGGCCGCTGCTCTCCATCAACCTCGGCACGCCGTCGATCACGAGCATCCCCAGAACGGCGGAGGCGCGCGCGGGCAACGATATCCTGACGGCGCAGTTCCCGGAGCTGGGCGCCAGCCCGGTGATCGTGGTGGCGCAGACGACCGATGGCTCCAGCATCCTCACATCGGCCAACGTGGGGCGCTTGCAGTCGCTGACCGCGTGGATCAATGCGCAGCCGCATGTCGGCGGGGTGACGAGCCTGACGCAGTTCGCGGGCGATCCGCAGGCGCCGTCGCCGAGCCTGGCGCAGCTCCAGCAGCTCTATGGCACGGGCGCATACCAGCAGCAGCCGGGGCTGGCGCAGCTGGTGGCGCAGACGACCAAGGGCGACACGACCATCATCATGGTGCGGCCCGATGCGCCGATGGACAGCGTGGCGAGCAAGGCGCTGGTGGATGATCTGCGCGCGGGCGACAACGCGCATGCGAACGGTCTGCGTGTGCAGGTGGGCGGCGAGCAGGCCACCTCGCTCGACTTCTCGCGCTACCTGTACAGCAACTTCCCGCGGGCGATTCTGTTCATCCTCGTGGCGACCTTCCTGCTGCTGCTCACGATGTTCCGCTCAGTGGTCATCCCGCTGAAGGCGATCATCATGAACGTGCTCTCGGTGAGCGCATCGTATGGCGTGCTGGTGATGGTCTTCCAGTGGGGCTGGGGGCAGCAGTTGCTGGGCTTCGAGTCGGCGGGGGTTGTGGAGAGCATCATCCCGATCCTGATGTTCTGCGTGCTGTTTGGCCTCTCGATGGACTACGAGGTCTTCCTGCTCTCGCGCATCCGCGAGGAGTGGCTGCGCTCGCACAACAACCGCTGGGCGGTGGCGCGCGGGCTGGAGATGACGGGCGGCGTCATCACGAATGCGGCGCTGCTTTTCATGATCGTGACGGCTGCGTTCACCTTCACGCAGATCACGACGACGAAGGAGATCGGGCTGGGCATGACGGTGGCCGTGCTGGTGGACGCCGCCATCATCCGCACGCTGCTGGTACCCGCGACGATGCGGCTGATGGGCCGCTGGAACTGGTGGCTGCCGGGCCGCCGCCTGCCGAAGGAGCGCGAGCTAGCCGTGTAACCTGCGAACTGCTCGCGAACTGTTCAGGAGCGAGTCCGATGGGCGCTCGCTCCTGAACTCTATGCGTCTGGCAAGGCGCCCAATCAATAGGCGCTGCGAATCTGCTTGCCCCTGAGCGGCCCACCGAGCGCGGCGCTGACATAGCAGATGTCGAGCGCTCCGGCGCTGAGCGGGAGCACGCCCCACGCCAGCGATGCGATGCCGATCAATTGGCCCGCAGCCACGGCGATGAGGCCGATGGCGATGAACCCTGCGCCCGCGACGATGCGAAAGATGCGCCCAGACGGGCTGTTCAGAAAGCGGGAGAAGCGGGAACGATTGAAGCCTGCCGCGAGAGTATTCATATGACTCAACCTCCATCCAGAGGCCTTCAGCTTCGCGCTCCAGCATGCGGCGCATGATGTGGGCGAGCAGCCTGACGGCCCGGCGCGCTGCGCGTGCAGCGCCTCTCCTCTGAGGGTATGCGGGTTTGCCTCCTCACTCAATGATTGAGGCTCCGAGAGGATTGATTGAGACGCCGGAATCCGTCGGGAATGGCCGCGCGATGTGCTATACTGCTGACCTGGTTTTCCTTCTGAGTATGCAGCGGAGGCGAGGGATGGCGCCCCCAGCGGAGGACGCGCGCCGTGGATGGTCGCGCGTGAGGTGAGGATGACGTATGGCCAAGTTGAATCAGATCATCGCAGTGGAGAAGGGCGTCAAGAGCCAGTCATTTCAGGAGTTGACGGAGGCGCACCAGTCGCTGCAAAAGCCCACGCTGCTGGCGGGCATCACGCGCACGTATCGTCCCAAGGATGAGGAAGGCGAGCAGTTGCCGCCGGAGTCTACCCGCGTGCAGCTCAAGGCGCAGGATGTCATCCGCGAGACAGTGGCGTCGCTGACGCGGCTGTTCGATGTGACGGCGACGAAGGACTGGGCCAACTGTGTGGCGAAGGCCGATGTGGTGGTGGACGGCCAACCGCTGCTGCGGCAGGTACCGGCGACCTTTTTGCTGTTCCTGGAGAAGCAGTTGGTCGATCTGCACACGTTCGTGAAGAAGCTGCCCGTGCTGGACGCCTCGGAGGCGTGGAGCTTCGACGCTTCGACGGACGCCTGGGCGACGGAGCCGGTGCAGACGCTGCGCACGAAGAAGACGCCGCGCAACCACGTCAAGGCGGAGGCGACCGAGAAGCACCCCGCGCAGGTCGAGGTCTATTACGAGGATGTCACCGTGGGCTACTGGCGAACGGTGAAGTTTTCGGGCGCGCTGCCAGCCCAGCGCGTGAACGAGTTGCTGGCGCGGGTGGAAAAGCTGCAAGAGGCAGTGAAGTTCGCGCGCGAGGAGGCCAACAGCATCGAGGTGGAAGACCAGAAGGTCGGCGCGACGTTCTTCGACTATCTCTTTGGGGCGTAATGCGCGCCGCCTCCTGCCGGTAGGTATCGCTGCGGGGCGCACACACCCTCCGCTCCCTCTCCCTCTGGGAGAGGGCTGGGGTGAGGGTTCGCGCCGCGCGATCACCTAACCAACACGAGAGACGTCATACGGGTGCGACCATTCAGCACTGGCTTGCGGTGGCGGCGGGCATGGCATAGACTGAGCGGTGGAGCACAAATTCAGATTCACGCTCATCATGACGACGCACAAGCAGCGCGCGAACAGTGGAGGTTCGAATCCTTCCCTCGCCACCTTCGCGGCGAGGTAGCCCAACTGGCAGAGGCAGCGCGTGGCGTCACACCAGGCTGAGGCTCTTGCTCCAGGCTCAGTATTCGCCGTCGAACGCCGTATCGAATGACAGTGGTCAGGTTCTGGCGAGGTTGCGGATTCGACCGCCGCTCGGCCCTCCGCGTGGTTGCGCGCAACCATGCTCGATGATTCGTGGGCCGATAGCTCAATAGGTAGAGCGCGCCACCTTGAGAGTGAACCGCTGGCTTAAATGTGACGGTGTGCGCAAATGGGCGGCAAAAACGGGGGCCAGCGGGGGGTATCCGCTGGCCCCTACCTTTTGCGCGCGCGGCAGCGGGACTATTCAGGCGAACCCTGGGTAGAAGGTAGCGCCAGGCCCCGCGAAATGGGCGTTTGTGCTTCGAAGCACATGTGAGCGACGCCATCGCCAGGCACGCTCCTTTCTGCGTATACTACAGCCGTGAGTGCAACCAGACGCTGGCGCGGGAGAGGAGTGTGTGACCATGCGTGCTTACATCATCACCTTCTCCAGTATCGCCTTTGCCCTCCTCATCTTCCTGGGCTCCTTCTCTAATTTGCTCAGTGGCTGGCAGATCGACGTACCGTCGCCCTATAACTATCCGCCGCGCGTAGTCGGCACGTTGCTGGGCGATGCGCTAGGACTCCTCTTCGCCCTGGCGGGGCTCGGCTACGCGCTCTATGACGCGGCGCAACGGCATGCGCCCCGCTGGTTCATGGCGCTGCTGATCTGGCCCGTGATCCCGCTCCTGGCGTCCAGCCTCATGTTTGCGGGCGCCCTGTCCTATGCGGGCCTCTGGTTTGCGCCGCTCGCGCTCCTTCCCCTCGCTCCATTCCTCTATGGCATCTTTGCGGCGTCTCCTGGCCTTCGGCCAGCGGCTCCAGCTCCTGCGCCGCGCCGCTACCTGGCGTTCGTGGGGGTTCTCGCCATCGTCACGCTGGCGCTGGGCGCGCTGCTGGTTGCCCCACCGCCGGAATCACTGGTGGGGCCTGTTCTCGTCAGTCCTCCCGTCCTCCAGGTGGATCCGATTCAAACAAACGCTGACTGCGCCAGGGGGATCTATCCTCAGGTCAATCTCGCGAACGTCGGCACGCAAACCATCACATGGACCGCGCAGAGCCAGGATCCTCATGTCACAGTCGTCCCCGCCAGCGGAACCCTGGCGCCCAACTCCGCGACGGACGTTGCGCTCGAAGGCGCCAGCTCTGCGCACAAGGTCACCATCCAGTTCAGCCCCAACGTCGGAATCGACATGACCTCCGAGTTCATCTGCCAGTGAGCCACACAGGCTTCGAGAAGCGAAACGGCGCCTTGGGCACGCATGGCGAGTTCCTGGTCGAGGTGGGGCGTATGACGACGCTTGGCGGCGCGGAGAATAGCTGGCTGCGCTCATGCTATACTGTGAGCAGGCGCCGCATGAGTTCCATTCAGGCGCCAGGGCAAGGGCAAAGAAGGTGAGTGAGTATGGCGACACAGGCGCAACGATCGGCGAAGGGCCGACGACCAGCGCCTGACCGCGCCCTACGGCCAGGCCAGCGCGTGAGTCAGACGCCAGGCCACCTGCCAGACCAACCGCCATCTGGCGGTCACAACCATCTCCATACGCACACACATGCCGCGTCGCGTCAGGCGCTGCGACTGGGCTTCCTGCTGACGGCGGCGATCCTGCTGGTCGAGGTAGCGGGCGGGCTGCTCTCGCACTCGCTGGCGCTGCTCTCGGACGCTGGCCATGTGCTGACCGATGTGGTGGCGCTGGGGCTGGCGTGGTTCGCCGCTGCGCAGGCCGAGCGCCTGCCCAACGAGCGTCGCACCTTCGGCTACCATCGCGTCGGCATCCTGGTGGCGCTCTTCAATGGCGTGACGCTGGTGGTGATCGCGCTGGTGATTGGTTTTGAGGCGTGGCAGCGTTTGCAATCGCCAGAGCCAGTGCATCCCGACATCATGATCGTCGCGGCGCTGCTGGCCATCGCCGTCAACCTCTTCATCGCGCGGCGGCTGCACGGCGGCGAGCACAATCTGAATACTCGCGCGGCGCTGCTGCATGCCGTGGGCGACATCGGCGCCTCAGCGGCGGTGGTGCTGGGCGCGGTGGTGATCGCGCTGAGCGGCGCGACCTGGGTAGACCCCATCATCTCGGTCGCCATCGCCGCGCTGATCGCCTTTGGCGCGCTGCGGCTGATCGTGGAGACGGTTAACATCCTGATGGAGTCCACCCCCGCCGACATCTCGACGGAGGATGTGGCGCGCGACATTCTCCAGACGCCGGGCGTGCGCGCGGTGCACGATCTGCACGTCTGGACGATCACCAGCGGGATGCGGGCGCTCTCGTGCCACTGCGTCATCGACGACATCCCACCGAGCGCCAGCGCCGCCATCCTCGACGACGTGACGGCGATGCTGCGCGAGCGCTATCGCATCGGGCATACGACGATCCAATTTGAGAGCGCGGCGCATGAGTCTCACGATGGCTTCTGCGCTTGCGAGCCAGGCGCGGCAGAGAGCCTCTACTGTGCGCAGAACTGCGGCGGCGGGCTCGATCATCCTGATCATCCCGACCACGCGCGCCAGTCCGGCCACAAGCACGCCCGCCTCTCGTAGCCTCTCGTAGCCTCTCGTAGCCTCTCACCACCGTTTCACCGCCTGCTCTGGCCGCTGCTCCCCGCTCCCGCACTGGCGCATGTTGTGACATGAAAGCGATACCAGTGTACGTATACTGTGTGGGCGTCACAAGAGGCTGACGCAGGATGATCGGCAGGGGTTAGGGGAGGCGCCCTATGTCACACCAACACACGACCCTGGTAGGATGGCGATTCTGGAAGCTGGCGCTGCTGGCGCTGGTGACGCTGGGTCTGACGATGAGCATGAGCGGCTGCAGCGGCATTCTGGGCCTGGGGACAACGAAGGGATCGGGCAACGTCAAGACAGCATCTCGCGCGGTCAGTGGCTATACCAAGGTGCGACTCTCTGGCGCAGGTATCCTCAACATCGCACAGACGGGAACGGAATCGCTGACGATCAGCGCGGAGGACAACCTGCTGCCACTACTCACCTCAGACGTGAGCGACGGAACCCTGACACTCGGCGTGAAGCAGGGACAATCAATCACACCGACCAAGCCAATCACCTACACGCTGACAGTCAAGCAACTCAACGCTCTCTACCTCTCGGGCGCTGCGACGATCAACGCAGTGAACATTACAACGGATGCGCTACAAGTAACGTGTTCGGGCGCCGGGACACTGACGATTTCGGGTAGCGCACAGTCGCAATCCGTGACCATTTCTGGCGCCGGCTCCTACAACGCCAGAGATTTCAAGACCAGCGGCTCCACTGTGGAGATCAGCGGAATCGGGAACGCGACTGTTACCGCAAACCAGACGCTCAACGCGACGATCAGCGGCGCAGGCACGGTGACCTATTATGGCTCGCCGAAGGTGACGCAGTCTGTGTCAGGCACAGGCTCGATCAAGCAGGGAAAGTGACACGCGGATCGCATCCGTGCGCAACCGGGCGGCCACTCGCGCGTATGGTGAACATGTCGCGCGCGTAGAGCGCGCAGCGTCCCAATAACGACGAGATGACGAGAAGGAGTGGCGCGATGCCAACGGTTGGCTCTGGGCAGGTGGCGACGGAGACGCGCGAAGTCAGCGCGTTCACGCGAATTCGCTTCGAAAGTGTCGGCGTGCTGAACATCACGCAGACCGGGGAAGAGTCGCTCACGGTGAGCGCAGACGACAATGTGCTGCCCTACATCACGACGCGCGTGCACGGCGGCACGCTCGAAATCGGGATGGAGGGGCATGTGACGATCAATCCCAAGAGCAAGATCATCTTCACGCTGACCGTCAGGTCGCTGGAGGAGATTGACCTCTCGGGCGCGGCCTCGATCCACGCCAGCGACATCAACACCGATACGCTCGATGTGCGCTTCTCTGGCGCGGGGAAGATGGAACTGACAGGCAGCGCGCAGACGCAGACGGTGATGGTCTCTGGCGCAGGTGGCTACGAGGCGAAGGACTTCAAGACCAGAGAGACGCGCGTGAAGATCACCGGCGCGGGCTATGCGCACGTCTACGCCGACGAGAGACTGGACGCGACCGTGACCGGCGTGGGCAAGGTGACGTACTACGGGTCGGCAGAGGTGCGCCCGCGTGTGACAGGCATCGGCTCGATCAAGCCGGGGCGCTGAACGACCTCTCCCCCAGTCCCAGGAAGAGGAACCTCAGGCAAGGCAATTTGTTTGCTGGCGACCAGGCGCGACCTCTCCCCCTGACCCCCTCCCCTTCAGGGAGGGGGAACCCAGGCCAGAGGATTCCGCGCGGGGCAGGCAGGATAGCCTGCGATGGGACTATTCGGAGGGAGTGGGCGGCTGGGTGGGCTTGAGCTCCTGCCAGCCCGCCACCGATTCATCCATCAGCGCGATGAGCTGCTGGAGGCGATCCATCACCATCGTGATGTTGGCGCGCTGGCGGCTGTAGCCGTCGGCGGTCATCTCGCGCACCCAGGCGCGCAGGTCGTCGTCGCTGAGGTCGTACCACTTCAGGTCGGCTTGCAGGCGCACATGCACCTTGTACGCCGGATCGAAGAGCTTGCCCTTGCCGGGCGCCTGCTCGGCGGCGGATTCGGCGGGCTGCTCGCGCGCGCCATGCAGCTCGGTGGCCAGCGCATCCACCTCGCTGAGGCGATAGAAATTGCCCTTGCCGACGCCGGGGTAGGCTTTGAGCCGCTTCTCGCGCACGAAGGCGAGCAGGGTATCGCGATCGACATCCAGCCGACGCACGGCCTCGCTCTCATCGATGAAGGAAAATTTGCTGGGCCGGTTCATGGGACTGTCTCCTGGGTGGTCGGCTCATCCTCGGGTTGCTCAAAGAACATCAGCAGCGTGCTGCCATATGTGCGCTCGTCATAGAGGCGCAGGCGGGCCAGCGCGACCGCCGCGATGTCTGGGCGCTCGCGCGGGTGAATCTGGACGACGACGAGGCCGCCGGGCGGGCTGAGTGGCGCGCGGTCGAGCTGTTCGAGGGCGCGGGCGGCCATCTGCTGATATTGTGGCGGCGCAACGTAGACGATGTCGAACTGGCGGCGGCGGGCGTGGGCGTCGCGCAGGAAGGCGAAGGCGTCGGCGCGGATGACCTCGGCGTTGGCTGCAAGCCGCGTGATCGCCAGATTCTCCTGGATCAGCTTGATGATGGCGCCGCTCAGCTCGACGAAGGTGGCTGCAGCGGCGCCCCGACTGAGCGCCTCGATGCCGATCTGGCCGGTGCCAGCGAAGAGATCGAGGAAGCGCGACTCCACGATGTCTGGCGCGAGGATGTCGAAGAGCGCCGTCTTGACGCGGTCGAGGATGGGCCGCGTGTCGAGGGTATCGGGCGCTTTGAGGCGCCGCCCCTTGGCGCTCCCCGCGATGACGCGCATCTCAGGCGCCTCCCTGCGCTCGGGAGTCGGCGCGCGAGCTGGCTGAGTTGGCTGAGGCGGAGCGCCCACGCGGGGCGGGTCGCGGCGCGGGCGGCTGCTCCTGTGGCGCGCTCTCGGCTGCGCCCTCAGCGGCACTGGCGGCGGGTCGGCGCGCGGCGGGCTTCGTCGGCGGCTCAGCAGACGCAGCGGGCGCCGCGGCGGGCTGGCCAGCGCCATGCTGCGCGATCCACTCGGCGCGCAGCAGATCCAGCACAGACTCCACTTCGTCGGCGAAGGTGTCGAGCTTGCCCCAGCGGATCAATTCGTCGTACTGCTCGGAGCCGAGCTTGTCGGGCGTGAGACTCCACACGGCGCGAATGACGCCAGCGGCCTTGGCCTCGCCCAGTTCGCCCACGACCATGTTCGCATAGGCCTTGCGCTGCTGAGCGGTGGGCTGGCCGCCGGTATGTGCGGCGCGCAGTGCGGCGATCACCTCGCGCGCGCGGATGACGGCAGGCGGCTCCCGCTCCGCTTCCGGCTCTGGCGGGGCGGATGATTTCGCTGGCGCGGCGGCCACGGGAGCGGCGGGCGGCTCATTCAGGCCATCTGGCACGTCGTCCAGCGCGGCGGCGGGCGTCATCTCCTGCGGCGCGAACTCCTCCTCGGCGAAGTCGTCGTCCAGGCCGGGCAGATCGTCCGGATCGGGATACGACACCTCGAACGCGGGGCCGTCCTCTTCCTCCTCAAAG
>Ga0070683_100003002_pt1 | contig 13538 bp, 9 predicted proteins | sample KBSC713LmetaG_FD_64662 | JGI IMG/M metagenome (GOLD analysis project Ga0070683, IMG submission 64662) | Corn rhizosphere microbial communities from Kellogg Biological Station, Michigan, USA - KBS C7.1-3L metaG | ecosystem: Host-associated > Plants > Roots > Rhizosphere ...
GCGACCTCGCGCCCCACGAGATTTTCCGGACGTGGACTGGCAATGACACCGGCCGCCGCAGCGCGCACGGTCAACGCCGACTGTCGCCGTTCGAGCGCCGCGAGTCGAGCCATCGTCGACACCCGATCCGCCGCCACACGCTCGGCCTCGCCAACGCGGTTCGCCGCGCGCATCGACGATTCGACGGTCGTGAGCGAATCGAGCGAACGGATCGTCGCCAGCAATTCCCGCTCGACTGCCACGTCGACCAACCGGAACAACGGCGCACCCGCGTCCACGCGCATGCCCTCGGACACGAACACCTGCGCGACGACGGCGCTGTCCGGCGCGGTGACCGTCCGACTCGCGATCGGGCGAACGACGAAGCGTCCCGGACTCGTGAGCGTCCAGGGCAGGAACAATGCGGCGATCAGCACCAGCACGACGATCGCTGCCGTGCGCCGTCGTCCGGGATGCGTCGCGCCGTGCCCTCGCACCGCACGAAGAATCAATCGCGACCACTGCGCGAGCTTGTGACGTCCGAGAGACAGCACGACGGCCGCGACCACCACCACGCCAAGTGCGCCGAAGGCTTTGTTTGCCCAACCGAACGCAAGCAGCGACAGGAAAATGAAGATCGACGTCACGTAGACCGCCGCGAGCGCGCCGTAGATCAGAAACACGCGGCGTTCCGACGGCGTGGCGGCCGGCCGCGGCAGCTCCAGCCGAAACACGCGCGACTTGATCCACCAGTCGACGTCCTCGAATGCACGATGCCGAAGATTCGGGATCTCCAACCAATCGGCCAGCGCGAAGTATCCGTCGAGCGGCAAGAGCGGGTTGGCGTTCGTCAGCAACGTCGTGACACCGCCGATGAGCATTGCCGCCACGCCGATGTCGGCGACGAGCGTTCCGGGCGCCGCCGCCCACCACATGATCGCCGCCAAGCTGGCCACGAAGAGCTGAATGCACGAGCCGGCAGCCGTCACCCAGAGTCTCGCGCGGCGGTCGGGAAAGCTCCATGCGTCACTGACGTTGCAATAGAACGCGGGCTGGAGATAGAGCAGCATGAATCCGAGCTCACGGACTTCGCCGCCGAAATACTTGCAGGTGAACGCGTGTCCCAACTCATGAATCAGAATGACCGCTCCGGCGGTAACCCAAAGCGTGACGGCGCTGGCCAGCGTGATGTGTTGCCATGAATACGTTGCTTTGAGCGCCGCGGTGAACGCACTCCACTCCTGGCCGAGAATGATGAGGTAGACGGTGAACACGGCGGCGGTTGCAAAGAGAAACGCGGGCGTGAACATCCAGCGGATGCGCGGCAGCATGCGAGTGAGCCAGGCGTCCGGATCGCCGAACGTCCATCGCATGCGGAGAAGCTCGCCGCGAAACAAGCGGGGCCGATGTCGCGCATGGCGCTCCGCCCGCAGCCGCTCCAACTGCAGCGTGGAGCGCTCGGCCGTGCTGCGCTCGAGGAAGCCCAGGCTCGACATCTGTTGCGCGAACGATTCGACCGCCTGAGCCGAGATCCGAAGGCCTTCGTTCGCGAGCGCAACCGCAATGTCGGCCGTCGACCGTCGACCGTCGAACGCCCGCATCACGCGCACTTCCGTCGATCCGAAGCGAAAATATTTCTGCGCCGCGAGATCCTTGACGACGTACGACTCCTGCCCGCGATAATTCTGCGCGATGATCGACAGATCGGAGCGAAGGCAGGGCGCCGCGGCACTCATGTGTCTATCGCGTTGGCCGAGCGAGCCGCTCGCCGGGCGCCAATCCACTCAATACCTCGACGAGACCGCCGCCGAGATCGCGGCCAATGGTGACCGAGCGAAGCGTGCCGCGGCCGTTGTCGACGACGACCGCATACCCCTCGGGCGCGACCGCCGCGCGCGGCACGGTCACCACCCGGCGCACATCACGGCCGAGTCGCACGGTCACGCCGCTGCCGACGAGCAACTCGGGGTGCGATCCGGAAATCTCGAGCACGAGCTCACGCGTCCCGCTTGCGGCGTCGATGAAGGGAGCAGCATGAACGACTTTCGCACCAACGCTCGCCGATGACGCGGCGACCACGGTCGCGCCGTCGCCGATCCGAAGCGCTCGCGCGCTCGCCTCGGGCACGCGGACGCGCGCGAACAGCGGCGACTGCTCCGTGACGCGAAAGAGCGTGTCGCCGACGGCGACGAATCGTCGCGGACGCGCGAGGCGAGCCGTGATCACACCCTGAAACGGCGCGGTAATTCGCGTGAGCTCGACGTCGCGCCGTGCCTTGCGCCGCGCAATGTCGGTCTGACGCAGCTGAAATTCCGCTTGCTCCGAATCAGCCGCAGTGGCACCGCCGGACTTCGTCAATGCCCGCGCGCGCGTAGCCGCTCGTACAGAGTTCTCGAATGCCGCTTCGGCACTGGACAGCGCAATCTCCTGCTCGGCGCTCTCGAGACGCGCCAAGGTCTGCCCGGCGGCAACGCGATCGCCCAATTCGACGAAGAGTGAATCGATCGTGCCTGCCGAGCGCGCGACGACCGTCGCGTCGTGCTCGACGTACAACTGCGCCGGCAGTTCGAGCGGTAGCGCCACCGTCGTCGTATCGACGGTGAACTCGGCCTTCACCGCGGCGCTGGTCGTGGCCGCCGGCGTGCCGGCTTGCTGCGGCATTGCCGATCGCGCTTCGCCGCCGCATGCGGTCGCGAACATCGCACAGCTCGTCAACATCGCGAGCGTCATTCGTGAAACGTGTCTCACGACCACATCCTCCACCAAAGGAGCCGCACAGCGCGAATGGGACCGCGCGCGAGACGCCCCAACAGCGACGCGGGCTCGGTCAGGACTCGTGCGTACGCCGCCATGCCGGGCCGCAGCAAACCTGATTCGTTCCCCACGACAGCGCGCACGGGGAACGACACCGACGCGTCGCCGACCGTCCCAATCGACGCAATCGAGGTCACGCGTCCGGTGAATGTCTGCTGCGGCAATGCCGTTACTCGCAGCCGGACGTCATCGCCGGAGCGGATGCGCGTCACGTCACGCTGATCCACGCCGAACTCGAGCTCAAGGGAATCGGTACGGCCAACGGTCGCCAAGAGATCGCCCGCATCGGCGTACGTTCCGGCGCGCTCCTCGGGGCGTGCCGTGAGTACGAGCCCACGAACGGGCGAGCGGACCAGCATCGCGCGAATCTGTTCGTCGAGGAGATCGGTCTCGCGCCGCAGCACGTCGCTCCGCACGCGCTCGAGTCGCTCTTCGCCTGCGTCGCCGCGGGCAGCCGCGATGCTCGCGGCGCGGTCGGCCGCGATGACGGCGGCAGCCGCGCCATCGCGCTGGGCGCGAAGCTCGTCGTCGCGGAGGTGCATGATTGGCGACCCGCGCTCGACGGTCATTCCCTCGCGGACGAACACGCGGTCGATCACGCCCGGGAAGGTAGGCCGCACCTCCGCGCGCCACAGCGGGCGAAAGACGGGATCGTTGCCGGACACGCGCAGCGGCCAGCGAATGATCGTTGCGCTCACGATGACGACGAGCACCGCGACCGCATAGGCGATTCGGCGCTGCCAGGGCAGGCCGAGGATCGCTTCCTTTCGGGCGCTCAGCGCGCCGATCGCCTCGGCAAGCGGAACTTGATGATAGAGCCGCGCGTTCCGCACGGCGACCGTGGCTTGGTTGGCGAGAATCGCGGCGAGATCGCGTTGTCTCGTCGTCGCGAACTCGGTATGACTCGTCTCGAATAACAGAATGCCGACGATCCCTTCCTCGTCCTTGAGCGGCAGGTACAACCCGCTCATCGCCCCGTCGCGCTCGAGATCCTCTCCAAATACCTGCACGAACGTGCGCTCGGCGTCAGAGGCCGGATCGGATCGGTCGGACAAGTAGAAACCCTCGCCGAGTCCCGCCGCCCACGCGGCGCGCACGGCGAGATCCTGGAGAGCGGGGTCCTTGGGATCGACCGCGTCGGCGCCGGCGACCGCGCGTATGTCGCATACGCCATGTTCGTACAGCGCAATCGCCCCGCGATCGAAGTCGAACGCGCGATTGGCCAGATTCACGACGGACCGGAGCACGCGGTCGAGGTCGAGCGTGGAGGTGATCTCGCGACTCATCTCCGTGATCAACTGGAGGTCGCGTTCACTCTCCGCGGCGGCGCTCTTGGCGGTGGCCAGCCGCGTGGTGCTCTCCATCGCCGCGCCGGCTGCTGCCGCCAACTGACGAAGCGTCTCCTGCTCGACGTCAGTGAAGCCGTCGGTTCCGGAGCGGGAGCGGGTCACGCGGAGGACGACGACGAGACGACCGGCGACCGCGACGCCAGTCGCGAGGACGGCAACGTCGCCCTCACCGTCGAGGGGCTCGTTGGCCTGAGAGGACGGAACCGCCGCGCCGCTCAGACGCTCGCGACGCTCGCCGATCGCGCCGCGGCACTCGAGGGTGTCGCCCCGCGGAACCCACAGCGACGCGCCGTCGACGGCAACGACTTCGCCAGCGGCGGTCAGCAGCTTTCCAGCGATCTCGCTCGAGTCGTCAGCCGCGAAGAGGTCGAGTGTGACCTCGTGGAGGGCGCCGGCTCGAGCTTGGATCGGATCTATTCCGAAAGCGGGTGTCGCCACCGCGCTCGAGTCGCTCCGTCCCACACACGCTCCGGAATGGCGGGGCGGCTAAGGTCGCTCCGGCGCATGGCGTCCGCAACCCCGGGAAACGCGAACGCCGCGCGAAGAGGGAGGCTTCGCGCGGCGCTCGGGGCAGGGTGGGACTCAGCCTAAAAACGATACGGCGTGATGCGCGCCTCGAGCTCCTTGACCGTCAACTCGATCGCTTCAGCGCTCTTGTCCGTCACCGTCTTGACCTTGTCCTTCTGTTCCTGCGTCAGGTCGATCCGGATGATGTCGTTCTCGTTCTTCGTTGACATGATGTGAGTCCTCTGAGCTGGAGTGGTCGGTTCTACTGCGCGATAAGGTACGACTCGATCGTGAATGGAGCGTGAATGAACAACGGGAGCACGTGAATTCGTCGCGTCGATTCCGGCTGGGCTACTGGATGCGCGATGGTGCGATCCGATCCTCGAGCTCGCGCACGGTCAGCTCGATCTCGTTCACGTCTCCGCCGGATACCTCTTTGATTCGCTTCTTCTGCTCCGGCGTCAGCTCGATCCGAATACGACGTTCATTGTCCGCCATACGTGCCTCCTGTCGCTGTTATCATCCGATCTCGCAACGCCTCGATCGCATCGGCGTGCACGATATACGCGAATCGTGAATCCAACGTGAATTGAAGCCGGGTCGTCGTGAATCATAGCTTCCGCCAAGCCGAATACGCGCCGACGGAAATGATCAGTCAGGGCTTTTTTCGCGGCCTTCGAGGGCGCAGAAGCCGAGATTCCGCCGGCACGCCACAGACTTCGGATGATCGGCTCCGAGCGCTTCCTCGAAGATCGCGACCGCATCCCGATACAACGACGTCGCTCGGGCGAAGTCCCCGCGTCGTTTGTGGACGATCGCGAGGTTGTTGAGCGTGACCGCCACGTCGGGATGGCGCGGACCGAGCGAACGCACTTTGAGATCGGCGGCGCGAGTGAGCAGGGTATCCGCGCGATCGATCTGATCCCTCTGCGCGTAGTGAGCGCCCAGATCGTTGAGCGCGACACTAATCTCACCGGCGTTTCGATCTGGATCGCGATCGAGGATTCGCAGCGCGTCGACGTAGAGCTGCTCGGCCTCGTCGAACTTCTCCTGTCCGTCGAGAATGGCGGCCAGCGCCACCATGTCCGCCGCGAGTGCGTTGTCGTCGCCATCGGCCAGGCGGCGTCTGATTTCCAACCCCTTGCGCGCGAGCGGTTCGCCCGCGGCGTAGTTGCGGCGGGCGTGCTCGATCCCGCCAAGGTTGTGATACAATGCCGCCGCGTCCCGATCGTCCGACTCGGCCGCTTCCTCCACGAGCGACAACGCCCGCTCGTAGTACGAGCGCGCGTCGTCGAATTTGGCCAAGTCCTTGTAGAGGAGGCCCAGGGCATTCATCGCGCCGGCGAGTCGCAGCCGGTCGTGCGGAAACGACGACGAGCCGATGCTCATGGCCTCCGACAACGCGGCTTCCGCACCGGACCCGTCGCCGGCGAGGCGACGGGCATTCCCGAGTCGGACTAGTTCGTCGAAGCGTTCCTGCGATGAGTCGTCGTGCGTCGCCAAGAGATGCTCCCGTTCGCCGGCCGACAAGGTCCGCCGGGATCGTGAATCGAGCGTGATTAGCCTATCCGGGGTCGTGATTCACGGCTACCTTCTCGCCCGACCTCCCAACCCGCAGCCGATGCCGGCATTCGCGTTTCGCTTGTGTGGTGACGTCGCGCTGACCACCCACGATGGTGCTTCCGTCGTGCCCCCACTCGGTTCGAAGACGCTGGCGTTGCTGGCGTTTCTCGCGCTCGAGCCGGGGCCACACTCGCGCGCCGAGGTGACCGCCCTTCTGTGGGGCGAGTATCCAGAGGAAAAGGCCAAGGCGTCCCTTCGTCAAGCGCTCACCCATCTTCGCGATGCTCTGGGCGACCTGCTGCATGTCGACCGGGCATCGGTGGAGCTTCGAGGGACCCTCCACTGCGACGTCATCGAGTTCCTGAGGTTGGCCGACCATGATCCCACGGCCGCGATCGCGATCGACGTCCCGCGGTTCTTGGGGAGCCTGATCATCCGGAACTCATCGGGGTGGGACGAATGGGCCGAAGAGCGGCGACTCGAGTTGAACGGGCGTTACCGATCTCTCATTGCGGGCGCGGCCCGGGAGGCGATGGCCCGCCGGGCCGTGAGGGACGCCGCCCAGTTGGCCGAGCGCTGGACGAGACTCGACCCATTGGCGGAAGAACCGGTGGCGGTGCTCATCGAGGCACAGCATCTCGCCGGGGAGCGCGACGCCGCGCTGACCACCTACGCGAAATATGTGGCGCGGCTGGGAGCAGGCTCCCAGCGAGCTCCGGGCCGCACGATCGCCGATCTCATGGCGCGCCTCGCGCAGCCCTCGGCCGTGGGGCGTGCGCGCGCTAGTGAGACTTGGTACGAGCACGCGCCGTCGTTCGTCGGAAGCCTCGTCGGTCGCACGGCTGAATGGGACGTCCTTCGCCGCGCATGGGCAGGTGCGTCAACCGACTCCAGCCGCATCGTACTCATCGAGGGCGAGCCCGGCGCGGGGAAGACGCGGCTCGCGGATGACTTCCTGCATTGGCTGACGGCACAAGGCGGCATCGTGTTGCGCGGCCGAGGTTATGACGCGCAGGCCGGGCCGCCGTTCGGCGCGATCATCGAGGCGTTGCGAACCGCCATCGACGCGCCGGGTGTTGCCGGTGTCGACCCCGAATGGCTGGCTGAGATTGGACGCGTCCTGCCCGAGATCCGGCGGCGGTTTGCGAGTTTGCCCGACCCCGTCGTCGCCGCAGGCGCGGCAGACGGCTGGCGGCTGTTCGAGGCGGTGGCGCAAGTCGTGATCGCGATCGCCGAGGACGCACCCGTCGCCATTCTGATCGACGATCTGCAGTGGTGCGACGCCGACAGTTGCAGCCTGATGCACTTTCTCGTGCGGCGACTCGCCGACGCTCACGTGCTGTGGTGCGCGACCTTCACGGTGGGCGAGGTCGAACGTGATGCGCCGTCCGCGCGCCTGGCGCGTGCGCTCCGCGCGGCGCGAGGCGCTGCGTGCGTGGTCCTGTCGCCGTTGTCGGAGGGCGATGTCTGGCGCCTGATTCGCGAATTGGCGCGGGTCGATGGGCCCGACGGCGCGCGCCGGCTCGCCGCGCGGATTCACGAGGCCACCGGCGGCAATCCGTTCTACGTGATCGAGCTACTCAAGACGCTGTTCGCCCAAGATCTGTTGGCGGTCGACCCGCGCAACAACGCGTGGATCGTGCGTCCGGCCGCCATCGCCGACCACGCGCCCGGGGCGTTGTCGCCGACGGTGCACGACGCGATCGCCGAGCGAATCGAGTGTCTACCGGATCACGTGTACGAGGTGCTCGCGAGCATCGCCGTCGCGGGGCGCGGGTGTTCTCCGGACGTCTTGTCGCACGTGCACGGAATCTCCCGGCTCCACGCCGCCGCGCTGGGCGACGCGCTCATCGAGCGCCACCTCGCCGTCGAGGAAGACGGGGTGTATCGCTGCGCGCATCCGATCATCGCCAACGTCGTGCGGACCCGAGTCAGCGCCTCGCGACGTCGCGAGATCCATCGCGCGCTGGCGCTCACACTCGAGTTGCTCCTGCCAAAGGGCCGCGAAGCCGACGGAAGCGTCGCCGGCGACATCGCGCGCCACGCCGAGCAAGCAGGCGATCGGCCGATGGCGTACCGCTACGCACTGTCGGCCGGCAACGCGTGCGTCCAACGATGTGCGTACGACGAAGCCTTGTCGTGGCTCGACCTCGCTTCCGGCGCGGCGGACACGGCCGCGGAATCCGACGTGGTCGATCACATCACAGCCCGGATTCTGGAAGAGGCGGGCTGGCGCGAGGCGCCGCCTATCAGAGCGCCCATTGCGTATTCGCCCACCGGAGTCGGGCACAGCGATCTGGATTTGCCGGCGCACCACTAGCCCTGCCGGCCGCCGGGACTGGTTATCTTTCTTGGCTCGTGTTCGAGCCCCGTTTCGGTTCGCAACGGGACGCCACTGCTGCGGCCGGCTTTGGCCAGTTCGATCGTCAACGAGGGAAGCGGGTGTGTCCGGCAGCGCGGCCGGCGGATCCGCAACCCAAGCCATTGTCCCGGGTACAACCCCCAATATGCACCGTACCTCCTGGAGACTCGTTGCGGCGTTGCCGATCTTGGCCGTCGTGGCGTGCCGGCCGGAATTTCAGCTGAAGAATTTGACGACGAACGACGCCCTGTACGCGGCGTCGCTGCACGAGTATCAGCGCCATCACTGGGACAACGCGATCACCGGGTTTGAGAAGCTCACGACGGACCTCCCGGCCCGCGACTCGCTTCTCCCGCGCTCGTATTGGTATCTGGCGTCGTCGCATGAACATCAGGACGAATTTCTGCTGGCCGCGCAGAGCTACAGCCGGCTCGTCGAGTCGTTTCCCGACGACAGCCTGGCCGACGATGCCGCTCTGGAGGCCGCACGTTCGTACAGCCGCCTCTGGCGCAAGCCGCAGCTCGATCCCGTCAACGGCGAAACGGCGCTCGCGTCGTACAACACGCTGATCGGCCTCTATCCAACGTCGCCGCTGATCCCGACAGCCCAAAAAGAAATCGCGGAGCTCGAGAACAAATTCGCGATCAAGGACTACGACGCGGGCATGTACTATTTCCGGCGCAAGGCATACGACTCGGGGATGCTCTACTTCAAAGACGTCCTCGCGAAGTACGCGACGACGCCGACCGCGCGCGACGCCGCGCTCCGGCTCGTCGAGTCCTACAAGGCGAATCGGTATCGAGAGGACGCCTCCGATCTGTGCACGCAGCTTCGGCAGCGCTACCCCGGCGATTCGGGCGTCAACAAAGTGTGCTCCGGCGTGCCCAACTCGGCCGCCGCGACGGTCAGGGCGGATTCGGCCAAGACCGATTCCTCGGCCGTTCCGCCGGTCAAGCCGCCTCCGCCCACCGCCTGATCCGTGCGGATCGGGCTCCTCGGGGGGAGCTTCGATCCCCCACACAACGGGCATCTGCTGGCCGCGGGCGACGCGTTCGAGGCGTTGAGCCTCGACCGGTTGATCTTCATCCCGGCCGCGATCCAACCACTCAAAGTGCACCAGGATACGTCGGCCGCGGAGCACCGCCTGGAGATGGTTCGGCGGCTGATCGATGAGGACCCGCGGTTCAATGTCAGTTCGATGGAAATCGACCGGGGCGGGTTATCTTACACGGTTGATACTTTGTCGGGATTTGCCGCCGAAATGCCGTCGGCCGAGTTGTTCTGGCTGGTGGGCGCGGACGTGGTCGGGTCGTTCGGTCGGTGGCGCGATCCGCAACGAATCACCGAGCTGGCAACGGTCGTAGTGCTCGAGCGAACCGACGAGGCGCCGGACCTGGCCTCGATACCCGGAACGCCGCGGCGCCTCGCGACCCGGCGTATCGATATCTCGTCGACGGAAGTCCGTAGGCGAGTGCGGGAAGGTCGGTCGATTCGAGGTTTCGTGCCCGATGCCGTTGCCGAGTATATCGCGGTCCAACGGCTGTACCGTTAGAGGATTGCATGTTCAAGCGAGTCATTAACGCCGTCATCGGTTCGCGACACGAGCGCGATCGAAAGAAAATTCAGCCGATCGTCGACGAGATCAACGAGCATTTCGCGCGGCTCAAGCACGTGTCCGACGACGAGCTGCGGGCGCAGACGGCCAAGTTCCGCGAGACGATCCGCGAACGCACCGGCGAGCTCGAGAAACAGGTCACCGAGCTGCGCGAGCGAAAGCGCGACGCTTCCGACATCGTGGAGCGCGATCGCATCGACGTCGAGCTGGGCGGCGCCGACGGGCGCGGCGGCGTCGAAGGCAAGTTGCGCGAGGTCACCGCCGATCTGCTCGATGAGATCCTCCCCGAGGCCTTTGCCACCGTGCGCGAAGCCTCGCGACGGCTCGTCGGGACGACGGTGATGGTCACGGGGCGCGAGCTCACGTGGGACATGGTGCCGTACGACGTCCAGCTCATGGGCGGCATCCAACTTCACCTCGGCAAGATCGGCGAGATGGCGACGGGCGAAGGCAAGACGCTGGTCGCCACGCTGCCGCTGTACCTGAATGCGCTTCCCGCCAAGGGCGCGCATCTCGTCACCGTCAACTCGTATCTCGCCCGGCGTGACTCGCAGTGGATGGGTCACCTGTACAACTACCTCGGTCTCACGGTCGGGTGTCTCGACGATACCGAGCCCGGGACCTTCGAGCGGCGCGCGGCCTATCTCGCCGACATTACGTACGGCACGAACAACGAGTTCGGCTTCGACTACCTGCGCGACAACATGGTCGTGTCGCTCGACCAGCGCGTGCAGCGATCACACGTGTACGCGATCGTAGACGAAGTGGACTCGGTGTTGATCGACGAAGCGCGAACGCCGCTCATCATCTCGGGGCCCGTGGGCAACGAGAACGACGGCATGTATTTCGAGCACAACAACGCCGTCGCGCGCCTGGTGCGCCGCCAGACGGAGATGGTGAACACGCTCGTCGGCGAAGCGGAGCGCGAGCTCGAGAAGGGCGATACGCAGGCGGCCGCGCTGCAGCTCTACAAAGCGCAGCTGGGACATCCCAAGAATCGCCGCCTGATGAAGATCATGCAGGAGCAGGGCACCAAGCAGCTCGTGCAGAAGATGGAGCTCGAGCACATCGCGGACCGCCGGCTTCCCCCGAGCAAGCAGGCCTATCGCGACCTCGAAGAAGATCTGTTGTTCGTGCTCGACGAGAAGGGACACTCGGTGCACCTCACGGATCAGGGCGTCGACTTCATGTCGCCGAACGCGCACGACGAGTTCGTGCTGCCCGATCTGTCGCAGGAGGTCCATCGCATCGATCACGATCACGACCTGACGCCCGAGCAGAAGCTCGAGGAGCGTCGCAAGATCGAGATCGACTATGCGTCGAAGTCCGAACGGCTGAACATCGTGCACCAGCTGCTTCGCGCCCACGCGCTGTACGACCGCGACGTCAACTATGTCGTGCAGGACGGCGAAGTGCTGATCGTCGACGAGTTCACCGGCCGCACGATGCCTGGGCGCCGGTGGTCCGAGGGGCTGCACCAAGCGGTCGAAGCCAAAGAAGGCGTCCGCGTCAAAGGCGAGACGCAGACGATGGCCACGATCACGATTCAGAATTACTTCCGCATGTACGACAAGCTGGCCGGCATGACCGGTACGGCGGAAACGGAAGAGACCGAATTCTTCCAGATCTATAAACTGGAAGTCGCGGTGATCCCGACCAACCGGCCGATGATCCGCGAGGATCGGCAGGATCTCGTCTACAAGACGCGCCGCGAGAAGTACAACGCCATCGTCGAAGAGACGCGCCGCTTGCACGACCTCGGCTTCCCGGTCTTGATCGGCACGACGAGCGTCGAAGCGTCGGAGACCCTGGCCAAGCTGTTCAGCCGTGCGGGGATCCAGCACAACGTCTTGAACGCCAAGTATCACCAGCGCGAGGCGGAGATCGTCGCCGGCGCCGGCCAACCGGGCGCGGTCACGATCGCGACGAACATGGCCGGTCGCGGAACCGACATCAAACTCGGACCCGGCGTGACCGATCCGAAGCCGTCGAAGGTGAAGGATCCGGACGGCAAGGAGATCAACGTCATGGAGATCGGAGGCCTGCACATCATTGGCTCCGAGCGCCATGAATCACGCCGCATCGACCGCCAGCTCCGCGGACGTTCGGGCCGCCAGGGCGACCCCGGCTCGTCACAGTTCTTCCTGTCGCTCGAAGATGATCTCATGCGTCTCTTCGGGTCGGAGCGCATCGCGAGCCTCATGGACCGGCTTGGCGCGCAGGAAGGGGAAGTCCTCACCCACTCGCTGATCACGCGGTCGATCGAAGGCGCGCAGAAGCGCGTCGAGCTGCAGAATTTCCAAGCTCGAAAGCGGTTGCTCGACTACGACGACGTGATGAATCAGCAGCGCGAGGTCATCTACTCGTTGCGCAGCTTCGCGCTCGAAGGCGGCGAAGAGCTCAAGGGCGAATCGCTCAAGATGATCGAGAAGGCGATCACATTCCGCGTCGAGACGAACCTGGCCGAGTACGAGGAAGCCGCGCAGTGGGATTTCGATCTGCTGCGTCAGGATCTGCTCATGCACTACCTCCTTCAAGTTCCCGAATACGAGAAGGAGGATCATCGCCCCACGGAATTGACCTCGGCGCAACACGTCGCGGTCGAAGCGGCGAAGAAAGCGTTCTGGGCCAAGCTGGAGAATCTCGACGCGGTGCGCGACGAGCTTGGCCAGCCGTACGGCGGGCGCCTGCTGTCGCTGGTCATGCTCAACGTGCTGGACGAGAAGTGGAAGGACCACCTCTACGATCTCGACCAGCTCCGCAACGCGATTCACTACCGGTCGTGGGGTCAGAAGGACCCGCTCATCGAGTACAAGCAGGAAGCGTACACGATGTTCGTGGACCTCATGAACGACATCTACGGCACGTTCACCGAGCGCTTCCTGAAAGCGCAGCTCGTGTTCGAGGCACCGCCGCCGCCGCCACCTCCGCCGGCCCAAAAGGCAACCAAACAGTACAACGCACTGGGCATTCTCGAAGACATCCCCGTGGCGGATGGCGCGACATCGGACGGTACGGATGCGGCGGTCGACGTCGGACCGGCTGAGACGCCGACGTCCAAGCCGGTCACGGCGCGCAAGGATCCGACAATCGTCGGAGCGGGCCGAACGCGCTCGTTAAGCAACACTCCGGCACCGGCAAACGTCGATTGGTCAGCGGTCGGCCGAAATGATCCGTGCCCGTGCGGCTCGGGCAAGAAATTCAAGAAGTGTCACGGGGCGAATCTCTGAGCGGATCTGTCGTCGTCGCGGTGCGGTCGGTGGTACGCGTGGCGAGAATTTGATGGCGCGCGGGGCCTGAACCCGTGCCAGACTGGCTCCATTTCTCCGGGAGCCACCTCTCATGGCTG
>Ga0070683_100003003_pt1 | contig 13537 bp, 8 predicted proteins | sample KBSC713LmetaG_FD_64662 | JGI IMG/M metagenome (GOLD analysis project Ga0070683, IMG submission 64662) | Corn rhizosphere microbial communities from Kellogg Biological Station, Michigan, USA - KBS C7.1-3L metaG | ecosystem: Host-associated > Plants > Roots > Rhizosphere ...
GACGGTCATACCCGTCGGGACGAAGCTGAGGTGGGAGTCCGGGTAGGGCAGCGGGGTCGCGCGCCGGTAGACCTGCACCTGGGCGTTGTCGGTGACCTCCGTCCAGCCCGGGGGCGGCGTGATCTTCGCGGCGGCCGCCTGTCGGGGACCGACCACGATCGTCTCGACCTTCATCAGGTCGGCCAGGGACGGCAGCGACGGCTGGGGCGGGGAGAAGATGCTCCGGTAGCCGCAGGGCTTGGTGAACCCGTCGTAGGACATGCACAGGGTCCGCTGGAACCGGACGAGGCCCATCCCGGTGTAGTGGTTGACCGCCTGCACGTCGGTGACGTCGTAGAGGCTCCCGGGCAGGAAGTACTGCCACTTGGCGGTCAGCTGCGGCAGCGTCTTGAGGTGCTGGAGGTCCTTGAAGTCCGAGAACTGCACCACCGTCCCGGTGCGGTCGTCGAAGCGGGCCTTCATCGCCGCCACGTCGCTCGGGGTGTGCCAGCCGCGCGACGACTTGTTCTCGCCGAAGGACTTCAGCTGCAGGGTCACCGACAGGCCGGTGCCGACGATGAACACCGTCGCGAGCGCCAGGCTGCGGAGCGGGCCGAGCCGCGCGGCGACCAGCGCGAGAACGGTGAGCACCGCGACCAGCCCTGCGCCCGCGGCCAGGCGGTGCAGCGCCGCCGGGTTGTCGGCCCAGGCGAGGTAGGACGGCACCGCGATCGCCGCCGCGGAGCCGATGACGCGCGCCCGGCGGTGCGAGGTGGCCAGGCCCCGGCTCAGCAGACGGGCGAAGACCACCAGGAGGGCGAGGAAGAGGTACTCGGTGACCCGCAACGGCCAGCGGAACATCCAGAGCTTGGACGGCGCCAGGACCAGCGCAAGGTACGCCGCGGACACCAGCAGCGGGGCGGTCAGGGGACGGAGCCGGCCGCGCAGATCGCCCCAGCGCAGCCACGGCAGGAGCGGCAGCACGAACCACGCCAGGAACGTCGCGGGCACCGTCATCGGTCCGGTGATCGCCGTGATCGGCGGCACCGCCGTCGGGTTGCTGGCCTGCAGGAAGTCGCCCGGTACCGGCTGCAGCTTGCCGGTGTTGTTGATCAGGGCCCCGAGCGAGCGGACGGTCAGGTCACTGGTCTGCAGCAGCGGCAGGAAGACCAGCGGCAGCAGGAGGGCGGCGCAACCGCCGACCCCGATCACCTTCAGCACGCCGACCCGGTTCCCGTCGAGGAGGCCCTCGACCAGGAGCGCGAGCCCGACCACGACCAGGGCCAGGACACCGTACGGGTTGCCCTGGGTGACGGCGAGCGCACCGACGACGAACCCCCAGAACGGGTTGGCCGTGCCGCGCAGCACGCGGCGGAGCACGTACCAGACCCAGGGCGTGTAGGAGAAGGCGATCAGGCCCGACGCCCAGGAGCCGGCGTCCCAGAACAGGGTGAAGCCGCAGAAGGGCAGGGCGACCGCGACCGATGCGGCGGCCCACCCCTGCGCGTCGTACTCGCGACAGAGCAGGTAGGTGCCCAGGGCGAGCAGCACCAGGAAGACGAGCTTGACCAGGAACGTCGTGGTCATCAGGTCCGAGCCCGCCGACATCGCCAGCCAGACCGGGACGTTGAGCGGGTCGTAGATGCCGAACAGCGCCTCGGCCGCGTAGTTGCCGCCGGCCCAGCCGCCGGGGTCCATCCAGGCAGGGAACACGCCGTCGCGGGTCAGCTCGCCGAGATGGAACCACGTCGGTGCGAACTGCACCGCGGTGTCGCCGCGCTGGTAGAACCAGGTGGACACCAGCTTCGGGATCGTGCCGAAGACAGCTGTGACGACCACGACCACCGACGGCCAGAACAGGCGCCGGGCGACGGTGCGCGACGTGTGCGAGACGCGACCGTTCACTCGTCGTCGCTCCATTCGAGCCCCTCACCTCCGTGCGTCGCGAACCGGTCCTCGTGCTCTGGGCCCAGCGCCGTGGTGACCGCCGTGGGCATCCCGTGACTGCCCTCCTTGACCAGGAACAGCGGGCGGCGCTTGGTCTCGGCGTAGATCCGGCCCAGGTACTCCCCGATCACGCCCAGCAGGATCATCTGCACCCCGCCGAAGCCCGAGATCGCGCAGATCAACGTGACGTATCCGGGGGCCGAGTTGCCGTGGATGATCGCCGCGCCGAGCACCCACAGTGCGTAGAGGACCGCGACCGCCGTGACCAGCACCCCGAACCAGATCGAGAGCCGCAGCGGCCGGTAGTTGAACGAGACCACCCCGTCGATGCCGTAGTTGAAGAGGTCGGACATCCGCCACTTGGTGGTGCCGGCGGCGCGGGAGACGTTGCGGTAGTCGACCACCGCGGTGTCGAACCCGATCCACGCGAACAGGCCCTTGGAGAAGCGGTTGGTCTCGCCCAGGGTCAGCAGCGCCTTCACCGCCGTACGGTCCAGCACGCGGAAGTCGCCGACGCCGTCCTCGAGCTCGACGTCGACGAGGCGGTTGATCAGGCGGTAGTAGGTCTTGGACAGGAAGGTCCGCAGCGCGGGATCCTCGTCGCGCGTACGCCGCGCCACCACCTGCTGAACCTCGCCGTCGAGCAGCGGAAGCATCTGGGCCAGCAGCTCCGGCGGGTGTTGCAGGTCGGCGTCCATGAGGGCGACCTTGTCGCCGCGGGCGTGGCTGAGGCCCGCCAGCATTGCGGACTCCTTGCCGAAGTTGCGACTGAGCGCGAGGTAGCGGAACTCCGGGTGGGCCTGCGAGATCTCGCGCAGCATCGACAGCGTCCCATCACGACTCCCGTCGTCGACCAGGATCACCTCGTACGACGCGGCGACCGTCGGCAGCTCCGCGGCGAGGACCTCCACCAGGCCGGGCAGGGAGTCCTCCTCGTTGAAGCAGGGGATCACCACCGACAGCTCCGGGCGTCGCCGGTCGTGGTGGGAGCTCTCAGCCGCGGTCACGATGTCTCCGCACGGCGGCCTCGAGCACCGGCACGAGGCTCCGCTCGATCCGGGCGACCTGGTCCTCGAGGGGTTCCGCCAGCACGGCGTTCTCGCGGACGCCCTCCTCGAGCCGGCGCACCCGGCGGGTCAGCCGGACCGTCGGCAGGGCGGCGTCGGCGCCGGTCTTCAACAGCTCCCGGGACGACCTCACAGCGCCTCCCGCCGGTAGCGGTTCAGGGCTTCCCAGGTGACGCCGTCGTCCTGGAGCTCCGGGTCGAGGAGCAGCTCGCGCACGACGTCCTGCAGGGTGGCGACGCGCAGGTGGAGCCGACGCGCCCGCTGCACCTCGCGCTCGAGCTCGTCGACGCGGCGGGCGAGCTGCCGCACCCGGGCGTTGCTGTAGGGGGCGGCCGCGCGGGCCGCGAGGTTGCGCACGCGCTCGCGACGGCCGACCGGGGGCACGCCGACGACGGAGGCGCCCGGGACCGTGGACGTCACGGCGGCACGGTCGCGCATCGCGACGACCAGCGAGGAGATGCACGCCGCGGCCGCCTCGGTCAGCTCGGTGTCGCTCACGTCGCCGGGGAGCCGGGCGTCCGACGGTGCGGGGCGGAGGTCGGCGAGGTCGCCGTGCACGGCGTACGCCGCCTCCTCGATGCGGGCGGTCGCGCGTTCGCCGACCTCGGTCGCCTCGGCGAGGCGCGTCGGAGGGATGCCGATGCGCTCGCTGCCGAGCGGGGCCAGCACCTGTTGGGCGAGCAGGTCGCGGATCCACACCGAGCGCTGGCGGCTGCCGGTGATCTCCTGGCGCAGCTGGGCGTTCACCCGTCGCAGGAGCTCGGCCTGGACCAGGCCGAGCGACTCGTTCGCCCGGGCCACGGCCGGGTCGACCGTGACCGAGCCGAGGTCGCAGGCCTCCGCGAAGCGCTGCCACAGCACCTCGGGGCCGACGCTGCGCCGGGGCGCGGTCACGACGTGGACGTGGTCCGGCGACAGCGTCGCACCCCACCGCGAGGCGACCCCGGACGGGTCGAGCGTGCGCCAGCCCCACTCGCTGCCCTCGACCTCCTCGGGCTTGGGCTGCCAGTCCTCCAGCGGCGTGGTGAGGCCGAACTTCAGCCGCTCCTGCCAGGCCGAGACGACCGAGCGCCCCAGGTCGCGGGCGGTGACCACGACGTGCACGTCGTACGCCGCGAGGTCGGCGACGGCTCGGGCGGCCTGCTCGGCTGACGCCACCGCGAAAAGCTCGTAGCTCAGCACCGCCGCCGGGCCCTTCCAGTCCCGTATCTGCCGGACCAGTCGCGTCCAGGCCGACCGCGCCGACTCCGGCAGCTCGGCCAGCCGCTGGTCGTCGCGCACGGCCATGGCGGCATGGATCCGGTCGAGGTGTCGCTCGCCCACCAGCAGGACACCGGCCGCAGCAAGTGCGTCGGCGTTGCCGTCGAGCACGTGCTGGAGGTAGGTGGTCCCCGACTTCGGTGCGCCCACGTGCAGATAGACGCGCTCCGTCATCGTGTGCTCCTCCCGTCCTGCTCGAGAGGGCCGGTCGGCCCCCACTCGACGGTCATGCGCCATGTGGCGGGAGGTCCTGTGCGGACGGCTCGCGCGGCCTCGTCGAACCCGGCGCGGGAGACGATACGCCCTCCGGAGGCCGCGACCAGGTCTGCCACCCGGCCCGGCTCGAGCGAGCGGATCCGCCCGCTCTCGCGCCGCGCGACCCACGCGTGAGCACCCCGCGGGGTCCGGGCCACGCCCTCGAGGTAGGCGCGGCCGCCGCGCCGCAGCACGGTGGCACAGAACGTCACGAACGCCTCGGTGCTGTCGGGGGTCAGGGCCTCGAGGAGCTGGCGCGCCACCACCGCCTGTCCAGCGTCGCGCCGTGAGAGCTGGGCGCCGAGCGTCATCGTGTCGCGCAGGTCGTCGAGGTTGAGCTCGCGGGTCGAGACGCGGTCGTCGTCATGGCTCTGCCGGCGGGGCTGGGCGTAGTCGAGGCCGAGGGCCTTCCGCCCGTGATCGGCGTACGCCGCGAGGTCGAGGCCGGCGCCGCTGCCGACCTCGATGACCCGGTCGACGCCGGCGAGCTGAGGCGTCACCCACCGCGCGAAGCGCGATGGGCGGCCGCCCTCCTCCGCCTCGCGGGTGTTGTACGCCGTCCAGTCGCGCCGGCCCTTCATCAACGAGCCGAACCAGCCGTCGAACCGGGTTGTGATGTCGGGGCCGGGCAGGTGCCGGAACGACGGGTCCGGGACCTTCCAACCGGGACCGTAGGAGACCGCGAGCAGCCGGTCGGGGTCGGCCGGCGCGGGCAGGAGATGACCCTCGAACGGGACGTCGCGCAGCGGCAGGATCGCCGAGCGGGGCACCACCTCGCGGACCGTGGCGGTCTCGTGCAGACGGTCCTCGACGTAGAAGCAGGTGTAGACGTCGAGGTTGCCCTGGCCGCCGTCGGGCACCTTGAAGCGCACGGTCACGAAGCTGGCGGAGCGGTGCTGCACGATCAGCCCGGCGCGGCGAAGCGCACGTCCGATGTCCCACAGCTCCACAGCCATCTCCGCCGGTGTCCGCTTCTCGCTGAGGTAGTTCAGGTCGATGTCGGAGTCGTGGCCGATGGCCCGGCCGTCGCGAGCCGCGCCGAGCAGGGTGCCGAACGAGAGCCAGCCGTCGATGTCGCAGTCGTCCTTCATGATCTGCAGCACACGCCGGGCCATGTCGACCATCGCGTCGACGACGCCCGCCTCGCGGCGGCCGTCGAAGGGGCGCTGGATCAGTCCCCACTTGTCGATGAAGATCGGGATGCCGTGGTTGTCGACGAAGCGCGGCCGCCCTTCGCCGCTGCCGAACGTGACCGCACCGGAGAACAGCTCGCGGTCGCCGGCGACGATGCGGACCTCGGCGGTGCCGTCGAGGCGGCGGGCCAGCCGCTTGGGCCACTCCACCGAGGTCACCGACGGCTTCGCGTCGGTCGTGCCGAACGACCACACCCGCTGGCCGTCCAGGATCACGTCGAGCGAGCCGGAGAAGCCGGAGCCGAACCACAGGCCCCGGTCGTCGACCCGCATCGGGCGATCGCGCACCCGACGCCGCGCGCGCATGAGCCTCACGTTCTCTCCTGCCTCACCGATGACGGGCCGACCGTCCGAGCCCCGGAGACTACCGGGTCCGGCCAGGACACCGAGAGACACCGGGAGGGACACTAGGAAGGGTCGGTGACGAACCCGGCCGACAGCACGTGGTGGTCGGTGGTCCGGCGCACCTGGGCGGAGCGGTCCATCAGGGCGCCCGAGAAGGTCCCCCGCGACCCGAAGATCCAGTCGATCCGGGCACCCTTCGGCAGGATGCACCTGCCGTCGATGTTGCTGCCCCCGGTGGCGGCCACCAACGGCGTCTTGCCGGTGATCGAGCAGAACGCCGGGGCGATCTCGTTGAAGTCGCCGGTCAGCAGGATCGGGAGGTGGTCGCCCTTCAGCTGCCCGATCGCCTTGAGCAGGATCTTCATCGCCTTGTCCCGGTCGTCCTGGTTGGCCCGCCTGGCCGAGAAGTGGACGTTGATCCAGTACACCTCGGCGCCGGTGGCCCGCTGCTGGAGCTTGACGATCGGCTGTGGACGCCACCCGCTGGTGAACGGGATCGAGATCGAGCTGTGCCAGGTCTGCTTCCACACGGCCCGGTTCCACATCACCGACTGGGGTGCCCCCGCGTACCCCAGTGAGTTGCCGGGGTAGAACGCGAACTGGTGCCGGGTGGCGGAGTCGAGGGCCACGATCTGGTCGGGCTGGGGCTCCTGCATGCCCACCAGGGACGCGCCGCGCATCCCGACGTACGTGCTTGCCCACTCGGCCCGGATCCGGCCGGGCGCCATGTTCGGCTCGTCGCCTCCCGGGGCGGTGTGCTGGCTGCCGAGCATGTTGATCGTCATGATCGTGAAGGGCTCGGACGCGATCCGGCGTTCGCTCGTCCGCCAGCTCTGCGCGGTCACCGACGGCCGCGAGGCCAGTCCGGCGCGGGCGACCTGGGCCGGTGTGGCGTGGTCGAGGTAGCGGTCGGACGGCAGGTCGCTGCGCTCCAGGTCGACCTGGTGCGTCGGCTCCTGGGGCACGGCCCGCAGCGTCTTCACCGACTGGACCCCCCCGTCGCCGAGCTGTCCGTCCTCGTCGTTCCCCCAGCAGGTGAACGTCCCGCCGACGGGGATCGCGCAGGTGTGCAGCCAGCCGGCCGAGGTCAGCTGCACCGGGGTGCTCAGCGCCGTGACCAGGGTGGGCGTGGGGTCGGGGGTGGAGGTCGCGGCGGTGCCGAGCTGGCCGTAGCGCCCGTCGCCCCAGCACCACAGGCGCCCGTCGTACGCCGTCGCGCAGGTCGAGCCGTCACCGGTCGTCACCTGGGTCCAGGTCTGGCCACCGGTCACCGGCGTCGGCTTGGCGCGGTTGGTCAGGGTGCCGTCGCCGAGCTGGCCCTGCCGGTTGAAGCCCCAGCAGAGCAGGTTCCCGGTCTCGGTGAGGCCGCAGGTCTGGGCCCAGGCAGTGCTGATCTGGAGCCAGGTCTGACTCCCGGTCACCCGGACCGGGACGCTCCGCCGCGCGATCGTGCCGTCGCCCACCTCACCGAAGCTGTTGTGGCCCCAGCAGTACGCCGCCCCTTCCGCGTTCACCGCGCAGGTGTGCCACCCGGCGGCACTCACCGAGCTCCAGTCGGTCGCCGTGCCGACCCGCTGCGGCTTCCCGTGGAGCCGGTCCACGGTGCCGATGCCGAGCTGGCCCCAGAGGTTCTGTCCCCAGCACCACAGGGTCCCGTTGGTGCGGGTCGCACAGGTGTGCGCCCAGGCGGTCGACACCTGCGCCCACCGGTGGCTCGCGCCGACCTGGTGCGGGCGCGCCACCGGCGCACCCCGGCCGATGCCGAGCTGCCCGTAGTTGTCCAGCCCCCAGCACCAGAGTGTGCCGTCCTCCTTGACCCCACAGCTGCTGGCACCGCTGGTGCTGATCGTGGCCCAGCCGCCGCCGATCACCGTGGTCGGGGTGTCGCGCCGGATCCGGCTGCCGTCGCCCACCTGCCCGAAGTCGTTGCGGCCCCAGCAGCGGGCGGTCCCGTCGGAGCGGGTGAGGCAGGTCGTCTGGCCCCCTGCCGAGAGGCTCACCGACGCCGGGGTGATCCTGACCACGAGGGAGCCGGTGTGGCCCGTCGTCACGGGCTGGGTGTTGCTCGTGCGATAGCTGACCGTGAACGTGCCCGAACGCGTCGGGGTGCCGGACACCAGACCGGAGGGCGACAGGGTCAGCCCGTCGGGCAGGCCCACCGCCTCGGTCCAGACCACCGGCCCGCGGGTGCTCGGCGCGACGCCCAGCTGCAGGTCGACCGGGTCGCCGACCGACCCGGTGAGGACCTGGCGACGAGGCGACGGGACCGGCCACAGCGCGAGCTGATGCCAGGCCTGCCGGGCCACGGTGCGCAGCGTCTGCGACCCGGCGTAGCTCATGGCCGCGTGCAGCGAGTCGCGGACGGCGGCCCGCGACGGGTCGCACACCAGGTCGTGGCGCTGGCAGACCGACCACACGGCGTACGAGCCGCGCGAGGCCGGGACGTCGGACTGCGCGGTGAGCAGCCGGGGGAACAGGCCGGCGTGGCGACGTGCCGCCGCGGGATCGCCCAGCACGGGGTGGGCCACCGACCGGCCGACCTTGTCGGGGTCGGAGATCAGGACGCCGCCCACCAGCCCGGCCAGACCGCCCTGCGCACCCACCCGGGACAGGACGCGGTGCACGACGGCGGCGCCCTGCGCGTAGCCGACGAGGAGCACCGGCCGGTCGGGACACCTGGCCGTGGCGGTGGCGAGGAGGGCGAGCGTGTCGCGTACGCCGGCGACCACCGGCGTGCGCCAGTGACGGAGCTTGTGCGTGCCGACGACGGTGATGGCGTGCGAGGTGGGCGTGCGGTGGTCGCGCAGCACGACGCCGGGCCGCTGCGTCGCCAGGGGCACGCTGCCGACCGCCACCCGGCGGCCCTGCCGCTCGGCCTTGGCCTCCACCCGGCGGACGACTGCGTCGACGGTGCGGCCGTAGCCCCGGCCGTCGACGGATCGCTCGGCGTTGCCGTTCACCCCGAGGACGAGCGCGTCGGCGCACCGCGAGACGGCCGCCTGGGCCACCGGCTCGGCCGCCTGGCGGTCGGAGCGGCCCCAACGGCCGATCGAGACGAGGAGGGCGCCGATGAGGACGACGACCACGGCACCGACGACGATCCGTCGGTCCCCCAGCAGTCGCCGTACCGGCGCGCTCACCACCTCAGAGGTCCTTGCGGATCAGTGCGTAGGGGTCGACCTTCAGGGCGCGAGCCCGCGTGACGACGGATCGGTCGGTGATCGTCCCGATGGTCGTGCAGTGCTGGGACTCCCAGGAGGCGGGCACGTGGGTGAACAGGTAGTCGATCCAGTTGGAGTACTTCCGCGTGGCGGAGCCCTTCTGCAAGATCCCCACCACCTCGTCGCTCGCCAGCGAGACGGGCGTCCAGTTGGCCGAGCCGTTCCACGTGTAGCGCGCGTGGGTGTTGCCGGCGTACACGCCGCTGATGGTCATCGACTTCATGTGGACGTATCTGTCGTAGATGCCGTTGCAGTCGGAGTCGTAGGCCAGATGGGTCAACGGCACCTGGGCCTGGCGCAGCACCTGGAGCACCTTCCGGCCGAACATCGCGTAGACGAGCCGGATGTTGCAGCCGCGCTTCTGCATCGTGGCCAGGCGCTTGGCCAGCGCCAGCCCGCGGTCGCCGTACGTCGCGGTCTGGGCGATGCGGATCTTGGTGTGACCCCGGATGCCGGTGTGCCTGGTCGTGCCGTTGCACCGCACGTCGTTCAGCACGCTGAGCACGGGATCCTTCTCCGTGTCCGCGCCGCGGTAGGGGTAGAAGTCGAGGCCCATGCGGCCGTGCTGGTAGTGCAGGAAGCCCTGCTTGACGGCTCGGTCGTGCTTCATCTGGTTGAAGACCTTGATGAACTCGTTGTACTTCTTCTCGCTGCCGGTGACGGTGTAGACGTCGTTCCACTGGATCGTGGCCGCCAGCTCGGTGGCGTTGGCCGAGCCGTAGATCAAGACGTCCTTGGTCTTCTGCACTTTGTCGAAGACGTAGAACTTGGTGTGGGCGATCCCGTGGTGGCCCCGGCACGCGCCGCGGCAGCGCTTGAGCCAGGAGGTCATGCTCGGGGAGCGGTGCTTGTCGCCCTGGGCGAGCGCGGCGTGCGTTCGGCGCGCGATCTGGTTGGAGACGTCGGGGTTCCAGTTCCCGTAGTCCATGATCACCCGGACGCTCACGCCGCGGCGGTGCGCGCGGATCAGCGCGTTGGCGATCGCGTTGCTGCGGAAGTTCCACGACGCGATCCGGATCTTGTGCCCGGTGCGCACGCTGTCGACCGTCTTGACGATCTTGCGCACGATCTTGTGCGCGGCGACGCTGCCGCCGTAGGGGTTGTTGAACGTGGCGCCGCGGGTGGGGTTGTAGTGCAAGGGTGTCGCCTGTGCCGGGCCCGGGGTGCCGGCCATGAAGAGCGCGGCGACAACGGGGAGCACGAGCGCGAGGCACAGCTTCTTCCGCAGGGAAGTGGTCATGTCAGATTCCGTCCAGGTGGCGCGCAGGTCCGCGGTGCGTAGTGGTGGTGGACCCCGATCGATCCGTGGGAGTGTAACTCACGCCACACCAGTCCCACAGAACCCAGAGGTAATCACCGCTGGGCGCGGGGTTGAAGCGGGTCAGGCGCCGCAGACCGCCATCGTCTGCTGGAAGCCGTCATCCTTGGCCAGCGTCGTTGCCGCCCGGGAGATGGTACGTCCCGGACTCGCGTAGAACGCATGCGCGTAGGTCACGAGCCGGTGACCGTCGCTGCACTGGTACACCTCGGCCTTGATCCAGCCGGCGCCGGTGGCGCAGCCGCGGTAGTCCCGCGGCAGCTGGTGGTGGTCGCGCCACACGTGTCCGCAGGTCGGGCCCTGGGGCGGGTTGCCGCCGGAGGTCGCCGAGGCGCTCGTGGAGGTCGGAGCGGGATCCGCGGCGACCGTGCTCGAGTCGGTGCCGCCGCAGGCGGTCAGCGCCGCCGCCGTCAGACAGGTGGCGAACGCCAGGCCGGCGGTCTTCCCCGTGATCCGCATGGAGCGATGGTACGCCGTACCGGCCCTCATCGCGGGGCTCTCACGGCGTCGTGCCCGGTGCGAACCAGTCGGACGTCGTGCTCACCTCGGAGTAGAGGTAGTAGTGGTCGCTGGCGCGTCCCAGGCCGGCGGCGTCCTGCCGGTAGCCGCTGAAGCTCACGCCGCCACCGCCCATGATCCAGTCGACCCGCAGCGGCCCGGCGGGCAGATGGCACCCGCCAACGCCGCTGCCGCCGTTGGCCGCGACCATGCCCGTCGCCGGGGCGACCCGGCAGAAGAACTCGGTGTGCTCGTTCATGTCGCCGGTGATGATCACCGGCAGGCCGGTGGCTCTGAGCCGGTTGATCAGCGCGATCTCGACGCCGGTGGCCGCGTCGCGCTGCCCCTCCATGCCTCCTGCGGAGTTGTGGGTGGTGATCATCCAGAACTCCGCACCGGTGGCGTCGTCGCGGAGCAGCACGTAGGGAAGGGGGATGCGCTGGCTGGAGAAGACGTAGGTGACCGAGCCCGACTGCTCCATCGTGAACCGGTCGGTCCGCCAGACGATCTGCAGCCGTTCGCCGTTGTTGCCCAGTGAGCTCCCCGGCCAGATGGTGTACGCCGGCATGTGGGCGCGCAGGGCGGCCAGCTGGTCGGACTGCACCTCCTGCAGACCCGCCACGTCGACGCCGCGCGAGATCAGCAACGACGCGGTGATGCCCGCCCGGTAGGGCCCGGGGCCGAAGCCGCCCGTCCCGGCGGTGTGCTGGCTGCCGAGGATGTTGGCCTGCGCGATCGTGAAGGACGACCGTGCGGGCGAGAGAGCGTCGATCTTGCGGGCCAGCGCGATCGCCGGCTTGAGCACCAGCGAGGCGCCGTGCTCCACGCGGTAGGCCGCGCTCCTCGGGCGGTCGGCCTGCCGCGAGACCTCGACCCGGCGCTCAGCCACCGGGCCGTCGTGGGTCTGCGCGGAGTGCTGGGCACCGGTCCGGTCACCGGTTGTGGTGGCCCCCACCGTCGCGACCGCGTCGTGGGACGCCACGCCCTGGCTGACGACGAGCACCGTGAGGGTGGCCACCGCCGCGAAACCGCCCATGCCCCAGGCGAGGCCGCGGGGCACCGTCGACAGCCGTGGCTGCCGTCGGGTCCCGAGGTGCTTGGACATGCAGTTCGCTCCCTGGCGTCGGGGGTGGACGCGACACCGGCCCCCTCCCGACCCGGGAGAGCCCGGCGACAGGTGGCGTCGGGCCCTGAGTCTAATCGGGCCGCGCTCACAGCGGGTAGTTTGCGCGTAGTTGCCGGGAACCGCGACGCCGCGACGGTAGCGTTGAGGTCTGTGAGCACCGCCCAGTCCGGGCCGGCGAAGCCCGGCCGTGTATTTGTCGCGCGGCTGGTCGGCCTTCCCATCTTCGACCCGCAGGGCGACCAGGTGGGCAAGGTGCGCGACCTGGTGGTGGCGATCCGCTCGGAGACCAACCAGCCGCGGGTGCTCGGCCTGGTCGCCGAGGTGTTCGGGCGCCGCCGGATCTTCGTGCCGATGACCCGCGTGACCCACATCGACAGCGGGCAGGTCTACACCACCGGCCTGCTCAACATGCGCCGCTTCGAGCAGCGCCCGACCGAGACCCTGGTGATCGGTCAGATGCTCGACCGCACGGTCACCATCGCGTCGGGCGCCGACACCGGCGCCGTCTCCGGCACCGTCTTCGACGTCGCGATGGAGCAGGTCCGCACCCGTGACTGGGTCCTCAGCCGGGTCGCGGTCCAGGAGCCGGGCAAGGGCCTGCGCCGCCGCGGGCAGACCCACGTCGTCGAGTGGCGCGACGTGGTCGGGCTGGTCGGTCGCGAGCCGACCCAAGGGGCGACCCACCTGATCGCGGCCCTCAACGAGATGCGCGCCGCCGACGCGGCGCACGTGATCCACGACCTGCCGAGCGAGCGGCGTACCGCCGTGGTGGCCGCGCTCGACGACGAGCGGCTCGCCGACGTGCTCGAGGAGCTGCCCGACGAGGACCAGGTCGAGATCCTCGAGCTCCTCGACAGCGAGCGCGCCGCCGACGTGCTCGAGGAGATGTCGGCCGACGACGCGGCCGACCTGATCGCCGGCCTCAACCCGGAGACGGCGGCCAAGCTGCTCGACCTGATGGAGCCCGAGGAGGCCGAGGACGTCCGGCGGCTGATGTCGTACGCCGAGGAGACGGCCGGCGCGATGATGACGCCCGAGCCGGTGATCCTCGGGCCCGACGCGACGATCGCCGACGCGCTCGCCCAGATCCGGGACCCCGAGCTGCCGGTGTCGCTGGCCGCGATGGTCTACGTGTGCCGGCAGCCGCTCGAGACCCCGACCGGACGACTGCTGGGTGTCGCGCACTTCCAGCGGCTGCTGCGCGAGCCGCCGTCGACGCTGGTCGCCGCGGCCCTCGACCAGTCGATGGACCCACTCCACCCCGGGGCGACGATCGACGAGGTGGCGGCCCACCTCGCGACGTACAACCTGGTGGCCGCGCCGGTCGT
>Ga0070683_100003004_pt1 | contig 13536 bp, 9 predicted proteins | sample KBSC713LmetaG_FD_64662 | JGI IMG/M metagenome (GOLD analysis project Ga0070683, IMG submission 64662) | Corn rhizosphere microbial communities from Kellogg Biological Station, Michigan, USA - KBS C7.1-3L metaG | ecosystem: Host-associated > Plants > Roots > Rhizosphere ...
CGCTTCTCTTCCGTCGACGCGGTGCCAATGACGAACGCCCCGCGCTTCTTGGCCATCTGGCAGAGCAGCAGTCCAACGCCGCCCGCCGCGGCGTGGACGAGCACCGTCATTCCCGGCGCGATCGGAAAGGTCGACGTCGTGAGGTAGTGCGCCGTGAGACCTTGCAGACACACGGCCGCGGCCTGCTTGCTCGTGACGCCATCGGGAATCTGAACCGCGAATTCCGCCGGGACGATGGCGCAGTCCGCGTAAGCGCCTTTGACGCGTTGCGACACGACGCGGTCGCCCGGCTTCAACCCATGCGCGTTCGTGCCGACCGAGCGCACGACGCCGGCGGCCTCGGCGCCGAGCATGAAGGGGCGCGGGGTGGGATACGCGCCTTCCCGTTGGTAGATCTCGATGAAGTTGACGCCGATTGCCTCGACGTCGATCAGCAGCTCGCCAGGTCCAGGCGACGGGTCGGGCAGCTCATCGAGTGTGAGGACCTCGGGCCCGCCGGTTTCGTGAACTCTAATCGCTCGCATCGTCTCCGCCCCTCCGCCGCCCAACGTCCCGACGCGCTATTTCAGCATCGCCTTCGCGATCGTTTGCAGCTGCATATTGCTCGTTCCTTCGTAAATCGCGCCGATCTTTGCGTCGCGATAGAACTTCTCGGCCGGATAGTCCTTCGTGTAGCCGTAGCCGCCGAACAGCTCGAGCGAGATCGACGTCACCCGCTCGGCGACCTGCGACGAGAAGAGCTTGGCCATGGCACCTTCCATCGCGATGTCCTTGCCGGAATCCTTGAGCCGCGCCGCGTTGTAGACCATGAGCCGCGCGGCCTCGAGCTCCGTCCTGGCCTGCGCGAGCTGAAATTGGATTCCTTGAAACTCGGCCAGCTTCTTTCCGAACTGCGACCGATCCTTCACGTATTCGGTGGCGGCATGGAGCGCGCCGGCCGCGACGCCGATCATCTGCGCGCCAATGCCGATGCGGCCTTCGTTCAACGTCTCGATCGCAATCTTGTATCCCTGGCCAACCGGACCAAGCACGTTTTCGTTCGGCACCTCGACGTCGTCGAGAATGACCTCCGTCGTGCTCGACGCGCGGATGCCGAGCTTGTCTTCCTTCTTGCCGACGGCGAAGCCTTTGAACCCGCGCTCGACGACGAATGCAGTGATCCCTTTGTAGCCGGCCGACGGATTCGCATTCGCGAACACGACGTAGATCTCCGCCTCGGCACCGTTGGTGATCCACATCTTGCGACCGTTCAAGATCCAGCGATCGCCGCGTTGCTCGGCGCGAGCCTGCATGCCGAACGCGTCCGAGCCCGACGACGCCTCCGAGAGCGCGTACGCGCCGACCTTCTCGCCGGTGAGTTGCGGGAGATATGTCGACTTGATGTGGTCGCTGCCGTAGGAGCGGATCGGATAGTTGACGAGCGTGTTCTGTACGTCCATCAGGATCGCCGCCGCCGGATCGACTTTGCTGATCTCCTCGACGCCCACCGCGACCATGAACAGCGATCCTTCGGCTCCGCCGTATTGCTCGGCCACTTCGATCCCCATCAAGCCCATCTCGAAAAACTTCTTGATCAGCGCGGGATCGATCTTGCCGTCGCGCTCCATCTGCTGCACGCGCGGCCGGACTTCCTCATTGGCGAAGCCGGCGACGGCGTCGCGAAACAACATCTCGTCGTCGGACAGCGTCGTGAGCGGCGCGTGCGATGCGGAAATGGAGAGATCGTTTGACATGAGGAAGTGAATTCGGCTACCGGGCGTTCGTGGGCGTCATTTGCTTGGCCGGACTTGCCGCGCAGGCCGCGCCGCACGCACCAACCTTGCCATCCGGCTCCCAGCAGCGGCAGGTGTCGCGAGAGTCGACGGGCGCCGCGATGTCGACGCCGGCGCGCAGCGCGATCAACTCGGCGAGCTTCTCATGGACGCCAAAGGCGTCCGTCACACGGTACGTGAGCTCGGGAAATTCCTTTGCCGCCTCGGCGACGAGACGCGGGACGTCGCGCGTGACGTGCTTGCCCGGCGACAGCATGTACGGGAACGCGATCACTTCGGTCGCGCCGCCGGCAACGCAGGCGGCGAAGCCTTGCGCGATCGTCGGCTCGGCGAGCTCCATGTGCGCGTAGCGCACGAGCACGCCGTCGCCGACCATGTGTTGCAAGAGATGCGCGGCGCACGCCAACATGTGATTCGCTTCGGCGCGGACGGACCCATGGTCGATGAGGAGGATCGAGCGCATGCGAGCAATATATCGGAAAGTGAGACGTATTGACGGGCGTGGACGATTTCGACATTCTGTACGCGGCGCCGATCCGCGCCCAACCTCTGGAGACTCCGCCCCAGCCGGAGTCCTATGCGAGGCAAAGGGGGGTAGACTCCCGGATCCGTATCGCCGGTCCTTTGCGTCACCGCGGCGCACTGCTGGGGAGTGACCCGTGGTGCATCCAAAGGAGATTCGACGATGCCTCGCCAGAAAGATCTCAAGCGCCTCGTTCGCGCTCGTATGAAAAAGACGGGTGAAGCGTACACCGCCGCCCGCGCTCAAATACTTCGAAAGTCCAAGACAAACCCTCCGCGAGAGCCGGGAGTTTCCGCGTCGCTCTCGAAAGCGCTCGCCGCGCCGGACCCCAAGCAGTTCGCCGCCATCGCCGGCATGAGCGATGCCAAGCTGAAGGAGAGCACGGGATGCACGTGGCAGCGGTGGGTCCGCGCGCTCGATCGACATGGTGCCGAGTCGATGTCACACCGCGACATCGCGACGCTGGTGCGCGAAAAGTACAAGACCGACAGTTGGTGGTCGCAGACGGTGACTGTTGGCTACGAGCGCATCAAAGGCCTGCGCGCCCGTGGCCAGCAGCGCAACGGCACGTACCAGATCTCGAAATCGCGCACGTATAACGTGCCGGTGGAAACGTTGTTCGAGGCGTGGACCGACGCGCGGCTGCGGCAACGCTGGCTGAAAGAGGCCGGCGTCACGCTGCGCAAGGCGACGGCGCCCAAATCCGTGCGGCTCGGGTGGCCCGACGGGGGAATCGTCGCCGTTGGATTCGTCGCGAAGGGATCATCGAAGAGCTCCGTGGCGATCGAGCACACGAAGCTCCCCGATCGCGCAACCGGCGATCGCATCAAGCAGGAATGGTCGGATCGCTTCGATGAGCTCCGCGACGTGCTGGCGTCCGGTTGATCGGCGGGTCGCGGACTCTATCGTCCGTGAGTCTCCTTCTCGAGTCGTGCCAAGGTCGCGCGTGCGTCTTGCAAATCGGCTCGATGCGCGGCGTCGGCCTTGGCGCGAATCGCGACGTACGTTCGGAGCTCGGTGATCGCTTCATTACGCTTGCCGAGTCGCTCGGCGATGCGGGCGGAAGCGCGCATGCGGGCCGACGAGAACCAACTGCTTCCCGGACCGGCGTAGCGGCGCTCAATGGCGTTCCATGCCCGCGCATCGTCGCCGATTCGCTCCCAGAGTTGCGCGACGAGAAGGTTGCCGGGATTCTCAACGAACGCGCGACTCACCGGCGCGTCGACGAGCAGCGAATCGAGCTCATCGAGCTTGGCGCGCGCGTCGGGTGACTTTCGCGCAACCGACACATTCGCGGCGAGCAACTTTTCGAAGATCGTCGGCACTGCGAGGCGCCATGGTGTCGCCGGTGAGGTGCGCAGCTTCCGGAGCGACGCGCGTGCCGCCTCGACACCGACGGCGTCGCCGTGACTCAGCGACCAGAGACCGTTGGCGAAATACCCGGCCGCGCGCGGCGTGCTCGTGATCGAATCCTTGTCCGACGATGCCCAGCGAGAGAGGGCGGCCGCCGAACGCACGGCGGATAGGCTGTCGCCATCCCAGAGAAGCCCGGCCAATACGTTCAGTACGCTCGTGACAACGGCCGAATCGGGGCCGGTCTCCGACTGAAATGCGATCGGACGGCCGGTGTTGATCCGATACGTTGCCTCGTCGGAGATGTTTTCGGGATTGCGCCCGCCGCCCGCGAGCTTCGCCGCCAATGCACGCTCGAACTCCTCCGACAACGGCAGGCGTCGATCGTCGGGAATTCCCATGTTGACGTTCGCCGTGGCGATGAACGGCAGGTATTCGATCGGATCGGAGGACGTTTGGACGTAATGACGAATGGCCCGCACTGCTTCGTCCATGCGGCCGAGCGCCGCCTTGAATCCTTGATCGTTGAATACGAAAAAGTCGCCGGTGGAGTCGAGCATACGCTGGCGATTGAACGCGGCGCGCGCACGGGCCGTATCACCGAGCGCGAGGTAAATCGTGTTCTGGTGCTCGAGTGCCGGAGCGAACGATGAATCGAGCGCCTCGGCCCGTTGAAACGCGATGAGCGCGCGCGGCCATGCAGTCGAATCCCCGCTCAGCATGTACCGGTGAAAGAGAATGTCTCCCGCGTGATACCACAGCTCAGCCGTCGGCGTCTGGGTCGCTGCCTGCCACAGGCTCCGTTCGTATTGCCGGGCCGGCTGTGGCGCGGGATAGGTCGGCTCGGCGAGCGCCGCCAGCAGAGCGGCATCGCCGCCTTTGAGGCGTTCGCGATTCCGCCACGCGCGGTCGAGCCATGGTCCGGGGACGTCGCCGCCGAATATGAGCCAGCCGTTCACGACGTTGATGCGTAGTGCGGCGAGTGCAAACGTAGTGTCGTGTTCGTACGCCGACGCGAATGCCTTGACGGCGTCTCCATACCGTCCGCGACGGTATGCCTGTTCGCCCGCGAGAAAGGGCGTGATCGCGCCGGGGTTCGCGCTGACGACGCTTCGCACCATGTCGACGGTCGCGCCGTCGCGAATCGACAACAGCGTGGCGACGAGTTGTGCCGCGAGCGTCGCCGCACTGTCAGCCGGGCCTTCGACCTTCGCCGGTGCGAGCACGTGGCCGTCGCTGACGCGAATGAGCTGCGCATTGATCGTAAGCCTTCCCGCGGTTCCGACGATCTCGCCGAGAATGAGCTGTCCGGCTCCGGCGTTGGCGGCGGCTTTCAGTGCACGGTCGTCGGGCAGGTCGGCGTCCGTCGCACCGCCGGCCCGTCGCCACTGCTCGAGCATCACACGCATGCTCGGCGCTGAGACACCGGGGATGCTTTGGAGCTGCGGCGTCATCAGATCGCCGAGTCCTTCACGGAGATAGTGGACGTCGCCGGCTGCGCCACCGACGCGAAATGGTGCGACCGCGATCGTGCGCGCGTCGCTCGTTACTCGTCCCGCGCGTTGCCGGAGGACGAGGATTCCGATCGCTGCGACGATCAATACCGCCGCGGCCGGCCACCAATTGGCGACACGTCGCCAAGGCTGAGCATCGCTGCCGGAGCCGGCGTGATGCGTGTCGAGTGCATCGACCAAGTCCTGAGCGCTCGCCGGCCGGCGACCCGGCTCCTTCTCGAGTGCGCGCGCGACGATATCGGACAGCGCGGCCGGAACATTCGGAATCACCGAGGCGACGGACTTCGGCGTCGTCGACAAGTGCGCTTGGAGCAATGCCGTGCCGTGAGCGCCGTCGAACGGATGATGACCGGTGAGCACTTCGTAGGCGACGATGCCCCACGCATACATGTCGGCCCGATGATCGATCGACGGGTCGGCGGCGAACTGCTCGGGCGCCATGTATGCCGGAGTGCCGACGGCGATTCCGGTGCCGGTCTTGAACGCCGGTCCGGCGTCGGGCGCCTGCGACGCCTGGGTGAGCGCGCGCGCCACGCCGAAATCCGTGATGAGGGCCGCGCCATGCGAGAGCAGCACGTTCTCGGGCTTGATGTCGCGATGTACGATGCCTTTTGCGTGCGCGGCCGCGAGGGCGCGAGCCATGTCGCGAAGAATCGCGACGCCCTCATTGAGTGGAATGCTGCCACGCAGCATCCGCTCGCGCAGCGATGCGCCTTCTACCCACGGCATGGTGAAGTACGGCACGCCGTCGGCCTCTCCCGCCGAAAGCAGCGGAACGATGTTCGGGTGTTGCAGTCGGGCCGCGGTGCGGATCTCGCGCTTGAACCGCTCGACGGCGTCCGACGTCAGAAGGTCGGACGGAAGCGTCTTGACCACCACGTCGCGCCCCAGCTCGCGATCGGTAGCCAGGAACACGCGCGACATGCCACCGCCTCCAAGCTCACGCTGGATCGAGTAGGCGGCTGATATTGCGGCGGAGAACGTCTGCGAGACGGGCTCGGTCACGCGAGGCGGGGAAGCACGCCCGAATGTCGTCGCGGAAACTCAAACGCGCCAGAGATCGCGTCCGGCGGCGTGGATGACGCCTACGAAATCGATTTCGCTCGCGACAGGAGACCGAGCAAGTCGGAATCGCCGAGCGTCTTCCAGGCGTCGGGGCAGGGCCAGAGGCGTCGTCGCTCGACGCCGGACACGAAGAACAGCCCCGGATTGCTGGTTTGCGGGAGTGAATCCCAATCGAGCGCGAGCTGGATGCTCCACGTTCCGTCGTCGTAGACTTCCCACTCGGTCCCACGCTCGTCGACGATCGTTCTCGCCCGATGCTCGAACGAGTCCCAATGAGTCACGTGATCGGTCGGCGATCGATCCAATGGCATATCGCTCGATTCAACGATGGCACGCGGGGCGGAGTGTCCGTCACCGAGGGGCGGCTGCTCCGCCGCTCACCACGATCGACAATGTAGGGCCGGACGCGGCCAGTGCCAGCGTGAGTTTTGCCGGTCGGGCCAAGTTGCGCGCGCCGTCTACCGATGGGCGGCGCGGTGCGCACGGCGCCAGCCTTCCCAGGCGTTTGCCACGAGCAACCCCGCGAGCAGAAAGTACGCCGCGCCGACGAGCTCGAACACGGCGAAGCTCGCGGCGGCCACGATCCCGCCGAAAACCAATTGGTCGCGATGCTTGGGCGGAGACGTTGGCGGGTCGGTCACCATGAAGAATCCGAAATACAGGGCCGCGTGCAGATCCGGGGCACGATACAACGCGGCAACGTGCGCTGGACTTCCAACGAACGCCGCGATCGTGACCAGCAGGTAATACGCGCCAAGGAACGCGAGCACGACCGGAATCTTGTTGACCTTGTAGATGATGAAGATGCCGACGGCGAACAACACGACGATCGCCAGAGGAGAGATCTCCGGCAGCGCGCCCCACCAGCTCTGCGCCGTATTGAACACGTAGAACGTTGCCACCAACGCGAGCGCTGCCGGATTGAACACGTTCGCGGTTCGCACGCGCGCCAGGTATTTGCTGATCACGCCGGCCGCGGCCGTCACCGCGCCCACGTACCAGGGTTCGCGCGGGCTCAGGATCATCGCAACGATCAATCCGGTGAGCAGGGCCCCGCTCGGAAAGAACCATTTGTGCTTGATGCCTCGCAGGATCACGGCGTCGATCGCCATGGCCGGAATTACGGCGCCGGCAATTCCGGGCGCGATCACGGAAAACCCTTGGCCCAGTCCCGCGACGGCGGTCAGCGTCGCAAGGACGATCAGCGTCAGTCCCTTTGGCGTGCGAAAAAACCGACCAATCGTCACGACGCGGTTTCCACCGGGCGAGCGGTGACGCGGTAGTCGGCGCGCATGCCGGGCGTGGCTACACGCTCGAGCGAGGGAGTGATGATGAAACCATCAACGCCGTGACGCTCCAACAGCGCGATGCCGTCGATCGGACCGAGCACGAACGCGGCCGTAGCCAGTGCGTCGGCCACCATTGCCGATGACGCGAGCACCGTGACACTCGCCGCGCCTGTTGCTGACCGCCCGATGCGGGGATCGATGATGTGATGATCGCCGTCACTGCTGTCAGGACCCGGCGCTCGCCGCTCGTAATCGCCCGACGTACACACGGCGGAATTCGATACGCCAAGTGTCGCGTACAGCTCATCCGTCGCGCGCGGGTGACGCACGCCCACGGACCACGGCTGCCCGTCGGCGTTGCAGCCGGCGAGAAAGAGATCCCCACCCGCATCGATCGCGAAATGGTCGAACGAATTCTCCTTCAGCTCGCGCGCCGCCATGTCGATCGCGAGACCTTTCGCGACCGCGCCCAAGTCGAGCAGCATCGGCCTCGCGAGTGTGATGGTTCTCTCATCGTCGTCGAGCTGGACGTCGCGATAGCTTGCTTGGCGGTCGACGTCGAGCTCCGTGTGCACGGCGCGCCCCGTGCGATGCTCGCGATCGAAGCCGCGCGTCTCGAGCAGCAATCCGACCGTCGGGTCAAACGCGCCGCCGCTCTCATCGGCCACGGCGAGAGCGAAGCGCACCGCCTCGAACAAGAGTTCGCTCACGCGAACGCGCTCGCCGATTCGAGTCGAGAGCCGAGTGAGCTCGCTCTCCGGATTGAATCGAGAGCAGATACGCTCGATCTCGTCGAACCATGCGGCTGCCGTTGCGGTAGCGTGTTGTCGCGCGATCCGATCGGCGTCATTCGCTCCGCGCCCGACGACGTGGATCGTGACCACCGTCCCCATCGAGGTGAACGAGTGAACGTACGCGTCAGTCACTTCGCCTTTTTCAACGCTTCGACCACCGCGTAATAGAACGCGTTGGTGCTTTGCGTCGCGCCCGATACGAAATCGACTTCGGGACTCTGCCGCGCCACGACCTGTCCCGGCAGCTCGGAGATCCACGAGCACGAATACTGGGTCAAGCACTGGCTGACGATGGCGGCGGCGATCCGGCCGTCTTTGATCAGTACGGACGCCTCGATGTCGCCGTGGCGCGAAGTTCCCCAGCCCGAGTATGTGCCGTCCTTATATGGGCGCGACTTATCGGGAGCCGCGGCGGAATCCGATGTCTGAGCGACGCTCGTCTTCGACGTCGAGTCGGGCGCCGGCGGCGGAGCGACGACCGGCGCGGCGTGCGGCGTGACGCTGTCCACCGAAGACGCCGGCTTCGTCGAATCGGTGCGACGCGGCGACGTGTGCGCACTATGAGCCGTCGGAGCGGCATGAGAAGCGCTCTTTGCCGGCGAGGCTGGAACGCCGGCGTTCGTCTGGCGAACCGTTGGCTCGACGTGCAGCGTCTCGGATGCCTCGTGCGGCACCGGCACGATCCGCGGCGTCGCACGCGACGGTCTTCGTTCCGCGGCCTCCACGAAGCGTTGCGCGGCCGAGCGGGTGCGTTGGTACCCGGCGGCGTATACCGCGACCACTGCCGCGGTGCCGAGCGCGACGAGGTTGTGCTTGACGGGAGTCACTGCGGCTGTCTCACTCCGGTTTCGACTTCCATGCCGAACTATACGATTCGACTGCGACGCGGAGTAGATCCAGATGATGACGGCCGCCCGCCGGCAGTGTTAGCGCTCGAACACCTTGAGCGCGAGCTCCACCTTACCGAACGGCGCCGACACCTGGACGCCCTCCACCGAGTCTTTCACCCGATCGAACATCTCGTGCGCGATCGCGATGCCCTCCGCGACCGCGTGCTCCTTGGATTTCTCGTTCGCACGGCGCATACGCGTGATGATGCTTGCAGGTACGGTCACGCCCGGCACTTCGTTGGCCAGGAATTCCGCGTTGCGCACCGAGACCAGCGGCCAAATTCCGGCGATCATCGGAATCCGCACGTGCGCGATCGAGCCGAGGAAGCGCTCGAGCTGTGACACGTCGAACACCGGCTGCGTAATCGCATACTCGGCGCCTGCGTCCACTTTCCACTCGAACCGCTTGAGCTCCTGCGCGGGGTCGATCGCCACCGGATTGCAGCCGACGCCGATCGCGAATCGTGTCGGCTTGCCGATCGCATTACCGCCTGGATCGAGCCCGCGGTTGAGATTCCGGATGAGATTCGTGAGCCCGATCGAGTCGACGTCGAACACTGCGGTTGCGTCCGGATATGGGCCCATTTTCGGTGGATCGCCCGTGACGATGAGCAGATTGCGCAGGCCGACCGCCGACGCGCCCAGCAAATCGCTCAACATGCCGAGCAGGTTGCGGTCGCGACACGCGTAGTGCGTGACCGTCTCGATCCCGATCTGTTGCTCGATCAGCACGCTCGTGAGCAGCGCTCCCATCCGGCTCTGCGCGCGCGGGCCGTCGGGGACGTTGACGGCGTCCACTCCGGCCGCCTTGAGCTGCGCGACATCGGCGAGCATGCGGCTCGCGTCCACCCCGCGTGGCGGCACGATCTCGACCGACGTCACGAATTGCTGCGTGGCGAGTTTGCGTCCCCACTGCGAGCGTTCGACGAGCGGCACCGGCTCGACGCCTGAGGGTGGCGCCTGCGTGACGGCCACCGTGCCGCCGCCATTGATGCTCGCGGGACTGTCGTGGGTCACCTCGAGTACGGCGCCGCCGGCCAATCGAGGGCTCAGGGGTCGCACGCCCTCCACCATGAAATGAATGTGCTCCGGCGTCGTACCGCAGCAGCCGCCAACGATCTTGGCGCCGGCTTGGACGAGATGACGCGCGTACGTCCCCATGTACTCGGGACTCGCCATGTACATGCTGCGGCCGCCGACGTCGCGCGGCATGCCGGCGTTCGGTTGCGCGCTCAACTTCTTTCGCGTATGCGGCGCCATCTTCTCGATGCACTCGAGAATCGTCTGCGGTCCGACCGAGCAATTGAGACCGATTACGTCGACGCCCCAACCGTCCAGAGAGCGAGCGACGTCTTCGGGCGTCGCGCCGTAGGGCGTGCGACCGTCGCTCCCGATCGTCATCTGCGCGATGATCGGCAGCTTCGGGTCGACCACTCGCGCCGCGCGAATCGCCTGCTCGATCTCGAGCAGGTCGCTGAACGTCTCGAGGATGAACAGGTCGACGCCGCCTTCTTTGAGCCCCGCCATCTGCTCGCGGAAGATCTCGGCCGCTTCGTCCGCGCTCGTCGGCCCGTACGGCTCGATGCGAATGCCGAGTGGGCCGACGGCGCCGGCGACGAGTGCGCGATCGCCGGCGGCCTCGCGCGCGAGCGCCGCGGCCGCGCGATTGAGCTCGCGCACCTGATCCTGCAACCCGTGCTGCGTGAGCTTGAGCCGATTCGCGCCGAAGCTGTTCGTCTCGATCACCTCGGCGCCCGCTGCCACGTACTGCTTGTGTACGTCGCGCACCATGTCGGGCGCGCGGACGTTCAGCTCATCGTAGCACTGGTTGATGAACACGCCCTTGCTGTACAGCATCGTGCCCATCGCGCCGTCGAAGATGACGATGGCGTTTGGGTCAAGGAGACGCTGCAGCTTGGACTGGGAAGCCACTACTTCACGCCCTCGCCGCGCACGGCGTAGTACTTCGCCTGTGGGTGATGCACGATGATCGCCGCGGTGCTCTGTTCCGGAATCAGTTGGTACGCGCTCGTGAGCTGCATTCCGAGCTCACGCTCCACAGGCAAGATCTTGAAGAGCTGCACGTGGTCCTCGAGATCAGGACACGCGCCATAGCCCCACGAATAGCGTTTGCCCTGTCCGGCGGGAACACCCAAGTCGTGACGGATCTTCCGATGCAGCCACTCGGCCACTGCTTCGGCCGTCTCTACCGCCAAGCCGTGGACGTAGAACGCTTCGGTGTACTCGCCGGCGTTCTGCAACGTTTGGAAGCGCTCGGTCGCCGCGTCGCCGACGGTGACAACTTGAAACGCCACGACGTCGACATCGCTCGATTCCGTCGAGCGGAAGTAGTCGGCGATGCACAATCGTTCGCGTCCTTCCTGGCGCGGGAAGTGGAACCGCGCGATCTCGCGCGTCGTGCCGTCGGCAGCGTAGGCGTCGGGATCGTAGACCACGAGATCGTTCGCCTGCGCCTGCACCGGGAAGAGCCCGTACACAGCACGTGGCTGGAGCCACGCATCGCACTTTGCCGATTCCTTGAGACGCGCGAGGGTGGGCTCGAACTCTTTGCGGACGGTCGCGTCGAACTCCGGCCCCGAGCCGCGCCCGCCCCATTGCAGTCGATAGAGCTCGTCGAGGTCGAGCAATGCGAACACTTCGTCGAGTGGAATGTCATTCAGCGTTCGTGTGCCGAAGAACGGCGCCGACGGCACCGGGTTGTCCGCCGTGACGTCACTGCGCTGGCCGCCCGCGAGTCCCGACGACGTGTCTTTCCCGACGTTGGTGTGGAGGAACTTGTCGGTCCGCGCGTCGTCGAGAAGCTTGGCGACGAACGTGTCGTGCGTATCGTCGTCCTGAAGACGATCCATCGTCTCGAGGCCTTCGAACGCGTCCTTGCAATAGAAGACGCCCGACTCGTAGGCGCGCTCGCCGTCGACGAACAGCGCACGGCGTCCGAATCGGCGGTTGATCGCGGCGCCGCCGATCAGCACCGGAATCTCCAGCCCGCGGCGGTCGAGCTCCTGCACGCAGAGCGGCATCTGCTTCGACGTCGACACGAGCAACGCCGACAATCCAATCGCATCAGCGTTCACCTCGAGTGCCTTTTCGATGATCGTGTTGACCGGCACCTGCTTGCCGAGATCGTAGACGGTGTAGCCGTTGTTCGACAAGATCGTGTTGACGAGCGATTTGCCGATGTCGTGTACGTCGCCGTAGACGGTCGCGAGAACGACCCGGCCTTTCGTGTAGCCTTCAGCGCGCTCCAAGAATTGCTCGAGATGCTTCACCGCCTTCTTCATCACTTCGGCGGACTGCAGCACGAACGGCAGAATCAGCTCGCCCGCGCCGAATTTGTCGCCGACTTCTTTCATCGCCGGCAGCAGGACTTCGTTCAAGACGCGAACCGGGTGTTCTCGTACACCCGCGGTATCCAGCGCGGCCTCGATGCCTTCTTTCTTTCGGTGCACCACCATCCAGTGGACCTTCGCCTCTGGCGAAAGTCCACTGGATGCATCGATTTGAACGCCGTCGGCGCGTGCGCCGTCGGCGGACTCTCCTCGCGCCTTGTCATCGAAATGCTCGATGAATCGCTGCAGCGCGTCGGGACGCCGGTTGAACACCAGATCGTCCGCCAAGGCGCGCTCGTCCGCGGGAATCTCGGCGTACGGCTGCACGTGCGCCGGGTTCACGATCGCCATGTCGAGGCCCGCTTCGACGCAGTGATGCAAGAACACGGAATTCAGCACGGCGCGCGCGTCGGGCGCGAGCCCGAAGCTCACGTTCGACACGCCCAAGCTCGTGAAGACGCCGGGCAGCTCGCGCTTGATCAGACGAATCCCTTCGATCGTCTCGACGGCGGAGTCGATCCACTCGGCGTCGCCGGTCGCGAGCGTGAAGGTGAGATCGTCGTAGATGAGATCTTGTGGCTGGAGGCCGTACTCGCCAACCACGATGTCGTAGATCTTCTTCGCCACCTCGAGCTTGCGTTGGCGCGTCTTGGCCATGCCCTCGGGGTCGATCGTGAGCGCGACGAGGGCGGCGCCGTGCTTCTTGGCGAGCGGCACGACGCGATCGATTCGCTCGCGACCATTCTCCATGTTGATGGAGTTGATGATCGCGCGGCCAGGAATCGCCTCGAGCGCGGTGGCGATGACACTCGCCTCCGTCGAATCGATCATGATGGGCGTCTCGACGGTCATCGACAGCAGCTTGACGACCTTCGCCATCTGCTCGGCTTCGTCGCCCCGTTCAGTCACGGCGACGCAGACGTCGAGCACGTGCGCGCCCGACTCGACCTGCTCGCGCGCCACGTTCGAGATGCCGTCGTAGTCCT
>Ga0070683_100003006_pt1 | contig 13535 bp, 12 predicted proteins | sample KBSC713LmetaG_FD_64662 | JGI IMG/M metagenome (GOLD analysis project Ga0070683, IMG submission 64662) | Corn rhizosphere microbial communities from Kellogg Biological Station, Michigan, USA - KBS C7.1-3L metaG | ecosystem: Host-associated > Plants > Roots > Rhizosphere ...
TGGGCGGCCGTCCCGTTTCCCCTGCCCTCCTGATGCGCGCTCATTTTCATCCGACGCCGCTTTCTCGGCCTTGTCCTCGAGCTCTCGAGCCTTATTGAGCTGCGTCGACGAGAGCGTTGCGTATGCCTTGTCGCGCCAGGAAACGATGTTGTCGCGGATCGTTCCAACCGTTTCGCCGACGAACACACGTGCCTCGGAAACAGAGTCGCGATGCGCGGCACTCGGCGATGAGAAAATTGGCGTTCCCGCTTTGAACAACCGCTGCACCGAATCGAGCTTCCGCATGAGCGGAGCGTTCGTCGAGTCGAGCGCTCGCTTGATCGCGATGATGTGCGTGAACTGCGAGTCGCTGAGCGCGAGGTCCGGACGATGCTCGATCAGCAGGTTGACGCCGTTCGCGTATTTCGGGATCTGAATGCCGGCGTCGCGCGCCATGTTCCCGCGGCCAGGTCCGAGCGCGCCGCGCCCGGGCATGATGCCACGTCCTTGGGCGATCAGGGCCGACGGACCAAGGACGGCCAAGAGTGCGAAGAGAGTTCGAATGCGCATACGATAGAGACCCCTAAACGAACCGACGCCCGTACCGAGATGGCACGGGCGTCGACGATCCAAGATAGCAATCGGCTACTGCACGATGATCTGTGCGTTCATCCCTGGATGAATAGTGCATCGGTAGGTGAATGTTCCCGCCGAACTGAAAGTCCGCGTGTACGTCGCGCCGCCGCTCTTGTCGCCGGAGGAAACGCCGTCCGCGAAGGTCACGTTATGCGCCGTGGAACCTGCCGCCCATGTCCATGTTACGGTCGAGCCGACCGACACCTGCGCGTTCGCCGGGGTAAAAACGTCGTCGCTGACACCGATGGCGTTCGTCACGACCGGATTCGAGCCACCGGTCGTCGTTCCTCCTGTGGTACCGCCGGTCGTCGTACCCGTGACCGAGTTGTAGCCTGTCCCTCCCCCACCGCAGCTTGCGACGATAACGAGCGCCGTCGTCACAAGACTCTTGAAAAATTTCATCGCCCGCTCCCGAGGTCTGAGTTGCATTGCCAGAATCCCCCGGGAGACGGACGAGTTCCCTGCCATGCTCTATCGCTTACGGCCGCGCTTGGACCGGTTGTCCGATTTGCCTGTGGCGCGATTGACGTCGTCGCGGTTGGTCTCGATGAGGTCGCCGATTTCCTTGGCGCGGTCGGCCGCGTGCGGCCCCGTATCAGCTACTGCGCCGCCGAGCCTGACGTCGTCGCGCACGAAATCCGTGCCGTTCGGGTCTTCAAGCACTTCCTCGACGTCGGCCTGCCGGACACGAAATCGGCCATCCACGTCCCGTCCGTTGTGCGTTTTGTTCCGTTCGGACATCGCCGTTCTGCTCCTTTGAATGACGAGGAGAGAGTGTCGCAATCCGCGGGCCTCGCGTCGCTACGCCGGAGTACCTCAGGACTTTTCGCGGCTCATTCGAAGACTCGATGCTCGGTCAGGATCCTATTGATCGAGCACAAACTAGACGGACTAGACGAACAATACCTGTGAGGAGTTGCTCTTTTCGTTTCCTGCTTTTGTCGGTCCGGTCCGTCCAGTTCGTCCAGTCCGTGCTTATACTCGCCACCGCGTGCCAATCGAGATTGGTACGCAGGCGCATTAGCTCAGGCAAAGCATTAGCTCAGGCAAAGCATCAGCTCACGCGAAGCATCAGCCCATGCGAAGCACGAGGTTCACCGCCGCCGACTGCCGCTCCCACTTCTCGGACTCGGCGGCAAGCGACCGGCGACCGGCGGTGGTCAGCGCATAGTATCGAGCCCGCCGGTTGTTCTCGGTGCTTTTCCAGCTCGACGAGACGAGCCCCTGACGCTCGAGTCTATAGAGTGCCGGATAAAGGGAACCCTGGTTCAGCTGGAAGACTCCTCGAGAGCCTTGCTCGAGTCGCTCGGTGATCCCCCAGCCGTGCATGGCGCCGAGTTCGAGCGCTTTCAGCACGAGCATGTCGAGCGTCCCCTGCAGGATGTCGTCGCGGTCGGAAGGCATCTGTCCCTTTAGCCGGTCGAAAGGAGACGATAGTGGAACGCCCCCGAGATCGCAAACTGGTCAGCGCGCGCGGATCGACTCGACGAGCTGCACGGTTTCTCGCGACGGCTTGACGCCCAAGTCCTTCTCGAGACGAACCGAGAATTCGTCGAAGAGGCGCATCGCGCCCGCGCGGTCGCCGATTCGGTCGAGCATCGACAGCGCGCGTCGCAGAACCCGCTCGTTGTTCCAGGCACGCTGTACCGCACGACGAGCCCAACGCCCGGCCAGGGTGTAGTTCCCCTGCCCTTCGGACGCGACAGCCATCGCCCACGACGCAGCGGCATCCCGCTCCTTGAGCTCTGCACGTTCTCCCTCGAGCCATCGCTCGAACTCGGCGCAGTCGCGGAGGAAGAAGCCCGGCATCAAATCGCCATGATACAACTCGAGCGCCTGCGCTAGCCGTCCGTTGTCGGCGGCAGACCGGAACGTCGACGCATCGCAACGGACGACGGCCGAGTTGATCGCGATCTCCTCGTCTCCACGCGCGCTGAGTATTTCGTCGCCGAGGGTCGTGCGAATGATGTGGATGACCTTGCGGAGATCGTTGCGCGCGTGCGCCTGGTCGAGATCTGGCCAGAGAAGACCAACGAGCATGTCTCGGCGCTGAAATCGCCCCGCCGGAGCCAGCGCGAGATAGGCGAGCAAAGCGACCGCCTTCGATTGGGCGAGGAGCTTGTCGGCCGCGCCGTCCGCCGCGCCCTTCAGCTCAACACCGCCAAGAAGACAGAGCTCGAGCGCTGGCGTCGTTGCTGGATTGCTCATGATAGAAAAAGAACGCAAAAAGAACGGCGGCGGAATGTTCGCTCCACGGCCAGCCCACGCGTGCTCCGTACACTGTGCCCCAGAGAATGAAACACTGATACTGCGTTCACCATTTCGCTGGGGGTTACCATGTCGAGCTCACGATCCATCGCGGCAGTCCTCGCCGCCGGTCTACTTGCAGCATCCGCTTGCAGCGATTCGACGGCACCAGCACCCCGCGCCGGCGCGATCGCCGCCTCACCCGCGGCGCCGGTGACCCTTTACGGAATCATCTCGCGAACGGGCCGTGATCCGCTCCACGGGTTTACGCTGAAGCTGGATGACGGTTCGTCCGTGGCGCTCGCGACCAGCTCGGAGACCTACGCGCTTGCGGGGCTCGACGGTGCGGGAATCGAAGTGAAAGGGATTTGGGATTCCGAAGCGTTCGACGTCAGCTCGTTCGTTGTGCGACAGATCAACGGGGGCCCGGTGTTCGACGGCGTGCTTGTCGAGGAGACGAACCAGGATGCGACTGACACTCCGGTCACCTCGTACCGACTGCAGCCGAGCGACGGATCAGATGCGCGACTCATCGCGCCGTCGGCCGAGATGCTGCAGCACGTCGGGTCGCGGATGTGGGTTCGCCTCGATGACAACGGTGATGCGGCCGAATTCGGAATCATCGGCGGTTAACTGATCTGAAGGTTCGTTCGGGAGCCGGACGGTCAAACGACCGCCCGGCTTTTTGTCGCACACTTCTGATACATGTCTCGCACGGTTCGCTCACCCACCGTCGCGCGGCGCGACGTACTCTGTGACCTGAGACCAGAGACCCCGAGCCCTGAGCCATGCGCGATCTCATACAAGACGTCCGCTTCGCGATTCGTACGCTTCGCAAAACGCCGACATTCACACTGCTGGCGATTCTCACGATCGGACTCGGCGTCGGCGCGAACACCGCGGCGTTCAGCATGGTGAACGGCGTGCTGCTTCGCCGGTTGCCTTACGGCGGAAACGATCGGCTGATTCGCATCAAGCAGCCGTCGAAGACGGCGCCGGACTCACGATTCTCCGTCCCGGAGATCGCCGACTACCGAACCCAGGTGAAAAGCATCGTGGCGAGCTCCGAGTATCACTCGATGCCGTTTCAGTTGTACGGGAACGGCGAGCCGCAGCGCGTTCAGACCGGCGTCGTCTCCGACAACTTCTTCAAGATGCTCGGCGTCCAACCACTCATCGGCCGCGCGTTTCTTCCGGGCGAAGAAGCGGTCGGCGCGCCGCCGGTGGTGTTGCTCAGCTATCGCTACTGGATGCAGAAGCTCGGCGGCGATCCGAAAGTGGTCGGCACGACCTTCACGATGAACGACAAGATTCACACGGTCATCGGCGTGCTGCCGCCGCTGCCGACGTACCCCGACGACAACGACATCTGGATGCCGGCGGGCGCGTGTCCATTCCGCGACGGCGTGATGAACAATCGGCGCGGACGCATGCTGCAGCATTTCGCGATGCTCGCGCCAGGGGCCACGGTCGACCAGGCGACGCGAGACATCGCGACGGTCTCCGGACGACTCCACTCCGAATACGCCGCCGATTATCCGGCCGCGCGCAAGCTGTCGACGAGCGTCGTATCGCTTCGCGATGAGCTCACGGCGCAATCGCGACCGCTGTTTCTCACGCTGCTCGCCGCGGCCGGATTCGTGCTGTTGATCGCGATGACGAACTTCGCGAATCTGATGCTCGCTCGACAGCTTCGCCGTCAACGAGAGATCGCGCTGCGCGAAGCACTTGGCGCCGGATCGGGACGACTCTTCCGACAACTCGCCGTCGAAAGCCTCTGCGTCAGCCTCAGCGGCGGAGTGCTCGGCGTCGCGATTGCGTACAGCGGACTCGGATTACTTCGATCGCTCGCGTCGCGCGTCACTCCACGAGCGGGAGAGATCACGATCGACCCGACCGTACTCGCCTTCGCGTTCGGCGTGAGCATTCTCGTGGGGCTCGTTGCGGCAATCGTGCCGCTGTTTCGATCACGACTCGCGCTCTCCGATTCGCTCCGCGCGAGCACGACCAGCGCGTCGTCGTCGAAGTCGGACAGCAAGACGCGCGGCTTTCTCGTCACCGCGCAGGTCGCGATCGCGTTCGTCCTGCTTGTCGGTGCGGGGTTGATGGTGCGAAGCCTCGTGAGGCTCGAGGGCGTCGACGGAGGCTACACGGCGGCGAACGTGTTGTCGGCCCGGGTCGACCTCGACTGGACGCGTTACAACAACCCCGCGGTGAAGACCAATCAGACTCCTCTCATTCACAACTTCCTGGATCAGCTGCTCACGCGCGTGGGATCGCAAACGGGCGTGCAAAGCATCGCGGTGGCGAGCAACATTCCGCTGAATCGCGCGACGCCCTTCCAAGCGACGTTCCAGATTCGCGGACAGGATGTCGCGGCGGATCGCCTGCCGAAGACGGACATTACGTCAGTCAGCGCAAACTATTTCAAGACGATCGGCATCCCGCTCGTTCGCGGAACGACCTTCCTCGATACCGAGCGCGATACCGGCAGCCAATCGATCGTCATCAGCGCTCGTCTCGCGCAAACGAACTGGCCGAACACGGACGCGGTCGGGCAACAGATCTCGTTCGACAACGGAACGCACTGGCTAACGATCGTCGGTATCGCCGGCGATGTGCATCAGAACGGTTTGTCGCAGGATGTCACCGACGAAGTCTACGTTCCGATCTTCAACCCGAACAACACGGGAACGGACACGCGAGTCGTCGTGCGTACCGTGGGAAGTCCGACGCCGCTCGCGAAAGCCATTCGCGACGCGGTTCACGAAATCGATCCGAAGCAATCGGTGACGGCGATTCAGACGTTCGACGAAATGCGCGGCACAAAGCTCTCGGAACCGCGGGTGACGACGGCACTTCTCACCTCGTTCGCGGTGCTTGCGCTGATCATCACTGCCGCGGGACTCGCCGGCGTCATCGCGTTCGGCGTCAACCAGCGCGTCAACGAAATCGGGATTCGTATGGCCCTCGGCGCCGAGTCGCGATCGGTGATCTGGTTGGTGATGCGGCAAGGAATGTTGCTCGCCGCGCTCGGGCTCATGGTCGGCGTCGGATTGTCGATGAGCGCGACGAAGCTCATGGGCGGATTGCTCTACCAGACGCCGGCGACGGATGGGAGTACGTTCGCACTCGTCGGTGCGGCATTGGTAGGCATCGCGGCGCTGGCGTGCTTCCTACCGGCGAGGCGTGCGCTGAAGATCGATCCGGTGCAGGCGCTTCGAACGCGATAGCACTCGAAAGAGAATCGACGCGTGCGTTACGGCTTCGGCGGCGCGGGAATCGGCGACAGCTTCGGCCGCCACTCGAGAATCGAATACGGTCCCTCGGGCAGCTTCACTGTCGTGTCAGCGACCTGGCCGCCAACGACCAGCTTCAGCTTCACCGGACGATCGATCGACACTCCACAAACTGAGAATCGGCCGCCGTCATCAAGCTGCATTTCTCGGCGCGCGGTCTCGGTCGTCACATAGATGCCGATGTAGCCGCCGAAATCAGCCTGCCATGTCACCTCGATGTCCCGCCGACCCGGCGGCGCGTCTTTCGGAAGGACGACACGCCCTGCGAACGTCGTCGTCAGGCGCTCAGGCTTTTCCTTGCACAGGCGACCAATTACATCGCTCGCGCCCAATACCGAAGCGCGGAAATCCGCGATGCGTCCTCGCGTGACTTCGACCGAACGCGAGTCGACTCGCGGCGCGGAGAACATGGCGAGCGATGTGTCCACCACCTCGATCATGTACTTCCCCGGCACCATCGGCCAGAGCTCGAACGTTCCGTGATCGTCGGTGACGAGGGTATCAGAGGTTGCTAATACCTTGACGATCGCGTTCGCGATTGGCTTGCCGGTTCCACGTTCGGTGATCGTTCCTCGCAGTCCCGTCGTCGAGTCACGCCATATAGTGCCGTCCAGCCAGCCGGCGTTGATCACCTGCCCGCCTGTCTCTTGCACCTCCTTCGCGACGAGATCGTCGCGATCCGCACGATTGCGGCGCAGCGGAGCGCCCGATGGGCGAGGGCCCGGACCGAGTATCGCGAGACGCAGTGCCCAGCGCTCGACGAACGACACGCCATTCGGCACCGATCGGAATTCGATGTGCCCTCCCGTCGGGAGCCGCGCGGCAGCTGGTTCGATACTGGTATACTGAAAGTCGAATGACCGAAGGGCGGGCGTCGCTCGATCGAGCCAGATCGTTCCCTGGATGTCGACGATCGAATCGGGACGGTTCGGGACCGGAGTGAACGACAGACCGATCTGTCCGGTGTGAGCCGCATCGGGCATCTGCATATGGAAGCAGTGGGTCGCCGCGAACGATTCGTCGAGCAGAACATCGGCGTCGGGTGCCGAGTAGAGCCGACCCCCGTCATCCTCGGAGACGTATCCGCGCTTTGCGAACGTCGACGCCGATAACGGCGCGACGAATGGTCGTTTCGTCGCACCGGTCTGAGACCTGGCCGTCTGTTTCTGCACCAAGTCGTCACCGACGTGCTCGTGTCGTTCGTAGACGATCGTCGTCGCGTTGGCCGGGTTCGCTTCCCGCGCGACGACCTGCGCGAGCAAGCCGGCTCGCGCCTGTTCCCAATACTGGAACGCCGGACCGCGGTCAGCGGACCCCGGACACAATTGCTTGTCGGAAACGCGAATGGCGTCGAGAATCGGCGGAATGCGCGTCATGACGAGCTGAAGAGACGAGCCGACCATCGTCAGTGGCAGATCGCGAGGCCGGAACCCGATGCGAATCAGATGAATCGACGCGGCGCGCGGAGAGGCGGTGATCGAGAACTGCCCGTTGGCATCCGAGATCGTTCTCGCGCCGGATACGCCTGACGAATCGATGACGGTGATCACCGCGCCTGGGAGTGGTGCGACGAACTCGCTGTCTCGCACGACGCCGCGGATCACACGCTGCGCGAAGGCGTCGCGACCACACACGGCGAGCGCAAGCAGAGCCAAGCGTGCAGCGAGGGAGGGGCGCATCAGAGCTCGGAGCGGGATCTTGATCATTCTACAGACGTTGCCTCGCGAGACGCGACATGCCGGGCATTACGATTTGATGAAGTCAGGGCTTCCGGCTCGCCGGGTGGTCCCGCAGAATAAGAGACCATCCCCGCGTCGTACCCGCACGCCCCGAGTCCTCGGAGGAGTCATGCGCACGCTCCGTATCGCCGCCGCGTCGTTCGCTTTCGCGACCGTCGCCACCGCCGCTTTCGCTCAAACAGCAGCACGACCGCAGAACCGAATCGCCCTCGAGCAGTACCTCGACTGGGAGGATGTGCAAGCACCGCAACTCTCCCGCGATGGATCGCAGATCCTGTTCACTCGTCGATGGGTCGACAAGATGAATGACAAGTGGGAATCGTCGATCTGGTTGATGAACGCTGATGGGACGCATCAGAGAGCTCTCGTGCAAGGCTCGGACGTTCACTGGTCACCCGACGGCAAGCGGATCGCGTACGTCGGCAAGGGGGAGCCGAACGGATCACAGATCTTCGTTCGCTGGATGGATGCCGAAGGCGCCGCGACGCAGATCTCTCACTTGACCGACGCGCCATCGAGCATCGAGTGGTCCCCGGACGGTAAATCGCTCGCGTTCACGATGAACGTTCCGGTGAAAGACACGTGGCGTATCCCGATGCCGACACCGCCGAAGGGCGCGAAGTGGACCGAGGCGCCGAAGGTCGTGACGCGACTCAACTATCGATCGGATCGCGTCGGCTACACCGACGATGGTATTCGGCACATTTTTGTCATCCCATCAGACGGCGGCACGCCGCGACAGATCACAACCGGCGATTGGGCCGCGTCGGCTCCCTCGTTCTCGGCGGATGGGAAGACGATCGTATTCTCATCGCTTCGGGAGAAAGATGCCGAGAGCGCGTTCCGCAAATCGCAGATCTACGCCGCGAATCTCGAGACGGGTGAGATCAAACAGATCTCGCATCGCGCGGGGACGAATGGCAGTCCCGAGTTCTCGCCTGACGGCAAGATGATCGCCTTCATGTCCGCCGACTCTGTCGACCACTCGGCGTGGGCGGAGACGAAGCTCTGGGTGATGAATGCCGATGGATCGAACGCGCACATCGTATCCGGCAACCTCGATCGTCCGATCTCGGGAGTCGTTTGGGCGCAGGACAACACCGGCGTGTACTTCAACGTCGAGAGCGAAGGTTCAAAGAACTTGTATTTCGCGACGGCAACCGGTCAGCCGCATCCCGTGACGGCGGGCAAGCAGGTGCTCACCGTAACGGGCGTCAGCAGGTCGGGGCTCGCCGTCGGTCTTCGCACGACGCCGACGAAGCCGAACGATGTCGTGACATTCACGATTCCGAAGACCGGAACGACGTCGCAGTTCTCGCAGCTCACCGCGGTCAACGACGACGTGCTCGCGGGCAAAGAGCTCGCGCAGACCGAGGAGATCTGGTACACGTCGAAGGATGGTCTCAAGATCCAGGGCTGGGTCGTGAAGCCACCCGGATTCACACCGTCGAAGAAGTATCCGCTGATCCTCGACATTCATGGTGGTCCGCAGTCGATGTACAACGTCGGCTTCAGCTTCGCACGACAGGACAACGCGGCTGACGGCTTCGTCGTTCTCTACACCAATCCGCGCGGCTCGACGGGGTACGGCGAAAAGTTCACGAACGAGATCAGGAACGCGTATCCGGGCAAGGACTTCGATGACCTCATGGCCGGCGTCGACACCGTTGTGGGCCGAGGATACATCGATCAGAAGAACATGTTCGTGACGGGTTGCTCGGGTGGCGGCGTGCTCACCGCCTGGACCGTGGGGCATACGAATCGATTCGCGGCAGCTGCGTCGCTCTGCCCGGTCATCAACTGGATCAGCTTCGTCGGCGAGACCGACGGCGCGGGCTGGTATCAGAACTTTGAAAAACCGTTCTGGGAAGATCCGAGTGAATATCTGCGCCGCTCACCGATCATGTACGTCGGCAACGTCAAGACGCCGACGCTGCTGATGACGGGAGTGCTCGATCTCCGCACGCCCATCCCGCAGATCGAGGAGTATTATCGCGCGCTCAAGATGCGCGGCATTCCGACGGCGATGATCCGCATGAACAACGAGTATCACGGCACGTCGAGCACTCCGTCGAACTTCCTCCGCACGCAGCTGTATCTTCGCGACTGGTTCAACAAGTACGGCACGATGAACAAATCATCGGTGACGACGACGATGCAAGATCGCTAAAGAGCATACACACATCAAAAGGGTCGGCGAGGATCGCCGGCCCTTTTTCTTGGCGCACGAACCCGACAGCGGCATCCGTAGACTCTGCCAGTGAACAGTTGACTGGTGAGCTTTTTGCCTTGGCTCGAACAGCAACGCCGGAGAGCGCGGGATCGACGCCGAGACGGAGCGCGCCGCGATTTGGGAAATCGATCCGGCAGCCGGGACTCATGGCATTCTCGCGTCGGGACTTCGGAATCCAGCGGGCCTGGCGTGGAACCAACGGTGCGTTGCTCGTCGCGGATGACGTCGAAAACGCCGTCCGGCGAGTCACAACCGCACAACCTGTTTCGCGGCGCTGAGGACGATGGCTATCCCTTCGGCGACGGCAGACTGACGATGATTGCCGTCACGACCAGCACGATCGTCGCGAGCGTCAATTCAGTCAGCGACGAGCGGCGGATCGAAATCGCGGCTCGCTCCGTGCCGAGCGTCGGACGCTGACGACGCCAATTCCAGGCGCCCAGTCCGAACACCCCAGCGACGAAAATCAGTTTGACGATGAGGGCGATGCCGTATGGTGTCGCCCAGAGATTTTCGAGCTTGTGCAAGTGGCGCCAGGCCGTGATCAAGCCGAATACGACGACGACGCCGCCCATCGTCAGTGCGAGCGGCGAAAATCCGTTGACCATGTCGGCGGCGATCGCCCCGCGTCGCTCGCGAGTCGGCTCGTGTTTCAGCAGCGCGCTAATCCCGGCGCCGACGAGAACCAACAACGTTCCAATCCAAAGGCCGGCGGCAAGCGAATGCACCGGGTTTACGAGCTTGCTCCATTGACCGAGAAACGCCACGCGCAACGCGCCGGCAACGACACCGATCGCGGCAAGTACCCATCCGGTACGCACGCGAGCGATCCCGAGCAGATAGCCGATCAGCGCCAGCGCGAAAAATCCGAACTCCATCATCGTCGCCGGATCGGATGTCAGAAACGCCATCGCATCCATGTGACGTCGCGCCGCCAGCCCGGGAAGCTCCGTCGCCGCCAGAATGAGACTGAGAACGACGCCGATAAATCCAAGCCCCGCCGCGCGACGTGCAGCATCGTCGTAGAAGATCCGGTCGGTCTCGATGCGCCAACCGCGGAGTGCGAAGAATCGAAATCCAATCGCTCCCGCTCCGAGGAATAGCGCGACGAAGCCGATGAATTCCTTGATGGGTTCAGACCATTCGAGTAGCGGTTCCGTCTGCATCGCCGATTGAGTTCGAGTTGCGGGGCTAATGTGCAGACAACGAGCCAAGCGAGCTCATTCCCTGTACACGATCAAGGCCGCAATCTACTCGACAATAAGATGCCCCTTCATACCGAGCGCGGCGTGAGGGTCGCACTGAAAGAAATACTTTCCGGGAGCGAACGTGACCTTCACGTCATACGTCTGTCCCGGAAGCTGCAGGAAATCGCTCGCCGCTGGCGGATAGCCGCTCTTGCCGGCGTTCGAGTCGGGAAGGAAGTGAACGTTGTGCACGCCAACCTTCAGTGTATACCGAACGACATCACCTTTCTTCGCTGTGACCTCGGCCGGCTTGAAGTAGCTGCCATCGCCGTCGGTGGAGAGCTCTACCGTGATGACCTTCCCGCCAGGGTCCGGTGTCTGCGGACCATTCGGCGCCGCCGTCGTCGTTGGAGCGGCCGACGGGACACTGCCCGTCCCGCCGGACGGAGTCTTCTCACCGGTACACGAGGCAAGCGCGCCAAGGAGGATGACGCTCGAGAGCTTGTTGGTAAATCGTCGGTTCGTCATGATCGGTTTAGAGAGTTGTGATTGCGTTTGTCAGAAATCCTTCCGGTTGAATCGCCGCGCTCCGAGGCCGAATGGCGTGGCGATCCAAAGAACGAGCGCTCCGGCGGCGAGAGCGCTTCCTGCAATGCCGCCGAAGAAGCGCTGAAAGACGGCACCCGTGTATCCCATCAGCGCCGCGACGTCGAGCCGCAGGAGAATGAGCACGCGCGCCAGATCGATCGGATTCGCGAACGTCAAGCCGAGCAGCGGTCGTTCGATCGGGTAGTCCGAGAACATCGCGACGATCGCGAGCACGATCCCGTCATACGCGATCGCTGTGAGAAGCCAGATGCCGAGGGCTGCTCCAAGACCGCGAAGCCGGTCGTCCGTCGTCAGCGCGACGCACAGCCCGATTCCCGAGAAGATCATCGTCAGCGCGACGCCGATTGCCACCACGACCAGCGCGATCGCAGACTGCTCGCTGCGATGGAACGCGATCGGCAGAACAACACCGGCAGCGAAGCTCGCGGCGAGCGGCGTCATGAGACCGAGGTACACTCCCGCGAACAGCGCCGAGCGCCGGATCGGCTGGGCGAGCAACAGCTCGATGAACTCGCGCGCGTTGTACACGGCGATGGTCGTCAGCATGAGCGTCACAAGGGGAACGACGAGGAGCGTCGCGGTCGCGATATTGAGCAGCGCTTGCGACGAAGTTCCGGCAAAGCGAAGCAATCCTTCAGTCAGCAGGAGAAAGAACAGCGCGTAGACGATGATGGACCTGCTGCGCAGTGTGTCGCGCGCTTGTGCGCGAGCAACCTTCAGGACGACGCGCATCATGCGACCTCCCGAATCATCAGCGCCGCGATAGCGCGTTCGAGATTTGCCTGGCGTGTCATGCTCGTGAGTTGCGCCACTGGCCCGGAGAACCGCGTCACTCCATCGAGGAGGAAGACGACGTCGTCGCAGAGCTCTTCGAGCTCACTCATGATGTGCGACGCCACGATGACGGTCACATCGCGCGCGCGGAGTGCGAGGATGCGATCCTTGAGCACCGCACTCGAGAGCGGATCGAGACCAGCCGTTGGTTCGTCGAGAATCAGGAGGTCGGGATCGAAGAGCAGCGCCATGCACGCGTTGACCTTCTGCCGCGTGCCGCCCGAGAGAACGCGCAAGGGCTTATCGAGCTGATCAGCCAGTCCGAGACGATCGAGCAACTCACCGTCGAGGGACCCAGCCTCGCCGCGAAGATCGCGCAGCATCGTGAACAGCTCCGATGCCGTGAGGTTCTCCGGAAATCGCGCGATTTGCGGCATGTAGCCGATGCGTGCGCGGTATTGCTCATCATCGCCAACGCGTTGGCCATCGATCCGAATCTCGCCGGAGCTCGCGTGGCACAAGCCAAGGAGCGTCTTTATGAGCGTCGTCTTCCCAGCGCCGTTCGGTCCGACGATTCCCGTGATTCGTCCGCGTCGAACGCGCAGATCAACGCCGCGCAACACTTCATTCGAGCCAAACTGCTTTTTCAGTTCGCGGAGCTCGATCATCGGAGTGGCCGCATTGAGGGTGAAGAATCGACGAGCGCGGCCGGCGTCAACGCCGGAAAGACTCGCTCGGCGCCATCGAGCACGTCGGCGAAAACGCTTCGCATGAGAATCAGAGCCGGCTGGTGATGTTCGACGAGCACGGAGAACAGCCGAACCGGTCGATG
>Ga0070683_100003008_pt1 | contig 13532 bp, 13 predicted proteins | sample KBSC713LmetaG_FD_64662 | JGI IMG/M metagenome (GOLD analysis project Ga0070683, IMG submission 64662) | Corn rhizosphere microbial communities from Kellogg Biological Station, Michigan, USA - KBS C7.1-3L metaG | ecosystem: Host-associated > Plants > Roots > Rhizosphere ...
CGGTGCTGGCATGGTGGCGTTCCAGGATCTGCAATTCCTCCGCTTCCGCCGGGTAGGCCACGCGGATCTTCAGCAGAAACCGGTCCAGTTGCGCCTCGGGCAGCGGGTAGGTGCCTTCGAAATCGACGGGGTTCTGGGTCGCGAACACGGTGAACCAGCCCGGCAGGGGGTGGCGCACGCCGTCGGCGGTCACCTGCCGCTCTTCCATGCACTCGAGCAGGGCGGCCTGGGTCCGCGGGGGCATGCGGTTGATCTCGTCCACCAGCAGCAGATCGGTAAATACCGGGCCGGAATGGAAGACGAAGGTATCAGTGCCCGGCTTCAGGATGGTGGTGCCCAGAATGTCGGCCGGCATCAGGTCGGGAGTGGCCTGCACGCGCTGGAAGCCGAGGCCGAGCAGCCGGCCCATGGTCTTCACGATCAGCGTCTTGGCAATTCCCGGCACGCCCTCGAGCAGCGCATGTCCCTGGCATAGAAGCGCGATGATCGCTTCTTCAATGACCGCCGACTGGCCCGCAATCACGCGTCCCATCTCTGCGCGTGCATGCTCAATCAGGGTGCGCGTCGCACGGAGCGAATCCAAGCCCTGGCCGGGCCTCTGCTCCAAAGCCTGTGCCGGCGCCTGCGACCCTTCTGTCCCGCCCAATTGCGTACTCATCGATTCCTCGTTCATCGGGTCCCTTTCCCTCTCATTCACTATTTCGCAGGGCGTGGCTTGCTGTCCTGTTTCGAATGCAGATTCATCACGAAGGCGCTCCAACGCTCTCACTGACGGCAGGGCTGACGGAGCTGCGCCCGGTCCGCGCCAGTTCATGAAGCCGAGCGGATTGCGCGGCTAGCGCCTGCACAATGCGGAGCCCCTCGCGCGCGACAAGCGCCTCATTGCCGGCTGCGGCCTCGGCCTCAGCGAGATCCGTTTCGAGTTCCGGATCCGCGGCGGAGAACCTGGCGCGCACAATCGCCGCCACCTCGGCTGCGCCAATCTTCTGCGTGCGCATTCCGCAGAGCCGCGACGCATCGCGGCGAAAGCGTTCCCACGCAATCGCAACCGCCGTCGAGGAAGCGCCGGCGTTGCGATAGAGAGAACCGAGCGCCTCAAGGAACTCCATGGGCGTGACGCGCACAGGACCGGGCAACTCCCGGACCGGGCCACTGCGGCGGCTGAAGCTGAACAGAATCAGCAACGCGAGCATCGGAAGCGCGATTTCGAGCAAGTGCAAAGCGGAGCCCCCGGCGTAGCTCCACACCGTGCGAATGTCCCCATGCAGGGACTCGTCCCAGTAGAAGTGCTTCCCCTCTCTTGGCCCCAGCGAGTTGAGAAAGAAATCGAGATCCTGCGCCCGGGCGAGTGAACCGTTTTCGAGCGGCGTCGAGCTGGACCACCAGACCACGTGCCCCTTGCCCCAGTTGTATTCCACCACGGCCGGATCGCCCGCGCAGGTGTACTGCACGCGGGCCGCGGGATTGCCCAGCTTCCACGATGCACGAGGGATCATCCATACCTCGCCGGTGCCGGCCAGCGGGTCAAGTCCCTCAGGAGTGAGCTTGCACGCCGTGAAGCTGAGAGCGTTGGCGGGCGCGACATTCTGCCCCGGAAGAATGAAGCCGCCCAATAACCCGGTGGAGACGACGCGGCCGCCCTTCTCGAGGATCTGTCGCACCGCTTTCATGTCGTGTACGCCGGGAGTAAATGGCTCGGCCACGATTACGACGGTCTGCGGCCCCGCCTCGGCGGCCAGTTCGTCGAGCGGACGCTCCCAGCGCTCCACAGGATAGCCGGCGCGCTCGAGCATCTCGTAGGCCGCGAGCGCCCCGTGCTTGCCATTGAGGTAGGTCGAAGGAAGCCGGTCGTCGTCGCTGTCGTTGCGTGTGCTGAGGATGCCGATGGCGATTGCGAGCACGGCCGCCGCGCCCACGCTCCACAGAAGCAGCTTGCGGTCTTTCGCATCGAGCGAGGGAAGAAACCACGATGGCGCTTTCATCGCTCGGGCCCTCCCGGATTTGCTGTTCCTTCCACCAGCGCCATGGCCAGTTCTTCCGCCCTGCGATAGTCCGGCTCATTGGCCGGGCGCCCTCCGTACCAGGTCCACTCAAACTCGCGGGTCAGCGCGCCCAGGCGCGGCTTGCGGGAATCGTCCTCCGAGACCAGCGCCAGGTATTCACGCGGAGTGCGTGCACGGTCCGCAGGCCACAGGCGCTTCGATTCCAGGCGCGAGACCGCCGCCCAATAGAGAAAATGGATGGCCTCGCGCCAGGCGCCGTGGGCTGCCGCCTGCCGCGCATCGTTGAGCCACAACTGCCAATCACGCGCAGATGCTGCGGTTGGAGCGGGTCCGTCGGAGTCGGGAACGAGGCGAACCCGCCAGCGGCGTTCCCATTGCAGCAGCGCCCACACCAGCCCAACGCCCACGAGCGTCAGAAAGCCCCAGATCAGCACGCGGCCCACCCATGCGGCGTGGACTTGCTTGCTGCCCAGCCATCCGAACAAGCTGTTCAGCCAGTTGTTGATTCTCTCAAGAGCCGTGGGGCCGTTATTCGATTGTTCGAGTTTGCGGAATTCGCGCCCTGCGAGCACCGTCTTGAGCACCGCACGCTCCTGCGCATGCGCGCTCTGAACGCCGGCAGCCCGGTCTGCCTGTTCCAGGTCGGCGGCAAGCCGCGTCTGCGCCCGTACCAGCAGTTGCGAGGTTGTCAGAACATCTGACTTGATGTCGGGATCGGGCTTCAACACCGAGTCGCTGCCCGGCGCCTGAACGGCGGCGTCCGGCTCCTGCGCGCGCGCGAAGAGCACACGAAGCCATTCATAGCCGACGTGCCGTTGTTGTCCGCCAACCGGAAGCACGTCATCGGGGCCGATGCTGGAAGGATCGCATGCTTCTTTGTCGCGGCCCCTGGCGCAAGCGGCCGTGAGCGACTCCAGTTGCTCGAGATGAGCGCGGTAGTCCTGAAACGAGGCGCTTCGCTCCGCCGCGGCCACCGGGGCAGGAGTGGGAGTGATCTCCTGAGCTCGCGCACTCGTAAACGCCATCCCCAGCAGCGCGGCCATCATGAGCGCGGCGGTACAGGACGGCCGGCGCGCCATGCGAAACGGGGCAAGCCGCAGCTCGCGAGACTGGCCCGGGAAGAATGTGGATGCTGTCACGCGCCCAGTTCCTCCACCTCGATCGCGGCGCCTTCCGGAATGAATGTGCCCTTCGCCCCACTGTCGAATTGAGCATCCGGGATCAGGCCTGCGCTTTGCATCATGTGCTCGATGTCGAACCCCTCTTTGCGTATGCGCTGATCATAGTAGAAGAGCGTCACGGCAATCGGGAACAGAGGACGAAGCAAGACACCGAGGAGCGCGGCGAGCACGTGGCCTGACGGCAAGTAGATAGCGCCCAGGAAATGGTGGCCGGAAGGCCATGCTCTCCAAATCAGCACCGCGAGCCATCGCCACGCCGACTGAATCCCGACGCCGACGGTCAAACCGAGAACGATGACCAACAGAAAGGTCGCCGCGATTTTCCAGCGGGCTTCACGGCTCAGACTCCAGCTTCGCCGCAGGGCTTTGCGTCCGCGCAGGCTCTCGAATGCGGACGAAGGCAAGAGAAACACGCAGCATCCTGTCAGCCACAGGAAGAGCACGATGCCGGCAACGATGGGGACGATCAGCACAAACGCAAGCAGCACGTCGCTGGGTTCGTTCAGAAGTCCCATTGCGTCCATCGACGAGACAACGCCGGCAAGTAGACCCCCAGCGACAGCCTCGGAACCGACCAGCACGATTCCGAGAATCAGAACTCCAATCCAAAGGAAGCTGCGCCAGCGCGCGAACGCAAAGCGGAGCGAAGTGCGGGCAGAGCATGGTTCGCCGAAAACGGTGGTCGATGCCATGTGGATCGTTGCCGCGGAGAATATCGCATTCACCAGGATAGTGACGTGGTAATAGCCGAGCGATACTGTGAAGCTCCACAGAGCGGTTCCTGGCTGCTTGTATGGGCGAACGAGCCCGGCGAGGTGCCACCAATAGAGATCCCAGATGTGCAGCACCAGCATGATGGCTGCCGGCGTCGCCTCGATGGCGATGCAGACCCAGAACCGCGACCGGTAAATCTGAAACGTCCGGTCAAGAATTTCGCCCACTGACATGGGGCGGAGCATCGGGTTCATGCGGATTCCGTCGAAGAGCCCGATTCCACTGCCGCTGCCGGTTCGGTCTCAGGGGTATGGTCGACAACCGGCCCTGCGGCAATCGGCGCCTCGGAAACTGTCGCCGCCACGGTTTCACTTGAACTGCCCTCCGCGAGCACCGGTGGCTCCGCGTCCATGCCTGCCTGGCGCATCAGCATCTCGATGTCGAAGCCCTCGTGTCGCACGCGCTGGTCGTAATAGAAGAGGACAAGTGCAACCGCATACACAGGCATGGTGAGCGCCTGAATCACGAACCATGCTCCGTACATGCCCACGATGGTAATGATTCCGATGGTTTGACTGTGCGCCGGGGAACTGAGGCCGGGCACCAGTGCCACGACCACAAACAAGGGCACCATGACCATGAGGGATCCCACCCAGCCCAAAACGAGTCCAAGCAAGAACAGAACCAGAATGCGCCATCGCGTGCCGCGGCTGAGGGATGCCGCCCGCTTCAATGCAATGGTGACATCGGCCTGCTCGATGACCGCGACGGGGAATGCGAGGCAGAGACGGGTGAGCATCCAGAACCCATAGACTGCAAGGCCGAGAACAAGCAGGACGGTAAAGGTCCCCACCAGCACTCCCGCGGCGCCCTGCCCGGCCGCCATCGCCAAGGCGGTGACGACGGTAAAGAACATGCTCCACACAAAAAACGGAGCGACAAAAATGATGAGCAGCAGGAGCAGGTAGAGTCCCAGGTATCTCCACCCGCGTCGCCATGCGGCGCGAAACGCATCGCGAATGGTGATCTTCTCGCCGTAGATCAAGCCGCTGGCCGCGTGGCACAGCGCAGCGCCGGTGAGCGACTGTGCCCCCGTAAGCAGCGGAAGCATCACCAGCGAGAGCGGCATAATGATCAGGGCGGCATAGAAGCCTGCATCCGGCCCCGAAGTCCCCACCCAGGCAAAAAGCAGCCCCATGCAGCCCATGAATCCGATCAGGATTGCGGAGGGGACGCTGGCAATGCCGAACAGCACAAGGAACCGCGACCGGTAAAGACTGGCGGTGCGGTCGAGAATCTCGCCCAGTGTCGCCGGGCGGAGGAACTCATTCATGCACCGGCTCCGCGGAAGCTCCGCCCGCCGTCACCGACGCGTCCAGCACCGAGCGGAGCGAACCTCCCGCCGCAGGTTCGAGGCCGGCGGCCTGCATCATCCACTCGATGTCGAAACCTTCCTTGCGCACGCGCTGGTCGAAATAGAAGAGGGTGAGGCCGGCGGCCCCAATGGGGCCGAGGAAAGTCGTCGTGCAGAACGAAATGAACTGGGACAGCACGCTCATGCCGATGGGAACCTGGCCGTGATGCTTGAAGACGGCTACAAACATGAACGATTGTGTAAGCCCAACGACGCCCAGCTTGATGACGATGACCAGAAGCAGGAGGACAAAGATGCGCCAGCGCGCTCCCTTACTCAGCTCGATGCTGCGCCGGATAGCCGGCCGTGCCTTGCTGTTTTCAACTACCGAGGCTGTGAGGGCGAGCGAATACCGGATGGTCATCCAGATGGTGTAGATCAAGACGGGAATCAGCAGCACGCCAAAAACCACGAACGCGATTCCCATGGCGACGACTGCCTGTTGCTGGGCGGCGGTGGGAGGGCCGCCTACCGCTCCCCCGCGGGGAACGCTGACGCGGATGATTACTACGATCAGCCCGGCATAAAGAAGGACAAATCCCCACCAGGCGCGCAGGCCGGTAAGGAGCGAGAGCCACAGATAACGGCCGAGCCGCGGCAGTGTGCTGGCGTACGCGCTGCGGATGGTGATTGGCTCGCCCAGGTGAACCGCAGCCACGGCGCGGCTGATAGCAGCCACCGACGCGCCGATGAGGAGGAACAAGAGGAGCATCTCCACTCCGCCGGTCGCGTATGTGAGCCACTTCAGGTGCACCAGGTGGCGCGCGACAACCAGTTGGGTGATGCCAAGCTGCGCGAGGTTGAAGACCAGCGAAACGCCGGCATAGAACGAGAAAATTCCGGCAAACAGCAGAAAATTCGAGCGATAGAGCTGGGCCGTGCGGTCGAGTATTTCGCCCAGCGTCATTGGGCGCAGGTTGGCATCCATAGGGAATCCCTCAGGCGGGTATTGCCGGGATACTAGCACAGGCGCAGTGCTGCGTACAGCACATCTCAAGAGCAACCAGGTTGCGAGAAGACTCATGGCAACGCATCGGCGCGCGCACTAAGTAGTGCCTTTTTGTACCGCTTCCGGTACTTTTTACCCGGTGGCTCGGGCAAACTGGCGAAGCAAACAACGGTGGCTGAATGACTTACGATTTGGCCTGACAGTTGCACCGCATGCGGCCAGAGCGAGAGAGCGGTTCGGAGAGAGACGGCGGCCCCAGGCGGCACCGCACTCCGAGCCGCGGGCCCTCCGGAGGTTCCTTCTCGAATGAAATCTATGATAAAGCGGTCTCTATTTATAGCCATCTCGTTGACGCTGGCGGCGCTGACGGCGCGCCGCCTGCGGGAGGAGCGCGAGATCAACGGCACTCTGGATACTCCCAAGAGGGACAAATCCTCACCCCCGTTGCCCGAGCCGGAGAAACAGCAGGGGCGGACTCTGCCGGCGAGCCCGGCTCCACCCCAGTCGCCGAGGACCGCAGCACCCGCTGCTCCGAGGGGTATTGCAGACTCCTTTATGGCAGCGAAGGTTGCCCCCGTGCCAATGGCTGCCGCGCCCACCGTGACATTCAGCGGGACGGTGGTCCGCAATGGGCCGCGGTTTGCGCTGCGGGAGACGGCCGGCGTGCTCTATCCACTCGATTCAGCGGGGCGAGCCTGGGCTTTCGAGGGTGAAGACGTCCGCGTGACCGGTAAGCTCGACCTGAACACGCGGCTGTTATACGTGGATGCGATCGAGCCATCCATGCCGTCGATGCTGTAATCGCCGGAGCGTCGTTCGCAAGCGCTCAACACGCGTAGCCTGCGGATCGCTTCGCAGTCCCGCACGCCAGCACGTACCTCGAGACTATTGCGCCGCGGTTTCGGGGTGAGCACCGTTCAAGTGGCGGACCTTCGTGTCGGGGGGCATTTCCTTGTTGAAGTGAAAGCTCTCCTCCGGTAACGGCACATTCTCCGACACCTTTTCTACCGTCAGGACCAACTGCAGGTCCTCTACCGGACGTTTGATGGTGACCACGGAGGGATACTTGTTGTCGCCGAAGTCAGCGTATCGCCCGTAGAAAACCTGGGTACGAAGATTCCCTTCGTCGTCGTAGAGATCCTGCTGATGGGGCAACAGATCGTCACGATGGAAATGAATGACGCGTACAGGGGCCAGTTCCTGGCTGTTCGCCTTGCGATGCACGATATTCAGCAGGTACTCAGGCTCGAGGATCAGGTGCTTCTTCGAAGCGTCCTCGACCGTATCCGTGTCCGCCGTGACGTAGTACTCGTCGCCCGGAGCAAGCCCGCGAACCACCATGGAATCGAAGAAAAAGCCTGGGCGCAGGTTCTCAAACTGGTTGGGAGAGTGGTTCTGCGTTTCCTGCGCAGGCCCTTCGATGGCCTCGTTCTTCGAGGGGATCCAGAGGGTGAACGTCTTTCCGTCGGAAGTCATGTCGAGCAGGCGCGTGCCCACGACGGGCACCCGGCCAAACACGCGCAGCATGTCCGGCTTCTTCACGAGGATGATGCCGCGGATGGATGGGTACTCGCTCGACTCCCCTTTCTGTGCCCGAATGACCGTAGCGCGCATGTCAACCGTGACATTCAGGGTCTGGAGAATGTCCCAGCGGGCGTTGATCTGCTTCACGAGCTGCTCGGGAGTAGCGTTCTGGACGACGAGGGGCGCCTTCGGCACAGGAAGCTTGCGCCGGGTAACCAGGCAGCCGGAAAGCAAAACAGGCAGGGCCAGAGCCGCGGCGGCAACGCGCCGCGCGCCCATCATGGATTCCCCGCTTTCTTCGTGGCGCCGCGATATTCTGCGACGTTTCGGTTGTGCTCCTCGAGCGTCGCCGCGAACAGCGATTTGCCCTGTGGATTCTGCCCCGCCGCGACAAAGTACAGATAGTCGGTCTGCGCCGGCTGCATCGCCGCGCGCAGGGACTTGATGCCGGGATTCGCGATCGGCCCCGGCGGCAGCCCGGGATGCAGATAGGTGTTGTAAGGGGTGTCGCGCTGCAGGTCGCTGGCATAGATTGTCCCGCGCCACGCGTGCTGCAACTGCAAGCCATAGATGATCGACGGGTCGGTCATCAGCGGCATCTGCTTATCCAGGCGATTCACAAAGACGCTGGCCACCAGCGGGCGTTCGCCCTCCACTGCCGTCTCGCGCTCCACCAGCGACGCCAGGGTCACGGTGATGTGCACATCATTTTTCAGGCCGATCTGCTGCGCAGCCTGGCGGAACCGCTTCACCATGGTTGCCGCGATCTGCGGGTATTGCTCCTTGGGCCCCAGCTTGTACGTATCGGGAAAGAGATATCCCTCGAGGCTCTTTGCCTGGGGATCAATATCGGTGACCAGCCCGGACTCCTGGCGGGCGACGTCGAGAAATGCGGACGCGGGACCAAACCCCGCCTGCTCAAGACGTGCCGCAATGTCGAAGATGTTTGCCCCTTCGGGGATGGTCACGGCCACGGTGTAGGTGTCGCCCCGGCGAATGCGGTCGTAGACCTCACGAACGACGACAGGATGGTCGAAGCGGTAGTCCCCGGCTTTGAGGATTCCGTGCTGCAACCAGCGTTCTGCATAGAACGCATACTGACTGCGAACGATGCCTGCCTCCTGAAGCTGCCGGGCGATGCGAAGGGTCGACGACCCGGGCAGAATTTCGACAAATGTCTCTTTTTGCGGGCCATAGGGCGTCAGCATCACGAATGCCGCCCCGCCAATGGCCACACAGAGGAGGAGCAGGAACACTGCGACGACTGCTCTGCCCCACGAGCCGCGTTTTCCGCCTGTGGTCCGTTTGCGGCTCGCCATCCTTCTACCGTTCTCCCCCGTGCACAAGTTAGAGACGCAAAAATCCCCGCCGGGATTCCTAACCTGAGAAGATTGTATCGGGTTCAGCGTTCAAAGAGCAGGGACCGGCCATCCGGGATCGACTCACGAACCATGAACTCGAACTGAGAACTGAAAACTGAAAACTTCCGTGATCTCTTCTCCCCGCTATCTCGCCCTCGACGTCGGCGCCAAACGCATCGGCATCGCCGTCTCTGACGAACTCGGCCTCACCGCCCAGCCCGTGCTGACGCTCGAAACCCGCCGCAGTACGCGGGATAACCTGCGCTCCATTGCGCGCCTTGCCCGCCGCTTCTCCGTCGCCGCGATCGTCGTCGGCAATCCGTTGCACCTCTCGGGCGACCAAAGCCCCCGCGCCGCCAAGACCCACGCATTTGCGGCTGAGCTGGGCGCCCTGACCGGGCTGCCCATCCATCTCTGGGACGAGCGCCTCACCACCCAGGAGGCCCACCAGATCCTCTACCAGGCCGGCCACCCCCGCGAGGAGCACAAAGCCGTCGTCGACCAGGTCGCCGCCACGCTGATCCTGCAGTCCTTCCTTGACGAAAAGCGCAACGAACAGCGCACCCCGTAAACGCACCCGTCCGCATCCCGCTCACTGTGACAGGCGGCACTGAACGCGATGGCATCCTTGTGGAACCTTCTCCATGGCCGAGCTGTGCCATTTCGGCCGAGGAGTACGCATGGCCACAACGGCTCCCGAAATCTCAACTGTCATTACCACCTTCGCCGAATTGCGCAACCGCGCCCGCGAACTCGGGCCCAAACGTGTCGGCGTCGTCCTTGCGGACGACGATGCCGCCCTCACCTGTGCCTCGGACGCCATGCTTCAGGGCATCGCTTCGCCCGTGCTCATCGGCGATCCCGATCGCATCCGCCGCTATGCGGAAAAGCTGCGGCTGTTCGAGCTCATCTCCCGCGCGGAATTCTTCCCCTCTGAGCACCTGCCCCAGTGCGCCGGAGCTGCCGGGGCCGGCCTGGCCCGCGACCACGCCATCGACCTGCTGATGAAAGGACACCTGCGCACCGATGAGTTCATGCACCCGGTATTGGACAAGCAGAACGGCCTCCGCACCGGCCGCCTCGTCTGCGATATCGCGATCAGCGAATATCCCGCGCCCGAGGGTCCTCGCCTAGTTGGACTGAGCGATGCCGGCATCAATCCCGCGCCCAATTTCGAGCAGAAAAAGCAGATCATCCGCAGCGCCATTGAGGTGCTGCATTGCCTGGGCATCGCGCGCCCCAAGATTTGCCTGCTGAGCGCCCTCGAGGTGGTCAATCCCGCCATACCCTCCACCGGGGAAGCCCGCTCACTCGCCGAATTCGCGGCCACCGGCGCGTTCGGCGAGGCCGACGTCTATGGCCCGCTCGCGCTCGATGGCGCGCTCCTCGAATGGGCTGCCCGCGCCAAGGGAATCACCCATCCTGTCGCCGGCCACGCTGACTTCGTCATCGTTCCCAACATCGAGACCGGCAATGTTCTCGCGAAGTCCATCATTTTTCTCGCCCGCTGGCAGTTTGCCCACGTGGCCCTCGGCGCCGCGGTCCCCCTGCTCGTCACTTCGCGGGTTGAAAGCCCACAGGACAAGGTGAATTCCATCGCCCTCGGAGTGGTCTATGCCGCCCGCTGAGTTCACCGTGCTTGCCATCAACCCCGGGTCCACATCGACCAAGATCGCCGTGTACGTCAACGATCGCGCCGCCCTGGTCCGCCACATCGCCCATTCTGACGCCGACATGCGGCCGTTTCGCGGCCGCCCGATCCTCGACCAGCTCGCCTTCCGCCAATCCGCCATCGAGCGCGAGCTGCGCGCCGCCGGATACACGCCCTCGAGCTTCCACGCCGTCGTCGGCCGCGGAGGCCTGCTCCGTCCCGTTCCCAGCGGCGTCTACCGAGTCAACGACGAAATGCTCGACGAGCTCCGCCGCGCTCCCTACGGCGACCACGCCTCCAACATCGGCGCATACCTCGCGAAAGCGATCGCGGACGAGGCGAACCTCGATTCCTATGTCGTCGATCCGGTCAGCGTCGACGAGTTTACTGACATAGCGCACATCTCCGGCACGGCACTCGTCGCCCGCCGCTCGCTCTCCCACGCACTCAACACCAAGGCCGTAGCCCGCCGCTACGCGCGCGAAATCGGAAAGCCCTATTCCGACCTGCGCCTGGTCGTCGCGCATCTCGGCAGCGGCATCTCCGTCTCTGCCCACGAATGCGGCCGCATGATCGACGTCAATCTCGCCGGCCAGGAAGGCCCCTTCTCCACCGAGCGCTGCGGCGGCCTGCAACTGCTCGGCGTTGTCGAACTCTGCTTCAGCGGCCGATACACCGAGCAGCAGCTCTGGGACGCCTTCATTCGCGAGGGCGGCATCTTTTCCTATCTCGGAACGAAAGACCTGCGCGAAGTCGAGCGCCGCATCCTCGCCGGCGACTCGCACGCCGCGCTCATCTTTGACGCCATGGTTTACCAAGTCGCCAAGGAGATCGGCGCCATGGCCACTGTGCTCCACGGCCGTGTCGACGCCCTGCTCATCACCGGCGGCATGGCGCATTCTGAAAAACTCATTGCCCAACTCCGCGCCGCCGTGGAATGGATCGCGCCCCTCGTCGTCTACCCCGGCGAAGACGAACTGTTGGCCCTCGCCGAAGGCGCTCTCCGCGTCCTTCGTGGCGAAGAGCAGGCGCGTGCTCTCGCATCTCCGATTGAGCGGTCATCCGCTCTCCAACTCGCAGCCGTCTGAACCCGCTCCCGAAGCGGATATCAGCCGGGCGAAGGCTCCCTCGACGCCCTCAGTCCCGGAGCCGGCCCTGAGCCAAGCCGAAGGGTCTCTTTGAGCCTGCCGCTCCCCTCATCCCCGCGTATAATGAAGATTCTGGATCGTCACTCTCGCGGCTTGAGCCAAACGCAAGCTCCCCGCCCACGGACCATGGATGCCCGATCACATAAAAAATCAGCTTCAGAAAGAAATCGCCGTGCTCGAGCATGAACTTGCTCACGAACTGCCGGCTGAAATCAAAAAAGCAGTCGCTATGGGCGATCTGTCAGAAAACGCCGAATATCACATGGCCAAGCAGCGCCAGGAGTTTGTGAATGCGCGCCTGGGCCAGCTCAAGCGGCGCATGGCGGAACTTTCGCTGGTGAACCTGGCGAATATTCCCCGGGACAAGGCTGGATTTGGCTCGACCGTGGTGGTCTACGACTCGCACAAGGAAGAAGAGATCGAGTACCGGCTGGTGACCAGCGAGGAATCTGACGTCACCAAGGGCCTGATATCGACCACCTCGCCCATTGGGCGCGGCATCGTGGGCAAGCGCGTGGGTGATGTGGCGACTATCGTAACCCCCAACGGGAAACGCGAACTGGAAATCCTGAAGCTGACCACGATCCACGACGAGACGGGCTCGGAACAGGAAGATGAAGCTGCGGCGGGTTAAACAAGGTAGTAGGAAAGACCCGGCCGCTTGCGCTATGCCTCGAAGAAACGGGCTCTTTCGCCGGAATGGCGCGAAACCGGCTCACAGCGCAAATGGCTAGGAGCTAGAAGCTAGGAGCAAGAAGCTGGAATGACCTGGACTGGTGGGTTTGGCCGCGCATGCGGATGGCTGTTGGACAAGATCGTGCACGGTCTCGCGCTGACCCGTATTTCTCCCAATTTCCTGACCTTCATCGGACTGGTGATCAACATCGTGGCGGCGTTCTTCTTCGGCCACGCCGATGCGACCAATTCCGGCCGCATGTTCGCCTATGGCGCGCTGGTCATCATCGGGGCGGGCATCTTCGACATGGTGGACGGCCGCGTCGCCCGGCGCACCAACCAGGTGACGGTGTTCGGCGCGTTCTTCGACTCGGTCATCGACCGCTACTCCGATGTGGTTCTGTTCTTCGGCGTGCTGGTCTACTACGCGCGCATCAATCATTTCCGCTACGTCGTGCTGACCGCCTTCGTCATGGTCACGTCGCTCATGGTCAGCTACACGCGCGCCCGCGCGGAGGCTCTCATCGGCTCCTGCAAAGTCGGCTTCATGGAGCGCCCGGAGCGCATCGTGCTGGTGATTCTCGGCGCACTGTTCCAGCATTGGGGGGTTATGGCGCCGGTTCTGTGGGTTCTGGCGGTGCTGTCCACTATCACGGTGGTCCACCGCATCCAGTACACCTACTGGAACACCAAGCACCTGGCTCCGCTGAGCGAACTGCCGCCGGCCCGCAAGCCCTCGGCGGCGCAATCGCAATCTGCCGCACCCGGCGATATCGCTCTGGCCCAGGACAACGCACACCTACCGGGGTAGGCCGATCAGCAGTTCACCGCGATCATCGAGCACCCGGCCTTGCCCGCCTTCCACTGCACCAGGAACTTCGTCACCGCGTTCGGATCCATCCGCCGCATCGA
>Ga0070683_100003009_pt1 | contig 13531 bp, 7 predicted proteins | sample KBSC713LmetaG_FD_64662 | JGI IMG/M metagenome (GOLD analysis project Ga0070683, IMG submission 64662) | Corn rhizosphere microbial communities from Kellogg Biological Station, Michigan, USA - KBS C7.1-3L metaG | ecosystem: Host-associated > Plants > Roots > Rhizosphere ...
GGCGGCGCGGGATAGATGGCGAAGTCGTTGAAGACGCCGGTGGTTGTGTTGTCTTCCACGTCGAGACCGATATAGCTGAGATGGCCGCTTGTAGTTGCCCCCGAAATGTCACTGATGGCAACCAGTTGGTCGTTGATGTAGCCGAGATATTGGCCGTGGCGCATCACCAGCAACAGCCGATTGACCGCGTTTGCGCCGGTATGAATCGTATTTGTACTGTTATCATTGCCACCACCATCATAGTGCCAGTCATCTTCGGGGTTCGCGAACTGCCCCGGCGTGACATAGAAGAGCGTCCAAGTACCACGCTCCGGACTGACAGTAAACGTCGCCATACCGCCATCGCCATTAACTACGATGATCCCAACGCCGTCATAATCCCCTTCTCCAATCTGGCGCACTGTAACCGCCACCGCAACATCAGCAAAAGCCCTGGCGCTGTACATCTGCTCGATGTCATAGTTCTTCTGGCCTCCAGTCAGCGCATAGCCGCCGTAGGCATATTGCTTCGAGATCGTATCAATGTCGTTAGATGTCGGATTGTATACTGGCCAGTTGCCACTCGGCGCGTTCAGTGAATCGCTGAAGAGCGGCGCCTCGTTGGCGATGAGCGCGGGGATCGTGCGAGCGTACGCGTCCGAACGCTGTTGATCGACCATCCACAGACCGCAGAAACCAAACGCCACGATGATGACCAGCGCCAGATCGATCCAGAAGATGCGACGGTCAAGCGTGAGTATCCGAAGTCGGCGGGGAGCCGCAGCGCGCTCCAGTGCGGCGTAGCCTTCAGCCAGACCCTGCTTGACGCGTACCTGTGTCGCCTTATCACCCAGTAATCGCGTGAGGATCGGAAAGCGCATTGCACTGGGAGATGCTTTCTCTGGTTTATGTGGAGCAGTGGCATCGAATGGGAATGGCATCCGCTCGGCGTAAGAGATGGTCTTGCTGACATCGAGCAGCGGCAGGCGCGTACGGGTAACGACGAGCCGCGCCAGCAACTCTCCAACAGCACGCTGATGCTCCTTCGCGTTCAGAGGCTTCGTCCAGGCGAAGCTCTCTTGTTGGCCCAGCAGCAGAAACGTGTACTGGTAGGAGAGGCTCTTCAGCGAATGCTCGACGCAGAACGCCGAGACGTCCGCCCAGGCTAGCGTATGCTCACGGGTACGCCAGCGCCGCTCGCGCCAGCGGATACCCCAGTCATCGACCGCAAGCACCTTCCGGCGGCGCCCAGGAAAGAATACCCACCAGCCGTCGGGGACGATAAGCAACAAACCCTGGAGAATGACCCCATGACCGCCAGTGAGCAGCGGCAACAGAGCCATTGTCAGATCAATGATGTCATTTTGCGAACCAAAGCTATCGAGTGAGCTAGTGAACCATCTGTAGGTGATGAATGATACCCCAGCAACGTTTATCAGCACGATAATATCCGTTAGAACGGAGATTGCTACATGGGTAGAAGGATATTTGAGGGCCGAGAAATGGCTAGCATCCGGCGGGAGTTCACCGCTCTCCAGCGGCTTCGGCTGATCGTCCGCGACGACCGAGAGCCTGGTATCGCCCGTGAAAAGCGCTTGACGTGTGATCTCCGCGCCAATCCAGAAGCGCGCGTTGGGGAGGACGATCCGTGAGAAGGTGAGCGTTATCAGCGGCATGAACAGCGCGATGAAAACAACCCAGAGCAGCGATAGAATAGTGGGAGGCGAGTAGCTATGGGGCAAACTGCCCGACGTGAACGCCACCGGCCGGAGCAGCATCAGCAGCCAGACCAGCCAGACCCACGCCAGCGCGATCCCGCCCCACTGGAGGACTCTACTGCGTATCCATGCCACGCGCCGTTCCTTCGATGACATGCGCAAGAAGCTGACAAAATGCTCGTTGTATTTGATGCTCATAGCCCGCGATTTTCCTCACTGCGCGCCATTGCAGACCTGTCTGCGCGCAGACATTCCTTACCGCCAGTAGCCTCATCAGCGTACACCGCCGGTCAACTGGAGCATGCCTGCTGTCGTCGGCAAAGTTATCCACAAGTTGGAGAGTTATCCACAATCAGTGTGGATAGACGTGCCCTGGAGAGTAATGCCTGATTTTCCCAGCCTTTTTGGTCGAGGGGGCGACTTTCCAACGCCCGTGTAGATTCGTTGTCTGCGTGGATAACAGGCCTGAAAATGTGGACAACTCGCCCCTTGTGTGCATAAGTTGGCCCTCGTCTCATCCTCCAGGTGACCCCAACCATCACCACATTCCCTGTGGATAACTGTGTGGACAAAGGCAGCATGCGGTGGATAGGTGGTGGGCAGCGGGTGGGGTGTCTTTTCATCGAGGGAACTTATCATCATCCACATTGTGGGCATCTGCTGTTGAGAGATCGTGGATGGTTGTGGACGGCCTACAAAGTATCCACTCGGTTCGTGGATAGTCCAGTGGATGCCTCGTGGATGGCATGGATAACCCCTCATCTCTATCCACAGCCATCCACAATTATGGGGACACCTGTCCCGCATTTGCCACGAATGCATCCACAGAGGGAGCGCTGTTTGAGCAATTGATTAACTCACGGCATCCCTGAATTCAAGGGGCATACCGTATGCCACGCAGGCACCTCTCACACTTATCCCCACTATCCACCGGCCCTATTACTATGACTACTATTTCTCTTAATTACAAAATGAAGAATAAGAAAGGAGATTGGGTGAAATGAGCTCCTGGCAGGATATCCACATCACAACGCAGAGAAATGATCATAGTTCCCATCAAACGGCGCCGCCATAACCACGATCTATTTTCAGCGCGCAACACCGGATCGCAGATAACACGAAGACCAGACTCTGGGCGCCTGGTCTTCGAAGGGGAGGGGAGGAGATTGTGAATAGTCTCTCTTTCCCAAGAATACATCGCATCGTTATATAGTCACATCAGGTAAACACCTGATATCGTATCAGGTAAACACCCTATGTCACGCTCGCTCCATGCTGTTGCCAGTTGTGGGTGCTTGGCAAGCGACAGGCGAAAGAGCCTACTCCCCCCTGGCGGCTAGAGCGTGGGTGGCCCCTGGTGAATACGCGCGCGTACCATATCCAGTGTGTCGCCTGGCAGAAAGCCTTCCTGCCACCACGTTACGCCTGCCTCGGCATAGGTTCGCAGCAATGCCGTCGCCGCAGTCGGCGATTCGTTGCCTACGTAGCCCGCGACCACGACCTCGAAGGGATCACCAGACGAGCGATACTGGTTGATGTAGGAAAGCATCTCGCGAATCTCGTCAGGCTGGATCGGATGGTCGTCCCCGTGAATAGGATAGACGCCGTCCCAGCGGGCGGCACGACGGAGTGGCGCTTTGTGTGGCAAGACGCCCGCCACCCAGACAGGGATGCGCGGCGCCTGCGCCGGTGTGGGGAGGAACTGCGCATTCCGCACCGTATAATGTGTCCCCGCATAGTTGAACGGCTCGCCGCTCCACAGGCCCGTTACGACATCGAGACTCTCATCCAGCAGCGTCGCATGGGTCTTATCATTGGTCGCCTCGCCAAAGGCGCTATACTCGCGCCAATGATCGCTTCCGATGCCCACACCGACAATCAGTCGTCCGTGAGATAGGCGATCCAGCGTGGCGGTCTCGCGCGCGAACTTCCAGGGACGGCGGCGTGGCAGCGGCGTAACCAGCGCGCCGAGGCGAATACGCTCGGTTCGCATGGCGATGGCGGTGAGTGTCACCCAGGGATCAGCGACAGGGCCGTTTGGCTCTGTTTGCAGATGATCCCAGAGGAAGAATCCATCCCAGCCCGCGCCTTCGGCCTCATACGCCAGATCGGCAAGCGCGCGAGCATCGGCAAACGCATTGAAGGCGGGAAGATTGATAGCGAAACGCACAAATACCTCCTTGAGGGGCAGAGTGTCACTGTGGAACATGGGACATCGTGAACACAGCAAACCGCCCCTATCCAATACCCAGGGGAGAAGGAGTGAGACAGGGGTCAGAGACTATTCTTGCGGAGCATGCTTCAGGCGGAAGGCATCAGTTGTCGGAGCTGTCGAAGGCGTTGTGGATGGAGCCGCCGGTGTTCGACGTTTCGAGCGCGTCGAGCACGCTGGCGATGTCGGCGGCGACCTCCGTGAACATGTGGGGCAGCCATTCTTCTGGATGCGGCTCGCCCTGGTGGTAGATCGACTGGCGGCGCGCGCGGCCAAGCGTCATGTGGCCCTCGCGATACTCCTCCGCCGCGTGAAAACCACTCACACCCTCAGGATCCCAGAGCGGCAACTCCACCCGCTGTTGCAGCGTGAGCGCCTCGGCTTCCATGCTCGTATCACCCAGCGCCAGCGCGACGTTCGAGCGCGTCTCCACGGCGCGGCTGCTATGTTCCGACGCGCGCAGCTTGACCAGCCGCGCGATGGCCTGCAAATTGATCGCGCTTAGATCAATATGCGCCAGCGGCAGGCTATAGGAGAGGTCTACGACCAGCGGCAGCACATTTTCCGTGTGCAGATGCGGACACGACTCGTCAGGCTCGTGGAAGAACTCACAGACGCCCTCAGCGCCATCGATGGAGAGCGCTGTATCCAGCGGCCCCCAGGCGAATGAGAGCGTGCAGACGGCGCGATGCTCAGCCTCTTCGCACGGCCCAGGATGCAATGTGCAGGCAAACTCGCGCTCCAGTGTCTGCGTGTTCAGCCAGAACTCTGGGTGAACCGAGAGGCCCGTCGCCTCCGCCGCGCTCAGGAACAATTCGGTGAGATCTTCATAGGTAACCATAGTCGGGCCATCCCTCCCGCCAACGAACTGTCTGCGACCGCTTATCTGCCCAATCGACAACATCGTGCGCCTTCGCGGAACGCAGTGGGTCTATCATACAACAACCGCCACCACTCGCACCGTCGGTTGGCGACTCGCTTTATCATCAAGACAGCCAGCGAAAAGCCCGCTGCCACTGCAAGGTGGAAACGGGCTGAACGTATGCGGCGCACGTGGCGGAAAAAGCCCGCCAGCGATGTCCAGTTGTCGGCTATTCCTGATTTGGCTGCCGCAGCCACTCTGGCAGATCGTGATCTTCTATCTGCTCGCCTTGCTCGAGCGACCACGGATTCACCTCGGCCGGTGGTGGTGCGTAGCCCAGACCAGCTGGCGCGCCGTATCCGCTGAGCGGGCCAGGCATCGGCGAACGCGGACCGCTCGGCGGCGCTGCTTGCCCCTGCATCGCAGCCTCATCGGGCATCAGCGTGCGCATCCACTCAGGCACGGCGTTCACGGCATTGCCTGCGGCTGATTGCGGATTGGGATAAGGCGCGGAAGGACGATCTGAATAGCCAGCGGGCATATTAGGAGCGGCTCCGCCGGGCATCGGCATGTTGTTGGCGCTCGCGCCGGGATATCCGCCTCCGGGTGACGGCGGGAGCTGCGCGGCAGGAGCTGCCCCAGGGGCGCGCGGCGTGAGCGCGCCACGCAGCACATCAACGAGCCGATCCAGTGGCGTATTGCTGGGGGCGGGCCAGATGGGCTGGCGCCCGCTGTTGAGCATATAGATCGCCTCGGTGACACGATTCGCTTCCTCCTGGGTGCGCCGCAGGACGAAATCGGCCTGCGCGAGCCGACCCAGGCGAGCAACCAGGTTATTCAAGCTACTGCCAATCTGCCAGAGCAGACTATTGCGAATCGCGGGAGCGCGCACATTGAAGTCGCCATTGGCCAGGTGTACGTGTACCGCGAGCAACTGGCGCACGCCTTCTTCTAACTCGTGGGTGCGGTCCAGCTCACGGCGTTCCAGTTCCGCCAGTTCTTCGGCGCGGTCGGCGCGCCGGATGGACTGCACGGTGCTGCGCGCCCAGAGAAACCCAACGCTCCCAACAATGATCTGAAATGCGACCGGCCGCGCGATGAGTGTAAGCAAACCATCAGATGACTGAAAGAGCGCGTCCATGGTTGTGACATGTGGTTGTAGCAGAATGTCGGCGATAGTAAATCCAACAGCCGCTAATGTAACGATCAGCACCGCCGGTGGCGCCAGCAGTGAGGCCGCAATGACGATGGAAATCGCGAGCAGGTCGAACAGGGGCATGTAGAGGAGATCCAGTTCGCCGTTGGGCGCGCCGAGGATGCTCAGGACAATCACCAGGGCCGGCAGTGCCACCATAATCAGGCCGGCGAGATTGACGAAGCCACTGCGGTTGAGGATGATGGCGACAATGACAGCGCCCACGCCAATCAATGCGCTGATCAGCGTTGCGGGATCGCCCAGACCGATGAAGACGGTCAGTATGGTGATCGCAAGCAAGCCTAAGAGCAGCGAGCCGCCCAGGCGCCCACGGCGCGCACGGTCGCGTGTGGCGAAGTCCGCGCTTGCGGGAGGTTCAGGCGGTACTGTCAGCCGGAACCACCAGCCGAATAGCCCGCCATAATAGTTCGATGTGCTTTGCGTCATCGCCGTACCTGCCGAGCGGTAAGGGGTCCGCTCAGGCTCGAAGGAAGCATTTGGCCGCATGTTCATTCACCTCACCCTACACCCTGTAGACGCACATGTGCCTGCGTGATATCCGTCGCCAACCAGTCCTTGGACACAAACGTCGGATATCTCCACATCCACTTCTACCACACAACCTTTGTGATACCGCCGGACCGCGTGAAATCCTATATTGGAATAATAACATTGCTATCCATTTTCCCGACGAGGTCAGGAAATGTCAACGATGCTATGATACGCGGATTCAAGGAATCGGTCAATCAACCCGGCTGTTTCCGCAGATGGCGCGTTTCACTGGGAGCGCTGATCTGCTCAGAGCTGGTCCGACTGCCCAACAGGAGGAATCGGTGGGCCATATGGCGGCGCGACGAACCAGCGTTTGGGTATCTGCGCCTGAGCTACGAATGGCGGTTTGGGCAAACCGGATGTCTTGGCGAGATTTGATACCGCAATCAACGCGCTCCGCGTTGATTGCGCCGCACTGGCAAGCGCACTGTCAAGTTGCTGAAGATATGGCGAGATCGCCAGCAGATCGGCGCTCGCAATGACGAACGGCCAGAAATAGCTTTCGGCATTGGTTGGCGGAATCCAGAAATCCTCGTCCGGGTTCGCCTCCGCGACGACTACCTGCGCCCAGGGCGCATACATGACGGGAATATTCGCCAGCTCCATCAGATTGCGCGCCTCAGGTCCCATGTTGCCAAGCGTAATATCAATGCCCAGCTTGGGATTGGGCAATATTTGTGTAAGCGCATATACGACCTCAAAGACAGACATGCCCGTCAGCGGCGTTTTGATGGCCTGGTTCCGCATCAAATGTCCTATCTCGCGCATGCGCTCGACCGGTATCGTTTGAATCGCGGGCAGCGACTCGAAGACGCCGCGGCCAAAGAGTTCCGTCTCAGTGGGAAATACCGCGCGCTCCTGGTCGGCAAGCACTAGCGGATGGCGGCGCTTCACCAGTAGCCCGGTTGGCTCGCTATAGAGCGGCCCCCGCGGTGGCATAATCGAGCAACAGGCAAGGATTTGTCCCGCGGCCGTGCCACAGAGGACGTGGATCGCGTTCTCCGGCAGGTCGGCCAGCGTGGGGTCGGTGCGGTAGCCGCGCTGCGCAATCTTCGATGTGTCGTAAAGGCCCGCGAGCGCGTACTGATCGATGCGAAACTCGCCGAATTCGTTGAAGGCGCTCGCCGACAGCATATCGTGGCGGATCGCATAGGACCATAAGCCCGACGGACGGTTGCGCAGGTAGAGGATATCCTTCCCCTTCGTGGCTATCGCGGTGAGCGCGGGATAGCGCGCGCTCAACTGGCGGCTGCGCAGATAGACGCGAAAATCGTCATCGGACTTCTTTGGCGTGGGCATTCTCAGGATACCGGGGCTGGCGCTGGCCTTACGGGTCTCCGGCGTCGCGCTCACCGGGGCTGGCGCTGGCTGCGTTGTGGCGGTGTCGATCGATCCAACGTCCTCTTCCACTGCCGCTTCGGCCTGCCCACCACCTGGCGTAGCGCCAGGCTCTGTCGCGGCAGCGGATGGCTCTAGCAGGATGCGCAGATCGATGTGCGAGGTCGCTGGCGCGACCCGAACCGGCTCATTGGCAGCGAGCGCCGCCGCTGCCCGCACCACCATCGCCGCGGTGAGCGATGCGGCTGCGCCAAGCTGCGGCTCGCAGGGCCACTGTGCGCCGTTAGTCTGGAAGTCCGCCAGGGTCGCGGCGAGGTAGTCTGGCACGCCGAAGGGCGACCCCCCGAAGGCGCTCGCGACAAGCCGCCCCGACACATCGGCGGCGCTGTGACTGGCCGCCGGATCCACTCCCAGCACCTCCGCCAGCGGCATGGAATCTCCCGTGAAGACGAAGACCGCGCCACCCCAGCCGAGATTCAGCGGGATAATCATGGGAATGCCGCGGGCGCGGGCGTCGCGTGCCAGTGCGAAGAGCGCCGGATTGTCATAGTCAATCGAATTGATGACGATATTCGCTCGTTCAAGTGAGGCCACATACGAGTCATTCTCGATAAACTCAGGCAGAACCGTCACCTCGGCGTCTGGTCGTATCTCGCGCAGAAGCTCCGCTGTCGCGGTGGCCTTGTTCTCGCCAATCTGGCGGCGAAAGAACGCCTGCCGATTCAGGTTCGAGAGTTCGACGTTATCGCCATCCGCGAGGATGAACGAGCCGAAGCCGGTGCGACATGCGAGCGCGACGATAGTACTACTTAGCCCGGCGCCAGCGGCAAACAGGCAAGTATGATCGAGTATGTGCTGGATTTCGGGTGTGATAAAGGCCCAATTGCGTGAAAACAAATCATCGGAATCACTGGTCATGTCGTACTCTCCTACACAAGAACGATACTGGCTATCCTTTACCTGCATCCAGTTCCCATGACCAGCGGGTTTCATGGGCGCGTCCGAGATGTGTGGCTGATGTGGATATCAATCAGCACTCGCATTCTATGAGCGCATGGGTGAGGTGTCAATGAAAGCAAGAACACAAAAATCGTCTGGCTGCGAAAGATTAAGGCTTGACGAAAGTACTATAGGAGGCGTAGGCTGATCGCAGCCCATATGCCATTATGGGGGATGCTCTCAGCAGGGACACGCATCAAGAGTCGCTTATTTTCTAGGAACGGCCTTATGCGGGCGCCTGCAACAAGGAGGAAAGATGACTGCCGAGGTGGTGCGAATGACTCGACCAAGCGCGAAGCAACAAGTTGGAGAACTGTATGCGAAGTATGGTCAGCGAAAACCGATGGGAGTGAGCGCGCCCAGCGCGTGGCTGCCTCACTATTTCCTGCATAGGACGTTTCTCGGTGATCAGGACATGCTCATTATTTACAATACCAAACGTTGTAAGTACCGTTGTCACTTCTGCCAGCTTCCGGAGAAAAGCTCACCAACGCTCATTCCAGGAAGCGAGATCGTCTCACAGTTCTCGTATGTCGTGAAAGAATTGAAACACTCGTTGAGCGTGCTGGAGCGGATCACATTCAGCAACGAAGGGTCCGTGCTCGACCCGGCGACGTTTCCCACCGAGGCCATGCTCGAAATCGCCGAAGGTATTAACGAGCTACGCCGCGTGCGCACGCTCGTGCTGGAGACGCGGCTCGAATTCGTCGATACCGATGTGCTGGCCCAGATTCGCGAAGCGGCTCACCGCGTGAGCATCAATATCCTGACCGGCTTCGAGACGCACGATCCCTACATCCGCGACAAAGTGTTATTCAAACGCGAACCGCTCGATGTTTTCGAGCGCGGGCTGGATCGGGTGGCTGAGGCGGGCGCGCAGCTGACGGCCTACGTGCTCTTCAAGCCGCGCTGGGATATGACCGACGAGGAGGCTGTCGCCGAGGCGGAAGCCAGCATCGATTACCTAGCGGAGCAGACCAGGGCGCGCGGACTCGATCTCTCGGTGCGCCTCAATCCCATGTACGCCGCGGATGGATCGCGCTGGGCGAAGAAGGCGCATACCTCGGCGGACTACCAGCCGCCACGGCTGACCGATGTGATGCATGTGGCCGAGAAGAAGCGCCGGGAGGGCGTCAATATCTACATCGGCATGTCCACCGAAGGGCTTGACGACGGCTCGAATTACATGGGGCGCGAGGACTACTCCGTGAAGCTCGTCCGGCCGGTTCTGCTCTTCAACGGCGGCAAAATCGACTCGTTCGACGGCTACATCTAGGAAAATGGCAAGCACTGACGACGACAATACTGACAAGACAACGACGATGATGCAGCCGACGACCCTGGAAGGGCTGCTCGCGGAGGGCGGTGTTCGTTGCTTCGCGGGCGGCCTGGAGGTCGAGGTGCGGCGCGCATGGATCGTCGCGGGCGAGGATCGCCTCGCCTACACGGCCATCGTGCGGCTGGTCGAATGCTGCCGCGAGTGGCACTGGCAGTCCGATATTCTCCCGCATACGGGTGGTGCGCCGCTCGACTCGATCACCAAGTCCTTCACGGCGGAGTTTACGCATCCGATAGCCCTCGGAAGCCTGCTTCGCATCACGCATCAGGTGATCGCGGTGGCCCCCCGCAGCTATCAACTGCGGTTTCAGTTGGCGACCCAGCGCCCAGAACAGCAGTGCGCCATGCTAGAGATGGTCAGCGTCTTCTATGACCCGGCGCGGGCAGCCGTCGCTGAGCCACCCCCCGGCGTGGTGGACTATCTCCGCGCCTGTGTGGCGCCTAATCAGTCGACGAGCATTAAGGGCTGACCAGCGACGGGAAGCCCTATCCCCACCGTCACGGCGCGGCAACCCGAAAGATTCTCCCCTGGTCATCAGTCAGGGCGCCGTTTATCGGAACCGACCAGAGCATCCCAGCGCTACCAGTCGCGGGCGCATAGAGCAGCGAGTACTCCGGTGTTGAGCCGAGGCTCTGCCAGCGACTCGCGCCAGCAGGCAACCGAAACACGTTGTAGACCATCGCGCCGCTGTTGGTTATCGCCGCGCTGACCGCCAGGATCGCACCGTCACTGGTATAGGCGGTGTAGCGCGCCTGGCCCATCTCTTGGGGTATATTGGGCGGCGGCAACGCCCGCCATGTCTGACTGCTGTCGTCGCTACAGACCAGTGCAGATCCACTGGGCGCGTTGTTCGCGACGCAGACGCCCCAGGTGTGGTTTGCCTGTGGCGGTTGCACGAAAACACTGCTCTCTCCGCCAGCCGGGAGTTGTGGGGCGCCCAGACTGCTCCAGTGGGCGCCACCATCGCCAGAGTGCCAGACCAGTGCCGTTGCGGCGGTCGACAACGGGATACCGTCCACAGGAGCCGGGATGTTGGCGGCGATCAGCGCGCCGTTATACGGATTGAGCCAGAACTGGCTGGCGCTCGTATGCGAGCTGAAGAAAGCGCCGTCAATTGTCTTCCAGCTATTCATGCCATCCGTGCTGACCTGCACGTGCGCATAATCAGTGGTCGAGTTGGGTGTCGTGTCACGCAGCGCGTAAACTGCGCTGTGATAACTGGCGAACTGATAAATCGCCGAGCCATCAAGGCCACTCATGCGCTGCCACGTGGCGCCGCCGTCAACGCTGCGATAATAGACATCCCCTAGGGGTGGGCTGCCTGCGGGAGGATTGTTTGAGATGCCCAGCAGCACATCGCGCGGGTTCACCTCATCCACCACGAGCCAACACCTGCCATTCGCCTGTGGCAGCGCCAGCGACGACCACGTGGCGCCGCCATTGTGTGTGACCCAGGCCAGCGGCTGTGTGGCTGGCGGATTGAGATTCGGCTGGGCGCAGGCGTAGGCGGTGTCGCCATCGCTCGGCGCAATTGCCAGGATGTTGGTCGCTACCAGCCGTGATTGGAAGCCATTGGGATTGGTGACTGGTTGCCATTCGAGCGGCGCCGCCTGATCGATGTTGCCATTCTGAGTGGGCGTCTGCTGGGGTTGTGTGGGCAGCGGCGGCGCCGCTGGGCCGGGGTAGCTGGCGGTGAATACCGGCCCCGCGTGCGACCCGTGAGCATGGTCCGGCATAGCCCAGAGCATCCCACCGCCTGGTCGCGGCGTGAAGATAACCGTGCTACCCAGTTGTGTCGCGCCAAAAGTGGATGCGCCGATGGGCAGCGCGCCGCCATTCTGCCACGTGCTTGAACCTGCAGGGAGACGGTAAAGGCTGGCTCCTATCGGCATGCCACTGGTACCGAAGCGGTTCACGAACACAACGATCACCGCGCCATCGTTGGCAATGGCGAGCTGCTGTGTCGCACCGATTGTCGAGGGTACCTGAATGCACCCGCTACACGGAGTCGCAACTGTGCCGCCAGGTGAACTCATAAAACCAAGGGCGGGTCTGGTCGTCCACTGGCTATTAGCCTCAGTGCCGCAGTAGATATGGTATGGGTAGATATTCCGGTGCTTCGGGTCGGAGTTTGGGCTAGCGAGCATGCTACAGATATTCCAGTGTCCGTCCGTAGTCGGGCTGGCTATTGCGTTGGCAAGCGTTGGCGGCGGAGTTAATGAGCGCCAGCTATTGCCGCTGGTATCCACCGTCCACAGCGAGGTTTCGCCATCCCCAGTTATCGAAATAGCCTGGACCAGCAGTCCACCAGTGTTCGGGTTGAGCCAGAACCGCGAAGGCATCAGCTTCTGTTGGTGGATGGCATCATCCACATAGTTCCAGGTCTGTGCGCCATCCCTGCTCACCGCGAGGCGGTTGGCGTCGGTACCGTCTGGCCGGATCGCGTAGATCGCGCCATTCAGCGTCGCGAACTCCGTGATGAGATTGAAGAATGGCGCATCATGCCAGCTTGCGCCGCCATCGAAGGTGATGAGAGTATCGCCTTGTATCGTGGTCGCCTTGGGGGGAATATACCCGTAACTGAGTGCCACCACATCGGGGTCGAGCTGATCGGGAGTGATCTCGCAATCGAACGCTTTGTCAATCTGCGCCACTGGCAGCGCCTTCCAGGTCGCGCCGCCATCACTCGTGCGCCAGACACGGAGCGGGCCGGGCGCGGGCTTGGTCCCCGACTGGCAGAGCCACGCGACCGAGCCATCTGCTGGGAAGACGCTGAGAGAGGCGCTTGCATCGAGAGTCGCGCCCATCCCGCCTGGCAGCGCCACCTGCCGCCACGACAGCGAGAACGGCTGCGGCGGGCGGTTCTGCGCGCCGAACAGGAAGAGCCGCCCGAAGCCGACTACCACCAGCGCGATGGCAGCCACAGCAGCCAGCGTCCCCAGCGCGCGCCTGCGCCAGCTTCGTGGTGGCGTGGGCGACTGAGGTATCGGGTTCCTGTCGTCAGACTCGTCGGGTACGCGATATTCGCCGGTGATCGGGTCGTCGCTTGTAGTCCGCTCTCCGGTGGAGAGGGCCGCAAACACGGCAAGCCATAGCCGCTCGTCGGGGACTGGAACCTGTTGGGCTTGAAGCGTCGCCGCGATTGCCTCGAAGCCCTGTAGCCGCTGCTGACAGGCCAGGCAGCCCTCTCTGTGCGCGTCGATCCGGGCTGTCTCATCCTGCGTGAGTACGTCATCTCGCCAGGCAGAGAGGTCTGCGGAGGTCAGGCCAAGTGCGCAGCTGGGTGTCGTCTGCTGGCTCGTATCGCTCGTCTGGCTCATGGTTGCTGCTCCTCCCG
>Ga0070683_100003014_pt1 | contig 13523 bp, 19 predicted proteins | sample KBSC713LmetaG_FD_64662 | JGI IMG/M metagenome (GOLD analysis project Ga0070683, IMG submission 64662) | Corn rhizosphere microbial communities from Kellogg Biological Station, Michigan, USA - KBS C7.1-3L metaG | ecosystem: Host-associated > Plants > Roots > Rhizosphere ...
CCACGACCATTAGGCCGTCGCGGTCGAGCACGCGTGGCTCGACGCCGACCACGCGACCCCATAGCGCGAGCACTCGCTCCTCGAGCCCGCGCTCCAGGGCTTGCGGGACAACGACCATGCCCGAAGCATGCACAGCTTTGCCGAGTTCTCGTCGATGGCGGTATCTGACAGTCGAGAGCGGCCCGCGCTTGTCGATTCTCGTTCCGCGCTCAGGCGTTAGCCGCACCCCAACCAATCGAGATTGCCGATCCCTATTGCTCCGCGGGTGCGTCGGCGTAATGTGGGAGCCATGAGGGTGGTGCTGAGCCTCCTGTTTGCGGCGGGCCTCGTTGCGATTCCAGGTTCCGCAGACGGTGCTGCTGCTCGTAGTGCGGCCGACACCACGCCTCCCGTGATCTCCGGCCCGGGCAACATCGTCGCCGACGCGACGGCGGGATGCGGGACGACGTTTTGCACGAACGTGTCGTTCTCCGTCTCTGCCACCGACCCTGACGACTCGCCGAGTGAAATCATCGTCTCGTGCCCCACGCCGAACGGGACACTCTTCTCGGCCGGGACGACGAACGTGACGTGCACGGCGCACGACCTTGCAGGAAATCAAGCAGCCCCTGTGACGTTCACCGTCACCGTGAACGTGCCGCCGCCAAGCTTCCAGAATGTTCCAGCCGCGATCACCACACAGGCCACGGGGCCATTCGGTGCCGTTGTGACGTTCGTGCCGCCGACCGCTACCGACCCCGCCGGTCACGCCGTCGCGGTGGCGTGCGACCACGTGAGCGGCGTCACGTATCCGATCACGACGACGACGGTCACATGCTCGGGAACGATCACGACGCTCGACTCGGTCGGCAATACCGTCAAATGGACGAGCGGATCGACGCAGTTCACGATCACAGTTACACCGCTCACCGGAGGAACAACCACAACCACAACCACAACCACGACCACAACGCCAGCGACAACGACAACGACAACCGTCCCGGTACCGACGACAACCGCCGCCGCCCCCACAACGACGACAACGAGTACGTCGGCCACGACAACCCAGACCACAACGCAGACACAACCGGCGACGACGACCCAGAGCACCACGACGACGGCCACAGCGAGTACGTCCTCGAGTCCGCGGCCGTACGCCGGACTCACTGCCGAGCAGGCACGCATGCAGGCCGTGCGTCTTCTTCACAGGGTGCATCGCAAGAGCAAGCTGCTCGTCAAGCAGGCCCTCAAGAAGTTTGATCCGGCCTCCGGCCGAAACGCCTGGAAGGTCACCTTCCGCAAGGCATCGGGCCGGCGGTCAAGCTGCTCGGCCTATGTGTGGCGCGGAAGTGGCCGACTCGATCAGTCCTGCCGCTAGGCGCAGCGCGGACGCGCGACCGCCCGCAATGAGAAGCCGATCGTTTCGCGGACTCGCGCTGGGAGCGTCGGCTCCAGGGCGCCGGGGATCTCATGTGGCAGCTCGTCTGACGGGACGAAGTAGAGCGGCACTTCGCCCAGGCCTTCCAGTTCCTGCTCGACGAAAATCGCACGGTCGCGGAGTCCGGGGTCGAGCTGTCGGTGCAGGGGCTCGGACATGAGGCCGTACTCACCGGCAGGAACGGTGCTCTCGAGCAGGCGGTGGACGGCGATCACATCGACGCCGACCAGCTTCTCGGTGTCGCGGATCCGCTGCGTCGCCACCTCACCAAGGTGCGCAACGAACTTGACGCGCAGCCTTCCGATCTGGCGGCACGCGTCGCAACTGCAGACGCTGCGTAACTTCCTGCGAATGACCGAGGTGCAGCCGATGCAGGCGCATGAACTCCGTGTAGCCACCGATGTCAGCCAGAAGAAGGAGCGCCCGATCAGGCTGCTCGCGCGACGACTAGACGTTCAAGGTGGCTCCGTTGGGAAGGTCGACAACCATCGCGCTGTTCGTGGCCGGCATGGTCGCTGTCGTGGTCGCGGTGGACGTCCTGTTCTTCCGCGGCCACGTCTGGGAGCGGCTGGCGGCCAACGCGGGAGTCGTCCTCGTCTTCGGAGCGTTCTACTTCAGGTTCCTGCACCACGCGTAGGCGAACGCGACGGAAACACGCGCGCCTCCGCCGACTACGACGGTGTCGAAGAGCCGGCCGAGCTGTCGAGTCGGCGCCGATGGCGGCGGACGTAGTCGTCCAGCCGGTGGCGTGGAACAAGGCCGGGTCGGACCCCGCAGGCCACCGTCTCCAGCTCGCCGTTGCGGATCAGTGCGCGGACGTCGTCCTCGGAGCAGCGGAGCTCGACGGCGACCTCACGCACGCTGAGTGGTGCGGGCCAGTCCATGACGCAAGTATCGCTCCTTGTCCGGTGACACCGCGAACGCCGGCCGAATCAGCCGGGTCGATGACAGACCGCTTCGACGTTGTTGCCGTACGCGTCGTGAACGAAGGCGGCGTAGTAGTTCTCGTGCAGCTCGGGTCGAAGGCCGGGAGCACCGTTGTCGGTTCCGCCCGCGCCGAGCGCTGCGGAGTGAAACGCGTCGACGGTTGCGCGATCCGGGGCGGCAAACGCAACGTGCGTCGCACCGCGTCCCTCACGGTTGCTGATCCAGAAGGCGGGGATCCCCTCGCCCGTCCCGAACCCGGCCGCGGCGCCCTCGAATTCCATCTGCACGGAATAGCCGAGCGGAGCAAGCGCCTCGGCATAGAACGCCTTCGCCGCGTCGAGGTCGTCGACGTTCGCCGTTACATGGTCGATCATGGCTCCTCCAATCTGCGGTCGCGACCTACCTGACGACTATCCCATACGGCGTGACCGATCAGCTAGCCCCTATCCGAGCGGCAGCAGCGCGCCCTCGTGCTCGAGCAGGAAGCGCTTGCGATGCAGTCCGCCGCCGAAGCCGGTGAGCGACCCGTCCGCGCCGATCACTCGATGGCAGGGGAGCACGACCGGCAGCGGGTTCTGGCCGTTCGCCGCGCCGACGGCGCGTGCCGCGTCGGGACCGTGGCCGAGGCGGCGTGCCTGCTCGCCGTAGCTGACCGTCTGCCCGTACGGGATGGTCGCGAGCGCGAGCCAGCAGCGACGCTGGAACTCGCTGCCCTCCAGCTCGAGCGGCAGGTCGAACTCCACGAGCTCACCGGCGAAGTACCTCTCGAGTTGCTGCGCTGCCGCATCGAGGATCGGCGAGCTGCCCTCACGGCCGACGCCTCCGCCGTCGAAGAGCACGGAGCGGAGCCCCGTGTCGGAGGCGACGAGCCCCAGGGGGCCGATCGGCGTGTCGAGAACGAGCCTGGCCATCTCCTTCATTGAACGCTGCGCGTCGGTCGTCCGTGAGATTTCCGCCCTACACTGATCGCATGACGGCGGCGACGACTCGGCTGCGGCTCCGGGTGAGCCCCGGCGCCGGCCGCGCGACGGTCGTCGGCCGGCACGGCGACGGCTGGAAGGTGCGCGTCACCGAGCCGCCCGAGCACGGGCGGGCGAACGACGCCGTAGTGCGCCTGCTCGCGACTGCGCTCGCGCTCCCGCGCGACGCGGTCTCGATCGTTTCGGGCCACGGTGGGCGGGACAAGATCGTCGAGTTGACCGGGGTCGGCCCCGGGCTCGTCGAGCGCCGCCTCGACTCCGTGTCGGGGCCGGCCCGACCGAGAAAGGACAGGCGCTCATGACCATCGACACCGACCGCTTCCGCACGCTGCTCACCGAGGAACGCGAGCGCGTCCGGAGCACACTCGACCACCTGCACGGCGAGCATCCCGGCTCGCTCGAGGACGAGACCGACGAGCTGGCCACGGCGAGCGACAACCACATGGGCGACGTTGCGTCCGCGACGCTCGACCGCGAGATCGACTACTCGCTCGGCGACAACTCCGAGCAGGTCCTCGCCGAGATCGACGCCGCGCTGAAGCGGATCGACGACGGGACCTATGGGACCTGCACGAAGTGCGGCCGCGAGATCGCGCCGGAGCGCCTCGAAGCCCGGCCCTGGGCCGCCCTCTGCATCGACGACGCGCGAAATTCGGAGCGCGCGTGACGAACGGGCTCGAGCCGATCTCGGTCGTCGAGCGCAAGCTCGGCGCCGGCCCGAGCCAGTGGCTCGCCCTGGCGGCGATCGCACTCGCAGCCGTCGCGGCCGACCAGCTGACCAAGCACCTCGTCACCTCGCAGCTCGCGCTCGACGACGGCGTCCACGTGCTCGGGCCGCTGTGGATCCGCCACGTCCAGAACTCGGGCATCGCGTTCGGGCTCTTCTCCCAGGCGACGGCGGTCGTGATCGTCCTGACCGCGATCGCGGTGGCGTGGATGCTCGCCTTCTTCGCGCGCGGCGGCGCGCGCCACCCGGTCCTGCCGGTCGCGCTCGGGCTCGTGATCGGCGGCAGCGTCTCCAATCTCGCCGACCGCGTGCGGCTCGGCTACGTGACCGACTTCATCGACCTTCGCTGGTGGCCGTCCTTCAACCTGGCCGACACCTTCATCGTCGTCGGGGTGCTCGTCCTGCTCGGCGCGCTTGCGCTCTCCGAGCGCTCGCCGCGCCGGCGACCACAGCTGCGTGACGCGCCTTCGCGTCCCGGCTGAGTCGGCGGGCGCCCGGCTCGACCGCTTCCTGGCCGAGCTGCCGGAGATCGGCTCGCGTGCCGTCGCGGAGCGGCTCGTGCGCGGCGGCAATGTCCGCGTCGACGGCCGCGCCCGACCGAAGAGCCACCGGCTCGAGGGTGGGGAGGAGCTCCAGTTCGAGGCGCCGGCGCCCCGGCTCTCCGAGCTCGAGCCGGAGCAGATGGACCTCCACGTCCCCTACGAGGACGAGCACCTCCTCGTCGTGGACAAGCCCGCGGGCCTCGTCGTCCACCCGTCCGCCGGGCACCGGAGCGGCACGCTCGTGCACGGCCTGCTCGCGCTGGACGCCGAAGGCGGCGACGAGGATCGCCCCGGGATCGTGCACCGCCTCGACCGCGACACCTCCGGCCTGCTCGTCGTCGCCCGCTCTCCCGAGGCGCACCGTCGCCTGCAGGAGCTCGTCCGCGCGCGGGCGCTGACCCGCGAGTACGTCGCGCTCGTCGCGGGCCGGCCGCGCTCGCGGCGCGGGACGATCGACGCCGCGATCGGCCGCGACCGTCACGACGCACTCCGGCATTCGCTCGACACCGATGCGCCGCGGGACGCCGTCACGCACTTCGAGGTCGAGCAGGAGTTTCGCGAGTACACGCTGTTGCGTGTGATTCTCGAGACCGGCAGGACGCACCAGATCCGCGTCCATCTCGGAGCGATCGACCTGCCGGTCGCTGGCGACCCCACCTACGGAAGGGCCGGGGCCCTCGGCCTCGAGCGGCAGTTCCTGCACGCCGCGCGGCTCGCCTTCGAGCACCCCTTCACCGGCGAGCAGGTCGACGTCACCTCGCCGCTGCCGGACGACCTCGAGGCGGCCCTCGCTACACTTCGCACGTCCCAGTAGGCCCTCGACCCGGCGGATCAGCCGAGGCGCGGGTGCCGGCAACTCGTGCCGGTGCGCCGACAGCCCCGCCGGAGCATGTCCCAACAAAACAAGGAGCCACACATGGCAGTCGCCTCGATGCGCGAGCTGCTGGAGGCCGGGGTCCACTTCGGCCACCAGACGCGGCGCTGGAACCCGAAGATGCGCCGCTTCATCTTCACCGAGCGGTCGGGCATCTACATCATCGATCTGACGCAGACGAGCGAACGCCTCGACGAGGCCGCGCAGTTCGTCCGCAACCTCGCCGAGCGCAACGGAACGATCCTGTTCGTCGGCACCAAGAAGCAGGCGCAGGACGCCGTCGAAGGCGAGGCGAAGCGCGTCGGCATGCCGTACGTCAACCACCGCTGGCTCGGCGGCCTGCTCACGAACTGGAAGACGATGTCGAGCCGCATCGAGCGGCTGCACGAGATGCGGCGGCTGCGGGACGAGGGCCAGATGGAGCTTCTGCCGGCGAAGGAACGCATCGCCATGTCGGCCGAGCTCGAGAAGCTCGAGGCGAACCTCGGCGGCGTCGCCGACATGCGCCGCCAGCCCGACGCGGTGTTCATCATCGACCTGAAGAAGGAGGCGCTCGCCGTCCGCGAGGCGCGCCGCCTGAACATGCCGGTGATCGCGCTCGTCGACACGAACGCCGACCCCGACGAGGCGGAATACGTCATCCCGGGCAACGACGACGCGATCCGCTCGTGCTCGCTCGTCACGCGCGTCCTCGCGGACGCGATCGAGGCCGGCAAGCAGAAGGTGTCCCAGCGGGAGATGGAGCGCAAGCAGCCCGAGCAGCCGCAGCCCGAGGCACAGCCCGAGCCGGAGGCACAGCCCGAGCCGGAGGCTCAGCCCGAGCCCGCCGCCGAGGCCGAGCCGCCCGCCGAGCCCGAAGCACCTGCCGAGCCCGAGGCCGCCACGCCGACGGAGGAGGCGACGCCCAATGGCTGACATCCCGGCGAAGCTCGTCATGCAGCTGCGCGCCGAGACGGGCGCGCCGATGATGGACTGCAAGCGGGCACTGCAGGAGACGGACGCCGACTTCGAGGAGGCGAAGCGCTGGCTGCGCGAGCGCGGCATGGCGCAGGCGGCGAAGCGCGCCGACCGGGAGACGACGGAGGGCCTCGTCGGCTACCGGATCGACGGCGGCAAGGGGACGATCGTCGGCATCGGCTGCGAGACGGAGCCGGTCTCGAAGAACGACGAGTTCCAGGCTTTCGCCAAGAAGGTGCTCGACACCGTCGACGCGCAGGGCGTCGGCTCGGAGTCTGCGCTCGATGAGGAGCGGCAGGCGCTGTCCGGCAAGCTCGGCGAGAACATCGTCCTCGTGGACGCGGCGCAGTTCAAGGCAGGCGACGGCGAGCTCGTCACCGGCTACGCGCACCCGCCGGCGAACAAGATCGGCGTGCTCGTGCTGCTGCGCGGCGGCGACGAGGATCTCGGCCGCAAGGTCGCGATGCACATCGCGGCGCTGCGGCCGCAGTGGGTCGCGCGCGACGCGGTGCCGGAGGAGGACGTCGCCCGCGAGCGCGACATTTTCGCGAACTCCGACGAGGTGCAGTCGAAGCCCGAGCAGGCGCGCGAGAAGATCGTCGAGGGGATGCTGAACAAGCGGTTCTTCGCGGCGAACGTGCTCGTCGACCAGGAGTGGGTGCACGACTCCTCCAAGACGGTCGCGCAGGCGTTGAAGGAAGCGGACGCGGAGGTCGTCGACTTCGCACGCATCAGCGTCGCGAACTGATGCCGGGAGCTCGGTTTCGGCGGGTGCTGCTGAAGCTCTCCGGCGAAGCGTTGATGGGGGCGCGCGACTTCGGGATCGACGTCCCGGTCGCGCGCTCCATCGCCCGTGAGCTCGCCGGCGTACGCGACCGCTGCCCCGAGGTGGCGATCGTCGTCGGAGGCGGCAACTTCTTCCGCGGCCTCGCCGGGGCGGCGGAGGGGATGGACCGCGCGACCGCCGACTACGCCGGCATGCTCGCCACCGTCCTGAACGCGCTCGCGCTCCAGGACATCCTCGAGCACGAGGGCGTCGAGGCCCGCGTCCAGTCGGCGCTCGCCGCGGAGGAGGTCGCCGAGCCGTACATCCGGCGCAAGGCGATCGACCATCTCGAGAAGGGCCGGATCGTCATCTTCGCTGCGGGGACGGGCAACCCGTACTTCACCACCGACACCGCCGCGGCTCTTCGGGCGCTCGAGATCGGCGCGGATGCGATTCTTATGGCGAAGAACGGCGTCCGAGGGGTGTACGACGGCGACCCGAAGAGTAATCCCGATGCGGAATTCATCTCGTCCATCACGCACCTCGAGGCGATTGAGCGCGGGCTGAAGGTGATGGACACGACAGCGCTCTCACTCTGCATGGACAACAAGCTGACCATCCACGTGTTCGAGCTCGCCGAGGGCAACATCGCCCGCGTCGTGGCAGGGGAGCAGGTCGGCACGGTCATCGAGACACCGTAGGAGGGCATGCACATGGCAACCGTCGACGAGCTGATCAACGACGCGCAGACGCGCATGGGGAAGTCCGTCGAGCACTCGCGCAGCGAGTTCGGCACGGTGCGCACCGGCCGGGCGTCCGCCGCACTGCTCGACCGCATCGAGGTCGAGTACTACGGGACGCCGACCCCGCTGAAGCAGCTGGCGACGATCAGCGTGCCCGACGCTCGGATGCTGACCGTGCAGCCGTTCGACCCCAGCTCGATCCGCGCGATCGAGAAGGCGATCCAGGAGTCCGACCTCGGCCTGACGCCGTCCAACGACGGCAAGCTCGTCCGGCTGCCGATCCCGCAGCTGACGGAGGAGCGGCGCAAGGACCTCGTCAAGGTCGTCCGCGGCCTCGCGGAGGAGCACCGGGTCGCTGTCCGCGAGATCCGCCGCGACGCGATGAAGCGGCTGAAGGAGCTCGTCGACAAGGGCGACGTCGGCGCCGACGAGGAGCATCGCGCGGAAGAGCGCGTGCAGAAGCTCACCGACGAGCACACGAAGCAGATCGACGACCTGCTCAAGCACAAGGAAGCGGAGGTAATGGAGGTCTAGTGGCCTCGACCGCGCTATCGGTCGAGATCCCACGCGCCGTCGCGATCGTCATGGACGGCAACGGCCGCTGGGCGGAGGCGAGGGGCGTCGACGTCGCCGACGGCCATCGCGCGGGCTCGCGTGCGCTGCGCCCGATCGTCGAGACCGCGATCGACGTCGGCGTCGGCTCGCTGGCGGTGTACGCGTTCTCGACCGAGAACTGGGCGCGCTCGCCGGACGAGGTCTCCGCGTTGATGGAGATCTTCGGCGAGACGATCGACCGGGAGCTCCACGAACTCGCGCGCGAGGGCGTGCACACCCGCTTCGTCGGTCGCCGTGACCGCGCGCCGGAGTGGCTGCGCGCGAAGATGGCCGAGCTCGAGGCGGCGACCGAGAACGAGCGCCGGCTGCACCTGTGGATCGCGTTCGACTACGGCGGCCGCGCGGAGATCGTCGAGGCGGCGCGCCGCCTGGCGGAGAGCGGTGAGCCCTACGACGAGGAGTCGTTCGGCCGCCACCTGTACGCGCCCGAGATGCCGGACCCGGATCTCGTCATCCGCACGTCCGGTGAGCTGCGGCTCTCGAACTTCCTGCTGTGGCAGTCCGCGTACTCCGAGTACGTGTTCACCGAGACGCTCTGGCCCGACTTCGGGCCGGACGAGTTCCGCGCCGCGATCCAGGACTACGCGAGCCGCCGCCGTAGATTCGGCGGTAGATGAGCAATCTGATCAACCGCGTCCTGGTCGCGGTCGTCGGCCTGCCGATCGTGCTCGGCGCGGTGTGGGCGGGCGGCTGGTGGTTGTGGGCGCTCACCGCGATCGGCGGCGCGATCGCCGTGCACGAGTTCGTGACGATGGCGCGGACGCTCGCGCCGCTCGCGCCCGCCGCGTACCTCGGCGTGCTGCTCGGGCTCGTCGGGGCGAAGCAGGGCGGGGTGCTCTGGCTGCTCGGCGGCGTGCTCGCGTCGTTCGTGCTCGCATTCGCGCTCGAGGTGGTCGCGAAGACGCGTCCGCCGGCGACCGCGGCGGTCGGTGCGACCGTGCTCGGCTCGACGTGGATCGGCTTCGGGCTCGGGCACCTGATCCTGCTGCGGCGCCTGCACGACGAGCCACGGCTGATCTCGTTCGCGGTCCTGCTCGTCGTCTTCGCTGCGGACACGTTCGCGTACTTCGGCGGCCGGCTGTTCGGGCGGCACAAGCTCGCCCCGACCCTGTCGCCCGGAAAGACGTGGGAAGGCTTCGTCGTCGGCGCCGCGTTCGGGATCTTCGTCGCGTTCGTCGCGCTCTACAACGATCGCGACCACTACCTCGTGATCTGGGAAGCGGTCGTCCTCGGCGTCGTCGTCGTGCTCGCCGCCGTGGTCGGTGACCTGTTCGAGTCGATGCTGAAGCGCGACATGCAGGTGAAGGACACCGGCCGCCTGCTCGGCGGTCACGGGGGCATCCTCGACCGCATCGACGCGTTGCTCTTCGCCGCGCCCGCGGCGTACTACCTCGTGCGCGCCTTCGGCTACGCCTGAGGACACGTCCCGCAACGTGGTTGCGTCGCCTGGACGCTGACGTCGATCCCGGGCTACGTGATCGGGCAGCGGCGCGGCGTCTCGAGCCCCGGCGTCGCGTTCGTGCCGCTCTGCGGGCCGACGATCGTCATGCTCTGGTCGACCGGTCGCTCCGGGTGAATGTGCCTGATCGCGCTCGTCCCCGATTGTGGGCTGGATCTGGGTGATCTGGTTCGCGATCGTCATGCCCGCCTCGCACGGCCGCACCCGCTGGTGGGCGTTCTTCGTCCTGCCGCTGCTCGGCTACGACCTCTACGCGTTCACGCTCGACGGGGCCGAGAGCCCGACTGCGTCGAGCTACGCCGCCTGAAGAACCGGCTCGAGCGCGGAGCGGTCGGTCGGCTGCCCGTGTGAGGGCAGCACGTGCTCGACCGGCAGGTCGAGGAGCGGACGCAGCCGCTCGACGATCTGCTCGCGCGTGACGTGCTTGCGACCGCCGAGCTGCACGTCGATGCCCTGGCCGAAGTCGGCGAGCGTGTCGCCGAGCACGAGCGCGCGAGCCGACGGCAGCCAGAAGATCAGGTCGTTGTCCTCGCGGCCCGGGAACGCCTGCATCCCGAACGGCCACTCGCCCGGACCGTGGAAGTGGCCCTCGCCCTCCCCGGCCCGGAGCCAGGCGAGGTCCTCGCTCTCCATCCCGCGCACCTTCTCGGGATCGATGCCGAACTTCTCCACCCAGTCCTGCCACGTGTCCGCAGGCGGCGTGTGGACGGGCAGCCCGAGCCTCCGCGCGTCCCGCTCGTGGTAGGGCGCGCTGAGGACGACCGCGGTCGCCCGCGCGCGCAGCTCGTCGGGAACCTCGAGCGGGTCGAAGAGCAGCAGCTCGCCGCCGGCCTCGATCGCGTAGGAGGAGACCTCCGGCGGCCACCACTCCTCGTCGTTCCAGTCGGGATGGCGCGACTGCCAGTGCCAGATCCCGGGCGTGACCTCGCGCATCACTCGACCTCGAGCAGGTCGACGACGAAGACGAGCGGCTCGTGCGGCTGGATCACCCCGCCGGCGCCGCGCGCGCCGTAGGCCAGCGCGCTCGGGATCGTCAACCGTCGCCGGCCGCCGACCTTCATCCCGGCGACGCCCTGGTCCCAGCCCGGGATCACCTGGCCCTTGCCGAGCCGGAACTGGAACGGCTCACCGCGGTTCCACGAGGCGTCGAACTCCTCGCCCGAGCGGAACGCGACGCCGACGTAGTGCACCGTCACCTTCGAGCCGGCCACCGCCTCGTCGCCGCCGCCCTCGACGAGGTCGTCGATGCCGAGCTCGAAGGGGATGTCCCCTTCCGGCTTCGCGATCACCGGCCGTTCCACGAAGATGGAACCTACATGGAACGGATCTCCGCGCACGTCTGGTGGATGCCGCCGGGCCCGCCCGACCGCCCCTCGCTCTGTGCGGTCGTCGGGGAGCGTTGGACGGTCGCGCTCGACGCAGGCTCGTCGCGGGAGCACACGCGCGCCTTTCTCGACGGGGTACCGTCGCGCCCGGCCGCGGTCGTGTACACGCACTCGCACTGGGACCACGTCTTCGGCGGCGTCGAGCTCGACGCGCTCGTGGTCGCGCATCGCGTGACCGCGGCGAACCTCGCCGATATGGCGGAGCTCGACTGGAACGACGACGCGAACGTGAACGACGACATCCGCGAGGAGCTGCCGGCGCCACGCACGGTCGAGATCGCGCAGGCGGACGTCGTCTTCGACGACGCACTCGAGCTCGACCTCGGCGGCGTGAGCGTGCGCGTCGAGCACGTCGTCAGCGACCACTGCGACGACGCGTGCGTCATCCTCGTGCGACCCGACAAGCTGCTCTTCGTGGCCGACGCGCTCTGCGCGGGCCGGGACGTGCTGACGCGCGGGAAGGCGCTCCCCCTCTACGAGCGGATCCTCGCCTACGACGCCGACCGTTACGTCGAGGGCCACCACGAGGCGGTCACGACGCGCGCGGAGCTGGAGGAGCTGATCCAGAAGGCACGTGCAGCGGCGGACGGCGAGGAGCTGCACGACAAAGACGGCGCCTATTTCGCCGCAGCGTTCGCGAGGTCGGCGTGAGCTCCGTCCTCGAGTCGACGCCGCCACGGTTCTCCGTCGACGAGGTCGGCGCGCTCGCGCGCGAGCTCTTCGGCTTGGGGGGCGAGGTGCGCGACCTCGGCAGCGAGCGCGACCAAGCGTTCCTCGTCGGCGACGCCGTCGTGAAGATCGCGAACGCCGCCGAGGACCCGGAGGTCCTCGCGTTCGAGGCCGCCGCCATCGAGCACGCGCTCCGCGTCGACCCCGGGCTGCCGATCGCGCGACAGCTCGCGACCGCGCTGCACGACGGCCACGTCGTGCGGCTGTTCGAGCGGATGCACGGCCGGCACGGCGGCGCCGACCTCTCCGACGCTGCGGTCGGCGACTACGGTCGCACGCACGCACGCCTGCAGCGCGCGCTGAGCTCGCTCTTTCACCCTGCCGCCGGCCGGGAGCTGCTCTGGGACCTCGCGCATGCGTCGCAGTTACGGGCGCTCGTCGGGCACGTCGACGGCGGACGGCGAGGGCTCGTCGAAGCCGTCCTCGACCGGTACGAGGAGCGCGTCGCGCCGCGCTGGCGCTCGCTGCCCGCGCAGGTCGTGCACGGCGACCTCAACCTCGGCAACGTCCTGCTCGACGGCGACGGCCGGATCTCGGCCATCCTCGACTTCGGCGACGCGTGTCATACCGCGCGCATCGCCGACACGGCGATCGCGCTCGCCTCGCTGCTGCGCGGCCGCCCCGCCGACGACGTCTTCCGCGTCGCGCGGCTCGCACTCGACGGCTACGAGCCGCTCGAGCCGGAGGAGCTCGAGGTGGTCGGCGACCTCGTCGCGACGCGCCTGGCCGCGATCGTCACGATCAGTGCCTGGCGCGTCTCGCGCTACCCCGAGAACGCGGCCTACATCCAGCAGGAGGACGACGACTCGTGGAGGTTGCTCGAGCTGCGCGACGAGTTGGGCGCCGACCGCTTCTCCGAGGAGCTCGGTGCCGCGCGGCCGCTCGTCTCCACGCGCGAGCTCGCGCGGCGGCGGGAGGCGGCCATGGGCTCGCTGCTCACGAACCTGACGTACGACGAGCCGGTGCACCCGGTCCGCGGCGAGGGCGTCTGGCTCGTCGACGACGAGGGCCGGCGACTGCTCGACGCGTACAACAACGTCCCGGTCGTCGGCCACTGCCATCCACGGGTGACCGAAGCCGTCGTCCGCCAGACACGAACGCTGAACACGCACGCCCGCTACGCGTACGAGCCGCTCGTCGAGCTCGCCGAACGCCTGCTCGCGACGATGCCGGGCCTCGACACCGTGATGCTGGTCAACTCCGGGAGCGAGGCGAACGACGTCGCGTGGCGGATCGCGCGCGGCGTCACGGGTAACCAGGGCGCCGTGGTGACAGAGCACGCCTATCACGGGGTGACGGCGGCGATCGCCGACCTCTCGCCGGAGGAGTGGCCGCGCGGGGAGCCGCCGCCGCACGTCACGCGCATCCCGCCGACTCTGGAGCTGCCGCCGCTCGACGGCGT
>Ga0070683_100003015_pt1 | contig 13520 bp, 11 predicted proteins | sample KBSC713LmetaG_FD_64662 | JGI IMG/M metagenome (GOLD analysis project Ga0070683, IMG submission 64662) | Corn rhizosphere microbial communities from Kellogg Biological Station, Michigan, USA - KBS C7.1-3L metaG | ecosystem: Host-associated > Plants > Roots > Rhizosphere ...
CTGCCGTTGAAAAGGCCAAGCGGAAGATCCGGCCCGTTCCGCGGCATCGCCGTTCCTGATCCGCGTTCCGTCGTCGAAGAGCCGGCGCTACCTTCCGGCGTCTTCCTTCCGCCGATTCGCCGAGCGAGTGGCGCCGCCGCGGGCGCTATCGGCACCAGGCACCACTCGTACGCGCACGTCCCATGACGCGGAGACTCCGTTCGTCGCTCCCGCTCGCTCTGGCCGCGTCGCTGTGCCTCGTCGACGCGTGCGGTGGCGACCGGAGTGCCTCACCGGAGGCGAGAAGGAATCCCACGCCGACGCTGACGTCGGCCGATCCCGCGAAGCTCTACCTGGGACCGGGACCCGTGCCGATGACGCTGCACGGCTCGGGCTTCATGCGGGAATCGCGCGTCGAGTGGAATGGCGTCAGCCATCCCTTCGGCTGGGTGGATTCGACGACGATCACGCTCGGGCTGTCGACGTCGGATCTCGCCGTCATCCCCACGTCGACGGTGTCGGTGACGAATCCCGCACCCGGTGGCGGTACCTCGGCGGTGTTGACGCTGCCGATGGCGTACCCCGTCCCCGTGCTCACGTCGATCTCGCCGACGAGCGGAGAGGCGGGCTCGTTCCAGTTGACCCGCGCGGGCGTGGCGATCTTCGGCAGCGGCCTCTTCGCCGAGAGCAAGGTGTACTGGGACAACGGCACCGAGCTGACTCGGACGAGCCTCGGCGTGTTGGGCATGGGTGTGATCATCCCTCCCGATCTCGCCGTCGCCGGCACGCACACGATCTGGGCGAAGAATCCGCCCCCCGAAGGTGGCGAGTCGAACCGGCTCGTCCTGCAGATCTACAATCCGCTGCCGGAGATTCGGGGGGTCCTGCCGAATCCCGTGGCGACGCAGTGGCCCACGAGCCTGCTGGTCGCGGGCACGGGATTCACGAGCAGCTCCATCGTTCGATGGAATGGAAGCGATCGGGCGACGCAGGTCTTCGGCGACACGCTCGTCGCCGACATCCCCGCGAGCGACCTCGCTGCGCCCGGCTCGGTGTCGATCACCGTGTACAATCCACCTCCGGTCGGTGGGACGTCGGCTCCTGTCGCGCTCACCATCGCGCCGACCCCGCTCTCGCTCGTCGCCACGCTCCCCGTGGAGAACGTCGCGGTCGTCCACGACGCCACGCGCGGCGTGCTGTACGCCTCCGTACCCGCCACCGACGCCGCGCGGGCGAACACCGTCGTGAAGATCGATCCCGCGTCGGGAAGCATCGTCGCGTCCCTCGCCGTCAGCGGCGATCCCGGGCCGATGGACATCTCCGACGACGACCGGTTCCTCTACGTCGCGCTGCGCGGGCAGCCGAAGGTCGTGCGCATCGATCTCGCGACCTTCACCCAGGACATCGCCTTCGATCCGGGCACGGCGTTCGGGATCACCACCGGCTTCGCCGATCAGCTCGTGGCGCTCCCCGGTTCGCCGCGCACCGTCGCCGTCTTCGTGCGCAACGCGGGCGCCGTGCTGTTCGACGACGGCGTGGCCCGCATCAACGCGTCGGCGGCGCGCGGCCTCGGACGCGGCCCATCGCTCGTGCGGGGACCCGACGGGTCGCACGTGTATGGCTACGACCTCGGGACGGGATTCGACCTCATCGCCAATCGCGTGACCCCCGATGGCTTCCAGGTGGATTCCATCGTGACCGGGCTGGTCGCCGGCTCAGGCGTCAGCCTCGTGTACGGCGGTGGTCTCCTGTACGCCTCCAGCGGCGTCATCGTGGATCCCGTCGCACTCGTGCGCGCCGGCGTCTTCCTCTCGGTACCGCCCTTCTGGGCGGCCGTCGCACCGGACGCGCCGAACGACCGGATCCACTTCCTCTCGAGTCAGGGCATCATCTCGACCTACGACGCCACCTCGCGCGCGGCGCTGCAGCAGTTCGGCAACGCCAGCATCGCGAACCTGCGCGTGCTGACGCGGTGGGGAACCGACGGGCTCGCGATCGGCGGTGGGGCCAAGCTCGTGATCGTGCGCGGGAGCCTCGTCGCGCCCTGACGCCGACGCGCGTCGCCGGAGCCGATGCCGCCTATCGGCTGCTGATGGTCTTCTCCTGCGGCTGCGTCCCCAGCTTCCCGAAGTCCACCATCGTCGCGCGCAGCCCCTTGTTCGGCAGCGTGTTCGAGTGGCCGGCGACGAGCTGCCTGTTGTATTCCGGGAAGTAGAGATCGAACGGGTCGCGCTCGTCGGCGTCCTTGATCAGCAGATCGGTGTCGCTCATCGTGAGCCGGCCGAAGCGGAGGCTTCCGCCGCGGAAGTAGACGAAGTTCTTCACCGTGGGATCGGCGCGGACGAAGCTGCCGAAGATCGTGTCGTCCGCCGTGTGGAAGAACTCCTGCACCAGGTACGGCCCCTCGACGCGCACCGACTTCAGCTTCCCGTCCACCACGGGGTTGGGGATGATCGCGAGCGGGTCGAGGTAGAGGTCGTCCCCCTTCACCGTCACGCCGCGCGCCTTGCTGAGATTCATCATGTTGTCGAGGTGCAGCCCGAGCGCGTGCATCAGCGACAGGCCGTTCACGCCGAGGATCCTCAGCTTGTCCGGATGCAGCTTGAGCCGGCCGTCCGGCTGCATCGCCGGCACGGACCACATCTGGAACGGGATCGCGACGCCCTTGTGCAGGGTGCCGCGCTGGACGACGCTGCCGTTCTCGATCGTCACGCGCAGGTTCGTGATCGGCGCTCCGGGATAGTTGAACGCCACCTCGTTGAGCAGCGCCGTGATCGCGGCGCCGTCGAGCGCGACCTCACCGCTCGTCGCCCGGATGCGGAACGAGGCCGGATCGTCGAGCCAGGCGATCACCCCCGGCTTCGTCACGACCTGCCCCTGCAGCGCCCGCACGCGCATCGCGTTCGTCTGGTCGATGTGCAGGTCGACGTTGCGCATCTCGATCCAGAGCGTGGAGTCGGCGGCGGACGTCGCAGCGGCGACGTGCGTCGCACTGGATGGCGCGCGCATCCCCATCGCGCGCGCGAGTGACGTCTGTTGCCACGCTACGGCGACGGCCGCAACGGTCAGGAGTAGAAACGCGAACGCTCGGCGCATGTGCCCTCCTCCGCGACGCGAATCGCGTCACGTCATGCGCTATGGATGCACATCGTGCGCCGAGTGACGTTGGGAATATCGACGCGGGGCGCGCCGTCAGCCCTCTTACGCGCGACGCGCCGCGGCCACCGCCGCGATCAGCCCGACGAGAAACGCCGGCACCCCCGTCACCAGCGGGAAGAGCACGAGCGCGAGCAGCCAGGTCGGCTTCAGCGACCCCTGCGCCGCGAGCGAGCGCATCATCCCGGCGACGGCGATGCCGAACGCGCCGATCGCCACGGCGGTCGCGACGTGCAGCGCCACGGCGCGCGGCGGAGTGGACGGCCTGCCTCGCTCGTAGCGGAAGTGTGTCGCGTAGATGAGGAAGCTCACGAGCCACGCCGCGAATCGCCACGTCTGCGCGTGCTCGCCCGGCACCGCGAACAACCGGCCAACGAGGAAGTAGCCGAGCCCGAACAGGATCGCGGCGCGGAGCCAGCTCACGGCGTCGGGTACATCGCCTTCTGAATGTCCCGCCAGGTCACGAGCACGACGCCGTTGTCCTTCAGCGCCTGCTGGAACTCCGGGCTCGTCATCACGTCGTAGTCACGCTGCCGCCACTTCGCCTCGAATACGTCGTAACCCGCGGTCACGGCGCGAAGCTCCGCATCATCGTAGCCGAGGTGGACGAGGATCTCCGACAACCCCGGCTTCAGATTCCGTATCGCGTCCACGTAGAAGCGCATCCATTGCTCGCGCGATCCCGCCTCCTCGGCCATGATCACGGCGCTCGGCACGATGTCGTTCTCGGTGAGTGAGGCGCGGATCGCCGGCGTCTGCGTCCCGTAGAAGGTGAACGGCAGCTTGTACTCTCGCGCGACGCCGACGTACATGCGGAACAGCTCGGGGGTGGTGAACAGCGCGGTCATGTGGCTGTCGAGATGGGTCGGCCGCATGCCGATCGCGTACGCGAGCTCGACCTGCGCCCGCAGCTCCTTCTCCACTTCGCTCACCTTGGCGCGATCGACGAACGTCTTCGTGAGCTGCGGGAAGGTCCCGTCGGCATCGTACAGGCTCGGCACCTGGTCGCGCGGCGCCAGTCCGCCCCACCGATAGGTCTTCCACTCGCTCGTGAAGGTGAGGTGCAACCCGATGTCCGCGTTGGGGTGCGCCCTCATGTACTCGGTGACCTCGGTCACCCACGGCGTCGGCATCATGACGCTGGCCGAGTTGATCGCGCCCTTGTCGAGCGCGTCGAAGCTGGCGGCATTCTCGGAGTGGGCCACTCCGAGATCGTCCGCATGCAGGATGAGCAGCTTGGCGTTCTTCGGATGGCCGAGTCGCTCGGCGATGGTGCGCGTCTGGGCCTGGAGCGTCGACGTCACGAGCAGGATGGCGAGGATGGAGTGAACGATCTGCCGCATGGCGGCTCCGCGGTGGGAGTTGCTCAGGGGTTGCTGTCCGGCGACGCCGCGCTGTCCTTCGCGCGTCCGAGGTCGTTCCCTCGCGCCCGCAGGCCGAGCCACTGCTCGGCCTCGCGCATGGCGCGGAAGACCTGGAGGTTCTTCTCCGGCGATTGCGTATAGCGCCCGTAGACGTACGACAGTGCGTAGCCAACGTCGTTCGGTGCGACGAGCGCCCGTCGCGCCGTCGGCGCGAAGGTGGCGACGAGCGTCCGCGAGCCGAGCACCCGGGTGTCGACGTCGAACACCGTCACCTCGCGGAGATCTGCGAGCTGGGAGAAGGTCGGATCGAACGCCGGATCGCTGCGCAGCGCGCGGTAGTGCGACACGAGCTCGTCCGAGGTGAGCACACCCCAGCACCGACAGACGACCAGACGTCGTGGGACGTCGATCTCGAATGCGGTCGGCATTCGTGTCCTCCGTGTACAGAACGTCACCGGGAGGGTGCACCCGCCGTCGAGCGCTCCGCATGGCTGACGTGGAATCTAGGGCGTCACTCCGTACATTGCCTTCTGAACGTCACGCCACGTCACCAGGGTCACGTTGTTGTCCTTCAGTGCCTGCTTGAACTCCGCGCTGTTGAGCACGTCGACGTCACGCTGCCGCCAGTCCGCGCCCCACGAGTCCCACCCCGTCGTCACGGCCCGGAGCTCGGCGTCGTCGTAGCCGAGGTGCACGAGGATCACGGTGAGGCCGGGCTTCAGGTTCTTGATCGCGTCGAGGTAGTACTGCCTCCACTCGGCGGGCGTCCCCTTCTCCAGGCGCATGATCACCTTGTCGGGGACGATGTCGCTCGGCGTGAGCTCCGCCCGAATCGCCGACGTCGGCGAGTCGAAGACGGCGAGAAAGGGCAGCTTGTACGAGCGCGCGACCCTGGTGTAAGTGCGGAAAAGCTCCGGCGTGCTGTACAGTGCATACATGTGGCTGTCGACGTGGGTCGGCTTGATCCCGATCGCGTAGGCGCGGTCGATCTGCGCCCGGAGCTCCGTCTCGACCTCGTTCTGCTTCGCGCGCTTCGCCACGGTGTCCGTGCTGCGCGGCAGGGTGCCGTCGGCATCGTGCAGCGACGGCGTCTTGTCGTGCGGGGCCACGCCGCCCCAGCGATACGTGTTCCACTCGGCGTTCATCGTGAGGTGCAGCCCGAGATCGGCGTTCGGGTGGCTCTTCGCGTACTCGGCCACCTCCGTCACCCACGGCGTCGGCATCATGATGCTCCCCGAGCTGACCACGCCCTTGTCGAGCGCGTCGAAGCTCGCGGCGTTCTCGGAGTGGGCGACGCCGATGTCGTCGGCGTGGAGGATGAGCAGCTTGGCATCCCTGGGGTGGCCGAGCCGCTCGGCAACGGTACGCGTCTGGGCGTGGAGCGTCGACGCGACGAGCAGGGATGCAAGCGTGGAGAGTACGAGCTGCCTCATGAAGACTCCTGATGGGGGCGTAGGGCCAACGCTATCGCGCGGTCGTCGGCAGGGTAAGGACTCCTGGTGGGACACTCGGGCGCGCACGAAGGTTGGGCACGCGGAACTTCTTCGCGGCTCGGGTGTGACCTCGTAGGATTGCGCGGCTCGACCGAGGCTTCTTCCCCCTCGCCCATGACCTCCGTTCTTCGACCCGCTCGCGTCTCACGCGGCATCGCCGGCGCTGGGCTGCTGCTCCTCGGGCTGACCTCCGCGTGCAACGTGCACGGCCTCACGACGCCGGATCAGCCGTCGGCGCTCCCGGGACATGTCCTGATCGTCTCCGGCATGGGGCAGACCGACACCGTCGCGGTGACGCTCGACTTTCCATTCGTCGTGCAGTTGGGCGGCTCCTCGCCCGGGAGCGTCGCGGGCCACACGGTGAGGTTCACCTCCCTCGTCGGCAACCAATTCGAGGGCGATCCGTTCCTCCTCCTGGCCGTGCCCGGTAGCGTGTTCGGTAGGGACAACTTCACGAGCGCCGCCTTCGACGTGGCCGATCCGCAGGGCCAGGCCCGGGCGCAGGTGCATCTCGCGGCCGTCGACGGCAGCGCGCTCGTGGAAGTCGCCGTCCCCGACCTCGGCCTGGCGGACACGCTGTCGTTCACCATCGCCCCGGAACCGCGCTAGGAATCCGGGGACCGCGCCTCAGCAAGCGCCGTAGCGGCGCGTCAGGCTCTCCACGAGGAACGTCGGATCCGGCGCCGCCCCCGTCGCGCGCTCGATCAGCGCCGGCACCGGCCACCGCATCCCGTGCCGGTGGACGTGCTCGCGCAACCACTCGCGCAGCGGCTCGAACTCGCCGCGCGCGAACGCATCGTCGAGCGGGCCGATGGCACGATCGGCCGCGGCGAAGAGCTGCGCGCAATACACGTTGCCGAGCGTGTATGTCGGGAAGTAGCCGATCAGTCCGTCGGCCCAATGGATGTCCTGCAGACATCCTTCGCTGTCGTTCACCGGACGCACGCCGAGATATCGCTCGTATCTCTCGTTCCATGCAGCCGGCAGCTCGGCCGCTCGCAGATCGCCGGACAGGAGGGCGAGCTCCAGCTCGAAGCGGATCGTGATGTGGAGGTTGTACGTCACCTCGTCCGCGTACACCCGGATCGGGCCGGGCGCGACGTGGTTCATCTCGCGGCGGAAGCTCTCCATCGCGACGTCGTTCAGCGACTCGTGGAAGGTGCTGCGCAGCCGCGGGTAGAAGTACTGCCAGAACCCGTCGCTCCGTCCCACGAGGTTCTCCCACATCCGCGACTGCGACTCGTGCAGCCCGAGCGACGCCGCGTCCCCCATCGGCGTGCCGTAGTGCGACACGTCGAGCCCCATGTCGTAGAGCGCGTGTCCCAGCTCGTGCATCATGGAGAGGAAGCCCTGCGTGACGTCGCGCGCGTCGTAGCGCAGCGCGATGCGCACGTCGCCGGGCCCGATCTGCGTGCAGAAGGGATGGTGCGCGAGGTCGAGCCGCCCGCCGCGCAGGTCGAAGCCGAGCGTGTGCGCCGCCGCCTCGACGAACAGCTTCTGCCGCTCGACGGGAAACTCGCGCGCGAGCACGACACGCGGTGCCTCCGGCGCGCCACGCACCGCCGCGACGAGCGGGACGAGCTCCGCCTGCAGCTCCCCGAACAGCGCCGCGACGCGATCGGTCGTCATCCCGGGCTCGTAGTCGTCGAGCAATGCGTCGTAGCGAGTGCCCTCGTAGCCGACCGCGTCCGCCCGCTCGCGCGCCAGGGCGAACACCCGCTCGAGCCAGGGCGCGAACGACGCGAAGTCGTCGTGCTCGCGCGCCGCCGCCCACGACTGCTGCGCCATCGCCGTCACGCGCGCCCACTCCTCGGCGAGCCGGCGCGGGATGCGCCGTTCCTTCTCGTAGCCGCGCCGGATCTCGCGCACGTTCACGGCGATGGGCGACTCCGGATCGTCGACGAGCGTCGAGCCCTCGACCGCGCCGAGCAACTCCTCGTAGCGCGGGTCGGTCTCGCGGTCGTGCACGAGGCCGGCGAGGAGCGCGCGCTGCTCGGAGCGATGCTCGATCGCGTTGCGCGGCATGCAGACTTCCTCGTCCCACTCCAGCAGCTCGAGGCACGACGCGAGCACGGACTCCTCGCGCGAGAGCCGCACCATCTCCTCGTACGCCTGTTCCGGCGTCACGGACGGATCACCTTGCTCATCCACGCATCGGCGCGATAGTCCGCCGTGTTCGCCACGAAGCGCGTGCCGTCCTGCGACACGGAGGGCGTCTCGACCGCGCGCGGGACGGTGCCCAATCGCGACACGCGATCAGGGCCGTCCACCAGGTAGGCGGTCCACGTCGACAGCCCTTCCTGCACGAAGTAGAGCGCCTCGTGCCCGTTCACGAGCGTAATGCGCGCCGCATCGCCCGCCTTCGCGATCCATCGCTCGTTCGTCCCCGCGTCGAGCGAGAGCACGCCGAGCGCCATCGAGTCCGCACCCGGTCCGCCCCACCCGGAGTAGAGCACGCGACGACGCGCCGGATCGGCGACGAGGTGTGCCGTGCCGCTGTACCACGCGTTGTTCGGGAAGGTGCGCAGGTGTCCCGCCTCCGAGACGGCGATGCGATCGCTCGACGCCGGGATCCACGCCCATCCGTTCGAGAGCGCGGTGAAGTCGCGGATCGCCGAATCGGGGAGCACGGCACGATTGCGCTGCTCGCCGCTCCGGACGTCGATCTCGGTGAGCTGGAGCTTCGCGCCCGCGATGCGCGACGCGACGGCGACGTGCTGGTCGTCGGACCAGTGCGCGCTGAACGGCGTCGCCGGCGCGGCGATCGGCGTCTCCGCGCCGCCGGCGAAGGGCACGACGCTGAGCTGCATCCGGCTCGTCCCTCCCTCCACCGGCACGCTCCGTCGCACGAGCAGCCGGGATCCGTCAGGAGAGATGTCGCCGCTCACCGGAGTCGACGCCCGGGCGAGCCGGCGTGCGTCGGGAAACCGGCCGTGCATCGCCGAGTCGAAGGGCACGGCGAACACCGCGTGGTCGTAGCTCCCCTGATCGATCACCATCGTGCCGCCGTCGCTCGTCAGCGACACGGCGGTGAACACGCCCTGCGCCATCGTGTCCTGGCGCACGCCGAGCTTCCCCGTCGCGCGATCCAGCGGGATGCGCACGACCGCCTCGTCGGGGGAGTCGCCCTTGCGCGTGAGCCACACGGCGTCGCCCGTCGCGAGACCGCCGCACGAGCACGCGTTCAACACCCGGTCCGCCACGCGCCCACGGCGATCCATCACCTGCCACAGGCCGAGCGGTCGCTGTGTGACCAGCGTGACGATCCACTCGGTGCCCGGCACGACGGAGATCGCCGCGAGATTCAGACCAGGTCCGACGACGCGAATGCTGTCGTGCGCCACACCGTCGAGCCCCGCCACGCCGATGTAGAAGATGGAGTCGGGTCGGAAGGGAGGACCGAGGAGCAGCGAGTCGCCGCCGGCATAGAAGGTCGCGACCGATCCGCTGAGGAACTTCGGCGCGCCGCCGAGCGCCGAGACGAGGAACGCACCGGTGCGCGACGCGACCGTGCCGGTGAAGATCAGGTTGCGCCGGTCGGGGCTCCACTCCAGTCCGTACGCCGTCGCGGCGTGCTCGAGGAGGGCGCGCGTCGCCGTCCCGCCGACGTCCTGCACGACGAGCGACAGCGCACAGCCGGTCGCGCCGCACTGCTGCGTCATGTAGGCGAGCTGCTTGCCGTCGGGGGAGATCGCCGGAAACAATATGCCGCCCGTGGAAGTCAGTTGCTTCTTCGCGCCGAGCGCGGCTTGCTGATCGGCGGCGCGCTCCTCCCCCGTCGTGCTCAGGATCAGCGCGCCGATCGCGACGGCGCCCGCGAGTCCGGCGCCGAACACACCGAGCCTGAGCTGACGCCTGGTGAGGGGAAGCTTGGCCGGCGACGCGCCAGACGTCGCCCCCGATGCGCCGATCCCCTCGCAGGCGCGCACGAACTCTCCCGCGCTCGCGAACCGGTCGGCCGGCGTCTTCGAGAGTGCCTTCATCACGGCCGCATCCAGCGCGGGACTCACCGTGTCGCGCAGGATGGCGAGCCGCGTCGGCGTCTCCGTCATCAGCTTGGCGATCATCGACTGTGCGCTGCCACCGGTCACCGGCGGCTCGCCGGCGAGCATCTCGTACAGCACGGCGGCGAGTGAATAGACGTCGCTGCGGCCGTCGATGCCGCGATCGCCCGTCGCCTGCTCGGGGGACATGTATTGCGGCGTGCCCAGCGAGAGCCCGGTCTGGGTCAGCCGCGTTCCCCCCGCCTCCTGCACGGCGAGCGCGATGCCGAAGTCGGCGAGGAGCGCCTGCCCATCCTGCAGCAGGATGTTCTCCGGCTTGATGTCGCGGTGCACGAGCCCCTGCGTGTGCGCGTAGTCCAGCGCGCTCGCGATCTGCCGCGTGATCCGCAGCGCCTCGTCGATGCCGAGCCGGTGCTCGTGATCGAGCTTGTCCCGCAGCGACTTGCCGCGCACGTACGGCAGCACGCAGTACAGCAGCCCACCCGCTTCCCCCGAGTCGAGCAGCTTGAGGATGTGCGGGTGATCGAGCTTCGCCGAGATCTTGATCTCGGTGAGGAACCGCTCGGCACCGAGCACGGCACCGAGCTCGGCGCGCAGGACCTTGAGCGCGACTTCGCGATCGAGCTTCCGGTCGCGCGCGAGGTAGACGACGGCCATGCCACCGGCGCCGATCTCGCGCTCGATGACGTAGCGATCGTCGAGCGCCGCCGTCAGCAGAGTGGGGTGCGACATGCAGGAAAGCTACGGACCGGTGGCGGCCGGGAGCCAGCGCCGATGCGCTAGGCCCCGAACGCCGCCACGTTCGCGGCCGCCCACTCGGCGAAGCTCCGCGCGGGCGTCCCGGTCACCTCCGCCACGGTGGAGGTCATGTACGCCGGCACGCCGAGCGCGGCGTCCCACGCGGCGAGCAGCATGCTCGCCGCCCCCGGAGGGAACCCGCTCTCCGCGCGGAACTCGTCCGGAGTGAGCTCGTGGAACACGAGCCGCCGTGAGATCGCGTCACCGATGGTCTGTACCTGCTCGGCGTGCGTGAGCGGCGCCGGACCGGTGACGACGTAGTCGCGTCCGGCATGTCCGTCTGCCGCGAGTGCGCGCGCGGCGACGGCGGCGATGTCGCGTTCGTCGATCGGTGCCGTCTCCACCGCGCCGTACGGCCAGCGCACTTCGTTGCCCTTCTTCAGCTGCGGCGCCCACCACAGGATGGCGTTCGCCGCGAACATCCCCGGCCGAACGATCGTCCACTCGCGCGCCGAGTCCATGACCATCCGGTCGAGCTGCGCGTGGAATGCCGCGAGCGGGTTCGGCTGTTGGAAGAACGGATGCGGCGTCTGGTGCGGCGACGAGAGCAGTACGATGCGCTCGACGCGGCGGGCGAGCGCCGCCACGACGTCCGGCGCCGTGGCGAATGGCGCCGTCCAGACGAGGAAGGCGGACCGTGCACCCTCGGCGGCCCGTGCGATCGAGTCGGGATCCGTCAGATCGCCCGTCACGAGCGCCGCGCCAGCGGGCAGCGCGGCTCGGGCGGGATCGCGCACGAGTGCGCGCACCGCACGTCCGGCCCCCAGCAGCTCGTCGACGATGCCGCGCCCGGTGCGGCCGGTCGCTCCGATCACCAGCGCGGGTTCGGCTTCTGATCGTGTCATTGGCCTGGGCGGCAAGGATGCGCTCTGGTGCGCGACGACTGCGTGGGTACGCAATCTCGCCGGTCGAGCCATCGGGCGTCGACCCTCCATGCACAACGATCCGCCCGCAGGAGTAGCGGGCGGATCGTTGGAAAGGCGTCCGACGCCGGGGCTACTTGATCACGTCGACCCAGTTCCCCTCGTTGGCGACGACCGCCGTGAAGCCCTTCTCGTCGAACGCGATCCGGCGCGGCGTGCCGCCGAGGTAGAGCGAGTTCACCACGGTACGCGTCGCGCGATCGATGATCGTGAGCGTGCCACTCGACGAGGCGGCGTACAGCTGCTGTCCATCCGGCGTGAGCGCCATGCCGAACAGGTAGTAGGCCGGGAACGTTCCCGTCGCGGTGAGCGTCGCGGCGTTCACCACGATCCCCGCGCCCGCCTCGTTGGCGACGTACAGCTCCGTGCCGTCAGGCGAGATGACCAGCTCCTGCGGCGTCCCACCGACGAAACCCGTTGCCTGGACCGCCAGCGTCAGCGGGTCGAGCCGCCAGATCGAGCCCGACGTGGAGCTGACGTACAGCGCGGTGCCGTCGGGCGAGAGGGTGATGCCCTGGATGGAGGCACCGAGGTTGATCGGCGTGATCGGGAAGCCGGTCGTGAGCTTCACCAGGCGGACGTCGCCATACACCGAGGTGACGTAGAGGCGCGTGTCATCCTTCGAGATGGCGAGGCGATACGCGTTGCTTCCCATCGGGATGGTGGCGGTGACGGCGCCGGTGGCCCCGTCGATGACGTGCACGTTCCCGCCGAAGAAGGTGCTGGCGTACGCCGTCGTCCCCTTGGTATTGAAGATCACGTCGCCGGGATCCGCGGTGACGGGGATCGGCGTGATCGGCTGCGCCGGCTTGGTGATGGGAAAGCCGGCGACGGCGTTCGCGTCCTGCTCGGTGACGAGCACGAGGCCGCCCTTCGGGGTGACGTCGATGCCGAACGGCCGCCCGGTGAACGACGTGACCTTCCCGGAGAGCACACCCTGCGGGTGTCGCGGGGCGATCGCCGTGAAGTCCGAGGGCACATCGCTTGGCGTGATCGCCGTCGGCTCCGACGCGCCCGCGCACGCGAGGAGTGCCGACGCGCCGACCACACTGATCGCGACGCGGTGCAACAGTGAGCGGTGGGGGTACATGGTGGGTCGAGAGTTGATGGAGAGTCGTGCGAGCGCTCGCATCGAGCGATTCGGCGGCGAGGGCCGATGTCTCGCGCACGAGTGGCGCATCAACTTGTCGCGTCGCGATGCCTTGCAACAGATGGGAGCGCTGCACCCGGCGGCCGCGCGCTCACATGCAACCGAACGAATGCCGGTTGGTTGGGACAAAGGGTCCCAACCGCCCACTCACTCACTCTTCAGTCGCTTCGGATCCACGACGACGTGCTTCACGCGCTCGCGCTTCCACGTGTACGTGATGTGCACCAGCCCATCCGACGTCTGGATCACCGCGGGATAGGAGTACTCGCCCGGCTGATCCTCCAGCGTCAGCACCTTCGTCCACGCGCGTCCGTCGCGTGAGACCGCGACCGCGAGCGGCGTGCGCCCGCGCGTCACCGGATTGTAGACGATGAGCTGACGCCCGTCGGCGAGCGTCACCGCGTCGATCCCGGCGTTCGGGTTCGGCAGATCGTCGATCAGCGACAGCGCGCTCCACGTATTGCCGCCGTCGCTCGAGGACGTCGAGAACACCTTCCCCTGCTCCGTCCGGCCGACGGCGAGCAGCTTCTCCCCTCCGATCTTCTCGCGAAAGAGAATGCTCGGCTGGATCGCACCGATCGTCGTGCCGTCGTTGACGGGCGCCGTCGCGGACCAGTTCTTCCCGCCATCGGTGCTCCACTCGAAGTGCACCT
>Ga0070683_100003016_pt1 | contig 13520 bp, 10 predicted proteins | sample KBSC713LmetaG_FD_64662 | JGI IMG/M metagenome (GOLD analysis project Ga0070683, IMG submission 64662) | Corn rhizosphere microbial communities from Kellogg Biological Station, Michigan, USA - KBS C7.1-3L metaG | ecosystem: Host-associated > Plants > Roots > Rhizosphere ...
GAGATCGGCCAGACGTTGAAAGAGCGCTGGAAAATCACTCCGCCAACAAATTGTCAGGGGTGCCACCGATGACTACCAGGCGAAGCCCATGAAACGCGTTTTCCATCATCCGCCTGAGCCATCCAATGGCACAAAGTACTGGCGCAGCATCGGCGAGCTGAAAGATACGCCCGAATTTCGTCAATGGTTGGAGCACGAATTTCCCGAAGGCACCGCAGAATTGAATGGCGACGAATGGTCCCGGCGCGATTTCGTGAAATTGATGGGCGCTTCAATGGCGCTGGCAGGAGTTGGCCTAACGAGTTGTCGCCGTCCCGAATTGCATCTCGTTCCCTTCACGAAAAATGTGGAATGGACGATCCCTGGGAAATTTCTTTACTACGCCACTGCGATGCCGCGGCGCAATGGCGCCATTCCGCTGATTGCCACGACGGTTGACGGTCGGCCGATCAAGCTGGAGGGCAATCCTCTGCACCCGGCCAGCGGCGGCACTACGGACACCTTTGTCCAAGCTTCAATTCTCGATCTTTACGACCCGACGCGCTCGAAACGGTTTGTCCAGAAAGGGAAGGCGAGTACGCGGGAAGAATTTGAGAAGTTCCTCGGAAACTTTGGCAACAATATTTCGAACGACCAGGGCAATGGTCTTGCATTTCTCGTCGAGGAGACGAATTCGCCGACGCGAGAGCGTCTTCGCACGGAATTAGAAAAGAAATTCCCGGGCATGCGGTGGTGCGTTTACGAGCCGCGCCTTGGTCAGGAAGCAAACGTGGCGATGCAAACAGGTTTCGGCCCCAACGCGCGAGTGTTGCCGAAATTAGATCGCGCCGACGTGATTCTCGCATTGGACAGCGATTTCCTCGATTGCGGTCAGGGCAATCTCGAAACAGTGCGCGGTTTCACTTCGCGCCGGCGCGTGAACGCGTCGAAAGACAGCATGAACCGCCTGTATGTCGTCGAACATCGCTTCACTTTGACCGGCTCGATAGCGGACCATCGGCTGCGTTGTCCAGCCAGTCAGATTCCCGCATTCGCGCACGCGCTCGCGACGAAGATTCAAGCAGGAACGAATGATTCCGGTCTCGGGTCTTTACTTGGAAATTTCCAAGGCGCCTCAAACACTTTTGACCAGCAATGGATTGATGGAGTTGCCGCTGATTTGATGGCAAAACCGGGAGCGAGCGTGGTGCTCGCTGGACCGACGCAGCCGGTCGCTGTGCAGATGCTCGTTTATGCAATCAATACTGCGCTGAAAAATGTCGGCCAAACGCTGGTCGTGCGTCAGACTCCGCGCAATCCGAAAACAATCGACATCGCTCAGCTCGCAACCGACATCAACGAGGGACGCGTCAAACAATTGTTTATTTTCGGCGGTGACCCTGTTTATAACGCGCCGCGTGGGTTGGTAGAAGATTTGCAAACGAAGGTGCCTCTCGATTGGGCAGAGTTGCAAAAGAAAGTCCCGAACATCGTCCGGCTTGGTTACCACGAGGACGCTACATCCGCGCTGAGCCAGTGGCACATTCCGCTTGCCCATTATCTTGAATCTTGGGGCGACACGCTCACTGCTGGTGGGGATTATTTATCGATTCAACCGATGATCCTGCCGCTTTTCGGCGGCTTGAGTGAAATCGAGCTGATCAACATGCTACTTGGCGGCCCGAAATTACAAGGCCCCGAGCTGATACAGGAAACGTTTCGCTTAACGAATCCACCTGGGGATTTTCAAACAGTTTGGTCGCGTTTTCTGCACGATGGTTTTGCTGCGCACGTTCAAAGCGCTGATCAGCAAGCCGCATTCAACGCCGGCGCAGCGGCAGCTTTGCCGCGCGATTCCGCGTCGGTTTCGGCGGCTCCGACACCAGAATCGCCCGAGATTGTTTTGACCGGCAGCTACGGCATGGACGACGGCCGATACGCAAATAACGGCTGGCTCCAGGAACTACCTGATCCCGTCACGAAGCTGAGCTGGGACAATGCGGCGTTGATCAGTCCTGAATACGCCAAACGGCTCGGTGTCGAGACAGGGGATTTGTTGCAGATCGCCATCAACGAAAAGAGTTCGACCGGGACGCCGTTGAAGCGAGAGCTTATCATCGCAGCGCTTGTTTCCCCTGGTCACGCCGATAATTCCGTGACGGTCACGCTCGGTTGGGGGCGCAAAATGCCGCAGTTTGTGGAGCTTCCGTATGCGGGCGGCAATCTGAAGGAAAAGCCGAGTCTCAGCGAGCAGGCTGGGTTTAACGGCTATTTCTTGCGAACCGCAGCGAATCCGCATGTGGCTGTTGCCGGCTCGAAGGGCGTCGAGACAATTCAGGTGACCAAAGTCGGCCAGAGTTATCCGTTCTCGATTACACAGGAACATTTCAGCATCGAAGGCCGCGGTCTAATTCGCGAAGGAACGTTAGATGGTTATCGCGAAAACAATGATTTCGCGAAAGAGGTTCCGGGCGCAGAAGATTTGCCGAATCCGCCGCCGAGTCTCTACCGCCATCCGCCATTAGATGCGCCGCAGCAGTGGGGAATGAGCATCGACTTGAACGTGTGCACAGGCTGCAACGCTTGCGTCATCGCCTGCCAGGCGGAAAACAACATTCCGGTTGTCGGAAAACTACAAGTCGCGCATGGCCGCATCATGCACTGGATTCGTATTGACCGTTATTACGCCAGTCGCGAGCCATTCAATCAGGACAACGGAAACTGGCCGGAGCATCCCGAGATGGTGTTTCAACCGATGCCCTGCCAGCATTGCGAGAACGCGCCATGCGAAACGGTTTGCCCGGTCAACGCGACCGTTCACAGCGATGACGGGCTCAATGTGATGGCTTACAACCGCTGCGTCGGCACGCGTTTTTGTTCGAACAACTGTCCGTACAAGGTGCGGCGGTTTAATTTTTTCGATTACAGCCAGCGGCCCGTCGGCAAAAGAAAGATCGTCGGCGCATTGAACATCTTTGAAGAATACTTTGCGCCGCTCACCACGAAGGGCGCGCCGGACACGATAAAGATGCAGAAAAATCCTAACGTGACTGTGCGCATGCGCGGTGTGATGGAGAAATGCACCTACTGCGTCCAACGCATTGAAGAAGCGAAGATCGCTGCGCTTGCGCGCGCGGGCGCTTCGCCGGACAAGCGCATCCCGCGCGATTCGTTTACCACTGCCTGCGCACAGGCTTGTCCTACCGAGGCGATCGTTTTCGGCGATATCAAGGACCCGGAGAGCCGCGTTTCGAAGATGAAGCAACAGGACCGCAATTATCGGATCCTGGATTATTTGAACGTTATTCCGCGAACGAGTTACCTCGCTCGCCTTAGAAACCCAAATCCGAAAATGCCCGACGCGAAAGATGTCGGCATCGCAAGTCTGGTCGAGAAATTACCGGAGTAGCGCGATTTATATGGACGGAGCACCAGCAGCAGCACCGGAAATACAGGAGGCAGAGCGGCGAATTGCGCATGTTCCGCTGGTCCTGAACCGGCGCAATTTCAACTGGCTCACACAGCGCATTAGCGGCGTCGTCGAACAACCAGCGCCGCGATGGTGGTGGGTGTGTTTCGCCATTACTGCGAGCACTGCAACATTTGGACTTTTTTGCATTGGCTACATGATTTCCACTGGCGTCGGCACGTGGGGAAACAACATCCCTGTCGGCTGGGCCTGGGGTATTACCAACTTCGTTTTCTGGATCGGCATCGGACACGCCGGCACGCTGATCTCGGCGATCTTGTACCTGCTTCGTCAAAAATGGCGTACTTCCATTAACCGTTCTGCGGAGGCGATGACGCTTTTCGCGGTGATGTGCGCTGCGATTTTCCCAGGTATTCACGTCGGCCGTGTCTGGATGGTGTGGTATCTGGCGCCGGTGCCCAACAACTGGGGGATCTGGCAGAATTTCCGCAGCGCGCTGATGTGGGACGTCTTCGCGGTATCAACCTATTTTACCGTCTCAGTCCTGTTCTGGTACACCGGTTTGGTTCCGGACCTGGCCAGTTTGCGCGATCGAGCAACCACACGGGTTCGAAAATTTCTTTTCGGAATTTTCGCTCTTGGCTGGCGCGGCTCCAATCGCAACTGGCGTCACTACGAAATGGCGTACCTGCTCCTGGCCGGTCTTGCTACGCCGCTGGTTCTCTCGGTGCACAGCGTCGTATCATTCGACTTTGCCACAACGGTCATACCGACGTGGCATACCACAATCTTCCCGCCTTATTTCGTTGCCGGCGCAATATTCGGCGGATTTGCCATGGTGCTGACGCTGCTGTTGCCCGCGCGCGCGATTTTCAAATTGCAGGATCTGATTACGCCGCAGCACATCGACAAAATGGCGAAGATCATATTGTTGACCGGCTCGTTCGTCGCTTATGCCTATACGATGGAGTTTTTCATTGCCTGGTATAGCGGCGATCACTACGAGCGGTTCGCGTTTTGGAACCGGGTTTTCGGTCCATACTGGTGGTACTGGTGGCTTGGGATGCTTTTCTGCAATTGTCTCTCGCCACAACTTTTCTGGTTCCGGTGGTGCCGCCGAAATATTCTGGTCGTTTTCTTCGTCTCCATGTGCGTGAACGCCGGCATGTGGTTTGAGCGATTCATCATTATTGCCGGCGGTTTGATCCGCGACTTCCTGCCATCATCCTGGCGAGTGTTTCATCCCACATGGGTGGATATCTGGACCTACATCGGCACTATCGGAATTTTCACTTCGCTCTTCCTGCTGTTCATCCGTTTCCTCCCGATGATCGCGATGTCGGAAGTGAAGACGGCCACACCTGAGGCAGACCCGCATTATGGCGAGTCGCCAGAAATCGAATCGACTTCTTCGGGCGGAAAGGAGCGCATGCGATCATGAAGACTCCGTACGGCCATAACGTTTACGCCATGGCAGCGGAGTATCCGAGCGCTGCGGCACTTTACGAAGCTGCAAAGCGCGTCCGCGATGCTGGCTTCCGGCGATGGGACGTGTATTCGCCATTTCCGATTCACGGAATGGACCAAGCGATGGGGCTCGGCAAATCGTGGTTGAGCGGCTGGGTTCTGTTTGGGGGAATCTCGGGGTTCCTTACCGCGGTGCTGATCCAATTTGGCCCGTCATCGCTTCTCTACCCGCTCACTGTCCATGGGAAGCCAAGGGGTTTCTTCACCGTTCCAGCATTTTTTCCGATCATGTTCGAGCTCACGATACTTTTCGCCTCGTTCGCTGCATTCTTTGCATGGCAAATCATGAATCGTTTGCCGCGCTGGAACCATCCGATGTTCAACTGGGAACGCTTCAGCCGCGTGAGCAATGACGGATTTTTCCTGGCAATCGAGGCTCGTGACCCCCGCTTTACGGAAAACGCCGTCTACGAGCTGCTGGAGCAAACCGGTGGGCGGCATATCACTATCGTGCACGAGGACTAACATGCGACGGCACACGATTTCACAACATTGTAGGGCGTCTGTGTCAGACACCATCGGAACCACGCGACGCCAGGCGTTTCACAGAAACGCCCTACAACATCTGGCCTAACGAATATGCTCCGCGCATTCTTTGTGATTTTTATCCTCTGCATGATTGCGATGGTGGCGGTCCTTGGCTTTCGCGGGCAGAAAAGCACACAGCCACCGTCGGAAGTTTTTCCTGACATGGTGCGACAACCGAAAGTGCGCGCACAGGCGCCGCTCGATTTTTTCGCTGACGGACGCGGTCCGCGTTTGCCAGTAGCTGGGACGGTTCCCGTCGGCTACGAAATGCCGAAAGCAAAGAGTGAGGGCTCGCCGGCCGGCGTGCCAGGCGGAGACGCGCCGGAAGAAGCGCACATGCGGATCGCCTTCAGTGCGGGAACGGATTACTTCAACACCGGCAAAATGGGGGACCAATGGGGAACGGGGATTCCGTTACCCGTAACGCGCGAGTTAATGGAACGCGGGCAACAACGGTTCAACATCACGTGCGCGATGTGCCACGGCGCCGGAGCTGCCGGCAATGGGATCACCAAACAATACGGTCTTGCGACAGTGATTTCGCTTCAGGACGATCGCCTTCGCAAAATGTCTGACGGCGAGATTTTCAACACCATTACAAACGGAAAAAACACGATGATGCCTTACGGGCCGAACATCGTCGTCGCGGATCGCTGGGCTATTATTAGTTACCTGCGCGCGTTACAACGCAGCCAGCATGCGACGATTGCCGATGTTCCGGAAGATCATCGCGCGGAAATGGACAAACCGGCATCACCGCCGCCGGCTACAGCGACTCCTGCCAAATGAGCGAGCGTTTACATACGCCACCGATGCCGGAAGGCGAATATTTCGACAGCCGTCGATTTACCGGCCTTTCAACTCTGCTCGGTTTAATCGCCATTGTGAGCCTGGCGCTTTGTCTCATTGGCGCATTCGTGAATCCGCATCAATTCAGTTACTCCTGGTTGTTTGCGTTTGCATTCTTCTTTACGCTCTGCGCCGGCTGCTTCTTCTGGACGATTGTTCACCACGCCACCGACGCCGATTGGTCTGTGGTAGTGCGGCGTCAATTGGAAAATATCGCTGTGTTGTTAGGCGCGTTGGCAGTTCTTTTTATTCCAGTCCTTCTGCTGCGCCACCATCTTTACTCATGGATGGACATTCCGCCTGGGCATGAGGCGAATCTGGATTCCAAGCGCGCGTATCTCAATTTTCATTGGTTTTTTATTCGCACGATTATCTTTTTTGTTTTTTGGATCGTCGCCTCTCTGTTGCTGCGGCGCTTTTCCGCGCGCCAGGACAGGGACGGAAATCCGCTGTTCACGATTTGGATGCGTCGGGTGTCGTTCATCAGCCTGCCGCTGTTTGCCCTTTGCCTTACGTTTGGCGCGTTCGATTGGATGATGAGCCTCAACTATCACTGGTTTTCAACCATGTTCGGAGTGTACATCTTTGCAGGAACAGCGGGCGCCTCAATGGCGTTGCTGGTGATAGTAATCACCGCATTGCAACAAGCCGGTTACCTGAATGGCATCGTCACGCTCGAGCACTATCACATCATGGGGAAGTGGATGCTCGCGTTCTGCGTTTTCTGGGCCTACATCGGTTTTGGCCAGTACATGCTGATCTGGTATGCAAACATTCCGGAGGAGACCCAGTTTTTCCTGATACGAAATACCCAATCGTGGTGGGCGCTCAGCATGCTTCTGGTAATCGGTCGGTTCTTTGTGCCGTTTGGGATTTTGCTACTGCAGTCTATCAAGAAAAATCCGCACCAGCTTAGCATCCTTGCCGGCTGGATGCTCTTTATGCAAATGCTGGACATCTATCTGATTGTTTTGCCTGCGTTACATGGAACAGGCGTGCACGTCAGCATTTGGGATTTCATTAGCCTGGTCGCGATCGGTGCCACTCTCAGTTTTGTTTATCTGAGACTGGTGCCCAGAACTTCGTTGTTCCCTGTTCGGGATCCTCGTCTGATTGAATCTCTCACCACCGTTAACTGAAATGGCCGAGACCCAATCAGCTCAGAGCATTGCTTACTCGCGCGCGCCATTGTCCACGTGGCTCGGTATCGTGTGTCTCTTTGTTTTATTCGGTATCATCGTGCTCGCAGTGATCGGACCGTCGCCGCGCACGAGTGATTACGAAGAAACCCGCGCAAAAAAGCGCATGGAAAAGTTGAAGGCGTTGCACGAAGAAAATCAGAAAGAACTCACGACGTACGCGTGGCTCGATAAAAATAAAGGCGTTGCCCGAATACCGATCGATCGCGCGATGGAACTCACAGTTGCCGACCTGGCCCAAAAAAAGCCCGCGCCCGCTGGCCCGATCGCTACGCCACCACCGCAAACAGCGCCCGCCGCCGCTTCGCCGGCGCCTGCCGTACCACAAGGAACGGCGGTCTCCAGTCCGCCGTCTTCTGGCGCGGCGCAACCGCCTCAACCCAGTGCACCTCCCGGATCTCCCGCTGGAGCGTCTCCTGCTGCGTCACAAGCAGCGGCGATCTCTAGTCCTTCGTCTGCAACCGCCGCGTCGCCTGCTGCAGCAACTCAACCATCACCACAGGCGCCCACTTCTCCCGCACCAGCCACGACACCATGAATCGGAGACGCTTCAACCCTTCAACGGTTCAACTTCTGAATGAACACTACTGACATCCCACTGAAAGACCCGGCGGTCTCCGCTGCTGCTGGCGATACCGAACAGTTGGAGCGCGCGTATATCGACGCATCGACGCGCGTGCCGGTGCTAATGTTTTATACGTCAGCAATCGCATGGCTGATCGTCGGTACCATTTTGGCGATGGTCGTCTCCTTCAAGTTGCACTCACCCGATCTGTTCGGGGACATCAGTTTTATCACGTGGGGACGGCTGCGTCCGGCTCACATGAACGTGATGGTTTACGGCTGGGCATCGATGGCCGGAATGGGCACGGCCGTTTGGTTGATGGCAAGATTGTGCCGGTCGACGTTGCGGTTTCCACTGTTGATCGCTGCCGGCGCTGTGTTTTGGAATGTGGGCGTGCTAATAGGCGTGGGCGCAATCCTGCTCGGCGATAGCACTGGTTTTCAATGGCTCGAATTTCCTCGGTACGTGGCAGTCATTCTATTTGTCGCTTACACCCTCATGGCTTCCTGGGCGGTGCTCATGTTTCGGCATAGGCGCGGGGAACAAATTTATATCACTCAATGGTATCTGCTCGGCGCGTTCCTCTGGTTTCCGTGGCTCTATGCCGCCGGACAGTTGATGCTTTTTGTTGTCCCCGTGCAGGGCGTTTTGCAATCGGCAGTGACTTGGTGGTATGCCAACAATCTGCTGTTTCTCTGGTTCGGCGCCATAGCTCTCGGCACCGCCTATTACATGATTCCGAAAGTGATCGGTCGTCCGGTTTACAGTTATCACCTGGCAACCATCGGCTTTTGGACGTATGCGCTTTTTTCAAGCTGGACCGGCATGACGCGATTGATCGATGGTCCCTTTCCGGCGTGGATGGTTACGGCCAGCATCGCCGCGACGATTCTGACGATAATTCCTGTCGCCACAGTTGGGCTGAATCATCATTTAACCATGCAGGGATATTTCCCGCTGCTGCGCTACAGCCCCACGCTGCGCTTTACCGTCTTCGGCGCCATGTCTTACACGGTCTTTAGTGTCATCGGCGTGTTGATCTCGCTCCGGTCGGTTGCGGCTTATGTGAATTTCAGCCAGGTCAGCATCGCGTATACGCATCTTGGCCTGTATGCGTTTTTCACGATGACGATTTTCGGTTCGATGTACTACATCGTGCCGCGATTGGTTGGCCGCGAATGGCGTTACGGATCATTGATCAAACTGCATTTCTGGGCATCGGCCTATGGCATCGGACTGATGACACTTATGTTGCTTGTCGGCGGCTTCACGCAAGGCGCGAACTTGGAAAACCCGGCGCTACCATTCAGCGAAAGCATCGAAACAGTGTTGCCATATCTTCGCGGACGCAGCATTGCCGGCATTTTGCTGACCGTGTCGCATTTTATTTTCGCGTATCACTTCGGTCTGATGCTTCTGGGATTGGGCCGCACATCAACCGTCCCGACATTTCTCAACCCCGTGGAAGCCGAGACATCCGGAGGTCACTAATGAAAGGAGTCACTTCCCTGTTTCTTCAACCAAGGAGCGGCGGTCTCCAGACCGCCGAACTAAAGCGCACATGAAAGGCCTTGCTCCTCTTTTCTTGGGAATTTTCGGCACGTTCGCATTTTCGTGGCTCGGACTCACGGTCATTCCAACCTGGCAAATCGGACATCTCAATCCTGAATCCGACGAAGAGGGAACGGACATTTATCCACGTCCGCAATCCGGAATGTTTAAACAGGGGGAACACGTTTACGCAGCAAACGGCTGCGTCTATTGCCATAGTCAACAAGTCCGCGCCGATTACATTGCCGACGATATCGAGAGAAAATGGGGCACTCGCCGCAGCACGCCGCGCGATTACATTTTTGATCGTCCAGTCTTTCTAGGAAAAATGCGAATGGGCCAGGACCTCGCAAACATTGGCGCGCGCGCACCCGCGCCCGAGGAATCTCCGGCGCCTGCACAAGCAGCTTCACCTGCGTCTGCAGCACAAGGAGCGGCGGTCTCCAGCTCCTCCGTCGAAGCCTCGGCGAAGGCGGGTGGGCCGTCTTCACCGGCGAGTTCGCCTGCATCGTCGCCCGCCGCATCCCCCGGAAGCTCGCCTGCGAGCGCGGATTCGCCAAATGCATCACCGCCGCCGGGACAGCGCACCGGCGTTGCTTCGCCGTCACCCGGACAAATGGCAAACACTACTCCCGGTGGAAGCAGTCCTGTAGCACCCAGCGGACAAACTCCCGGCGCGCCATGGCCGATCCAGACAGCGGGTCTGCCCCCGATGTATTCTGCCGCGTGGCATCATGTGCATCTTTACGCGCCGCGCAGTATCAATCCCGATTCGAACATGCCGTCGTACCGATTCCTCTACGAAAAACGACGCATTGGGGGAGAGCGTTCTGCAGAGGCGTTGCAACTTTCGGGTTCCGATGCACCACCGGAAGGATGGGAAGTTATTCCGACGTACGATGCGAAATGTGTCGTGGCTTATTTAATGGGGCTTAATCAATCTCATCCGTTGAAAGAAGTCAGATCGGTCGGGGCCGCACCTGCAACCGGTGGAGCTCCCGCGCCAGCGGTCCAGGGTGCTTCGGCCGCTCCAGCAGCCGGAGGATCGCCTGCTGCCCCCAAGAAATAAGGCAATGAACGACGAACCGAAAACGCCGCTGCGCACAGGGCAGGGAATGGATTACGGCGAGCAAGCTGACGTGCAACAGGTGCACGCCGCTGTGCAGCGCGAGAAACGCGAACCGCGCGTGGGCGCCGAGCCGTTGTCAATCTGGCTGATCGCGATCTATGGCCTGGCGATTTTCTTTGGCGGCGCGTACCTCGGCCGTTACTCGGGAAATTTCATCACCGGCGGCCTGGATCCAATGGGTTCGCCGCCCGCGCCGAAGAAAGCAGTCGCAGGCGGACCAGGCGGCGGCGAGCAAGCTGAACTTTCGCCGCACGACCGAGGCAAAAAGATTTTTGCGGCAAATTGTCAGACCTGCCACCAAGCCAACGGTCTTGGCGTGGCAGGCCAATATCCGCCACTCGCCGGTTCCGAATTTACGAATGGGGGCTCGCGGCGAATGGGCATGATCGTGCTCAAAGGTTTGCAAGGCCCTGTCACAGTTAAAGGCCAACAGTTCGGCAGTGCGGTCATGCAACCGTGGGACAAAACTTTGACCGACGCAAAAATTGCTGATGTCATGACATACGAGCGAAGCGAGTGGGGGAATAACGCCAGTCCCGTTACAGCCGAACAAATCGCCGCGTTACGCAAAGAACTGGCCAATCATCCCGAATCATTCGTCGAGCACGATATCCTCGCAGCCCCTGACGAAGATCTTCCAGGTGGTCCAGCAAGCGCAGGCGGCGGACCGCCGAAACCCGGCGAAGCCGCAAAACCCGCCGCGCCACCAAAACCATAGGTAGTCTTCGATCTGGGGAGCGCACGCGACTCGCGTGCTGGTTTCCGCGTCTCGGCGAAACAATTTTTTGTGTCGCGCGATCCTACCGCTTTCGTTGCTTAGCGCTTCGTAACTAAAACTTCTGATGGCTGCAACTTATGCCTGATGCGATGACTTCTGTCCCCGGAAGCTGATTGTCGATTTGATCGAGCAAGCGTTGCGCGACTTGGAGCGATAGACCGTCTTTTTCTGCGGGCGTGGCTAAAGGCTGGGCAAGACGGCAGGCATCGTTAGTATCCGGAACCGGTGACGCCTGTCTCATCCTCACGCCCGACAAACCCGCGGCTGGCTTTGATCGCGATCGCGGCGGTGTTTGCAATTCTGAACATGGATATCACCACGGTCAACGTGGCGTTGGTTACCCTGGGCAAAGATCTGCACGCGGATTTGGAAGATCTTCAGTGGGGACTCAACAGTTACATGCTGGCGTTCGCCGCGCTGATCGTAGCGGCGGGGCGGGTCGCTGATGTTTTTGGCCGACGCCGTTGTTTGCTCGCAGGTGCAATTGTATTTGCGATCGCGTCACTCTTGTGCGGAATCGCCCCGACGCTTTCGGTGCTGGTTATCGGACGCGTATTACAAGGCGCGGGCGGAGCGCTCATGTTGCCGGCGGGTATGGCCATCATCTCGAGTGTTTATAACGCAGAAGAGCGCGCGGCCGCTATGGGGATATTGGTGGGTATCGCCGGCGTAGCGCAATCGATCGGGCCGCTGGTGGGTGGATTCCTTACCGCAGAGGTGAGCTGGCGATTGGTTTTTTTGATTAATCTGCCGCTCATCGTCGTGATCATGATCATCGCGTTGCGCGCCATTCAGGATTCGCGCGACGAGAATGCTTCGCACCGAATTGATATCGCGGGCGTAGTTGTTCTCGGGACAGCGTTAACGAGTTTCCTTATCGGCCTGGATCTCCTTCAGGGAAGCGATCGCAATCCGCCGCTGGCGCTCGGACTGATTGTTCTGTCGCTCGCCTTGCTGGCGGTCTTCGTAATCATCGAACGCTGCACCACTAATCCCATCGTTGACGGCAAGCTCCTTCAGATACCGGCGTTTTTCTGTTCCTGCGTGGCCAGTTGCTTCCTTGGATTCGTCTTCTTTCTTTTCCTGTTCATGGTCGCGGTTTATTTGCAGGAGGAATTTGGTTACAGCGCGTTGAGCGCGGGAATCGGCCTGGTTCCGTTCAGTCTTGTTCTTGCCGTAACTGGAGTCATGTCCGGACGCCTAACGAGCCGCTTTCAACTGTCGACACTGCTAATCGTAACTTGCGTGTCGATGGCGCTGGGACTGGCGATCCTGTCATTTGTTCCGGTATCGTGCGGATACAGTGGGATGGTGATTCCATTTCTCCTGATTGCCGCCGGGGCTGGGCCCGGATTTACATTGCTAAATACCGTTGGTCTCGCCGCGGTTTCGCCGGAGCGCTTCGGTCAGGCAACGGGAATGATCTACATGTTTCGATTCGGCGGAGGTGCGATTGGCGTCGCCGCCGCGAGCGAACTTCACGGTGCCTTTTTCCAGCGCCATCTCGCTTTCAGATTATCTGAGACGTCATTGTCATTCGCACAACAGAAGCTCTTGGAACAGCCCGGCGCAGTCGAACGAATCGGAAATATCGATGCCGGCCTGGTCGGAAGTCAGGTCGAACTGGTCCGGCAGGCGTTTCACGAGTCATTCGCGGCGGCGTTCACCGGCACGTTGCGTCTGAACCTGATCTGGCCCATTGCGATCGCAATTTTGGTGGCAATAGCGTTAAGAAGTAAGGAAGCAAAAACGGGTCACATTTAAAAAGAGAAGTAGGAATTAAGAAGTTCGCCACGCCGAACGGAGCCGCAGGGATGCGAGCGAAATAGATGGGTTAAGCCAAGAGGCCGAATGGAGCGGGAGCGAGTAAGTCAATCCGTCCGACTGGAGGATTGGAGGTGCGAAGTCAGACGACAGAAGTCAGAGAAAAGATTTCAGGAATCGACGTACTTCATCGTGGTTGCCGATGGTGTGAAAGTAGAGCA
>Ga0070683_100003019_pt1 | contig 13517 bp, 14 predicted proteins | sample KBSC713LmetaG_FD_64662 | JGI IMG/M metagenome (GOLD analysis project Ga0070683, IMG submission 64662) | Corn rhizosphere microbial communities from Kellogg Biological Station, Michigan, USA - KBS C7.1-3L metaG | ecosystem: Host-associated > Plants > Roots > Rhizosphere ...
ACCGCCGACAACCACTTCGGCTCGGCCACCGCGTCCGCGCTGCGGCGCTGGCAGCGAGCCACGCACCAGACCGTCACCGGCCGGCTCGACCTCGGCGCGGTCACCGTGCAGCCGGGCCCGATCCGGGTCGCGGCCGTGCCGGCCCGGCTCGGCCTGAGCGCGGGTGGGGACCAGCCCATGCTCACCGCCACGTCGACCACGGTCGGGGTGACGATCGCCGTACCGGTGTCCCAGACCTACCTGGTGCACCTCGGCGACGCGGTGACGGTCACGATGCCGGACGGCACGACGGCGACCGGCAAGGTCACCCAGCTGTCCGTGGTCGCCACGCAAACCCCGCAGGACAACGGCCGTCCCTCGCAGCCGAGCGTGGGCGGCACGGTCACGCTCGACCGGCCGGCCGCCGGCAGCGGCCTCGACCAGGCGCCGGTGCAGGTCAACATCGTCAGCGAGGCGGTGCACGGGGTGCTGACGGTGCCGATCACCGCGCTCGTGGCGCTGGCCGGCGGCGGCTACGGCGTGTACGTGCTGAGCGGCGGCAGTCGTCGGCTCGTCGGGGTCACGCCGGGCGTGTTCGCTGACACGCTCGTCGAGGTCAAGGACACCGACCTGCACGAGGGCGACGTCGTGGAAGTGCCATCGTGAGCGCCGCGAAGCGATCAGGAGATCAGCCATGAGTCTGGAACTGCGCGGGGTCAGCAAGACGTACCCGCCGCCGACCGCGGTCACCGCGCTGGCCGACATCGACCTGCTGGTCGGAACGGGCGAGACGGTCGCGATCACCGGCGCCTCCGGGGCCGGCAAGTCGACCCTGCTGAGCATCCTCGGCACGCTCGAGCGGCCGACGACCGGTTCGGTCCGCATCGCCGGGGTCGACACGTCGGCCATGTCCGACCGGGAGCTGTCCGCGCTGCGCGCCTGGCATCTGGGCTTCGTGTTCCAGCAGTTCTTCCTGCTCGACCGGCTCTCCGTGCTGGACAACGTGGCGACCGGCCTGCTGTATCGGGGGATGCCGGCCGCGCTCCGGCGCCAGCGGGCGGCCGACGCGCTCGGGCGGGTCGGCCTCTCCGGGCGGCGCCGGCACCGGGCCGGCCAGCTGTCCGGCGGTGAGCGGCAACGGGTGGCGATCGCCCGCGCCATCGTCGGGGGGCCGGCCGTCGTCCTCGCCGACGAGCCGACCGGCAACCTGGACTCGGCCACCGGCGAGGGGATCGTGCACCTGCTGACCTCGCTGGCCGACGGGGACACGACGGTCATCGTGATCACGCACAACGCCGACGTGGCCGGGGCGATGAGCCGGCGGATCCACCTCGTCGACGGCCGGATCGTTCGTGATTCGGCGGTGTTCGCATGACGATGCGTCCCGCTGACGTGGTGAGCGTCAGCACGATCGGGCTCCGCGCCCGGCGGCTGCGAACGACCCTGTCCGCGCTCGGGGTGGCCGTCGCGATCGCCGCGCTGGTCGCCGTCCTCGGGGTGGCCGAATCGGCCAAGGCCGAGCTCCTGACCCAACTCGGTGCGCAGGGCAACCTGCTGGCCGTCGCCTCGGGACAGACGTTCGACGGCAACCCCACGCCCCTGCCGTCCACGGCACCGGCGATGATCCGGCGCATCCCGCCGGTCCGCAACGTCACCGCGGTCGGCAACGTCCCCGGCGTGACGGTCCGCCGGACGGCGGCCATCCCGGCCGTGCAGACCGGCGGGATCAACGTCATGGCCGCCGACGGCTCGCTGCTGAGCACGCTGTCGGCGCACATGCTGCGCGGCCGGTTCCTCGACGCGACCGCCGAGCACTATCCGGAGGCCGTGCTCGGCTACGCGGCCGCCCGGGCGCTCGGCATCGGCACCCTCGACGCGTCCACCCAGGTGTACCTGGGCGGGCAGTACTTCACCGTGGTGGGCATCCTCGACCAGGTGGCGATCGCGCCGGAGGTCGACATCGCGACGCTGATCAGCTTCGGCATCGCGAACAGCCGCTTCGGTCTCGACAATCACCCGAGCCGCATCTACCTGCGGGCCGACCCCGACCAGGTGGCCGCGGTCGCCCAGGTGCTGGCGTTCACCGCGTCGCCCGACGAGCCGGAGGCCGTCCAGGTCCGGCGCCCGTCCGACATCCTCCTGGCGCGCATCGCCGCCAAGAACGCGTTCGTCGGGCTTTTCCTGGTACTCGGCGGAATCGCGCTGTTCGTCGCCGGAGTCGGGATCGCCAACATCATGGTCATCTCTGTTCTGGAGCGGCGGGGCGAGATCGGGCTGCGTCGAGCGGTCGGGGCGCGCCGGCGCGACGTCGCCGCACAATTCCTGCTGGAGTCGTCGGTCCTGGCCGGCCTCGGCGGGGTGCTCGGCGTGGCCCTCGGTGTGCTGGCGACGGGCGTGGTCGCCGACCTTCAGGACGACCCGCTGGTGATCCCGGCGGTCGCGCCACTGGCCGGACTGGCCGCCGCGCTGCTGGTCGGGGCGCTGGCCGGCGCGTACCCGGCGGCACGGGCGGCCCGCGTGGCTCCGGCGGAAGCCTTGCGCACGCTGTAATACGTTTCGGCGTATTCTCAGGCGGTTCGAGACCCGCACCCTCACCCCGGTTTGCCGTGTACCGCCCGGTCGCCGGCGTCTTGGCGGCTGTCTGGCTCGCGGTGCGATGAACTGGGGGTACGGTGCCACGGTGCGGGTACTCGTGGTCGACGACGAGGTGGATCTGGCCGAGACCGTCCGCGAGGGGCTCAAGGCCGAGGGCTTCACGGTCGACCTGGTGCACAACGGCGTCGACGGCCTTTGGGCGGCCACCGAGGCGCCGCACGGCGCGTACGACGCGGTGATCCTCGACATCATGCTGCCCGGGCTGAGCGGCTATGAGGTGTGCCGGCAACTGCGGGCGCGGGAGGTGTGGACCCCGGTGCTCATGCTGACCGCCAAGGACGGCGAGTACGACGAGGCCGACGGGCTTGACCTGGGAGCCGACGACTACCTGGTCAAGCCGTTCTCGTTCGTGGTGCTCGTGGCGCGGCTGCGGGCGCTGATCCGCCGGGGCGCGCCGCAGCGGCCGGTCGTGCTGAGCGTCGGCGACCTGTCGCTGGACCCGCTGCGCCGCCAGGTGACCCGCGGCGACCAGGACGTGCCGGTGACCCCGCGCGAGTTCGCGCTGCTGGAGTTCCTCATGCGTAACCGCGGCGACGTGGTGACCAAGACGGCCATCATCGAAAACGTCTGGGACGCCGGGTTCGATGGCGATCCGAACATCATCGAGGTCTACATCGGCTACCTGCGCAAGAAGATCGACCACCCGTTCGGGCGGACGGCGATCCGCACGGTCCGGGGCGTCGGCTACCGGCTCGACCCCGACGGGGGATAGGGCAGGCTGATCTTCGCCGCGGTGCCGCCGCCCGGGGCGTCGTCGAGCGTGAGCGTGCCGCCGTGGGCCGCCACGATGTCCCGCGCGATCGGCAGCCCGAGCCCGGCCCCGCCGGCCGTCCGGGCCCGGTCCTCGTCCAGCCGGACGAACCGGTCGAAGACCCGCTCCCGGGCCTCCCGCGGGATGCCCGGCCCGTCGTCCGCGACGGTCAGTTCGGCGCGGGTGCCGTTGCCGGTCAGGCTCAGCGTGATCGCCGTACGGGCATGCCGGACCGCGTTGTCGACCAGATTGCGCGCGGCTCGCTGGACGTGGTGCGGATCCCCGCTGACCCGGACCGGGGTGACCTTCGTGCGCACCTCGAGATCCGGCCGCTGGGCGGTGATCCGGTCCCGTTCGGCATAGAGGACGTCGTCGAGGTCGAGATCCTCGCACCGCAGTTTCAGGCCGGACTCATCGACGCGGGCGAGCAGCAGTAAGTCGTCGATCAGCCGGCCCATGCGGGCGCTCTCCCGGCGCATCCGCGCGACCGACGGGTCGGTCCTGCCCAGCAGGTCGAGTCCCATGTGGATAGTCGTGAGTGGACTGCGCAGCTCATGGCTGGCGTCGGCGACGAACCGGCGCTGGGCCGTGGTCGCCGCCTCGATCCGGTCCAGCATCGTGTTCATCGTGTTGGCCAGCGCGGCGATCTCGTCGTCGGCGGCCGGGACCGGCAACCGGGTCTCCAGGCTCCGGGCGGTGATCGTGTCCGCCTGCCGGCGCATCGCCTCGACCGGCCGCAGCGTCCGGCCGACGAAGAGGAACGTCGCCGCCCCGACGACGAGCGTCAGCAGCGGCAGCCCGACCAGCAGCGCCGCGGTGGCCGCCTCGGTGCCGTCGTCGACCTCGTCCAGCGACTGCGCCACCAGTACCGTCAGCGGACCGTCCGAGGTGTTCACCGTTTCGGCCACGACCTGGAAGAGGTCGTTGTGGGAGACGGCCAGGCGGCGCTGCTCGCCCTCCGTCTGGCCGGGCGGCGGGCGCAGCGGCGCGATCGGCTCGGCGCCCCGGACCGCGACCGACGCGGCCAGCACCCGGCCGTCGGCGTCGACGACCTGGACGACGGTCCGGTCCCGCGGCGACGGGTGGATCGCCGCGGCCAGCGCCGCCGGGCCGCTGAGCGCGAGCTGGCCGGCGATCTGGTCGGCCCGCTGGGTCGCGTTCTGGTTGACGTTGTCGAGCAGGATGTAGTGCGCGGCGATCACCAGGGCGACCCCGGTCAGCACGGACGCGGCCGCGACCACGAGCGCCGCGGCCAGCGCGGAGCGCATCCGCACCCCGAGCCGCCGGCGAAACCGCTGTACGACGCGCATAGGCAGGAAGCTACGCGCACTGGCTGAGAGCAGCCTTGAGATCCTCAGCAGATTTTCAGCGTTTCTTCAGGAGCGGCCCGCCACCATGCCCGGCATGTTTTCCGGCAGCAGACCCCGGGCGGTGGTCATCTCGGCGAGCTTCGGCGCCGGCCACGACGGCGCGGCCACCGAGCTGACCCGCCGCCTCGGGCTGCTCGGGTTCACCGTGGACCGGCACGACTTCGTCGACCTCATGCCGCGCCGGGCCGGTGTCCTGCTGCGCGGGCTCTACCACCGGCAGCTCACGGTCGCCCCGCAGACCTGGGGCTGGTTCCTCGCGCTGGCCGCTAGGGACCGGTTCGCACGGCGCAGCGCCGAGCTGACCGCGATGGCCGATGACCTGACGCTGCGGGCCGTCGGCGCGGGCGCTGCGTTGGTCGTCTCCACCTACCCGTTGGCGAGCCAGGTCCTCGGTCGACTGCGGCGCGCGGGCCGGCTCGCCACCCCGGTCGTCACCTACCTCACCGACATGTCCGTCCACCGGCTCTGGGTCGCCGACGGCATCGATGTCCACCTCGCGCTGCACGACGAGCCGGCGCGGCAGGCCAAGGAGCACGGCGCGACCGACGTGCGGGTGGTCGCCCCGGCGGTGAGCCCGGCCTTCGGGGCTTCGCCGGTCGAGTCGGCCCGGGCCCGCTGGGGCCTGCCGCGGCGATCGCCACTGGCGCTGCTCGTGGCCGGCGCGTGGGGCGTCGGCTCGGTCGCCCGCGCGGCGGCCGACATCGCCGCCACGGGCCTCGCCGTCCCGGTCGTCGCGTGTGGCCGCAACGAGACGCTGCGCCACCGGCTCGAGCGCTCCGGCCCCGCGCTCGCGCTCGGCTGGGTCGACGACATGGCCTCGCTCATGCACTGTTGCCAGGTCGTGGTGCAGAACGCCGGCGGCCTGTCGTCACTCGAGGCGTTGAAGGCCGGCCTCCCGGTGGTGACCTACCGCTGCCTGCCCGGCCACGGCCACACCAACGCGACCGGTCTCGACAAGGCCGGCTGGGTCCCCTGGATCCGCAGTCGAAGCGACCTGGCCCGCGGGCTTCGCGCGGCGTTGTCGGCGCCGTCGCGCTTCGCCCCGGCCGCCGCCCAGCCAGAATTGGTACTGGCGGAGCTCGCGGTAACCCGAGGCTAGTCGGGGAGGAGCTCGATCCACTGCCGGATGTCGTCGGCCGTCTCGGTGTCGGCGATTTCCGGGTGGTCGGTCGCCACGTGCGCCAGCACCATCGAGATGACCGCGTCGTCGGTGTCGGCGCGCGCCGTGTAACCGCACTCGCAGCGCACCTGCCGGGTCATCGGCTCCCTCCCTCGGGTGCAGTACCGTAGGCCATGCCCGACGCCGACCCTACCCGCGTGCAACTCTGCGGCGCCTACGCGGTCGAGTTGGCCGGCCGCCGCGTCGATCGGGCATTTCCCGGCCGGCAGGGCCGTCTGCTGTTCGCCTATCTCGTGCTCAACCGGCACCAGCGGGTCGTGCGCGGCGCACTGGTCGAGGCGCTCTGGGGCGACTCGGCGCCGGCCGGGGCCGAGGCGGCGCTCAGCGCGCTGATCTCGAAGGTCCGCACCGTCGTCGGCCACGACGTCCTTCGCGGGCGGACCGAGCTGTCGGTCGTTCTCCCGGAGCCGTCCCAGGTGGACGTCGAGGTCGCCCAGTCGGCCGTGCACGCGGCCGAGAGTGCGGTCGCCGTCGGGGACTGGCGCCGGGCCTGGTCGCCCGCGCTCAGCGCACACTTCGTCGCGCGGCGGTCGTTCCTGCCGGAGGCCGACACGGCGTGGGCCGATTCGTGGCGGCGCCGGCTGGCCGACATCGACGTGCGCGCGCTGGAGAGCTACGCGACGGCCTGCCTGGAGCTGGGCGGAGCCGAGTTGCCCGGGGCCGAACGCGCCGCCCGGCAGCTGATCGAGATCGCGCCGCTGCGCGAGACCGGCCATCTGCTGCTCATGCGCGCCCTCGCGGAGCGGGGCAACGTGGCCGAGGCGCTCACCGCGTACCAAATCTTACGGACGATGCTCCGCGAGGAGCTGGGGGTCAGTCCTGGTCCCGCCATCCAGGAGGTGTACTCGCGGCTGCTGGCTTGAGCGCACCAAGGTTTCGCCAACGTCGGGCCAAGAACGCGCGGCCATGCTCGCGGGCATGGATGAACTCACCAACCTGCTGGACAGGTTTGTCACCGATCTCGGCGCCACCATCGCGGCCGGCAACGTGCTGATCGGCGATCGTCTCGGGCTCTACCGGACGCTCGCCGAGCAGGGCGCGCTCACCCCGGCCGAGCTGGCGGCCAAGTCCGGCACCGCGGAACGGTACGTCAGCGAGTGGCTGCCCGGGCAGGCGGCCAGCGGCTACGTGACCTACGACGCGGCGTCCGGCCGGTACGCGCTGAGCGAGGCCCAGGCGCTCGCCTTCGCCGATCCCGACGGTCTCGCCCTGCCGGGCGCGTTCGAGCTCGCCGTCTCGTGCCTGGCCGACGAGCCGAAGATCCGCGACGCCTTCACGAGCGGCCACGGCTTCGCCTGGGGCGACCACCACCCGGGCGTGTTCACCGGCTGCGAGCGGTTCTATCGCCCCGGGTACGTCGCCAACCTGGTCAGCGCCTGGATCCCGGCGGTGGACGGGCTGCCGGCGCGGCTCGCCGACGGTTGTGCGGTCGCCGACGTCGGCTGCGGGCTGGGCGCGTCGACGCGGATCGTCGCCGACACGTACGCGAACGCCACGGTCACCGGGTTCGACCCGCACCCGCTCTCGATCGACCTCGCTCGCCGGGCCAACCCGGGCGTCCGGTTCGAGGTCGCGAAGGCGCAGGACTTCCCGGGTACCGGTTACGGGCTCGTCGCAACCTTCGACTGCCTGCACGACATGGGCGATCCGGTGAGCGCCGCCCGGCACATCCACACGGCGCTGGCCGACGACGGCGTGTGGCTGATCGTCGAGCCGTACGCGGGCGCCGCGGTCGCCGACAACCTCAATCCGGTCGGGCGGCTGTACTACTCGTTCTCCACGTTCCTGTGCGTCCCGCACGCGCTGTCCGAAGGCGGTGCGGCGCTCGGTAACCAGGCCGGCGAGGCGCCGATCGCCGCCGTCGCCGCGGCGGGCGGCTTCCGCACGTTCCGGCGGGTCGCCGAGACGCCGTTCAACCTCGTGTACGAGGCCCGCAAGTGACGTTCACGCTCGTCGGAAGCGGCCCGATCGCGTACGAGGAGTACCTGGTGCCGGCGCTCTTCGCGCCGCTCGCCCGGGCCCTGCTCGCGGTGACCGGGCCGCCGCGGGGTTGCCGCGTACTCGACCTGGCCTGCGGGACCGGCATCGTGGCCGAGCTGGCCGCCGCAACCGCCGCGTCGGTCACCGGTGTCGACCGCAACCCGGCGATGCTCGAGGTGGCACGCCGTGTCGACCCGGCGCTCACGTGGGTGCCCGGCGACGCCACGTTGCTGCCGCTTCCGACCGACGCTTTCGACATCGTGTACTGCCAGCAGGGCCTCCAGTATGTGGCGGCGCTCGGTGCGGCACTGGGCGAGGTACGCCGGGTCCTGGTACCGGGCGGGCGGCTGGCGGTGGCGCTGTGGTGCGACATCTTCCGGACCCCGGGGTTCGCCGCGTTGGCGTCCGTCCTCGACCGGCACGCCGGCCCGACTATCGGCGACATCGTGCGAGCCCCGTTCGGGCTCGGCCGGCCCGGCCCGGTGCGGGACAAGCTTGTCGAGGCCGGCTTCACGCAGACGCGGGTCACCACGTGCATCGTGCCGGTCCGGTTCCCCTCGGTACGGACGTTTCTTGAACGGCAGGTCGCGGCGTCGCCGCTGGCGCCCGCGCTGGCCGGCTCGTCGACGGAGCGTTTGCTGCTGCGCGACCTGACGTCGGCGCTGGAAGATCGAGTCGACGACGACGGCTTGTTGTTTCCGGCGGAGAGTCACCTGATCACGGCGGTCGCCTGACCCGCCAGAGACGGCGAGGCCGGCCGCATGCGCGCGGCCGGCCTCGAGTGTCCACAAGAGACGTTATACCGTCAGATGCTGACCCGGGAAGATCAGGTTCGGGTCGGCGCCGACGACCGCCTTGTTGCGCTCGTACAGGGCGTGCCAGCCGCCCTGGACGTGGTGGGCGGTGGCGATGCCGGAGAGCGTGTCACCGCTGACAACCACGTAGTTGCCGGTGCCGACAACAGTGGTGGTGCTGGGCGTGGCCGGCTTCTTCGGCGTCGTGCTCGGCTTCTTCGAAGTCGTGCTCGGCTTGTGGGCCTTCTTCTTGTTGCCACCGGTGCTGTGCTCGGCCGAGCCGTTCGGCGTGATCTTCGCGCTCGAGTGGCCCTTCTTGCCGCACACCGGCCACGGGCTCAGGCCCCGCCGCGCGTACAGGTGCTCGGCCACGGCGATCTGCTGCGAACGCGACGCCAGATCGGCCCGCGCCGCGTAGTTCTTGCCGCCGTTGCCCACCCAGGTGCCCTGGTTGAACTGTAGGCCGCCGTAGTACCCGTTGCCGGTGTTGATGTGCCAGTTGCCACCGGACTCGCACTTCGCGATCGCGTCCCAGTTGACCGGGGAAGCGGCGGAGGCCGACCCGGCGGAGCCGAGAAGCAGAGCGCCGCCGGCCGCACCGGCCAGCAGGGCCCCGGTCAGCAGCCGCGGGAAGAGGGCACGGCGATGCCCATCGGTACGAGAGAGCATTGACCAACCTCCACGCCTACGAGGTCAGCTGTCGGGTTCGGCCCGAGGTCGGCCGGCCGCATTGTCCGCGGCTTCACCCCAAGGCGCGCCCCCAAGTTGCGCGCCGAGGAACGTTGGGTCCCCCGCTCCCGCCAACATCTTTGAAGTCGCTCGACCGGCCCGCGGCGGGATTCGGCGTGCGGCGCCGATCGAGGTTCGCCCTGACGCGAACCGGGCCGACGCTAGCGAGCGGCTCTCTTGATTGCCAAACCGATCAAGCTGATACGTGAAGCTCATCACGGGGACAAAACGACCTGAAATTTTCTCACGTCAATGTCTTGTCCCGCCGGTTTGTCCTGGTTACTCTCCAGTAGCCCCTACGCGACCTGCATGAAACGGAGGACGCATGATCCGCTTCACCGCTCTTGCACTCCTCGTCGCCGGCTCCATCACGATGGGCGCCCCCAGCGCCGCCGCCGATGATGTTCCACTGCGGGACGTCATGGCCATCGGCAACGGCCAGGGCGGCACGGTCAGCTTCATCGACACCGCCACGCTGCAGAACCTCGGCTCCATCAACGCGGTGCCGGACTTGCAAGAACGTCTGGACTCGATGACGTTGACCGAGCGCATCGGGTACGAACTCGTGAACCAGATCCAGGGCTACCGCAAGCTCGTCGACGACATGGCCGTCTCGCCCGACGGCAAGACGCTGTATGTCTCGCGCGGCGTGCTGTCCGACGCCGTCGCCTTCGACATCGCGAGCAAGCGGATGCTCTGGCGGCACAAGGTCGAAGGCATCAAGGCCGACCACGCCGCACTCTCGCCGGACGGCACCAAGTTCGTCGTGTCGGCGACGACCGCGAGCAAGGCGGAGGTCCTCGACACCGCGACCGGCAACCTCGTCACGAGCTTCGGTACCGGCACGTATCCGCACGCCAACGACTACTCGCCGGACGGCAGCGTGCTCTACAACTCGAGCATCGGGCTCACCTCGCTGCCGAAGAGCCTGAACATCCTCAAGGGCGTGAAGTCGGTGACCGCGGTCGACCCGGTGACGTTCGCCCGGCGCCGCACGTACCTGTTCGACTACGGCATCCGCCCGGCCGTGTTCACCGCCGACAACACGACGATGTACGCGCAACTGTCGTACCTCAACGGCTTCATCGAGTACGACCTGGTGCACGGCCGCACCACGCGCACCGTCCAGATGCCGCTCAGCACGAAGGCCGCGGCGATGAGCGCCGACGACTATCCGCAGAACTCGGCGCACCACGGCATGGCGATGAACGCCGGCGAGACGAAGCTGTGCGTGGCCGGGACGATCGACGACTACGCCGCGATCGTCTCCCGGCCGGGGCTGACCACGGACGGCTTCGTCTACTACGCCGCCGACTCGCTGCCGTACTGGGCGCAGACCAGCAACGACGGCCAGAAATGCTTCGTCTCGCTGGCCGAGAAGGACCAGATCTCGGTCGTCGACTACGCCACGGCAACCGAGGTCGCGCGGATCCCGGTCGGCCACTTCCCGCAGCGCGAACGACTGGCCCGCCTGACCCCGGCAGCCGTCGCGTCACTCACCCCCGGCAACGGCTAGAACGACGCCGCCAGCGGGACCGGTGCGGGCCGTGTGCAGGTGCTCGCCACCTCCACGGCCCGGCCGGTCCGCGCCGAGGTCAGCATTGACTCCATGACGTCGAGCACGTGGTAGGCGAGCGAGCCGTTGGCCCGCGGTTCGATACCAGAGCCGGCGGCGACCAGGTCGGCCAGGCCGTAGCCCCGGCCGGCCCGCAGCCAGCCGGCGCTCGGCGGTACCAATGTCCAACCGGTCTGTCGCGAGTAGACAGACACGTCGCCGATGAACTGGTTGGGGTCGGGCACGACCATCGAGCCCTCGGTGCCGTGCACCTCGATCGGGGCGGCCGTGGTGGCGTCGCCGTCGAAGCTCATCAGGACCGTCGAGACGACCCCGTCGTGGTGGCGCAGCACGCCGCTCACGTGCGTGTCGACGGCGACCGGGACGTGCTCACCGGCCCGCGGACCCTGACCGATCATGCGGCTGTCGCGGCTGCGGCTGGCCATCGCGGTCAGGCTGTGCACCGGGCCGAGCAGGGTGACGAGCGCGGTGAGGTAGTAAGGCCCCATGTCGAAGAGCGGGCCGCCGCCGGGCTGATAGTAGAAGTCCGGGTGCGGGTGCCACCGCTCGTGACCGGCCGTCACCATAACGGCCGTCGCCGCCGTCGGCACGCCGAGGCGGCCCTCGTCGATCGCGCGCCGCGCGGTCTGGATGCCGGTGCCGAGCACCGTGTCCGGCGCGCAGCCGAGCCGGACGCCCGCCGCCGCCGCGGCGCTGAGCAGCGGGCTCGCCTCCGCGGTCGAGCGGGCGAGTGGCTTCTCCCCGTAGACATCCTTGTTGAAGGCGATCGCGCGGGCGGCGATGTCGGCGTGTGCCTCCGGTGTGGTGAGGTTGAGCACCACATCGACGTCGTCGGCGCTCAGGACGTCGTCGACCGAGCCGGCGCGGGCGCCGTCGAGCCGGTCGGCGACCGCGCGGGCGCGGGCCGGGTCCTGGTCGGCCACGGCCGCGACGCGCAATGCGGGCAGCGTCGCCAGCGTGGCGAGGTATTGCCCGCTGATGAAGCCGCAGCCGACGATGCCCACGCCTACCGGCTCGCCCACAGCAGCCCCCGCTCGATGATCGTGTGCACAGTCGGGTGCTCGAGCACGTCGAGGCTGTGCCCGGGGGTCGCCACGAAGATGCGTCCCTTGCCCCAGCGCCGCGTCCACACCGCCGGCGAGGTGACCTCTCGATGCCACGGGTCCCACGGCCGGATTTTCTGCGTGGTCTCGGCCAGCCGGTCGATGTAGGCGTCGCACAGCACCCAGTACTGCTCGGTGACCAGGTCGAAGTCGTCGAGCCCGGCGGTGATCGGATGGTCTTTGGCGGCCGGAAGCAGATTCACCGTGTACGGGACGAAGTTGTGCTCCTGGGTGCCGAAGCCCGGCAGGGACGGGTCCTTGCCCGGGTGGCAGGCGAACTGCCCGCCGATCATGTGCAGGTAGTCGGAACTGTTGCGGTAGGAGTCGGCGATGCCGCCGTGCCAGCCGCCCATCCCGGTCCCGTTGCGGATGGCCGCCTCCAGCCCGCTGAGCGCGGCCGGGGCGATCGCGCCCATCGTGTAGCACTGCATGATGAGATCGACGCCGGCCATGAACGCGGCGTCCGCGTAGATGTCCGGTGTGTCGCTGATGTGGATGTCGTAGCCGTGCTCCTGCAAATGCGGAATGAACATGTCCGTGGCGGCCACCGGCGCGTGGCCCTCCCAACCGCCGCGAACAACCAACGCTTGCGCCATGCCTCCCAGTCTCGCGTACGCTGACGCTCAGACAAGTTCATGCTTTGCTATTGCAACGGGTTGAGGGCGGGATCACACCTGGAGGCAGGCTGTGTTCCGCCCGTTCGTTGCTGTGCGCGCCGTGCGCGAGGCACGGCTTCCCTTGTTCGCGACGTTTCTCGGCGCGCTGCCGATCGGCATGCTGAGCCTGAGCGTCCTGCTGCTGGTCCAGATCGAGACCGGCTCGCCGGCGTTCGCCGGTGCGGTGGCCGCCGCGGTCGCTCTCGGCAACGCGGTCGGCCTGACGGTGCAAGGTGCGCTCCTCGACCGCTGGGGTCAGACCCCGGTGCTGATCGGCACCGCGCCGGTCGGCCCGGCCGCCCTGCTGGCCGTCGTGCTCGCCACCGTCCATCACGCTCCGCTGATCGTCGTCGCGGCCGGCGCGGCGCTGGCCGGCGGCAGCATCCCGGCGACCACGAGCAGCGTGCGGCTGCTGTGGCCGCGGCTGGTCACCGACGTGCTTCTCCGTCCGACCGCGTACGCGCTGCTGGCCACGCAGTTCCAGATCGCGCTCATCGTCGGCCCGGTCCTCATGTCGTGGCTCGTGTTCGCGCGCGGCCCGGTCGCCGCGGTCCTCGGCTCGGCCGCGCTGTCCGGAGCCGGTGGCCTGCTGAGCGCGACGGCCGGGCCGAGCCTGGCGTTGCTGGTCGCGGCGGCCGTGATGCTGGCCGACGCGGGCTGGACAGGCGCAGCTTTGGCTCCTCCGTCGGACAATTAGTCGACGGTGGCCGATCCACCCCGAGGTCTGATCGACGGTGGCCGATC
>Ga0070683_100003025_pt1 | contig 13507 bp, 15 predicted proteins | sample KBSC713LmetaG_FD_64662 | JGI IMG/M metagenome (GOLD analysis project Ga0070683, IMG submission 64662) | Corn rhizosphere microbial communities from Kellogg Biological Station, Michigan, USA - KBS C7.1-3L metaG | ecosystem: Host-associated > Plants > Roots > Rhizosphere ...
GCGAGCGCGAGCCCGATCGGGATGTTGACGAGGCCGAAGCTGATGGAGCCGTTCCAGATCGTGCGCATGGGACGACCTGAATTCTAGTCGGAAGCGCGTATTCCTCTCGGTCTACGATGGCGGAAATGGCGACCGCGACGACCGGGATCGGCAGCGAGCAGACGGCGCCCGCCCTCTGGCGCTACGCGGTCGAGCGGGAAACCGGCACGCCCGCCTACCTGGAAGAGCTGGCGGACGGCTGGCGCGAGGTCTCGTGGGGAGAAGCCGACGAGCGGGTCGCCGCGCTCGGGCGGGCGCTGCTCGCGCGCGGCGTGCGCAAGGGCGACGCGGTCGCCGTGCTGGCGCGCACGCGGCTCGAGTGGCTGCTGCTCGACTGGGCGATCATGTCGATCGGCGCCGTCGTCGTCGGCCTCTATCCGTCGAACACGGCGAGCGAGTGCGGCTACATCCTCGGCCATTCGGAGGCGGTGCTCGCGTTCGTGGAGGACGAGGCGCAGCGCGCGAAGCTCGAGGGGATCTTCGACCGTCCCGTGATCGGCTTCGCCGAACTGGCGGCGTTCGAGGAGGAGGGGCGCTCGCACGTCGAGCTCGAGCCGGAGCCGGTCGGCGAGGACGATCTCGCGACGCTCATCTACACCTCCGGCACGACCGGGCCGCCGAAGGGCTGCATGCTCACCCACCGCAATCTCGTCAACGCCGCGACGCGCGCGACCAGCTCCACGGACGAGACGGACGTCGTGCTCCTGTTCCTGCCGATGGCGCACAGCTTCGCGCGGATCGCGCACCAGGGCTCCGCGTTCAACGGGGCCACGGTGGCGCTCGTCGCCGACGTCGCCCGCGTGCCCGAGGCGCTGCAGCACACGCACCCGACGTTCCTGCCGGCGGTGCCGCGCGTCTACGAGAAGATCCACGCGAACACGATCGGCGAGATCGAACGCGCGGGTGGGCTGAAGCGGGCGCTCGGCCGCTGGGCGCTCGACGTCGGGATGCGCGCGAGTCGACAGCGCCGCGAACAGGGCCCGGTCTCGCCGCTCCTCGCGCTGCAGGAGAAGCTGGCCGACCGGATCGTCTTCGCGAAGGTCAAGGACCGGCTCGGCGGCCGGCTGCGCCTGGGCATCTCGGGTGCGGCGCCGCTCGGGCTCGACGTGCTCGAGTTCTTCAACGCGCTGGGGATCCTCGTGATCGAGGGCTACGGGCTCACCGAGACGTCGAGCTCGCTGACCGTGAACGACGAGCACGACTATCGGCTCGGCACCGTCGGCCGCCCGGTCGACGGCTGCGAGGTGAAGCTCGACGAGGACGGCGAGATCCTTACGCGCAGCGCGAGCGTGTTCGTGGGCTACTACAAGGATCCGGAGGCGACGGCAGCCGCGTTCACGGAGGACGGCTGGTTCCGCACCGGCGACGTCGGCGAGCTCGACTCGGACGGGTTCCTGAAGATCACCGACCGCAAGAAGGATCTGATCATCACCGCGGGCGGCAAGAACATCGCGCCGCAGAACATCGAGAACGCGCTGAAGGCGTCGCGGTTCGTCTCGCAGGCCGTCGCGATCGGCGATCGACGGCCGTACATCGTGGCGCTGATCACGCTCGACCGCGCCGAGGTCGACGCGAGCGGGCGCGACCCGCAGGAGCTCGTGCAGGAGGTCGTGGACGACGTCAACCGCGATCGTGTCCGGGTCGAGCAGATCAAGCGCTTCGCCGTCCTCCCCCGCGACTTCACGCAGGAGGACGGTGAGGTGACGCCGACGTTGAAGCTGCGCCGCCGCGTCGTGCACGAGCACTTCGCGGACGAGATCGACAAGCTGTACTCGTGAGCGTGGGCGCGACGGAGCTCAACAAAGAGCGGAGGCGCCGGCTCGGCCGGCGCCGTGAGCGGGAATGACCGCGGCGTTCCTCGTCGCGTCCGCGTTCCTTGCGAGCGCCGTCGAGTTCGTCGAGGCGCTGACGATCGTGCTGGCCGCCGGCCTGACGCGCGGCTGGCGCTCGTCGCTCACCGGGCTCGGCGCGGCGACCGTCGTGCTCGCGGGGATCGTGGCGGCGCTCGGCCCGACGTTGAAGCTCGTGCCGATCGACGCGCTCCGGCTCGTCGTCGGCGCACTGTTGCTCGCGTTCGGGCTGCAGTGGCTGCGGAAGGCGATCCTGCGCGCGAGCGGCTACAAGGCGCTGCACGACGAGGAGGCGATCTTCGCGCGCGAGGCGGCCGAGGCGCAGAGCGCGCCGAGCGAGACGCGCGCCGGCCTCGACTGGTACGGGTTCACCCTCTCGTTCAAGGGCGTGCTGCTGGAGGGGCTGGAGGTCGCGTTCATCGTGATCACATTCGGCAGCACGCAGGGCAGCATCGGGCTGGCCGCACTCGGCGCCGGGATTGCTCTCGTCCTCGTCGCCACCGTCGGCGCGGTGGTGCACGCGCCGTTGTCGCGCGTGCCCGAGAACACGATGAAGTTCGCAGTCGGCGTGATGCTGACGACGTTCGGGATCTTCTGGTCGACCGAAGGCGTCGGCGCACGCTGGCCGGGCGACGACGCCGCGCTCCCCGTCGTGCTCGCGTTCGTGATCGCACTCTCGTTCGCGTCGGTCGTGCTGCTCCGCCGTCGAAGATTGGTGATCGCGTGAAGTTCCTCCGCTTCTGGTGGGACTTCGTCGTCGGCGACGACTGGCGCGCCGCCCTGGGGATCGCGATCGCGATAGGAATCGCCGCGGCACTCGTGGCCGGAGGAATAGATGCGTGGTGGCTGATCCCGGCAGCAGTCGTCGCGGTCCTCTACATCTCGCTCGCCCGCGAGACAAAAGCAAGCTAAGACGCGAAGCGGCTTAGCGAGCGCGCTCTCGGCGCGCGTAGCACCTCCAAGATCTCGAGCGTCAGCGAGACGTTGGTCAGCCGCCGAGGATCCGGCGCGCACCGACGTACGTCGCCGCGTACCAGCCGGTCATGCTCGAGATCTTGACCACGTCGCCGGTGTGCGGCGCGTGGATGAAGTTGCCGCCGCCGACGTAGATGCCGACGTGGCCGAGCCCGTCGAAGAACACCAGGTCGCCGGGCTGCAGGTCGTTACGCGCGACGGGGACGCCGACATTCCACTGGGCACCCGTGTAGTGCGGGAGCGAGACGCCCATCTGGGCGTACGCGTACATGACGAGGCCGGAGCAGTCGAAGCCGCTGGGGCTCGCGCCTCCCCAGACGTACGGGACGCCGAGGTAACGCATCGCGATCCCGACGACGCCGCCGTACTGCGAGGGCGGCGCAACGGTCGCGTCGGGCGTCGACGCGACGGCGCCGATCGGGCTCTGCTGCACCTGCAGCGCGGCCGCCTGCTGCGCCTGGTCGTACTGGGCGCGCGCTGCGGCGGCCGAGGCGAGCGCACGGGCGCGCGCGGCCGCCTCGAGCTGGGCGATCTGCCCCTTGATCGAGGACAGCAGCCGCTGCTCGTGATCGATCTGCGACTGCAGCCTCTGCTTCGCGGCGGCGCGCTCGTGCACGAGCGACGACTGCGCGCGATGCGCGCGAACGAGCGCGTGCTGATGCGTCGTCACCTGCTTCTTGAACCGCGTCACCTCGTTCAGCACCGCGTGATCCTGGGACGAGACCGACTGGACGGCCTCGATGCGGTTGACGAGATCCCCGATGTTCCTCGCGCCAAGGACGACGCCGAGCGTCGACTGGTCGTCGCGCGACGTGTAGATCAGCACGAGACGTTGCATGAGCGCGCGTTGCGACGACTTGAGGTTCGCGCGTGCGGCACGCAGGCCGACCTTGTTCACCGCGAGCTCGCGGTCGATCTGGCGCAAGCGATGCGTCGCGAGCTCGTACCGCGTGCGCGCGCGCTCGAGACTCATGTCGAGCTGGTTGATCTGGGCGAGCACGCTCTGCGCCTGCGCGCGCTTCGAGCCGACCGAGGGGTCGCCCGTCGCCACACCGGCCGCGACACATGCCGCAGCAACAGCGAGGACGAGCACCAGCGCCTGTCGCTTATGAGCCTGGATAACGGACTCCCACCGTTGCTTGCAACAGGCGCACCGGAAGAGGCCGGTACGTCACAAGTTCCGGAGGCTAGCAGGGGGTACGGATGGCCGCAACCTGATACCTACCGCAATCTGGCTGCATTTCGAGGCATAAAGTGCCCAAATCTGTCTGGCGCGGGACCGCACAAAGTCTCCGGTTTGCGGGGCTTTACATGCTAGGGTCCCGCCCTCGTGCGCGGGCCCAGGACACGGTCTGCGGCGGCCGTCGGCGCCGCAGCGGTCGTTCTCGCCGGGGTCTCCGGCGCGACCGCCGCAGGACCGGGACAGCTGCGACAACAGGCCGGTGCGCTTGCAGCGCAGCGCCGCGCCGCGGTGCTCGACCTGTACGCAGTCGAATCGAGGATCTCGGCCGTGCAGCGTCGTTTCGAAGCGCTGCAACAGGAGGCGAGCACCCTGCGCTTCGAGGCGCAGCAGCTCCGACTGCAAGCGGTCGCGACACATACCACGCTCGTCGTCTCGCAACAGCAGCTCGCCGCAAACCTACGCCGTCTGTACAAACAGGGCGACGTCAGCGCCCTCGCGGTGATGCTCGGCTCCGACTCGCTCGACGACGCCCTGTCGCAGATCGACTCTCTGAACTCCGTTGCCACGCAGAGTGAACGCGTCGTGTCGGTGACGACGGCCGCACGCAGCAAGCTCTCGACGCTGCACACGAAGCTCGCTGTACGACGTGCGCGGATCGCCGCCGCCGTCGCCGACGCCCGGAACACGCTGGAGACGCTCTCCACGGCGCGCGGCGCGCGTGTCGCCTTCATCACGAAGCTGCGTACGCAAGAGCGTCTGAAGGTGGAGCAGATCCACGCCCTCGAGGCGCGCGTGCAGCTGGCCGAGCAGAAGTCGGCGGTGCTGCAGAGTCAGGCCGACACCACACCGGTCGAGGCCACCGCCGTGCCCGAGCCGCCCAGGGTCGAGTCCGAGCCCGTCTCGGCGCCCGCGCCGCAGACGGGCGGGCGCACCGTCACGGTCAGCTCCACGGGCTACTCCCTGCCCGGCCACACCGCGACGGGCCTGCCCGTCGGCTGGGGAGTCGTCGCCGTCGACCCGTCGGTGATCCCGCTCGGGACGAAGCTGACGATTCCCGGATACGGGGAGGCCGTGGCCGCGGACACGGGCGGCGGAGTGCGCGGCCGCATGATCGACGTCTGGTTCCCCACCCTTGCGCAGGCGCGTGCATGGGGGCGCCGGACGGTCACGATCACCCTGCACTAGACTTGTCGCGCCAGCTGGAGGGGGTACGAGTGAGCGAAGCGTTGCAAGCGGGTGACGAACGGCAGCAGGCCGAGTCGCTGCGCGTCGTCATCGTCGACGACCACGATCTCTTCCGCACCGGTTTGCGGAACCTGCTCGAGGATCAGGGAGTGCAGGTGATCGGCGAGGCTGCCGGCGGCGCCGAGGCCGTGCGCATCGTGCGCGAGCTCGCACCCGAGGTCGTCGTGATGGACCTGAACATGCCGGGGATGGGCGGCGTCGACGCGACGCGGCACATCAGCGGGATCGCACCGCTCACTCGCGTAGTGATGCTGACGATCTCCGACCAGGACAGCGACGTGATGGACGCGATCCTGGCCGGCGCGTGCGGCTACCTCCTGAAGGACTCGCGGATCGAGGAGCTGATGGCGGGCATCCGGGCGGCGGCGCGCGGCGAGTCGCTGATCTCGCCGAACATCGCGGCAAAGGTGCTGCAGCGCGTGCGCGCGACGAGCACGCAGCCGGAGATCGCGAACACGATCCGGGCCGAGCTGTCCGACCGCGAGATCGAGGTGTTGAAGCTGATCGCGAACGGCAAGGACAACGCCGTGATCGCCGCCGAGCTGCACATCAGCCCGAAGACCGTGAAGAATCACATCTCCAACATCCTGATGAAACTGCAGATCGACAACCGCATCCAGGCGGCGGTCTACGCAGTTCGTTCCGGGATCGTCTAGCTCACGCCTGCGCGCAGCTCGCGCGCACGATCGTGCAGCGTGCCGAGGAGCGAGCGCAGCTGCTCCAGCTCGCCGTCGGCGTGGATCAGCCGCGAGCCGAGCGTGCGGATCTCGGCCGCGCGCTCCGGGGTCGCGCGCCGGGCCATCTCGCCGAGCCGCCGCTCCAGGCGGAGCCGCTCCGCCTCGAGGGCGAGCGCCTTCGCATAGCCTTCGGTGAGGGTGTCCTCGACGCAGTCGAGCGTCGGGGAGGCGTGGTTGAGAAGGTCTTCGATCTGCTGGACCATCGGAGGGGCAGCCGGTTCCATGGGCTGATCATCGATTATCAGGGCCGTGCCCCGCGCGGGACAAGGGCCGCTCGGCTCATTTCGGGGACATCGCGGACCCAGCTCCTACACTGGACACGATGCGTGCCCGGACGTTCGCGGTGGCGCTCCTCGCCGCGCTCCTCGTCGCCGCACCCGCCTCGGCCGCCCTGCAGCCACGCCTGGAGCGCGCGCTGCACGTCCCGCACGTGAGCCTCGCCGCCACCGGCGCGGTCGCGATCGACCTCGCCACCGGGCAGACGGTCTACGCCCGCAACGCGACGCTGCCGCTCATCCCCGCCTCGAACGAGAAGCTGACGGTCACCTACGGCGCGCTGGCGGCGCTCGGGCCGGCGTTCCGGATCGAGACGGACGTCCTCCAGGACGACGCGGGCAATCTGATCCTCAAGGGCTACGGCGACCCGACGCTCTCCTCCGCGCAGCTGAGCGTGCTCGCGCGGCAGGTGCGCGCGGCGGGCATCACGACCGTCACGGGCAGCGTGCTCGGCGACGAGTCGTGGTTCGACTCCCGGCGGACGGCGCTCGGCTGGAAGGCGTCCTTCTATCTCGTGGAGTCGCCGCCGCTCTCGGCGCTGATCGTCGACCGGGGCAGGGCCGGCCGCTACACGTCGCGTGATCCCGCTCTCGCCGCCGCACAGCTCTTCCGGGCCGCGCTCGTGCGGGCGGGCGTCAAGGTGCGGGGCGGCGCTGCGCACGGAACGGCCCCCGACGACGCACAGGTCGTCGCGAGCGTCGACTCGCCGACGGTGCTCTCGATCGTGCGGATGATGGATCGGGAGAGCGACAATTTCTACGCCGAGATGCTGCTGAAGGAGCTCGGGGCCGTGCAGGGGGCAGGCGGGACGACGGCCGCGGGTGCCGGCGTCGTCACAGGGCTGCTCGCGCAGGCCGGGATCCCGCTGGACGGCGTGCGCCTTGTGGACGGATCGGGCCTGTCGCTGCTCGACCGCGTCACCGCGCAGTCGATCGTCTCGCTGCTGGCCGCGATGTGGAGCGACGTCGAGATGCGGCTGGAGCTGCTCGCCTCGCTGCCCGTCGCCGGCCGAACCGGCACGCTCGTCGACCGCATGCGCGGCGGCGCCGCCGCCGGTGTGGTGCATGCGAAGACGGGAACGCTCGACCGGGCGTCCGCGCTGTCGGGCTTCGCCGGCGACCGCTACGTCTTCTCCGTGCTGCAGAACGGCAGCCCGGTGTCGTGGACGTGGGCGCGGCGTGCACAGGACCGCTTCGCGACCGCGCTCGCGTCAGCGCCGTGAACGTTTACGGATTCGCTCACAAGGCGGCACAACTCATTGACGGGGATACTCCTCATTTCGAGGATTCGTGACGAAGTCGTGACGTCTAGCGGCCGAGGAGCTTCAGCAGGTCCGCCTCCGTGAGCAAGGAGACGCCGGCCTTCTCCGCCTTCGTCAGCTTCGACGCGCCCGGCTCCTCGCCGACGATCAGCCCCGTCGTCTTGCCCGAGACGGAGTTCACGACTTTTGCTCCCTGCTCCTCGAGCAGCGCTCCCGCGTCTTCGCGTGTGAACGACTCGAGTGTTCCCGTGATCACGTACGTCTGGCCGGTCAGCGGGCCCTCGACCGGGCGCTCCTCCTCCCCGGTCTCGAAGCGCAGGCCGAGCTCGCGCAGCTCCGCGACGAGCGCGCGGTTCTCCTCGTCGCGGAACCACTCGGCGATCGCCTCGGCGCGCTCCGGCCCGATCCCCTCGCACTCGACGAGCTGCTCCTGCGTGGCGTCGATCAGCGCGTCGACGGTCCCGAAGTGCAGCGCGAGGTTGCGCGCGGTGATCCAGCCGACGTCGGGGATGTTCAGCCCGAAGAGCACACGGAAGAAGGGAATCTGCTTGGAGGCCTGGATCGCCTCGATCGCGTTCGTCGCGCTGATCTCGCCGAAGCCGTCGAGCTCCAGGAGCTGCTCCGAGGTCAGCCGGTAGAGCTGCGGAATCGAGCGGACAATGTCCTCCTGCCAGAGCCGCACCACCGTCTGCTCGCCGACGCCGTCGATGTCGGCCGCGGCCATCACCCAGTTGTTCAGTGTCTCCAGCCCGCGGGACGGGCAGGCACGGTTCGGGCAGCGGTGCATCACCTCGCCCTCCGGCTTGACGATCTCGACGTCGCAGAGGGGACAGTTGGCCGGCATCCGGAACGGCTTCGTGCCAGCACGGTGCTTGCCGGCCGGTCCGACGACCTGCGGGATCACGTCGCCGGCGCGCTGCACGATCACGTCGTCGCCGACGCGGATGTCCTTGCGGTTGATGTCCTCCTCGTTGTGCAGCGTCGCGCGCGAGATCGTCACGCCACCGACCTCGACCGGCTCGAGCACCGCCCAGGGATTGAGGTTGCCCGTGCGCCCGACGCGGATGCGGATCTCGTTCAGGCGCGTCACCGCGGTCATCGGCGCCCACTTGAACGCGCGGGCCCAGCGCGGGCGCTGGTGCAGCGCGCCGAGGCGGCGCTGCTGCTCGTAGTCGTCGACCTTGATCACGATCCCGTCGATCTCGTAGTCGAGCTCCGTGCGACGCAGCTCCCATTCGCGTACGAGCTGCGCCACCTCGTCGATCGTCTCGAGCCGCTGCGCGAACGGGTTGATCGGGAAGCCGCGTTGCTTCAACCACTGCAGCGTGTCCCAATGCGTCGCGAGGTCGAGCCCTTCGCGGTGGCCGACGCCGTAGGCCCAGATCGAGAGCGGCCGCGCAGCGGTGATCGTCGAGTCCTTCTGGCGCAGGGAGCCGGCGGCGGCGTTGCGCGGGTTGGGCCAGGTCGCCTTGCCCTCCGCGGCAAGCGCCTCGTTCGCAGCGCGAAAGCCGGGCAGCGGCATGTACACCTCGCCGCGCACCTCGAGCACGGCCGGCGCGCCGTCGCCGCGCATCTGCAGCGGGATCGCCTTGATCGTGCGCAGGTTCGGCGTGACGTCCTCACCCTGGACGCCGTCGCCGCGGGTCGCACCGCGGACGAACGTGCCGCTCTCGTACGTGAGATTGATCGCCGAGCCGTCGATCTTCGGCTCGACGACGTACACGACGGGATCGTCCGACGCGAGCCGCTTCCGGACGTCGCCGTCCCACTTCTGCAGCCCTTCGTCCGTCGTCACCTTCTCGAGCGAGCCCATCGCCGTCAGGTGCCGGACCTTCTGGAACTTGCTGGAGAGCGGCGCGCCGACCCGCTGAGTCGGCGAGTCCGGCGCGACGAGCTCGGGATGCTCCTGCTCGATCTGTTGCAGCTCGTCGTAGAGGACGTCGTACGCCGCGTCCTCCATGGTCGGCGCGTCGTCGACGTGGTACGCGATCGACGCCTCGTTCAGGAGCTCGCGCAACTCTGCCGCGCGTTCAGACGGCTTCATAGAGCTCCTGCGCCGTGTCGACGATCGCCGCCGGCTGCTCCGCCGCGAGCTTCGCGCGATCGTGGATGCGTCCCCACGTGACGGCGACGGGATACATGTGCGCCGCCTTCGCGGCGCGGATGTCGAAGGGCGAGTCGCCGACGTACGCGCAGTCCTGTGGCGACACCCCGAGCCGTTTCGCGGCGAGCAGCAGCGGCTCCGGCTCGGGCTTGTGCCGCTCGGTCTCGTCGCCGCCGACGACCGTCTCGAAGAGGTGGCCGACGCGCAGCCGGGCGAACGCGAGGTCGACCGTCGCGCGGCGCTTCGCCGTGACGACGCCGACGCGCGTCCCGCCCTCGTGCAGCCGTTCGATCACGTCCTCCATCCCCTCGCACGCCTCGAGCTCGTCGTGCAGGGGCTCGTTGTGCGCGCGGTAGACGCGCACGAGCTCGTCGACGCGCTCGGGTGCGAATGCGGCCATCTGCGCCTCCAACCCGGGGCCGCCGACCGCCTTCAGCAGCTCGGCGTCCTCGGCCTCGATCCCCAGCACGGCGCGCGTCGCATGCCGCATCGACGCGAGGATGATCGCGCCGGAGTCGACGACCGTGCCGTCGAGATCGAAGAGGACGACCGGGAAGCGGCTCATGCGTGGTCATCGTAGGCAACGCCCACGAGGTACAGACCGTGCGGCGGAGCGGTGGCCCCGGCCGCGCTGCGCGCCGCGCCGCCGAGCAACGGCTCGAGGTCGACGCCCTCGACCATCGAGCCGACGAGCGTGCGCACCATGTGCCGAAGGTAGCTGTCCGCGGTGATCTCGAAGTCGAGGTGGTCGCCCCGACGCGTCCACGCCGCCGACTCGACGACACGCACGAACACCGCGTGCTGCGTCTCGGTCGGCGTGAACGCGCGGAAGTCGTGCTCACCGACGAGCAGCGCCGCTGCCCGGCGTAGCCCGTCCTCGTCGAGGGGCTGCGGCCGCCACCAGCTGCGGCGCGTCTCGAACGGCGACGGCGTCCGCCGCGTGAAGAGGCGGTAGCGGTAGCTGCGCGAGCGGGCCGAGAAGCGGGCATGGAAGTCGTCCGCGACGGGCTCCGCCCGGACGACCGTCACCTCGTCGGGCAGGCGGGGGTTGAGCGCCGCCGCAGCCCGTTCCGGCGGCGGGCCGCCCTCCACGTCCACCGAGACGACGTTCGCGAGCGCGTGCACGCCGCTGTCCGTGCGACCGGCGACTGCGAGCCCGTCGGCGCGCTCGTAAGTCTGGGCGAGTGCTTCGCGGAGCGTCGTCTCCACCGTGGCCAGTCCCGGCTGCGCGGCCCAGCCGTGGAAGGGGGTGCCGTCGTACTCGACCGTTAGCTTCAGCCGCACGTCAGGCGCCCCTGCGCGCTTTTGTCAGGCGTGCCTGATGCTATAGGAGCTTGCATGTTGCTTGATACACTCTAGTCATGTCGGACGAGCACGCGTTCCTGCTCCAGCGGATGCAGCCCCTGATGGTGGGGCTGATCGACGGGTCGCTGTCGACGCTCGCCCCCATCTTCGCGGTCGTGCTCGCCTCGCACGACACCCGGTACGCGTTCATCGCCGGTCTCGCGACCTCGCTCGGCGCGGCGATCTCGATGGGCTTCTCCGAGGGCCTCTCCGACACCGGCGAGCTGACCGGTCGCGGCTCGCCCTTCGTTCGCGGCTCGATCACCGGGGGCGGGACCTTCCTCGGTGGGATCCTGCACTCGCTCCCCTTCCTGATTCCCCAGTACCACGCCGCTCTCTTCTTCGCGATCGCCGTGGTCGCGTTCGAGCTGCTGACGCTCGCCTGGCTGCGCTGGAAGTTCTTCGAGGACACGTTCGTCCGCGCCCTTGGGATCGTCACGTTCGCCGGAATCGTGATCGCGGCGGTATCTGCAGGCCTCGGCTCCGTGCTCGGGACGCCGGGCGGCTGAGTGCGCGAGGCTCGCGCATGGATCGCCGGCTTGCCAACGGCGGTCGCATTGCAGGCCGCGCGGAGCTGCTTGCGAGCTACGGCCGACGGCCGTTTGCTGAGGACGTCCTTCGCCGGGCTCGCTAGTCGCTGACCCACTCCGTCAGCTCGACGCGATTCCCGAACGGGTCGCGACACATGAAGCGCGGACGGCCGACGATCTCCGTCGTGTCCGCGCAGTCGACGCCTGCGGCCTCGAGCGCGGCGCGCAGATCGGGCAACCCGCCGTCGACGCGGAGACAGAAGTGCTGGCGCGGCGGCGGGACGTCGTCCGATTCGAAGCAGTGCAGCTCGAGGCCGCCGCCGGCGCGGAACCAGACGAGCTCCGCCGTCTCCAGCGTCGGCGGGACGTCCCGCTCCTCGAGCCCGAGCAGCCCGCGGTAGAAGGCGCGGGCCGCGTCGTGCCCGCCCTTCGGCATCGGAATCGAGACGTGCTGCAGCTCGAGCCGCACGGCGCAATGCAATCAGATTGCAGCGCAGCTGCAATCTGATTGCCTCCTACCTGCGCGTGCCGGTCGGGTCGTAGTCGACGAGTTCGAGATAGACCATCTCGGCGGCGTCGCCCTGGCGCTGGCCGAGCTTGACGATCCGCGAGTAGCCGCCCGGGCGGTCCGCCATGCGCGGCGCGACGTCGGCGAACAGCTTGTGGACGACCTCCTGCGAGCGCAGCTCGCTCAGCGCCTGGCGCCGGGCGTGCAGGTCGCCGCGGCGGCCGAGCGTGATCATCTTCTCCGCGTAGGGCTTGACGGCCTTGGCCTTCGCCTCGGTCGTCCGGATCCGGCCGTGCTCGATCAGGGAGCACGCGAGGTTCGCGTACAGCGCCTTGCGGTGCGCGCTGTCGCGGCCGAGCTTCCTGCCTGCCTTCGCGTGCCGCACGCCAACTACTCCGTGAACCCGCCGCCGCCGTTGTCGCCGCGGAGGTTGAGCCCGTGCTGCTCCAGGGTCTCCTTGACCTCCTCGATCGACTTCTTGCCGAAGTTCGGAATCGCGGCGAGCTCGTTCTCCGTCTTCATCACGAGGTCGCCGATCGTCTCGATGCCGACCCGCTTCAGGCAGTTGTACGAGCGGACGCCGAGCTCGAGCTCCTCGATCGGGAAGTTCTCCATCCCGTGCGCGAGCGCGGTCTCCGGCGTCGCGCCGTCGCCGGGCACGCCCGCGGCGGCCTCGCCGAAGCCCTCGATCCGCTCGATGTCGGTGAAGATCGCGAGCTGGCGGATCAGCACCTCGGACGCCTCCGCGAGCGCGTCCTTCGGGTCGATCGAGCCGTCGGTCGTGATGTCGAGCGTCAGCTTGTCGTAGTCGGTCCGCTGGCCGACGCGCGCGCTCTCGACGTGGTACGAGACGCGGCGGACCGGCGAGAAGATCGAGTCGATCGGAATCACGCCGATCGTGTGCTGCGGCCCGCGGTTCATCTCCGCCGGCGAGTAGCCGCGGCCGCGGCCGATCGTCAGCGTCATCTCGAGCCGCCCGCGCTCGGAGAGGTTCGCGATCTCCAGCTCCGGGTTCAGGAGCTCCAGCTCGGCCGGCGCCTCGATGTCTGCCGCCGTGACCGTGCCCGCACCCTTCTTCGCGATGTGCACCTCCACCTCGGGCGAGTCGCCGTGCAGGCGCGCGACGAGGTTCTTGAGGTTGAGCACGATGTCCGTGACGTCCTCGCGGACGCCCGGCAGCGTCGTGAACTCGTGCGCGGTGCCCTCGACCTTGACCGAGGTGACCGCGGCGCCCTCGAGCGAGGAGAGCAGCACGCGGCGCAACGAGTTGCCGAACGTGTGGCCGAAGCCGCGGTCGAGCGGCTCGATCACGAAGACCCCGCGGTGCTCGTCCACCTCCTCGTGGACGATCTTCGGAATCTGGAAATTCATCTCACGTGTCGCCAAAGAAGTTCCTTCCTTACTTCGAGTAGAGCTCGACGATGAGCTGTTCCTGGACGGGCGTGTCGATCTCCG
>Ga0070683_100003027_pt1 | contig 13504 bp, 14 predicted proteins | sample KBSC713LmetaG_FD_64662 | JGI IMG/M metagenome (GOLD analysis project Ga0070683, IMG submission 64662) | Corn rhizosphere microbial communities from Kellogg Biological Station, Michigan, USA - KBS C7.1-3L metaG | ecosystem: Host-associated > Plants > Roots > Rhizosphere ...
GTGCGGTTCCAGGTTCTGCAGGAGGAGGCACCGACGCCGCCACCCGAGGAGCCGGTGCCGCCGGCGCCGGCCACGCCGATACTCGCCACGCCGATACTCGCCGTGCCGGTGTCGCCCGCCGTGCCGGTGTCGCCCGCCGTGCCGGTGTCGCCCGCCGTGCCGGTCGAAGTGACGCCGGCCGTGGCGGCTCAGCCAGTACACGTGGATATGCCGGAGCATCCGGAAGCGGCCGTGGCGCTCGCCGCGCGCGTGCCGATGGCCGAGCACGACGCCGCCGGCGGGCGCATCCGGATCGGCCGCGGGGACGACAACGACATCGTGCTGGCCGATCTGCGGACCTCGCGCAACCACGCCGAACTGCGCCGGACGGCCGAGGGCTACGAGGTCGTCGACCTCGGCAGCCGCAACGGTACGTTCCACAATGGACGGCAGGTCGGCCGGGCCGTACTGGCCCCCGGCGACATGATCTCGATCGGCCGGCACGAGTTCCTGTTCGACGGCCAGCGGCTGCACGAGTTCGAGGACACCGGGCCGGTCTCGCTGATCGCCGACGACCTGACCGTGCAAATCAAGAAGGCGCGGCTGATCGACGACATCAGCTTCGCGCTGCCGGAGGGCAGCCTGCTCGCCGTCATCGGGCCGTCCGGCTGCGGCAAGTCGACGCTCCTGCGCGCGGTCACCGGGCTGCGGCCGGCGACCCGGGGCACGGTCCACTACGACGGGCGCGACCTGTATGCCGACTACGCCGAGCTGCGCTACCGCATCGGGCTGGTGCCGCAGGACGACGTCCTGCACCGGCAGCTGACCGTGCGGCGGGCGCTGCGGTTCGCGGCGTCGCTGCGCTTCGCCGACGACGTGCCGCGCAAGGAGCGCAACAAGCGGGTCGAGGAGGTGCTCGACACGCTCAACCTCACCGAGCGGGCCAAGCAACGCATCGACACGCTCTCCGGCGGCCAGCGCAAGCGCGTCTCGGTCGCCCTTGAGCTGCTCACCGAGCCGTCCCTGCTGTTCCTCGACGAGCCGACGTCCGGCCTCGACCCGGCCCTGGACAAGGAGGTCATGCAGGAGCTGCGCGAGCTGGCCGACCGGGGCCGCGCGGTCATCGTGGTCACCCACAACGTGCTGCACCTCGACCTCACCGACCGGGTGCTGGTCATGTGCGCGGGCGGGCGGATGGGCTACTTCGGCCCGCCGGACGAGCTGCTGGAGTTCTTCGGAGCGGCCGACTACGCGGAGGTGTTCGCGCTCATCACCGACGATCCGAACACGTGGGCCGACCGGTACCGGCAATCGCCCCTCTATGACCGCCACGTGGTCAAGCAGATGGCCGGCTCGACCGGAGCGGTCACGGTGCCCGCGGCGCCTCCGGTCGCGGCGCCCGTTCCGGTCGCGGCCGGCGATTCTGGCTTGAATTACGTTCCCACCCGGCCGGTCAGCCGGGAGCGACCGCCGGCCAAGACCGGCGCGCTGGCACCCAGCCGAAGCTTCGGGAACCCGCCATCGCCCCCGGTGCCTGTTCCCCATCGACCTCAGGCGGCCGTCGTCGGGCGCGCGAAGGTGAAGCTCGGCGGCGGCCTCGGCCGGGCCCTGCACCCGTCGGCCCCGCTGCGCCAGTTCCTCACGCTGTGCCTGCGCATGCTGTGGGTCATCTCGGCCGACCGCGGATACTCGCTGTTCCTGATCGGCCTGCCGTGCGCGCTCGCGCTGCTGGTCCACACCGTGCCCGGCGAGAACGGGCTGTCCAGCACGCTGTTCAACCTCGAGGCCGAGCGGCTCCTCGTCGTCCTCGTCATCGGGGCCGCGTTCCTCGGCACCGCCGCCGCGATCCGGGAGATCGTCAACGAGTCGACCATCTACAAGCGGGAGCGGGCGGTCGGGCTGTCCGCTGGGGCGTACCTCGCCTCGAAGGTGGTCGTCTTCTCGGTCATCATCTGCGGCCAGACGGCGCTGTTCACCTGGCTGTCGCTGCTCGGCAAGAAGCAGGCCAGCGAGCCGCTCGTGTTCAAGCAGCACCCGCTCTTCGAGATCATGGTGCCGGTCGCGCTCGTCGCGCTCGCCTCGATGACGATCGGCCTGCTCGTCAGCACGCTCGCCCGGACCACCGAGCAGACCACGCCGGTCCTCGTCGTGCTCGTCATGGCCCAGCTCGTCCTGTGCGGCGGGCTCTTCGAGCTCGAGGGCTCGCCGGTCATGGAGCAGGTCGCCTGGCTGTTCCCGACCCGCTGGGGACTGGCCGCCGGCGCCTCGACGGTCGACCTGCAGAAGCTGATCCGGCTGCACGACTCGCTGTGGAACCACACCGCCGGCTCGTGGTGGCGCTCGATCCTGCTGCTGCTCCTGCTGTTTGGGGCATTCATCGCGGCGACGAGGGTAGCGCTGCGGAGGCTGGAACCGGGGCGCGAGTAGCGTTGCCGTGTCAACCTGGCTCCCTTGAAAGGCCATTGCGATGAACGATGCCATCCAGGCTGAGACCACGACGATTCCCGGCGCCGGCGGCGATCAGATCGAGGCGTACTACGCCCGGCCGCTGGATCCCCAGCCCCGCGGCGGGGTCGTGGTCATCCATCACCTGCCCGGCTATGACGCGCCGACCAAGGAGATGGTGCGCACGTTCGCGGTCAACGGCTTCGCGGCGATCTGCCCGAACCTCTACCACCGCGACGCGCCCGGCGCCAGCCCGGACGACGCCGCCGCGTTCGTCCGCGGTCAGGGCGGCGTGCCGGATGAGCGGCTGGTCGGCGACGTCGGCGCCGCGGCGGCCTTCCTGCGCGCCCAGCCTTCGTCCAACCAGAAGATCGGCGTCATCGGCCACTGCTCGGGCGGCCGGCAAAGCGTCCTGTCCGCCTGTGACCTGCCGGAGGGCACGCTGAACGCGGCCGTCGACTGCTACGGCGCGTTCGTGCTCTCCTCGCCGCCCGAGAGTTCGCCGATGAAGGCGACTTCGCTGCGCGAGAAGCTGCCCCGGCTGTCGTGCCCGCTGCTCGGGCTCTTCGGAGGCGACGACCAGTACCCGTCGCCGGCCGAGGTGGACGAGTTGGAGAAGGAACTCACCGCACTCGGCAAGACGTTTGAGTTTCACTCGTACGAGGGAGCCGGACACGCGTTCTTCTCGGTGAACCGGCCGGCCTACCGGCCCGAGGCGGCGATGGACGGCTGGTCGCGGATCTTCGCGTTCTACGGCCAGCACCTGGGGGCCTGACATGTGCACGTACCTCACCGAGACGGTCGCCGTCGACGGCAGCGGCAAGGGCGCCGGCGGCTGGTTCACGCTGACCCAGGCATCGGTCTACGTCGACCACCCGCAGCACGCCCCGTTCGGGCACACGGTGAACATCGACTTCGCCAACCCCGGTCAGGGGCCGGCGGCGCGCGTCGCCGTCGAGCTCACCGAGGAGGCGGCGTTGGCGCTGGTCGCGGCCATCCAGACGGCCCTGGCGAGCGCGCCGGCGGGGCTGGCGTCGGCCGCTGCCTGACCGTCCACTGTGGCCGGTTGCTTCGCCCTGAGCGGACACGCTCACGGCGAACGGCCGGCCCTTTCGGCGCCGGGCGACCGTAGCGTCGTCGGCATGACTACGCCCCTCGACGACGCCGTGTACGAGCGGCTCCTCAAGAAGCGCATCGTGTTCCTCGGCCAGGAGGTCGACAACGATGTGGCCAACCGGATCTGCGGCCAGCTGCTGCTGCTCGCGGCCGAGGACGCCGAGCGCGACATCGAGTTCTGGATCAACTCGCCCGGCGGTTCGGTCGACGCCGGGCTGGCGATCTACGACGTGATGCAGTTCATCCGCAACGACGTCTCCACGGTGGTGATGGGCCTGGCGGCGTCGATGGGCCAGCTGCTGCTCTGCGCCGGTACCCTCGGAAAACGCTATGCGCTGCCGAGCGCGCGCGTCCTCATGCACCAGCCGCACGGCGGCGTCGGCGGCACCGCGGCGGATGTCGCCATCCAGGCCGAGCAGATGATCCACGCCAAGCGCAACGTGCAGGCCCTGATCGCGCGGCACACTGGCCAGCTCGTCGAGCGGATCGAGGAGGAGTCCGACCGCGACCGCTGGTTCACGGCGGAAGAGGCCCGCGCGTACGGCTTCGTGGACCGCGTGATCGGCTCCGTGGCCTTGCTGCGGGGTTAGGGTCAGCGGGTGACCCTTGAGCGCACGGCGGCGCCGGAGAAGCTCGGCTTCGACCCGGCGCGACTGGCCCGCATCGACGCCCACTTCGGTGCCTACGTCGATCGGGGACAGCTGCCCGGCTTCCACGTCGTGGTGACCCGCCGCGGCGAGGTTGTCCACTCCACCGCCTACGGGAAGCGCGATCTGGAGGCCGGGCGGCCGGTCGAGAGCGACACGCTCTGGCGCCTCTACTCGATGACCAAGCCGATCACGGCGGTCGCCGCACTGATCCTGTGGGAGGAAGGTCGCTTCGAGCTGACCGACGAGATCAGCCGATACCTGCCGGCCTTCCGGGAGATGCGGGTCTACGCGAACGGTTCGGCACTCAAGCCGGCCACCGTGCCGGCCGCTGAACCGATTCGCATCTGGCACCTGTTGACCCACACGTCCGGCCTCACGTATGGGTTCATGCATACGTCGGTCGTCGACGCGCTCTACCGCGCCAAGGGCTTCGACTTCAGCGCCCCGCCCGGGCTCGACCTGGCCGCCGGGGTCGACGAGCTGGCCACGCTGCCGCTGCTGTTCCAGCCGGGCAGCGCGTGGGGTTACTCAATGGCGATGGACGTCATCGGCCGGCTCGTCGAGGTCGTGTCCGGGCGGTGCCTGGACGAGTTCTTCGCCGAGCGGATCCTCCGGCCGCTCGGCATGACCGACACCCGCTGGTGGGTCGACCGGCCCGACGCCGACCGCCTTGCCGCGGCGTACACGCCCGACCCGAGCACCGGCCGGATCACCCGGTTCGACAAGATGGGCGCCAACGCGCTGCGCGCGCCGCGGTTCCTGGCCGGCGGGGGAGGGCTGGTGTCGACCGCGGCCGACTACCACCGCTTCACCCAGATGCTGCTGCGCGGCGGCGAACTCGACGGCGTGCGGCTGCTGGGCTCCCGCACGGTGCGGTTCATGCGCCGCAACCACCTGCCCGGCGGGCGCGACCTCGAGACCCTGGCCTACGACGGGTTCTCGGAGACGCCGCTCGGCGGCATCGGCTACGGCCTCGGCGTGGCCGTCGTGCAGGATCCGCTGCCCTCGCGCCTTTCCACCAACGCCGGCGAGTTTTACTGGGGAGGCCTGGCCAGCACGGCGTTCTGGGTCGACCCGGTCGACGACATCACCGCGATGTTCTTCACCCAGCTGATTCCCTCCAGCGCGCACCCGATCCGTCCCCAGTTGCGGCAACTCGTCTATGCCGCGGTGGTGGACTAGGTGTACCTCAGCCGCACGACGCATTCTGTTGGCGCGCGGAAGGACGTACCGTCTTAGGCATGGAAGAGTCGCGACCGCCGACCGTGGTCGCTCTGCACGGACGGCTGGCGTCTGACACGGTGCCCTCCCTCGAGCCGATGCTCGCCGGGCTCCTCGACGACCAGCCGCGCCTCGTCGTCGACCTGTCGCAGGTCGCGGTCTGCGACACGGCCGGCGCCGAGTTGCTGGCCGACGCCGCCCGCCGCGCGCGCGAGCGCGGGGGAGAGCTGCGCCTGGCCGCCCCGTCGGCGGCGGTCAGCCCGTGGCTGCTGGTCGCCGACCTGACGGCGCAGATCGCGATCTTCACCTCGGTCGACGGTGCCGTCGACGCCGACGAGCTGGATCTCCTCGGCCCGGCCCCGTGCATCGACGACCTGGAGGCCTGGCCGACCCCGGCCCGGGCGTTCGGCACCCGTCGTCCACAGTGGAGCGACTGGTCGGCCCGCCGGGTCAGCGCCCGTCGCCGCCCCGTCTCCCGCCGGCCTTGAGCGGCGCGGGCGCTAGGGTAGGTAGGTGCCCACCCGAGTCGTGCGAGACCTGGAGATCGAGCTGCCCGCCATCGACGGCGGTGAGCTCGAGCCGGTGATCGCGCCCTGGGTCGGCAACCTCAACGACGCGCACGTCAAGAACGGCGCCCTGACCCAGAGCGGTCTCGTCGACGCCCGGCTGCGCCGCTCGCATCTGCAGGATCTCGATCTCACCGAGGCGGTGTGGGAGGACGTGTCCGCGGTCGGCTGCCGGTTCGAGCGGGTCGACCTGACCGCCGCCCGGTTCACCGGGGTCGGCTTCACCCGGTGCCACTTCGTCGGCTGCAAGCTCACCTGGGCTCACCTGTCCGAGAGCACACTGGATCACGTCCTGTTCGAGAACTGCCGCCTCGACGCGGCCACGTTCGACGAAGTCAGCACGATCGGGCCGACAGGCTTTACCGGCTGCGTCCTCGTCAACGCCGTGGTCCGCGACTGCAAGCTCAACCACGCGGCCATGGTCGGCTGCCGGCTGCGCCAGATTTCCTTTGAAAGTTGCGATCTGCAGGGCGCCGACCTGCGCGGCAACCGCATCTCGGAGATCAGCGGGATCAGCAGCCTGCGCGGCGTCACGATCGAGCCGGCCCAGCTCGCGGATCTCACCGAGGCCGTCATGCGTGACCTGCGAGTCGTCATCCGCGGACAGAAGTCATAGTCTGTGCTGGTGACGGAGGTGGAGGCACCCGCCCGGGTGGACGGTCGCACGGCGCGGGCCGAGCGCACGCGACGCGCGATCGTCGACGCTCATCTGGAGTTGCTCAACGAAGGCGACCTGCGCCCGACCGGCGAACGGATCGCCGAGCGGGCCGGCGTCTCGCTGCGTGCCCTGTGGACCAACTTCAAGGACATGGAGCGGCTCTTCGCGGCAACCGGCGAACGGCTGATGGAGCGCCAGGAGGCGGAGTTCCGCCCGGTCCCGGCCGATCTGCCCCTCCCGCGGCGGGTCGCCGAGTTCTGCCGGCAGCGGGCCCGGTTGCTGGAGCTCATCGGCCCGGCCGCGCGCGCCGCCCGCATCCGGGAGCCGTTCTCCGCGCAGCTGCGCCGCAACCGCAGCTGGTACATCGCCACGGTGCGCGCCGAGATCGAGACCCTGTTCGCAGCCGAGCTCGACGCCGCCGGCGAGGGACGCACCGAGCTGCTGGATGCCTTCATCATCACGTGTACGTCCTCGCCGTGGTCGATGTTGCGCGACGACCTCGGCATGACGGTCGACCAGGCCACCGGCGTCATGGCCCGCACCGTCGGCGCGCTGCTCGGGATCGACCGGGCGAGCATAAGTTTGGCTTAGGCCGCTGTTAAGTCGCCCGTTGGGCGACCGAACTGCGCGGGCGTTCGCTCTAGGCTCGGCTCGTTTGGCCCCGTCCCCCCGCGTGGAGGTTCACGTTGTCCGGCTATGGCGAGTGGCCCGGTCGATCTGACGCTGAATATGCTCGCAGCCCCTGGTACGACCGGTCCGGACCGGTCGCGGTCGCCGAGGCGCCATACTTCGAAGCGCCTCGTGAAGACCAGTGGGCCGAGGTCGAGCGGCCGTCCAAGGGCCGCCGCGTCACCCGGGTCGTGGTCATCGTCAGCGCGGTCGCCGCCCTCCTGCTGGTCGGCCTGGTCGCCTTCGGGGCCACCGTGCTGCTCGGCGGGGGACCAGCCGGCAAGAAGGCCGCGAACAGCAGCGACACCGGCGTGCCCGCCAACGTCCCGTCGGACAACGCCGGCGCGGGCGCCATCCCGACCCCGTCGGAGAACGCCGTGGCCGACCCGACGCCGACCGCGGTCGTCCCCACCAAGCCGGCCAGCCCGCCGGCCGCCAAGACCAAGAAGCCCAACGCCCCGCCGAACGTCGCCAACCTGCCGGCCGAGACGGCTGTGCTGGTGCTCGTCAACGCCGAGCGGGCCAAGGCCGGCTGCCGGGCGCTGACGGTCGACTCGCGGCTGGCCGCCGCGGCCCGCAAGCACTCGGCAGACATGGTCGCCCGCGACTACTTCTCGCATACGACGCCCAACGGGGTCACGTTCTCCCAGCGGATCGACGCCGAAGGCTACCAGTGGTCACGCGTCGGCGAGAACATCGCCGCTGGTCAGCGCAATGCCACCGAGGTCATGAAGGCGTGGATGAAGAGTCCCGGACACCGGGCCAACATCCTGAACTGTGGATACCGCAACATCGGGATCGGGGTGGTCCAAAACGGTCGGAGCCCGGTCTGGACGCAGGACTTCGGTACCCCCCGGTAGGGACAGTTCCACCCATTAGGTGCTTGTGACGTGACGGTGGGTTCGGCACCGTACACGTGATGCGTGTTGTCGTCTGGCAGGTTGCTCATGGACGTGCCAGAATCAGCGCGCTGATACACACGGTACCCGGGTGAATTACTCATGTCCGGGTGCGAATCACCCCGGAAGACCCGTAAAGGCCCGGAATTTCGAAAGATCCGACCGTCTCTCGAAGCTAGGGGAAACCGTGATCCACTCCACCTCCGGCCGGCGGCTCGCGGCACTTACCGCGGCCGTGCTGCTGGGGCTCGGGCTGACGACGTTAGGCGCCAGTCCAGCCGCGGCGGCCGGTGTCGGCTACGTCCGGTTAGCACACCTATCTCCCGATACCCCCGAGGTGGACGTCTACCTCAAGGCCGTGGGCGGCAGTGCCCCGGCGCAAAAGTTCCCCGGCGTCGGCTACGGCACGGTGTCCAAGTACCTCCCGCTGCCCGTCGGCAGCTACGAAGTCGCGATGCGCGCGTCCAAGGCCCCCGAGACCACGCAGCCCCTGCTCACGACCCAGGTGAACGTGGCCGAGGGCAAGGCCTACACGGTCGCCGGCGTCGGCCCGCACACCGGCCTCGGCCTGAAGGTCATCGACGACGACCTCGGGCTGCCGCCGGACGGCCAGGCCAAGGTCCGCGTCCTGCAGGCGTCGATGAGCCAGCCGGTGCTCAACATCACGTGCGCGGGCAAGTCGATCGGTGACGGCGTGCAGTTCGCCAGCACCACCGGCTACCGCGACGTCAACCCGGGCAAGTGGACCATCAAGCTTTCCGCGCCCGGCTCGTCCAAGACCACGACCGTCTCGGCGCCGCTGCAGGCCGGGGCCGTCTACTCGCTGATCGTGCTCGACCGCGGCAAGAGCGGTGGCCTGACCGCCCAGCTGCGCACCGACGCGAAGAGCAACGGCGTGCCCGAGGGTGGCGTCGCCACCGGTGGCGGCGGCACCGCGAAGCGCGGCACCGACGCCGGCCTCATCGCGATCGGCGCGGGAGCGCTCCTGCTGGTCGTGGCGACCGGCGGGTTCCTGCTGCGCCGGACCAGGCTGCGTACGCTGGCGAGGTGAAGCGTACCGGCGGGCCAGTCCGCGTCGTACGGCATCGCCTGCGACGACTCGGTCCTGCCCGCCGGCACGCGTTACTCATGCTGTTGTCCGTCCTCGGCATGGCGGCGCCGATCTACGTCGGCGCCGCCGCGCTGGTTGGGCACCAAATCCGGGCCAACGCTCCGCAGACCACGTGGTACGTGCCGACCAAGCTCGAACTCGAGCCGGCGACCGACGTCGGCAGCGGCCCACCGAGCCGGCTGCGGATCCCGTCGCTGAACGTCGACACCGGACTCGAGTCCCTCGCCATGGACCCGGCCGGCCAGCTGCAGGCGCCGATCAAGTACGGCGAGGCCGGCTGGTTCGCCAAGGGGACACCGCCGGGCGACGCCGGGCCGGCCGTGATCGCCGGGCACGTGGACTCCAAGACCGGCCCGGCGGTGTTCTACCGCCTGCGCGAACTGAAGCCCGGCGCCCAGGTCCAGGTGCAGCGGGGCCCGATCTGGCTGACCTTCGACGTGACGGCCGTCGAGAAATACCCGAAGAGCAAATTCCCTTCGGCGAAGGTGTACGGGCCAACGCCGGTCGCCGAGCTGCGCCTCATCACCTGCGGGGGGACGTTCGACACGGCGCGCAACTCCTACCGCGACAACGTCGTGGTGTTTGCGGTGCTCGCTGAATAGGGTCGGTGTGCTCGGTCGCCTCGCGGCGAGTGGCGCAACGCGGCTCCAGCCGAACGGTAGTCCGCGATGGCTTGGTGTTATTGGGGCCCGGGGACACAAGCACACCGACTCCAGCAAGGTTAACGCCAGATGGGCCCGGCGTCTTCCCGCTGGCCTAGTTACCAGCGGGTTGTGAGGTCTTTCAGCGGTTTATCAGGTCCCTCAGCGTTTATGAGGTCCTTCGCCGGGCTCCCAGGATGGCCAGGACGAGGCCGACCACCGCCACGATCGGGCCGATGATCGCCCAGAGGGTGACGCCGCTCATGGCGCTGCCGCCGACGACGTCGAGGCCCTGCAGCGTCCACAGGACGCCGGTGAGGACGAGGAGGACGCCGATCACGAGAAGGACCCACTTCATACCGGTGTTCACGCATGCCGGGCTGATCCGGTTCGACTCCTCGTCTGCCCATCTCCTCGGTGCGCGGCGAAGGCCACTACTTCCAGTGGAAGTAGTGGCCTTGGTCGATCGCGTCGATCAGCGTCCGGCGAGCAACCGGTTGACTGCGTTGTCGACGTCGAGGTGGTCCGTCTCGTGTCCGCGCGGGACGGCACTGTACGTACGACGGAGAAAACGAACAAGCACGCTGCGCGGCACTTCGAAGAGGGCGTTGCCATCGGGCGAGGAGAGCGCGAGGGCGACGAAATCGCCGCGGGGACCGTTCCACGGCCAGACCCGCACATCGCCGATGCCGGCCGGCTCGTCCAACCCGGTGAAGAGGAGCTCACGGGCGAAGGACCAGCTCACCGGCTCGCCGCCGGCGGACTCGGCGTGGAAGAGCACGTGGACCGCGTAAGGATCATTTGGGTCATAACGCAGGCTGGCCCGGACCGGCAGGGCGTTGGCCTCCGGCGTGACCAGTCTTAGGGACGTCTCGACCTCGACGGTCGAAGGACGGATGGCACTCATGTCGTACTCCCCCCGGCACCGCGGGGCGTAGCGTGCCCCGCCTCTCTTATGTTGAGGCGATTCCCGTTGTTACGCGCTGTGATTTGCTGATCTCACTCTGTAGTGTTTCTGGCGCCGGATTCGCCGAGATAAGGACGTGTAGCGCGGGGTGTCCGTTTTCATCGGCGTGTTCCGTGTCAGAGCGACCTCAGGAGTGGGCCGTACGTCGATTCATTCCGGTAACGTGCGGTGGTCTCTGGGGGTGACGGGTGGCGCCGGGAAGGGGGCGGAAAATGCGCGATCGTGAGCCGCCGGAGCCCCTAGCGCCTGCTGGTTTGGGAGAGGACGCGGGGTTCCGGGGTGATTCGCGTGATTCTCCGCGATCTTTGTGGTCTTTGTGGACCCGGTGGCATTCCAGCCGCTTTGGCCGGCTAACCGGCAAAATTGCGATTGGCGTAATCGGCGTGTCGGTGATTCTCGTCGGCATTGTTCTGCTACCACTGCCCGGCCCCGGTTGGGTCATCATCTTCACCGGTCTCGGGTTGCTCGCCATTGAGTTCGTCTGGGCCCGCCGACTGCTCCGATTCGCCCGCCGTCAGGTGGGCCGCTGGACCGCCTGGATACGCCGCCAGCCACTGCCGGTGCGCGTCGGCTCGATCGTGGCGACGCTGGTCATCATGGCGGGGGCGCTCTGGCTGTCGTACACGCTGCTGGACTAGTGGGGTACTGAGATGCGTGCGATGCCCGGTATCGGGTATGGTTTGCGGGCCGCTTGAGGGGCGATTAGCTCAGCGGGAGAGCGCTTCGTTCACACCGAAGAGGTCACTGGTTCGATCCCAGTATCGCCCACTCGCTATACACGCAGGTAGAGCGCCCTTGCCCAGATGTTTCGGTAAGGGGCGTTTTGCGTTGTGGCCGGTACATTGGGAGCAAACTGGGAGCACAACATCGTTCACGGTTTGCGGGATGGTGGTCGGCACGGCGGTGGCCTTCGGTTAGGCCGCGGGGGACCGCACTACGGTGAGCGTGGGCGGCGTTGGCTGGACTGGCTGGGTGGCGGTCCAGCGGCGTTGCAGGGCGTCAATGATGGCCTGGTCCATGGCAGAGGTGGCGTGGCTGTAAATGCCGCGCACGCCGGGAAGCCGGTGACCGAGGCGGCGGGCCTGGGCGATTTCAGGGATGCCATCTTCGATGAGCCAGGTCTTATGCGTGTGCCGCAGGTCGTGAAAGTGCATGCCGGCGATGATCGGCGCGGTGCCGCCGGTGCGGTTGCTGCTGTGGTTGTCGCGGTTGGCATCTCGGTTGGGTGGGGTGCCGTCGAGGGCGGGGCGCCAGGCGCGGCGGGCGAAGTTGGAGCGGCGTTGGAAGTGTCCGCGGGCGCCGCAGAAGATGGTGTCGTGGGGGTGGCTGCCGCATACCTCGTCCAGCAGTTCGACCAGGAACGGGGGGAGCGCGACGTGGCGTACGGAGTCGCGGGTTTTGGGTGAGCCGAGGTACAGGGTGCCGCTGATCTCGTGCAGGGCGCCGGTGTCGGGGTGCACGTATAGGTCGGCGTTGGGCAGGTTGAGGTTGGTGCGTTGCAGGCCGGCGAGTTCGCCCCAGCGCAGGCCGGTGTAGGCGGCGGTGAGCACGAGGATCTGGTCGGTGCGCCGGGGAAGCCGGGCCGCGATCTGGCCGACTTCGGCGGGCGTGGCGTGGGGTCGTTCGCCGGGGTGCTGGCCAGGGATGCGGATACGGCGGGCGGGGTTGTGGGAGATGCGGCGGTCTTCGACGGCCTCATTCATCACGAGGGACAGCACGGTGAGCACGTCGCGGGTGGAGCGGGCCGCGAGCCGGTCGGCGAGGTGGCTGACGAGGGCTTTGACGTGCTGCCGGCGGATGCGGGAGAGCTGGAGGTGGCCGAGGGCGGGCAGGATATGCAGCCGGAGGTGGCTGCGGTAGGCCGCCCAGGTGGCCGGTCCGGCGTGGTGGGTGGCCTGCCAGAGCTGGACCCAGTCGGTGAGTGTGATCTGCCCGTCGCGGGGGTCGAGGAACCGGTCGCGTGCCAGCTCGACGTCGATCTCCCTGGCTCGGACGAGGGCGGTGGGCCGGTCGGGGTGGCTGGAGTCGGTCACGACGGTGCCGTCGGGTAGGCGCAGCCGGACCCGGAAGGTGCCGTAGCGGTGTTCTACCCAGGCCATGCGCTGCTCCCCTCGGATGTGTGGTCATCGGGTCGGGACGCATGAACGCTCGGCCGGGCCGCGGTTGGCAAGTCACCACCACGACCGTTACCACCTGCGGCCGCCGCCGGGCTGGGCCGGTCGGGCGGGTCGGGTCGACGCGTGCCGTTGGATCGGCGGGTGCGCTTGGGTCGGTGGCGGCTGCCGGCGGGTTGGGCGGCGGCGGCCACGATTGCGGTCAGGTCGGCCGGGGAGAAGCGCAGGTGCCGGCCGAGGAAGGTGCACGGCACCTGCCGGGCTGCGACCTTCTTGCGCAGCCACGATTCGCGCACCTGCAACCGCCGGGCGGCCTCGGCCGGGGTGTACAGCAACACGCCGTCGTCGCGGACGAACGTCGAGACGACGGCATGGTCGGATCGGGATGGGGTCGGCTGATGTGTTGGGCGGATCATGTGAATGCAACTCCAGACGGGGCGTTGAGCGGGAAGGGGCCGATCCGGCCTG
>Ga0070683_100003028_pt1 | contig 13500 bp, 16 predicted proteins | sample KBSC713LmetaG_FD_64662 | JGI IMG/M metagenome (GOLD analysis project Ga0070683, IMG submission 64662) | Corn rhizosphere microbial communities from Kellogg Biological Station, Michigan, USA - KBS C7.1-3L metaG | ecosystem: Host-associated > Plants > Roots > Rhizosphere ...
CCGAGGACGGCCCACGTCGCGGCGGCCGTGACGGCGGCGCGGGCGAGCGGCCGGTCCCGGGTGAGACGGGCGGCCACTGTGGCGGCGGCGACGGGCGCCCCGACGGTCACCGCGATGAAGGCGACCCCGGCTCGCCGGGATGGCTTGTACAGCCGCCGTTCCACGGCTCCCGCGAACCGCCCGAAGCCGGCCACCGGATGCCCCCGCCGAGGGTCTCCGACAAGCGCGTCGAGCGCCGCCCCGACGCCCATGCCGACGACATCGCCCCACACGCTGGCCACCCTATGGCACGGCGGCGAAGCGGGCCGGCGCGAAGAGTGTGAGGTTGTGCGCCGTCTCGCCGGTCAGCGCCAGGTCGGCCAGGATGTCCCCGATAATCGGCATGAACTTGAAGCCGTGCCCAGAGAAGCCCGCCGCCACGACCACATTCTCGTGGGCCGGGTGCACGCCGAGGATGAAGTGTTCGTCGGGCGTCAGCGTGTACCAGCACGGCGTCGCGCCGAGCCAGTCACCCTCGGCGATCTCCGGGATCCGGTCGGCCAGCCAGGCACGCACCTCGGCCTGCTCGCCCCGGGTCGGGTGGTGGAACGCGGCCTTGACCCCGCCCGGCGGGTCCTGCCAGGGCAGGCCGTAGGCGGTGACACCGGCGCCCGAGTTCCACATCCAGGCCGGAAACCGCGACTCGGTGTGCGGGCGCCAGTAGTGCTGCAGCCGCCGCTCGACCCGCCACGGCACCTCGAGGTCGCGCAGCAGTTCGGGCGCCCCGTTCCCGGCGCAGATCACCAGCTTGTCGCCGCTCACCTCCCCGGCCGACGTCGTGACGGTGACCCCGCTTGCCGTGGCCCGCCAGCCGGTCACCTGGACGTCGACGTCGAGCCGGGCGCCCGCGACCTCGGCCAGGCTCAGGCACGTGTCGATGGCCGCCTCGGGGTAGATCGTCGCCCCGGCCGGGTCGACGACGGCGACCTCGTCGTCGGCCGGGCGGAACTGCGGGTACCGCTTGGCCAGCCCGTCCCGGTCCAGCGTCACGTGGTCCAGCCCGTGCGCCCGCACCGTCTCGAGGACCCCGCCCAGCAGCGCCCCGTCCGGCCGGCCGATCGTCACGGCCTCGTGCGGGGTGAGCAACCGCTGGCCGGCCCGGCTCTGCAACTCGCCCCACAGCTCCCACGAGCGGCGGATCAGCGGAACGTAGGACGCGCCCTCCGCATAGGCCAGCCGCATGATGCGGGTGCCGCCGGAGTGCGCACCATGCTCGTGCGGCGGCGCCCACCGGTCCAGCCCGATCACCGTGGCCCCGCGCCGGGCCAGCCCCTCCGCGGCGGCCGAACCCATCGTGCCCAACCCGACCACGATCACGTCAGCCATGCTGACAACCTAGCCGCGCGCCCCGCCCACGGCGACGGTCGCCAGTGGACGGGGCACCCGACCCGGGAGGGGTCCGAATAAGGGGGCAGGGACCGAATCCCTCCCGACGGCTGCGCGCTCAGACCCCCACCGGGGTGCGCTTGCGCCGCTTCGGGGCCGGCTCTTCGTCGCCGTCCGCCGAGGAGTCGCCGTCCGCCGGGGAGTCGTCCTCCGCCGGGTCGTCCGGCCCCGACGAGTCCTCCAGCGACTCCAGGGACGGCGCGAACGCGAACGGGTCCTCCGGCTCGGCCGCGCCGATCAGCTCGCCGAGCGCGGCGTCGGCGTAGGGCCGCAGGATCGAGTCGCCGACCGGCTCGGTCAGCTCGCCGTGCACCCGGGCCTCGGTCTCCGCGTCCTCGGTCGTGCTGACCCCGGTCTGGGTCCGGCTCCGGCTGAAGTGCCCGACGCCGCGGGCCAGGTCGTGGCCGACGGCGACGGCGTCCAACTCGTATGAGACGCGGTGCACCTGATCCTCGCCGATCCAGTCCCGGCTGTGCAGGCGCCCGGTCACCACGACCGGGTCGCCCCGCTTGATGCACTGCTTCACGTTGTCGGCCAGCCGGCGCCAGCAGTTCACCCGCACCCGCAGGTGCACGCCGTCGACCCAGCCGTTGGTCAGCCGGTCGAAACGGCGCGCGGTGGTGGCCACCTTGAAGTTGGTCACCGTCGTCTGGTCGTTCATGATGCGACGGATCTGGGGGTCGTTGAGCACATTGCCCACGATCGTCACTGGGGTTTCGAACACCTGTCACTCCAACTGCTGCTCGTCGTGTCGTGGTCGAGTCGACTCGGGGCACAGCGTGCAGCGCAGGGCGACCGGGCTCCACCCGTACACGGGGGATCTGTGGAAAACCCAGGGGCGTGTGGACGACTGCGCAGGCGTCCGGTTGATCTGGTATGGGCGCGACCGGCCGTCGCTGGTCAGGCCGGCCGGAAGGCCAACGTCCCGTTGTGGCCGCCGAAGCCGAACGAGTTGGAAATCGCCGGGGCCGGCTCCCATGCCTGCGGGCTGAGGACCACGTCGATGTCGAGCGCCGGATCCACGGTCATCGTGCCCATCGTGGGGGGAATCGTCCGGTGCGTGTAGGTCAGCGCCAGCGCGACTGCCTCGATCCCCCCGGCCCCGCCTAGCGAGTGCCCGGTAACGCCCTTGATGGACGTGACGGCCGGCCGGTTGGGCCCGAAGACGGCGACGATGGCCTCGGCCTCGGCCGCGTCGTTGAGCGCGGTCGACGTGCCGTGGGCGTTGACGTGGGTCACCTCAGCGGGGTCGAGCCCGGCATCGGCCAGCGCCAGCCGCATGCAGGCGATTGCGCCGGCGCCCCCGGGGGCGGGAGCGGTGAGGTGGTGGGCGTCGGCGGTCGAGCCGGTGCCGGCCACCTCGGCGTAGACGCGCGCACCGCGGGCCGCGGCCCGGCCGGCCTCCTCGAGCACGAGCACCCCGGCGCCCTCGGACGCGCAGAACCCGTCCCGTTCGGGGTCAAACGGCCGGGAGACGCCGGACGGCGACAGGGCCCGCATGTTGCCGAAGCCGCTCAGCGACACCCCGCTCAGGGCCGCCTCGGCGCCGCCGGCGATCATCATGTCGGCCCGGCCGGCCGCGATCAGGCGCGCCGCGTTGCCGATCGACTGGGTGCCGGTCGCACACGCGGTCGCGATCGTCTCACACGGGCCGCGCAGACCCCAGCGCATCGAGACGGCGCCGGCCGCCGCGTTGGGCATCACCATCGGCACGATCAGGGGCGACACCCCGCGCGGGCCCTTGTCGCGCAGCGTGAGGACCGAGGACTCCCACGAGGTCGCCCCGCCGATGCCGCTGCCGATGAACACGCCGCAGCGATCGGCGTCCGGCTGTGGCTCGGCCAGCCCGGCGTCGCGTAGCGCCTCGTCGGCCGCGGTCAGGGCGAACTGGGCAAACGGGTCGAGCCGCCGGACTTCCACTTTGGACAGCCCGATCGCGAACGGGTCGAACCCCTCGACCCGCCGCTCGACCTGCGGCTCGGCCGGCTTCGCCAATCCCTGCCAGAAGTCCTCGGCGCCGATCCCGCATGGCGCGACGACGCCGACGCCCGTGATCACGACCCGGCGCCCGTCCCTCGACTCGATCATCGCGTCCTCCCCCGAAGCGAAGTCGACTCCCAACCTATGACACTCACCGGTAACGTTCACGGCTGTGGAGACAGATGCCCTCGGCACTCAGTACGAAACACGGACAATCGCCCTGCGTCCGGACGCCGAAGGGGCAGTGACGGCGACACTCGTGCGCCGCGCGGCCGACCGCCCGAGCGACACGGCGGTCCTCTACCTGCACGGCTTCGTCGACTACTTCTTCCACCCCCACGTGGCCGACTTCTACGCCGGGCGGGGCTTCGACTTCTATGCCCTCGACCTGCGCAAGCACGGCCGCAGCCTGGCCGCCCACCAGACCCCGAACTTCTGCGCCGACCTGGGCGAATACTACGAGGAGATCGACGAGGCGATCCGGCTCGTGCGCGCCGCGGACGGCCATTCCCGCGTGCTGCTCACCGGGCACTCCACCGGCGGCCTGGTCGCATCGCTCTGGGCCCACGACCGCCGCGCCGACGGCTCGGTCGACGCGCTCGTGCTCAACAGCGCGTTCTTCGACTTCAACGAGCCGTGGTTCACGCGCGAGGTGACCGGACCGATCACCGCCCGCGTCGGCCGCGCCCGACCGAAGACCAAACTGCCTTTCAAACTGAACCCTGTGTACGGCGAGAGCATCCACTCATCCGCGCGCGGCGAATGGGACTACAACCTCGACTGGAAGCCCCTGGCCGGCTTCCCGATCTACGCCGGCTGGCTCCACGCCGTCCGCAGCGGCCACCTTCGCGTGCACCGCGGGCTGGACCTCCAGGTGCCGGTGCTGTCCGCGGCGTCTTCCGCCTCGTACAAGGGAAAAAGCTGGAGCGAGGCGGCGCGCACGGCGGATTCCGTGCTCAATGTGGACCAAATCGTCCGCTGGTCGACGAGGCTCGGGCCGCTGGTCACGATCGCGCGGATCGACGGCGGGCTGCACGACCTGGCGCTGTCGGCGGCGCCGGCCCGGCAGCGCTACTTCGACGAGATCGATCGTTGGCTCTCGACCTACTTGTAGTAGGGCTAGCCCCACCATCCATAGTGAGGCCGCTCGGAGTGATTTGACCCACCCAGGTCGAGCAGACTCGGGGTATGCCCGACATCGAACCTCGTGAAGTTCGTGCTTCCGCGCTGCTCTGGCTGGCCGCCGTCGCGGCGGGCCTCTTCGAGACCGGCCTTGTCGTGCTCTACGGCAGCCAGGGTTTCACCGGTGCCATCATCGCCGGCGTGCTGCTGCGCCTGATGGTGTTCGCCGTCGTCGGCGTTTTGATCGCGTACCTGCGACGCGGGCGCAACTGGGCGCGCCTGAGCCTGGCCGTCCTGCTCGGCGTCTTCGGCACGCTGTCCCTGATCATCGGCCCGATCGAGTGGCTGGCCGCGGGCAACTCGCTGCCGACCGCGATCGAGCACGCGACCCTCTCCTCCTGGCTGTTCGCGATCAGCCGGATCGGGCATGTGAGCGCCGTGCTGGGTGCGTTCGTGCTCATGTTCCGCCCGGGCGCTAACGCCTACTTCCACCGGTCCACTGTGGATCGGAGGCCCGCGTCAACTCCCAGACCCCCCTCCGCCGTACGAACAGGTCGCGGGTAAGCAGATGCCGGTCGCCGGCGAAGTAGACCCGGTTGACGGCCCGGCGGACCTTCTCCAAACCGGGCCCCGACTCCGAACCCGTCACGATCACCGCGTCGCGGGCCGGCAGGCCGACCACCAGGTCCCCGGGGACCGCGTCGGCCAGGTCGGCCCAGAGCGCGTCGGCCAGCAGCAGCGACGAGGCGAGACCGTCGAAGCCGAGCATGACGGCCGGCGGCTGGCCGTGGATCTGAGCCTCGCCGAGGCGGGCCTCGAGGTTGTGGGCGGCTTCCCGCGCCAGGACCCGGCGGGGGACCTCGATCCGCTCGAGGTCCTGCCAGGTGATGAGGCGCCGCCCGAAGGGCGGCCCGAAGCTGTACCCGACGAAGAGGCCACCGACGAACTCGTCGAGGACGGGCGCGTGCAGTTCGTCGAGCGGCTCGTCGGAGGCACGCGTGACGACGGGAAGGACGGTCCCCGGCGTCGGCTGCACGTCAGCAAGGTAAGGCCCAACCGGCACATGAGACAAGCTCTGATTTCACCCCGCGTGCAACGAGGAGATCGTTTCCGTGACGGTGCCGATGATCGATACCTGGTGGATTCTTGCCCCTCGCCCCGAGGGTCTGTGCGAAGGTCGAGGTCGGAGCGGGGCAAGGCGCAGGCGTCGGCCGGGGCCGCGCCGGGCGCGGCCGGATACTGGAAGTATCCTGCCGTGATCGGCATGGTTCCAGGCGGCGTAAGGGATCTGCTCCGGCGCCGAACGGCCTCGACCTTGACACAGACCCTAAATTTGTTGCGGCAGGCGGTAGCCTGTGCGACGACATAGCGCAGGCGCTCGTAGCTCAGTGGATAGAGCAGGGGACTTCTAATCCCAAGGCCGCAGGTTCGAATCCTGCCGGGCGCACCCCGCATCTTCTGATCATGAGATCGGCGTCGGTGACGGCGCGTCGGCAGCGTCGGCAGCGTCGGCAGCCGTCGGCAAAGGCGTCGTGCAGCGGCGCGACGGTCGCGAGGCCGGCCGCGACGGCCGCGAAGACGGCGCCGGCCAGTGCCACCGGGCGCAGGATTGGGTAGGTGTAGGCACTCCACGGCGGCGACAGCCAGCTTGACGCGGGGGCGGTCACCGCATGGGCCAGCGCTGTGGTGACCACGACGGTGACGGGAGTGAGGAACACCAACCCGCACATGACCGCCGTCTGAATGCCCAGCTGGACGATCGGGGATTGCCGGCTGGCGCGACGGGCCAGGGCGCCGGCCAGCATCCAGCCGGCGAGCGCGCCGGTGATCCAGCCGATGACGGTGAGCGATCCGACCCAGGGTGGCGGCGCGCGGTGGATCGTGACGACGAGCCGGTTGCCGGGGGAGCGCAGGCGGGCTTCGAGTGAGAGGTGGGCCGTCGAGGCGGTCAGGACGGTGCTGCCGGGCTCCTCGCGCACCGGGTCGACCTGCCAGCCCGACTCGCGCAGCACAGCGGCGGCGGTCCCCAGGTCGTGTTGCTCGTCGGGGTATCCGATGAGTTGCACGTAGCCGGCGGAGTAGTTGTCATCGCCCATGAACAACACCCGCGGATCGTTGGGCGTAAGCGTCAAGTCGTAGCCGAAGAGTCGGTCGCGGCGGGTCGTCACGACCCCGGCTGCGGCCCGAACGCCGACGTGACCAAGGCGGTGGCGGCCCGGTTGTCGGGGAGCCCGCCGGCGGTGCCCCAGGCGAGAGCGCCGGCGACGGTGGCCGCGACCGCGCCGAGAATGAGTGTGCTGAGCAACGCCCCGACCCACACCACGGGCAGCGGCGGTAGCCGCAGCCGCTGCCGGACACCGCCGATGACAAGGTCGGCGATCTCCTCACGCGTCGGCCTTCGCTGATCCGCGGCGGCGTCGTCGAGCAGGGTTGCCAGCATCTCCTCGGTGCGCAGCTCCCGATAGTCCCGCGGATAGGCCAACAGCACCCGCCCGTAGCGTCTGATTCCCCGGCAATGGACTCGGCTGTACGAGCGCGATCAGCTGGCCGGATACGTGCGCCGAACGCTGGTAGGACGCTTCACAGGACACGACCCACCCCCGGGAGCCGGCGAATCGGTCCGGCCAGCAGGAAGCTGGCCGGAAGCGCCACCACCGCCGCGAGCACGAACTTCGCCAGCGTCGGGACGTCCAGCCCGCTCAGGACATAGCCGACCGCCGTCACCACCAGCGCATGGGTCACGTACACGGTGAAGACGTGCTTCGACAGGTACCGGTACCGAGGCGTGTTGAACGACCGTCGGAACAGCGTGAGCAGGGCCAGGACGACGCCCACCGCGAACGTGGAGTCCCACAGCGCGTAGAACAGCGAGCTCACGGTTCCGTGCCCGGAAAAGTCGCCGGCCACCGCCGGCGGAAGGAAGACGAGGGTGGCGCCGATCGCCAGGCCGAGCCCGAACCAGCCCTTCCGCGCGGTCGTGGTGGACAACCAGCCGCGCCGGTACGCCACGATCCCGACGACGAAGAAGCTCACATACTGCGGGAGGTAGTCGCTCGACGGAAAGTCGATGACCGGCACCCACCGGCCGATCGGAAGCACGATCCGCAGCGCGTACGTCACCAGGGCCAGCGCCAGCACGAAGCCGATCACCGCTCGATAGGTGAGCGGCCGGGAACTCGACGGCCGATTCGGTGTCACGACGCGAAACAGAGCGTAGGAGACGTCGAACACCAGGAGCGCGAGTGCGAACCACAACGGTCCGGAGCCGATGGCGCCGTGGCCCAGGATCGGGTTGAGCACGAAGTAGAACACCACAAACGGTATCCCCAGCCGGATCAGCCGGTCACGGAGAAACGCGCGGATGCCCTTGCGGTCGAAGGACCCCGGCGTGAAGTACCCGGAGAGCAGGAAGAACGCCCCCATGAACCAGGCCTGGTTGACCATCAGGAAGACGGTCAGGCCGAGCCCGACGGCTCCGCTGGTCGGCGGCTCGGTGTAGTACCAGGCGGGAAGCCCGCTGTAAATGCAGGCGGTGTGGTGCAGGATCACCAGTGCAATCAACAAAATTCGAAGGTTGTCGACAAACCACAATCGCATGGCATCGACGCTAGGAATCGGCCTGCTGGCGCGGTATGCGTCTGGACACACAAGGAAGTGGGGCCAGACCCACTGGAGATGGCGCAATCCGGCGGGCAGGGTGGATGCATGCGACAAGTGACTGTGGGATTCGTGCGGTTCGGTGCGGTGTTCGGGGTCAGCATGCTGGTCCCGATCGTGTGGGCAGCCGCCGTGGCGCTCGGAGTCTGGTGGGGCGGCTGGGCCTGGATAGCGCCGGTCTTCTGGGCCTGCTTCGGCACGCTCGCCCTGTCCCGCCCGGTCTGCCGCATGTTCCGCGCCCTCGTCGCACGGTGGACCGGCACCGTCATTCCCGCCGGGTACCGGCAAGCCGCACCGGTAGCGCAGATGTCCACCGGGTACTGGTGGAACGGCTTCTCCTACTCGCGTACCAGCGAACGGGCCCGCGAGGAGCAGCGCTGGCGTACGCGATGGAGCGACCCGGCCACCTGGCGAGACGTGCGGTTCACCGCGATCGCCCCGGTCACGGTGATCGTCCCGCTCCTCGGCTTGACGCTGGCGCTTGTCCAACGACCGCTCGGCATCATCGTCGCCATCGCCAGCGCCCCGTTTGCCTGGCGGCTGGCCGAGCCGCTCGCGGTGCGCTTCCTCAGGCCGTCGCCGGCGATGGCGCTCGCCGACCGGGTCGAGGAGCTGACCGCCCAGCGCGCGGACACCACCGTCGCGCAGGCCGCCGAGATCCGCCGGATCGAGCGGGACCTGCACGACGGCGCGCAGGCTCGTCTGGTGTCCCTCGGGCTCTCGCTGGCGACCGCGGAGAAGCTCATGGCGACCAACCCGGATCAGGCCAAGGCCCTGCTGCGCGAGGCTCGGGTCGGGGCGGCCGCGTCCCTGAGCGAGCTCCGCGAGCTGGTCCGGGGCATCAGCCCGCCGGTACTCAACGAGCGAGGGCTCGTCGATGCGGTCCGGGCGTCGGCCTTGGACAGCCCGCTCGACACGAACGTGACCGCCGACCTGCGACAAAAGCTGGACCCGCCGATCGAATCCGCCCTGTACTTCGGGATCGCCGAGCTGATGACCAACGCCGTCAAGCACGCCCACGCCACGCGGGCCCAGATCTCCATCGTCCAGCGCAACACCGACATCGTCGTCGAGGTCGAGGACAACGGCCGGGGCGGCGCGAGTGTCCGCGCCGGTGGTGGACTTGACGGGCTCCGCCGCCGCCTCGCGGTGTTCGACGGCACATTGGAGATCACCAGCCCGGCCGGCGGTCCGACCCGCGCGAGAATGCTGGTGCCATGCGAATCCTCGTAGCCGAAGACCTGTACCTGCTGCGCGACGGCTTGGTGCGCCTCATCGAGGCCTATGGGCACCAGGTGGTGGCGACGGCGACGACCGGGCCCGAGACGCTCGACGCACTGCTGAAGTGGCGACCGGATGTCTCGATCGTCGACGTCCGCATGCCGCCGACGCAGTCGGACGAGGGCCTGCGGGCCGCACTCGAGGCCCGCCGCCGGGCCCCCGGCCTGCCCGTGCTGATCCTGTCCCAGCACGTCGAGCAGCTCTACGCCCGCGAGCTGCTCGCGGACGGCGCCGGTGGGGTCGGCTACTTCCTCAAGGAGAGTGTGTTCGACGCCGACCAGTTCATCGAGGCGTTGGAGCGCGTCGCCGGTGGCGGGACCGCCATGGATCCGGCCGTCATCGGCAAGCTGCTCGCCAGCGGGTCTTCGAACCGCAAGCTCGACCGGCTCACCGAACGCGAACACGACGTGCTCAGCCTCATGGCCGAAGGGCTGTCCAACCAGGCCATCGGCCAGCGGCTCTTCCTGAGCGACAGCGCGATCAGCAAGTACACCACCTCGCTCTTCGGAAAGCTCGACATCACCGATGACGACAACAACAACCGCCGGGTCCTGGCCGTCCTCCGGTACCTCAACAAGTAGGTTGGCCGGTGCACCCGTGGGCCGACGGGCTGCCGCCGGAACCGGCTGCGCCCGGCCGGCGGCGAATGGGAAGGGCTCAACGGCTACTTCGCCGGCGAGCGGCTGCGGCTCGTCCGTGACCCGGCCGGCTCGGTGAGCCATCTCGACCTCGGCTCGTACATCCTGACCCGCTGGCCGTACGACCCGGAGGCGCCGAAGGCTGGCTGAACTCCTCAGGTTGATCGCTGACGAGCCGATCCCACTGGGGAGATGGGTCAGCCGCGAGTCGACGAACTGGGATTCTGGGCGCAACACGTCCGCATCTCCACCGTGCTGTACACGATGTGCTGCACCGTCGTGTTCGGCTACCTCGCGGCCACGCCCAAGGCCCCCAACCGGCTGGCCCTGGTGATCGTCGTCGCGGTCGCGCTGGTGGCCGCGTACGGCTTCGACCGGCTCCGCTGGATCGTGGTGCGCTCCCGCCATCGTATGCGCCTCTTGTACGGCTGGAGCAGCCTCACCATGGGCCTGGTCACCACCGTCTCCTGGCTGGACGGCGGCGCCCGCAGCCCCCTCGCACTGCTGCTGTTCATCGCCATGAACTACGTCGTGCTCGCCTACCCACCCCGCGCCGTACTGGCCATGGCCGGCGCCGCCATGTCCGCGTACCTGCTCCTGTCCGTCAGCCATCCCGGCGGCGACTCCTGGCCGGTCACCGGCGTCACCGTGGCCATCCTCGGCCTGTGCGGCTTCCTCGGCTCGCTGGCCGCGCGCAACCACTGGCAGCAGGCCGAGGCCCAGCAACGCCTCGCCGACTCCCTCGCCACCCAGGCGACCCGCGACCACCTCACCGGCTGCCTCAACCGCCGCGCGTTCGACGCCCGCCTGAGCGACGAAGTACAACTGGCCAACCGCTCGGCCCGGCCGCTGAGCGCCCTGATCATCGACGTCGATCACTTCAAGGACGTCAACGACACCCTCGGCCACCTCGGCGGTGACCGCGTGCTCGAGCAGGTCGCCGCCGTGCTCATCGAGGGCTGCCGGGCCACCGACGTGTGCGGCCGGGTCGGCGGCGACGAATTCGTGATCATCCTCCCGGACACCACCCTCGAGACCGCCACCGCGCTGGCCGATCGGCTCCGGCGACAGGTACGCGACCTCCCCACGCCGATACCGATCAGCCTCAGCATCGGTGCCGCCCAGCACAGCCACCAGACGGCGAGCAGCGACGACCTGCTGAGGGTGGCCGACGCCGCGCTGTATCGGGCCAAGAAGACCGGCCGGGATCGAGTAGCCGTATAAACGGGCATGGAGTTCTTCGTCTACGGCCGCGACCGGCCGTCCGTCGATGCGCTGCGCGATGAGACCACCGAGGCGCACTGGTCGTTCATGGACCGCTACGCCGACGCGTTGATCGCCCGCGGCCCGACGCTCACCGCCGACGGCGAGACCGCCACCGGCAGCGTGCACATCGTCGACCTGCCCGACCGCGCCGCCGCCGAGGCGTTCGCGTTCGACGAGCCCTACTTCAAGGCCGGCGTGTTCGCAGACGTCCTCGTGTGCCGCTGGCGCAACCGCCTGGGCCGCACGATGTGGCAGTTCGACCGCGAACTCGGCGACGAGCAGCGCTTTCTCGTCATCGGGAAGGCCGGTCCGGGCACCGAGCCGCCGCTGGCCGACGACGGCCGCCTGATCGTCGCCGGGCCGCTGCTGTCCGACGACGGAACGCGTTGGCTGGGCACGGTCGTCCTGACCCAACAGCCCGATCGAGCCGCCGCTGATTCCTTGGTACTGGGTGAGCCTTACCAAAGCGTCGAGGTCCACAGATGGGAGTTCGGCGGCCGGCGGTAGCCGCGAGAGCCCGAAGGAATAACCGCGGCCGCGCCGGCCTTCGCCAGATCATGAGCGTTCGTGAGCTTCGCCTGGTGGTGACCGTCGACAACCACGAGCAGGCGCTGCGGTTCTACCGAGATGTGCTCGGCCTGCCTGAGCTAGCCGACTTCTCCTCCCCCGACGGCAACGTCCGCCTGCTCGACGCCGGCCGGGCGACCGTGGAGATCGTCGACCGGCGGCAGGCCGAGTTCATCGACCGGGTCGAGGTCGGCGAGCGGGTCGCCGGCCACATCCGTGTCGCCCTCGAGGTCGACAACGCCGCCGAGGGCACCGCGAAGCTGGTCGAGGCCGGCGCCACGGTCCTCGCCGAGCCGACCCGCACCCCGTGGAACTCGCTCAACGCGCGCCTCACCGCCCCCGACGGCCTCCAGCTCACCCTGTTCGAGGAGCTCGGCTGAGCAGGCGCTGGAGTAGCGCGTGCACAGCCACCGCGACGATGACCCCAACTGGATACGCGACCATGTCCCAGCCACCGAATGTGCTGCCCAGCGCCAGCCGTGCCAGGGTGCTGCCGGCCGACAGTTTCGCCGGAACCGGGGTCAGCTGGAACAGCTCGATCGCCCAGCAGATGACGACGGCGACAGTGGCGGCAACGGGCATTCGCAGGGACGGCCGGACGAGGACGGCGCACCAGTACACGGCGGTCGCATAGAGCGCGTCGCCCGCGTACTTCGCGAACGCACCGCCGGTCACGTGCCGCACGCCGAGCCCGGCCACCACGGTGACCGCGAGCGCGACCACCACCATCCACCGCCGGTTCACAGGGGCGAAAACGTGCCCAGGGTGGTGACCGCGCGCCCGCGCCGGCGGGCGCTCGCCGGCGGCCGGGCCTCGGCCATGGCCGCCAGCCGGGCGCGGACCAGCACGGCCAGCACGGGGTACGGAGGCCCGTCGTCGTCATCCGCCGAGGCGTCGTCCGGCAGGGCTCGCGCCTGCAGCGCCTTTTCCGCGTACCAGCGGAACCCGGCCTCGTCCAGAAGCTGGGTCTCCAGGTCCGGGCCGGCGTTGATGTCGTCCAGCGTCTCCTCGAGCTGACCGGCGTCGACGAGGAGGATGGCGGCCGCGGCACCGCGGTCCATCTCGTCCACGACGATGATGAGGGCGTGCTCGTGGCTCGCCCTCCGGAACACGGCCACCAGCACGGACGCCGTTTCGTTGCCGTCGTGCAGGCGCCGGCAGTCGGTGGCCCGGACCGGCTCGGCCAGCTCAGCGGCCCACCGCGGCCGCGCGATGCCGGCGGCCACGAGCCGGTCGGCGGCGTTTGCCGCCGCCTGCTCCGGCCCGCCGGTCGTGACCGAGGCGACCGCCAGCAGCAGCGCCAACGCTTCCCGGCGGGCCGCCGCCTCGATCGGCGGGATCAGGTCCTCGGTGAACGTGGCCACGAACGTCGCCCCGAGCACCTCCGCCCCCAGCGGATCGGCCCGACCCGACACGGCGGCCGTGCCGTCGATCAGCGCGCCGAGCAAGCCTGCCGAACTCATCGGCACAGTGTGCCCTACAACCCCCGGGGTCATGGGCGAGCGCCGTCACCACGTAGGACCGGCCGGTCGCAGCCCCAGTCTCGGACATGCGCGCCTGTTAC
>Ga0070683_100003030_pt1 | contig 13498 bp, 12 predicted proteins | sample KBSC713LmetaG_FD_64662 | JGI IMG/M metagenome (GOLD analysis project Ga0070683, IMG submission 64662) | Corn rhizosphere microbial communities from Kellogg Biological Station, Michigan, USA - KBS C7.1-3L metaG | ecosystem: Host-associated > Plants > Roots > Rhizosphere ...
GTCATGCGATTCGATGAACATCGAACGGAATCGCGCGTTCCAGATTATTTCATTCGCCCTGTACGAAGTGCGGGAGTGAACGGTCTGGGAGAACGTATCGTCGTTGCCAGACAACAGGACGAGGAATTCCGCTTCGCTCGCCACGAGAGACTCCGGCGTGGAATCGAAGAGCGGACTGGACTCGTCGATCGGGTGCACCACGGTCCAGCTGAGCGCGAAGAAGGTGACCTTGTCAAATTCGAGCGGTAGTGACGTGAACTCGCGCACTCGCTCTCCGTTGGCCCGCACGGCGATTCTGCTGTACATGATTTGCACGGACACTTCGATGAGCTGGTCGGTGCGCTCGTTGGCGCAGCGGAACATGAACGCCTTGATGCCGCGATATGGTGCGATGAGTGCGTGCTTGCTGTACAGAATGGCCGCATTGGGACGCGAGAACCGGGCGAAAACGAGTCCGGTTGCGATCGCTGCGCTGAGCAGCCCTACAAACGATTCAATGGTGAGGACGACGTTGGCCGGCATGCCGACGGGTGCGATGTTGCCATATCCAACAGTCCCGAACGTCTCGACGCTGAAGAAGTAAGCACGGAAGTAGTCACTGAAGAGGACCGAGTGCCCTGGGAATCCCTGTCCGGCCAGCGCTTCACGCCCGCACGCGAGGTAGATCGCGGCGAATAACGCGTTCACCAGAACGTAGTACGCCGCGAGGATGAGCAGGAAGCGGCCCCAGCCCATGCCGAGCAGCGCCTGGTAGGGCGCGAACGTCCGCCGGCCGCGAGTGCCAGCACGCACCACGTTAAATGTGCCATCGCGATTTAGTAGCCTTTCGCGACTATCTACCGCGATGCGATTACCGAACCCCAGATTGCGTGCCGCGTCCGGGTCGGTGGTCGGTTTGCCTATTCGTCCCTCAGTGTCCGCGATATGACGGAACCCTCAACGCGCGATGGCGGAAGTGATCTTTGCGACTTCGGCTTGCGGGTGCGCGACTTCGACAACGAGGTGGTCATACTTCTCGTTGTCCAGTTCGACGACTATGGTGTTGTCCGGATCGTGCACGTCATAGAAGACGCGACGGCCGTGTTGATAGAAGGTGCCGGCGGTAATGACACCGGGAATCTGTGTGCCTGGGAGCCGGATGCCCAGCCACCATCCGCGCGCTGCTTCTCTGTCGACGGCGGCCCCAGTGATGTGCGAGATCGGTATGGTAATCTGGCTCTTGAGGGACCAGAGCTTGTCCATCCCCTGCACTTCGAAAACTGCATTTCCGTCCGAAATGGTTATCTCGACCAATGGTGCAGCGCTCCGCTTCAGGAGAGAAAAATACGAGTTCAGCGATAACACCGCCCCGTGACGCAAATCCCGGACACATCTTCATCGTTGCGCAGGCCTGCCGCTTCACGCGCTATGTCAGGTTCTATTTCGCTGCGCCGTGCCTGTGGCGATGTTCGACTTCGATGACGAGGTTCTGGATGTCGCTGGGACTCACGCCGGGAATTCGTGATACCTGGGCGAGAGAGCGCGGCCGGATGGCTGTAAGCTTGTGGCGAGCTTCGAATGTGAGCGAGGCCATACCGGCGTAATCCAGGTCTTCCGGTAGAGCGAACTCTCCCATTCGCTTGAGCTTGTCAGCCTGGATCCGTTCACGATCGAAGTATCCAGCGTACTTGATCTCGAGCTCGGTCGAGATCACTGCCGCAGGGTCGAGGCCGTGTCCCACGCCCGCTGCCGCGAACAGATCGGCGAGCGAGACGTTCTGGCGCTTCGCCACTTCGGAGATTTTGGCAGAGTGGGCGAGCTCATGGCTGTTACTTGCGGACAGGACCGAAGCAGCCTGATCCGGCCTGATGCTCGTCTCGTCGGCGAGTACCCGCGTTTCATGGTCGGCCGCAAAACGGCGCTGGGCTACCGCGCGCTCCCGCTCGGTGTACAGGCCCAGCTCGATTGCAATCGGTGCCAGGCGCTCGAGCGCATTATCCTGCCGCACGGTGAGCCGGAACTCGGAGCGTGAAGTAAAGAGACGATACGGTTCGTCCACGCCACGGGTAACCAGATCGTCAACAAGGACTCCGATGTACGACGTGTGACGACCCAGGGTTATGGAGTCGCGCCCCAGCGCTGCGAGTCCGGCGTTCAACCCCGCGATGACTCCCTGTCCAGCGGCTTCTTCGTATCCTGTTGTGCCATTGATCTGACCGGCGAAGTACAGCCCGTGCACTTTCCTGACCTGCAGTGACGGATCGAGCTGCGTGGGCGGACAGTAGTCGTACTCGATGGCGTAACCAGCGCGGTTCATGCGCGCGCGTTCCAGGCCGCGGACACTGTGCAGTATCTCGACCTGAACGTCAGCGGGAAGCGACGTTGAAAGCCCGTTGACGTACAACTCGCTCGTATCGTGTCCTTCCGGCTCCAGGAAGATCTGATGTCGTTCGGCGTTCGGAAACCGGAGGATCTTGTCCTCGACCGAAGGACAGTAGCGCGGTCCGCGCGCAGAGATCGCGCCGCCGTACATCGCTGATTTGCCGATGTTGTCGGCGATGATCTGCTTTCCCGGTGCCTCCAGATACGTAATCCAGCACGGTAGCTGGTCCGGGTGTCGCGTGGCACCAGCGCTCACCCGGGGTGTGGGCCAGAAGTGGGACCAGGAGTAATCAAACTGATCGATCTCACTCTGCTGCATCTGCAACTGGGAGAAGTCAACGGACCGGCCATCGATGCGTGGTGGTGTTCCAGTCTTGAATCGCTCGACCGTGAGTCCGGCGCGATCGAGCTGCTCGGCGAGGTGTGTGGTGGCCGATTCGCCGGCTCTGCCACCGGACAGGCTCAGGTCGGTCCCGATATGAATGCGGCCGTGCAGGAAGGTGCCGGTCGTTATCACGACGCAACGCGCGCCGAACTTCCGCTTCTCGAGCGTCTCGACGCCCAGCACCGTGGCACCTGCTTCATCCATGATCAGCCGCGCGACTGTGCCCTGGATGGTCTGGAGTCCCGCGCACTCTTCGATGAGGCTGCGGGCTGCTCTGCGGTAGAGGCCGCGATCACACTGTGAGCGAGGTGACCAAACCGCTGGTCCCTTGCTGCGGTTGAGCATGCGGAATTGCAGTGAGGCCAGGTCGGTAGCCCGCCCCATAATTCCGCCCATGGCATCCACCTCGCGCACGACTGTGCCCTTGGCGACTCCCCCGATGGCCGGGTTGCAGGACATCTGGCCGATGGTCTCGAGCGCGGTCGTTACCAGGCCGACGGATGCGCCGAGTCGAGCGGCGGCAACGGCCGCCTCAGTGCCAGCGTGACCACCACCGATGACTATTACGTCGAACGAAGACTCAAAGTTTGGCATGTTGTAGATCCCTGCTAAATGTAGGGGATCGCGTGCGGCGGACAGGGCGACCGCGATAACTTTCGACGATGCCAATCTCCGTTGCTCGCGACCGCCCGACGGTCTTCATTCGCCGCGAGGCGTTCGAGCGGGCCGGGCTCGAGCGCCATTCCATTGATTCGCACTTCAATCTGACGGACGAGGAGTTCACGGTCGAAGGCGGTCTCATTGCGATCGGACCGCTCCCGTCCGACGAGATGCTGGGTGATCTCGTGATCGCGCTGGAAACGATCGGGCTCAGTTACTTCGACGACTTCTTTGAGTTGAGCGGCAACTGGCCTGAGTGGCTCCGTATGTTCGTGACGTCGGCGTAACCTGGTGGCGACGGTGTGGCCGCGCGTCGCGGCTCGGTCGCGTCTGCTGGTGCCGATGGCTTTCGCGGCCGTTGCTGCGACGGCCCTCGGCTGCGCGTCAGGAAAAGTTGTGGCAGCCGGCCAGACTTCGTCAGAAGTGCGTGTGGTTCCGGCTGACGCCGCGACTCCGTCGGTAGTGTCACCGTTTCAGGAAAGCGACGAAGCCACGTCAGCGCAGCTCGGGCGCGCGCTGGACGAGGGTAAGGCAGTGCGGCGCGAGATCGAATGGGTGGAGCGTGAAGAGGCGGTGGCGAGCGGAGAGATGGCCGCCGGCGCTTACATCGTCACGTACCTGATAACACCAGCTGACGACTATTACGATCTGGAGGCCGCGCAGCCGGATCGTCCGGCGCACCATACCACGGTTTCACCGGGAGCGGCGCACGTTGCCGTAGTGGTGCGGGATGCAGCAGATGGCCGAACCGTCCAGGGCCTGGATGTACGCGCAACGCTTCGGTCGGAGAGTGGTGGCGAGCAGCGAAGTGCAGCTCTTCCGTTCGGATGGCACTCGGTTCTGAATCGATATGGTGAAAACATTGTTATTCCCGGCAGTCCGTTCACGCTGAGTGTTCAGATCGCAATGCCGACGTATCGCAGGCACGATAGAGTGAACGGAGATCGATTCACGGGCGATGTGATAGCCAGCTTCCGGCACGTCGCGGTTTCGCCCGATTCACTGGCGGCTGCAGCGCAACGTCTCGCACGCGGCGACATGCGTGAGGCAACGGGACTCGCGCGGGACGAGGGTGCGGTGGTTGACAGACCGCTCTCTGCCTTGCTGCGCGACGGTGACGTGAGCGGATCACAGGTGCGCTCCGGCGATTACAAGGTGACGGTACTGGTGCGGGAGGCCCGTGGATACTGGAACGTACGGAATGGGAGCCTGGGCTTTGTCGATCCGAACAGTAGCGTTGGTCCGGTTGCTCACCTCGATGTGATCGTGCGCGATGCAACGACGGGGCGATTCGTGCCTGGGTTGAAAGTGCGCGCGACAATCCTGAATTCCCGAAAGAAGGAAGTCGACACGTACCCGATGCCGTTCATGTGGCATCCGTGGGTGAATCATTACGGACTGAGCGTGCCGATGCCCGGTTCCGGGCGCTACACTGTTCGAGTACGAACCGATGCTCCGGCGTTCAGGCGGTACGGAAGTACGGCGTTGAAGAAGTTCAACCGCGCAGTGGACGTGTCGGTTCGCGGAGTGAGCTTTGCGAAGGTTGAGAAGTGAATGGAGAGTGAGGATGTAGTGAGACTAAAGCCTCTTCTCCACTACTGACCACAATTCCACTTCAGCGACGCCGTTCTCGATTCGATCGATAACGACCTCGGTTCCTGCTTCCACCGCTGTGCCCGCGATGTTGCGCGCGGCGGTACGAGTCGGCGCGCCGCGGAACGAGTAGGATATCTCGCCAGGCTCGGTGGGCGAGATGGCGCGCGTGACGGTTGCGACGATTCCCTGCAGCTCCTCTATTTCCTCGTCTGGACTGACGAGCGATCCGCGCAGCGCCCACTTGGACATGAGAATCGTCGTGGCGATCCATCCCGCTCCTGCCGCGGCGAGAGATCCGATGAGTATCGCAATAGTATCGAATTGCGAATATTTGATCATCAGATAGCCGGCCGCGCCGAAGGCTATCAGTGCAGCGCCGATGACGGGAGTATTGAAGCCGGCTATCGGGAATCTTATTGCGCTGGGTCCGCGCCCCTTGCGAACCGTGCCATACAACATCGCGTAAACCGAGATGAGCAGACCGACGCCGGAGATGCCGGCGTAAAAAATTATCTCGGCTTCAGACAGTGACATCATGAACCGAGATACTTGCGGAACCACTGGATGGTCGCTGGCCACGCCTGGCGTGTAGCGGCCATGTTTGCTCCGTTGTTGCCGCCCTGCGCCCTGAGGAAGCCGTGCCCTGCCCCTTCGAAGATGTGCGGGTCGTACGTCTTGTGCATCGCCTTCATCACCGAATCAGCTGGCGCGACTGTCGCAACCACGCGTGCATCGCTTCCGCCATACAGGCCGAGCACGGGCGCTTTTACGGATGCAAGATCTGCTGCGCTCGGCGACGTCCCGTAGTACACCACTGACGCACCGAGCGTGGGAGAGTGCACGGCGTGTGCGAACGAAGCCGTGCCGCCCCAACAGAAGCCCACAACGCCGTACTTCTGAAGTGCGGATGGAAGTGCCATTGCGTACTTCGCTGCCGCATCGATTCCCGCCTGGACGTTTGCAGGCTTGAGCTTGGAGACCGCGGCGACAGCTTCCTGGTTGGAGAGAGTGTCAGATCCGACCGGAATCTTCGGGCTCAACGTAAGATCAGGCGCAATCGCGATGAAGCCGTCTGCCGCGAGCTGATCGGTGACCGCGCGGATCCACGTACTCATTCCGTATATCTCGTGGATAACAACGACGACGGGCGCCCTGGTGCTACGCTCCGGGTAGACGATCCACGCGTTCAATGAATCTCCGTTCGACGTCGGGACCCTTACCCACTGACCGTGTCGGGGAGACGCATTGAGGCGCTCCAGCGAATGTTCGGCGTCCGGTGGGAGCGCCGTGTCGTCCACCGCGTTCGGCGTCGTGTGCGATGACATGTTGTGCGATGACATATCGTGTGATGACATGTCGTGCGCAGCTCCGCCCTGAGCCAGAAGCGCTGCTGGCGTGGCGAGGAGAATGGTGCCTGCGAGGAGAGAAGTGATGCGCATGAGTGATGTGCGGTTAACGGTTGGCCTGATTCTGTGCGGCCGGCGCAAACTTATCGGCCAGGAATTCGCCGACTCGGCGCTCGAGGTAGTACAGCGGACGAAACGGATTTCGTCCACCAACGAATCCTGCGTGACCCCCTCTCCGCTGGAAGTCCAGGGTCAGGTGCGTATTCTGTTGCGCGAGTCGGGAAACTTCTTCAAGGACGTCGGGCGGCAGGAACGGATCATCAACAGCGTTGAGAAGGAGTGTGTCGACCGTGATTCCATGCAGGTACCGGATCGAACTGGAGCGTGTGTAGTAATCTATTGCGCTCTCGAAGCCGTGAACCGGGGCCGTGAGGGTATCGTCGAAGCCTCGCAGGCTGGTAATCGCGTTGATACGTGTTGCGTCAGGAAGGTCGGGATACCGGGACTGTTTTTCGATCGCCTTCCGCTTGAGTGATTTGAGAAAGTGCTTCTGGTAAACTCGGGAGAACCCGCGGTTGATGTAGTCGGCCCCTCGTCCCAGGTCGAAGGGGACTGATACCGCAGCTGCCGCGACCATCATGGAGCGTGCTTCGTCGGGTTGCTCGCCCAGGTACTTGAGCAATACGTTGCCGCCGAGTGACACTCCTACCGCGGCGAGCAATGCGCGGGGGCGTTCGCGCGCGATCCGATCGAGTGCGAACGCGAGATCGCCAGTCTCGCCCGAGTGGTAGAAGCGGCGCGCACGGTTGGGTTCGCTGCCGCATGACCGCCATATGAGGAGGTCGGCGCTCCAGCCGCGCCGTTGCATTTCGGCGAGCAGACCCTGCGCGTAATGGGAGTGTACGGTCCCTTCGAGGCCGTGGAGCAACAGAACGTGCGGAGTGTTCGTCGCGGCACCGTTCGGAGCGTCGACTCGATAGACGTCCAGGAAATCATTGTCCGGCGTTTCCCAACGTTCGGCGCGTGTCGGGGTTGATTGGCGGCCGCGAAAGAACCTGCCCCACAGGGTCTGGGCATGACCGCCTGGCAGCCACCAGGCCGCCCTGTAGCGTGCCGGCTGGCGGCGTGTCGCGGTGGTTACTTCTCTGGTGGTATCCGTGGTATTCTTCCGCGATGGGGCTCGCTGCATTTGTTTGTGAGCAACCCGTTTCGGGTTCATGTTCGTGTGACGTGCTCGCTGGATTTCCTGCCCGCGAGAGCCGGGATCACTGATAGTAGCTGGGGAGGCCCATGTGGTAGAAGAAGCGGCCGGCGACATTTCAGATGATGTACCCGTACGCACGGCTGACGGTGCTCATCCGACACTGCGGGACAATGAGATCGCTGATCGCCTGTTCGCGGGTTCCGGGGAGTTGCGGGCGCGCTGCCGTGCATTCGATTGGGGGACGACGGCACTCGGGCCAGTGAGCAGCTGGTCCCAGAGCTTGCGGACGACCGCCAGCACCGTGCTGGCCTCACGGAGCCCGATGTTCCTCTGGTGGGGGCCGGAACTGGTGCAGATCTACAACGACGCGTACCGTCCGAGTTTTGGCGAGAACGGGCGGCACCCGCGTGCGCTTGGGATGCGCGGCCGGGAATGCTGGACGGACATCTGGGAGGCGATCAGTCCGCAGATCGAACAGGTGATGACGACCGGCGAGGCGACCTGGCATGTGGACCAGCACCTGCCCATCGAGCGCAATGGGCGGGTCGAGGACGTATGGTGGACGTACAGCTACAGCCCCGTCCATGACGATGACGGCTCCATTGCCGGAACGCTGGTCGTATGCCAGGAGACAACGCAGCGAGTGATCGGCGAGCACGAGCGTGGTAAGCTCCTCAACGCGCTCGAAATTGAGCGGTCTCGTCTGGCCGAGGTTTTCCGGCAGGCACCGTCGTTTCTGGCGGTGCTGCGCGGACCCGAACACGTATTCGAGCGTGTGAACGATGCCTATTACGGTCTGGTTGGACACCGTGACATCGTCGGTCGGTCTGTGTGGGAGGCGTTGCCCGAGGTCCGGGACCAGGGATTTATTGACATCCTCGATGGTGTGCTCAAGACTGGAGATGCCTTCGTTGGGCGAGAGGTGCCGATCATGTTGGCTCGGACGGCTGGTGCCGCCGCCGAGGAGCGGTTTGTAAACTTTGTATATCAGCCGCTTGCTGAAGCTGATGGCGTCCGGTCGAGGATTGTTGCTCATGGTACCGACGTTACCGAGCAGGTGCGTGCGCGGCATGAGGTTGAGCGTCTCCTCCGGGCGGAGCGTGAGGCGCGCGCGGAAGCAGAGTCGGCGAATCGCGCGAAGAGCGAATTTCTCGCGGTCATGTCGCATGAACTTCGCACACCTCTGAATGCGATTGCCGGCTACGTGCAGCTTCTTGACATGGGGATTCATGGCCCAGTCACTGATGCGCAGCACGAGGCACTCGATCGTGTCGCACGCAGCCAGCAACATCTGCTCGGCCTCATCAACGACGTACTGAACCTTGCCAGAATAGAGGCTGGACGGGTCGATTACAGCATCGAAGACGTTGCGCTCGCGGATGTTGTGAACGTCACGGGTCTCATGATAGAACCGCAGCTCATGGCGAAGAGGCTGACCTACAGAACGACGGTTGAAAATGGTGTGGCTGCGCGCGCCGATCGCGACAAGGTGCAGCAGATCCTTCTCAACCTGCTCACGAACGCTGTGAAGTTCACTCCGGCCGGGGGCAGCATCACGGTAGATGTCGCGACGCGACAGGATGTGCCGAACACGGTGTTCCTGCGCGTTACCGATACCGGGATCGGCATCGCACGCGACAAGCAGTCATCCGTATTCGAACCGTTTGTGCAAGCTGATCCCAGTCGTACGCGGCGGACGGAAGGAACAGGACTTGGGCTTGCCATAAGCCGCGATCTGGCTCATGGAATGGGCGCCGATCTGAGCGTTCGAAGCGTGGAAGGCAAGGGGTCAACCTTCATACTCAGTTTACCGGTGCCGATACAGCGCGGACTGACGGAAGATGGCTGAGCGGTAAGCGTTACTAGGGCTTGTTAGATTAGCGCGGATGGAAGTGCAGATCTTTGGGACCCGGAAGAGTGCCGACACGCGCAAGGCGCAGCGCTTCTTTACCGAGCGACGCGTCAAGGTTCACTTCGTGGATCTGAACGAACGGGCAGCATCGCTGGGCGAGCTAAGGCGATTCGCCCAGAAGTTTGGTGTGGGATCGCTCATAGACAAGCGGTCCGCGCGCTACCTCGATCTGGGCCTGCAGCATGCGCGCATGAATGATGACAGCTGGCTCGCGAAGCTGGCGGACGAGCCGTTGTTGCTGATGCAGCCGTTGGTGCGTTTTGGCCAGAAGGTTACGCTGGGGCTCAGCGAGACTGAGTGGAAGGCGTGGGTCGCGTCGGCTGAGTAGTGCGGCGGCCGCAGGAGGGAGCTGATGCGCCGGTTACATTTCGGATTGCCATCACGCTCAAGCCAGAATCGAAGTTGACCCTCATTTCCGTTTCGAACGCGTCCGTTGAATTTGGCGCGACTACTCTATTCAAGGACGTTACCTTCACCGTAGCTGAGGGTGAGCGGTGGGGGATAGTTGGGCGCAATGGCATCGGGAAGACCACGCTCTTCAAGGTCATCACCGGTGCGCAACGTCCGACGACCGGTGCTGTCGCGAAATCGCCAACGCTTGGGATATCGGTGTTGGACCAGCACCGGGATTTTGAGGGCGCGACAACGGTCTGGGAGGCGGCAGCCGGTCCGTTCGCGGAGTTGCTCGCGCTGGAGAAGTCGTTGGCCGATCAGGCCAATCGGCTGGGAGAGCTCGGCGAGGCGTGCACTCAGCGTGACCTCGACCGCTACTCGCGTGACCTGGAGAAGTTCGAGCGTGAAGGAGGTTATACCTTTGCGCCGCGCGTAGACGCTGTGTTGAGCGGCCTCGGATTCGATCCTGTGGAATCGCGCACTCGGCCTCTGGTCCATCTGAGCGGTGGAGAGCGCGGGCGCGTCGGCCTTGCTCGGCAACTCGTGAGCCCGGCCGACGTTCTGCTTCTGGATGAGCCGACCAACCACCTTGACCTCGATACGACGGCGTGGCTCGAGTCGTACCTGCGCGAAACCGCCAGGACGATCCTGCTGGTGAGCCATGACCGCGCATTTCTGGCGGCGGTGGTGGACCATGTGCTCCACTTTGAAGCAGGCACTGCTACGCCCTACTCTTGCGGCTATGAGGAGTTCGTTCGTCAGCGCGCCGAGCGACGGCTGGCCGCTCAGCGCGCGTTCACCAAGCAGTCACGGGTGATATCGGAGGAGCAGGATTACATCCGCCGCAACATCGCCGGCCAGAACTCGAAGCAGGCGAAGGGGCGGCGCAAGCGGCTGGAGCGTGTGGCGCGATTGAGCCCGCCGCCTGGCGAGAGCGGTTCAATGGGACTGCGACTCCAGACGTTGGAGCGGGGTGGTGATCAGGTGGTTGTAGCGGAGCACGTCACGATCAGTGTGGGTGAACGCACGCTGATCCGGGATCTGTCGGGGGTGGTGAACCGGACCGAGCGGCTCGGGATCGTAGGGCCGAACGGTGCGGGGAAATCGACGTTTCTGAAGACGCTGATCGGAGACAGACGACCTGAATCCGGCGTGCTCCGGATGGGTGGCTCCATCAGCGTGGAGTATTACCGGCAGGACATGGCGCAGGTGCCCAAGGACAAGACACTCTACGATGTGATAAGCGACATGCGCCCGCAGTGGGAGCGCGGTCTCGTGTATGGACACCTGGGACGTTTTGGCTTCTCCGGGGAGGAGACAGCGCGGACCGCGGCAACGCTATCCGGTGGGGAGCGCGCCCGTGTCGCGTTGGCGATGATGATGTTGTCGCGCGCGAACCTGCTGATCTTTGACGAGCCAACGAATCACCTGGACGTGGAGTCGATCGAGGCGATCGAGGACGCGATCGAGAGCTACGACGGAACGGTGATTCTGGTGAGCCACGATCGCGCCCTTCTCCGTGCGTTGTGTACCCGTGTCTGGATTCTGCACGACACACATGTCACGGACTTTCCTGGCACGTTTGCGGAGTGGGAGGTTGCGAGCGAGGAGCGGGAGCATGCCGCGCGTGTCGGCGCGGAGGAGGAGGAAAGTCTTCGCCGAGTGCAGCAGAAGCAGAAAACCCGCCGGCAGGAGGCTGAGCGGGAGAAGGAGCGGTCTGTCAAACGAAGCGTGAAGCAGAGCGCTGAGGATGCCGAGGCCAGAGTGGAAGAACTCGAGGCGAAGGTGACAGAACTGACGCTCACACTGGAAGACCCATCGCTCTATAGCGACGCAGCTGGCACGGCGCGGGCTGTTGCGTTGGGCAAGGATCTGGACCGGGCAAGACGAGATCTGGACAGGGCGCTCGAGGAGTGGAACAGTCTGGTAGAGAGCACGGCTGGCTAGATGATTTGCTCCAGGTTGCGCGAAATGCAGCCGGCGGCACGTGGTGTGAACTGTTCAGCGGTAAACAGCCAACATCATGGGGGATTTACCAGTGAAGCCATCATTCACGAACCAGAAATCAGCGCCGGCTACCGACCGGAAGTTCCGGCCCACGGACGAGCACGTTATTGAAGAGAACAAGGAAGACGTCGACAAGATCAACCATGGCGACAAGCTGGAGCCAGAACCGGAACAGCATCGCGACAAGTTCGCGGATATGGATAGAGGAGGCCGGAAGGAGAACAGTTAATTCCGCCAATCCGCGATGAAGACGTTGGTCTCGTGAGGGTTCTTCACCAGCCGGTTTGACGCCCAGACGATCTTTTTGCCGTCCGGGCTGAACATCGGGAATCCGTCAAACGTCCCGTTCGTGGTTATCTGTTCCAGTCCGGTACCATCCGGGTTGACCAGGAAGATGTCGAAATTGCCCAGTTTGGGATCGGTGTGGTGGTTGGACGAGAAGACGATCTGCTTTCCGTCAGGCGTCCATGACGGTCCGAAGCTGGCGCCGCCGAGGTGGGTTATCTGGCGCTGATTGGATCCGTCAGCGTTCATGATCCAGAGGTCCATCTTGTTCGGGCGGACAAGCCGATCCGCAAGAAGCGACTTGTAGTCGGCGAGATCTTCAGGTTCCGTTGGATGGAATGCGCGATAGACGATCTGTTTTCCATCCGGCGACCACCACGGGCCGCCATCGTAGCCGACGGTGTGGGTCAGCTGCTTCACGTTCGTGCCGTCGGCGTTCATCGTGTAGATGTCGAGATCGCCGTCCTTGAGCGATGTGAAGACTATGCTCCTGCCATCGCGCGACAGCACGCCTTCGGCGGTGTAGACGCCGTAATTTGTGAGCCGATGGAGTTCTGATCCGTCTGGATTGGCGGTGTATATGTCGTACGGATCGAGCCGCCAGACATACCCCTTGGAAGGGTCCGGACGCGGTGTACATGCGGTGTCGACGGCCTGGCTGGATGCGAAGAAGATGCGCCGATCGCCGTCCATGAAGTAGCCACAAGTGGTCTTGCCCTGCCCGCTGGATACGCGGCGCGTGCCCGTACCATCGACATTCATGATGTACTGTTGATCACAGGTGCGCCCGTCGCGCGTGCTCTGAAAGATCAGACGCTTGCCGTCAGCGCTGAAGTAGGCCTCAGCGTTTTCGCCACCGTTGGTGAGCTGGCGGATGTTGCTGAGATGACGTTGCTCGCCGCGGTCGGGAGCAATCGAGCGCGCTACGGCGGTCTCCTGGGAGGCTGCGAGTGCGGGAATGATGGACAGAGCCGCGAACACCGCGGCACGGCGGCGGAATTGTAGGTTCATCAGAACAAATTACTGTGCGGATGGGGAGAATTATCAGACATGGCTGACGCAGAAGGGATGGTATGGCCGGGCTTGCGGGTAGTAGCTCGGAACGTTAGCCGTGCGGTCACTCTTCGATGTCCGAATTGCGGTGGGAAGCCGGTGCTGAAAGACTGGTTCCACCTGTGCGAACGCTGCCCGGAGTGCGGTATGGCGCTCGAGAGGGGCGAGGACAGTGACTACTTCCTTGGCGGGATGATGCTCAACATCGCGTTGTGCTTCGTTTTCTTCGCCGTGGTGTTCTGGGGCACGTTCATTCTGACCTATCCGCGGGTACCATGGAACGTGCTGCAGTACGG
>Ga0070683_100003033_pt1 | contig 13492 bp, 9 predicted proteins | sample KBSC713LmetaG_FD_64662 | JGI IMG/M metagenome (GOLD analysis project Ga0070683, IMG submission 64662) | Corn rhizosphere microbial communities from Kellogg Biological Station, Michigan, USA - KBS C7.1-3L metaG | ecosystem: Host-associated > Plants > Roots > Rhizosphere ...
GACTTCCTGATGCTGACCGGGCTGCTCTTCGCAGCCAGCCTGGTCATTCTCTTGCGATACATTCGCCCTGAACGGCTGATGCGGGTCGAGTCGCTGCCGGACGTGACGGGATTCTTCGCCACCTTGCAGTCGCCGGTCACGCCGCTCCTTCCGTCGTTCTGGGCCGGTGAAACGCTGTTTGCGACCTTGCAGGGGGGGCGCGACCTTCTCCATTTCGCCGCGCTCTGGACCACCGCGATCGCGATGATGCTGCTCCTGCGTGCCGCGCACGAGCGATGGCACTTCGCCGGATATAGCAACGCACAAGAGGCGCGCAAGGCGCGGTTTACGAAACTTCGCAGCTTTGATCGTCTCGCCGGCAGGCTGCCGCTGTCGACCGGCCGCCGGCAGCTGCTTCTCAAGGATGCGAAAGTCTTCTTTCGTGACGTCAGCCAGTGGTCGCAGCTTCTGCTGCTGCTGGCGTTGATGCTGGTCTACCTCTATAACTTCCGCGTGCTCGACCTCGATCGCCTGCCGTTCGTGAGCGGCGTGATCAAGAACGTCTACGCGTTCGTGAACCTCGGCATGGCCGGTCTCGTCATGGCGACGGTCGCCGTACGTTTCGTGTTTCCGGGTGTGTCGTCCGAAGGCGCGGCGTTCTGGATCGTGCGGACCGCGCCGGTATCGCTTCGAGATTTTCTCTGGTCGAAGTTCTGGATCGGGCTGGTGCCCGTGCTGGTGTTGACCGAAGCGCTGACGGTTGCCGGAAATCAACTGCTGGGGGTCGATCCGTTCCTCAAGGCGGTTGGAGCGGTGACCATCTTCTTTATGAGTTTTGCGCTCGTGGGTTTGGCGACCGGGCTTGGCGCGCGGTATCCGCGATTCTCTGCCGACAACGCGAGCCAGGTCGCCGGATCGTACGGCGGGATAGCCTACATGGTCATGGCCGTGCTCTTTGTGCTCGTCATCGTCGCGCTCGTCGGCTGGCCTTCATCCGTCTACCTCTTTCATCAGGTGCGTCACCTTCCACTCGGCCCAACGGAACAGCTCGAAATCGTCGGGTGTTTTGCCGCGGCGGCGGTCATCAGCGTCGTTCTCTGGTGGGCAGGGATGAAATCGGGAGTCAAGGCGCTGACGGAGATGTCGTGACGCGGTGCGCTACGGGTGTCGTCGCGGAACCCGTATAATGACTATTTCACCAGCATGGAAAGAGACATTCCAGACGCAACCATTGGAGGCGTCGAGCGCGGTTCTGCGCAGCCGACCGACTTCATCCGAACCATCGTCGCAGACGATCTGAAGGAAGGGCGGAATGAGGGGCGTGTGTCCACCCGGTTTCCTCCTGAGCCGAACGGATACCTGCACATCGGACACGCCAAGTCGATCTGCCTGAATTTCGGCATCGCCGGCGAATTTACCGGCACGTGCAATCTGCGGTTCGACGACACCAACCCGACCACGGAGGACGTCGAGTACGCCCAGTCCATCGAAGCGGACGTGCGGTGGCTCGGGTTTCAGTGGGCCGGCGAGCCGAAGTACGCCTCAGACTATTTCGAGACTCTTTATGGGTACGCCGTTCATCTCATTCGCAACGGCGACGCGTATGTCGACAGCCAGAGTGCCGAAGAGATCCGACAACGTCGGGGAACGCTGACCGAGCCGGGAACGCCGAGCCCCTTCCGCGATCGGTCGGTGGACGAGAACCTCGACCTCTTTGCCCGCATGCGGGCCGGAGAGTTCGAGGATGGCGCATATGTCCTTCGGGCGAGGATCGATATGGCCTCGCCCAACATCAACATGCGCGATCCCATCCTGTATCGGATCAGGCGCGCGCACCACTATCGGACCGGCGACGACTGGTGCATCTATCCGATGTACGACTTCGCCCATCCACCCTCCGATGCCATCGAGCGCATCACGCACTCACTGTGCACGCTCGAGTTCGAAGATCATCGTCCGCTCTACGACTGGCTCATCGACCATCTCCCCGTACCCGCTCGCCCGCGACAGATTGAATTTGCACGGCTGAACCTGACCCACACGGTCATGAGCAAGCGCAAGTTCCTCGAGCTCGTGCAGCAGGGACACGTCAACGGGTGGGATGATCCGAGAATGCCGACGATCAGCGGCATGCGCCGCCGCGGATACACTCCCGAGGCCATCCGGGCCTTCTGCGAACGGATCGGCGTCGCCAAGCGCGAGAACGTCGTCGACGTCGCGCTCCTCGAGCACGCCGTGCGTGAAGATCTCAATCGGACGGCGCCGAGGGTCATGGGTGTGCTGAACCCGCTCCGGGTCGTGATCGAGAACTACCCGGAAGGGCAGGTGGAAAACTTCGACATCATCAACAATCCCGAGGACGCGTCCGCCGGGGTGCGGAGCGTGCCGTTCTCGAGGGAGCTGTTCATCGAGCGTGACGACTTCCGCGAGGATCCGCCGAAGAAGTTCTTCCGCCTTGCGCCGGGTCGTGAAGTGCGGCTGCGCGGGGCGTACTTCGTGACCTGCACGGCGGTGATCAAGGATGCTGACGGTCACGTCACCGAACTGCGATGCAGCTACGATCCTGCGACGCGCGGGGGAGACGCCACCGATGGCCGACGCGTCAAAGCCACGCTCCATTGGGTGTCGGCGCCACACGCGCTCGAGGTGGAGGTTCGCCTCTACGATCGGCTCTTCAAGAGCGAGTTGCCCGATACCGTCGACTATCTTTCGGATCTGAACCCGGTGTCGCTCGACGTGCTGACCGGAGCGCGCGTTGAACCGAGCGTGTTGAATGCTCCGCCAGGGACGCGATATCAGTTCGAGCGCCTCGGATACTTCTGTGTCGATCCGGATTCCGCGCCCGACCGGATGGTCTTCAACAGGACGGTCACGCTGAAGGACACCTGGGCTCGAATCGAACGGCGCGGTTAATGGCGAGGCTACGCGATGGAAGACGCGAGCGAGCGCAGCGAAGCGAGCCACGCGAACGGAGCGAGCCGGCGAAGCGGCTCGCGAGAGAGCGTGTAAGGGAGTCCGAGCGGCGAAGCCCCTCGGAGTGAGGACGTGCTCGAAACGGTCTTCCTTGACGCCGGCGGCGTGCTCGTTTATCCGAACTGGACGCGCATCAGCCGTGCTCTCGCCGATCGCGGCGTCCAGGTCGATCCGGCAGCGCTTGCGGCAGCCGAGCCCTTTGCCAAAAAGCAAATCGACGATCGCACCACGATTTCATCGACCACCGATGCCGGCCGCGGGTGGCTGTACTTCAACCTGATCTTCGAACGCGCCGGAGTGCCTCTGACGCCGGAGGTCGAGCACGCGCTCGCTGAGCTGCACGCCTACCACCAGACGTCCAATCTCTGGGAGCTCGTACCGCCGTCGATCGTCCCGTCGTTGGCGGCGCTTCGGAAGCGGGGGTTGAAATTGACCGTCGTGTCGAACGCCAACGGCCGCCTGAAGGTGCTGTTTGATCGCCTCGAGCTATCGAGCTGCGTCGATTGCGTGCTCGATTCACACGACGAAGGCGTCGAGAAGCCGGATCCGCGGTATTTCGAGATCGCGCTCCAGCGAAGCGGCGCGAGGCGCGAGACGACGATTCACGTCGGCGATCTCTATCACGTGGACGTCATCGGTGCGCGCAACGCGGGATTGCGCAGCGTGCTGCTGGACGAAGCCGGTCTGTATCCCGATGCGGACTGCCCCCGGGTCAGCTCGTTTCCTGCGTTTGTCGAGCTGATTTGCACAGGAGCGTTCGACTGATCATCCGGTCGCCTGCCGGGATCCGGTACCCGTGATCCGGGATCCGAGAAGCGCTCCGCCGACCGGCGAACCGGATCCCGGATCCCGAACCACCGATCCCGAGAAGTATCAACGCGCTGAAAGCGCAATAATCGGATCGATCCGTGCCGCGCGTCTCGCCGGCAGCGTGCACGCGGCGAACGCGACGACCGCAAGGACTCCAGCCACGACCGCCAGGACGAGAGGATCCATCGCGCTCACCGCGTAGAGCTGCGTCGCGATCGTCCGCCGCACCACAAACGCGCCAGCGACGCCGGCGACGAATCCTCCCAGCATCAGCCCCATGCCTTCCTTCGCAATCAAGCCGAAGACGCGGCGTGAGTCGCTGCCGAGCGCGAGTCGAATACCGATCTCACGGGTCCGCTGCGACACCTGATAAGCCAGCACGCCGTAGATGCCGATGGCGGCGAGGAAAAGCGCCACAACCGCAAATACGATGGCGACGACCATCGGCGTGCGTCGATCCGCCACCGACTCGTTCATCCGATCTGCCATCGTGCGGACGCTGTAGAGCGGTAACTCCGGATCGATCGCCTTCAGCTGCTGACGGATCGCCGGGACAATGGACATTGGGTCACCCGCGGTTCGAATCGCCAGCGTCATCCCTCGCGGCGCCTCCTGACGGACCGGGAAATAGTAGGTGCCGACGCGATCTTCAGTCGTGACGAGGCCTGCCATCTTGGTTTCGCCGACGACGCCGATGACGGTGAGCCACTTCGTGTTCTTGCCCGGCGCGGTGAGGTCGTCGGGCTTCTCCGGTCGGAACATCCGGCGGCCGATGGGATCGGCCCCCGGCCAGAACTTCCGAGCGAGGCGATCGTCGACGATCACAACGGGCGCAGACGATTCCGTGTCGCTGTCCTTGAACGTGCGTCCGCTCTTGAGAGGAATGCCGAGCGTTTCGATATACCCGGGCGATGCGACCACCATATAAGGCGAGATGAGCGATTCGCCGGGAGCCATCCGGTAGCCTTCGGCCTGAATGACGCCGTCACTGAAATCGCCGCCGAACGGGATAGTCGAGACGAGGCCAGCCGATTCGACGCCCGGTGCGGTCCGGACCGCTCCGAGGAACCGATCGGCGAACGCGCGAAGCGCGGAGTCGTCCCGATATCGGGAAACCGGCGGGGTGACTCGCGCGGTCAGAAGGTTCGAGGGATTGAACCCGGGTGCAACGGCCAGCACACGTTCGAAGCTGGCGAGGAGGAGCCCGGCACCCGCCAGCAGCATGAACGCAAACGCAATCTGGCTGGCGACGAGCAAGCGGCCGACGACGCGAGTGCCGTGGCCGGTCGTTGCGCTGCGGCCTTCCTCGCGGAAGGCCTGACTGAGATTCAGGCGGCTGAGACGCGCGACGGGCGCGAGGCCGACGATGACGCCGACGGCCAGCGCGAGGACGAGCGCGAAGCCGACGACCTGCAGGTTGATCTGGATTTCGTTGGCGCGCGGCAGCGCGTCGAGACCGACACCTCCGAGCGCCGTCAGCGCCAGGTAGCCAAATCCCAGCCCCAGTACGCCTCCCGCCAGCGTCAAGAGGACGGTTTCGGTAACCAGGTACCGCGTCAGCCGCGGCAAGCTTGCTCCCAGCGCGTGGCGCGTCGCGAGCTCGCGCATGCGCGCGGACGAGCGAATCAGCACCAGGTTCGTGATGTTGACAACGCCGATTGCGAGGACGACGAACACGCCAGCCCACAGCATCAACAGCGTGGGCCGCACTGCGTGGACGAGATCCTGCTGGAGGGGAACCACCACCGTGTGGAATCCGGCGTTGATGAGAATCTGCTTGAAGAGAGGAAATCGTTCGAAGTTGCGCGCGTTCAACGCGTCGATCTGCTGCTGTGCGACGGCGACGGTCGCGCCGGGCTTCAAGCGGCCAACCATCGTCCAGTTGTTGCTGTGCCTCGAGTCGTCGGATTTCTCCTCAGCGGTGAACCCCGCCGGCGTCCAGAGCTTGACGTCGGGATCCATGAAGTAGAACGCCTGTGGCAACACTCCAACGACGGTATGGTTCACCCCGTTGATTCGCAGCTGCTGGCCGATCGCGGAATCCTGACCGCTGAAGACCTGCTGCCACAGCGCATAGCTCAGGATCACTTCGCGATTGCGTCCGATCTCTCCTTCGTCTTCATTGAAGACGCGCCCTCGCAGTGGCGCGACCCGAAGCATTCGAAAGAGCGATGGCCGGGCGGTCATGCCCGTGAGGCGCTGCGGGTCCGCTCCTGCCCCAACCGTCTGGCCGTTCAACCGGTACAACGCGAGCTCTTCGAAGACGTCAGTGTCGCGAAGCCGATCGTAATAGTCGGGAACGCCCGTCGACGCCCGCTCGACGCCTGCGCGTGGATAACTGTTGTAGAGGGTGACGAGATGGTCTGCCTCTGCGATCGGAAGCGGGCGAAGCAGCACGCAGTTGATGATGGCGAATATGGCCGCGTTGGCTCCGATGCAGACGGCAAGCGTCAGGATCACGGTGGCGGCGAAGCCCCGGTCCTTCGAGAGCACACGGCCGGCGAACTTCAGATCCTGAAGAAAACGGTCCATGAGAAGCTCTTACGCAACGGCGCCACGCCCCGTTCGATCGATTTTTCGCGATAATGTTTCACCGCCGTCACGGAGGTGGAAATGGCCGACGCGCGTGACTCAATCAGGCTCCGATGGTTCGAGACGATCAGCCAGGACGTCCGGTATGCGATCCGGTCGCTCCGCCGAACGCCGTCGTTCACCATTGCGGCGCTGCTCACGCTTGCGCTTGGCGTCGGTGCCAACGCCGCGATTTTCAGCGTCGTCCATGCCGTTCTCCTGAAGCCTTTGCCCTATACGGAGCCCGACCGTATCGTGCAGCTCGTGCGGCGAACGCAAGGCAGCGAAAGCGGCGGACATACGGGGCTTCGATACCTGTTCTTTCGCGACAACATGCAATCGATGCAGGCCATCGCGGCGTGGCGTGGACTGACCGGGTTCAACCTGGCGACCGGCGATCACGCCGAGTACATCAAGGCGATGCCGGTCTCGAAGGAGTTCTTCCCGGTGTTCGGCGTCCGCGCAAGCTACGGAGAGACGTTCGACGAAACGCATGACCGCACGGGAGGGGCCGACGCCGTTGTCCTCAGCCACGGATTGTGGAATCGAATGTTCGGTGGCAACCCTTCGGCGGTGGGATCGACGGTGTCGCTCGGCGATCGACCGTATACGGTCATCGGCGTTCTGCCGCGCGAATTCCAGACGATCCCGCCCGCTGATGTGTACGTGCCGCTCCGTCCGAGTACGACGGGTCCGGGAGGCGGGTTTAATTACGGTGTCGCCGGTCGCCTCAAGGACGGCGTCAGCCTCGAACAGGCGAACGCCGAGGCGTCGTCGCTGTTCGTGTCGTTCCGCGATGCGCACCCGGACGCGATGATCAAGACCGAATACGCCGCCGCGTTCGTTCCATACCAGGGCAGCACGGTGCAATCCGCCCGTCCAGGACTGCTGCTGATGCTTGGCGCGGTCGGAATGCTGCTGCTGATCGCGTGCGCGAACACGGCGAACCTCCTGCTGGCGCGCGCGTCGGCGCGCGGCAGGGAAATCGCCGTTCGCGCCGCTCTGGGGGCAGGCCGTGCTCGCCTCGTTCGACAACTGCTCACCGAATCGGTGCTTCTTTTTGTGGCGGGCGGGGGCCTTGGCGTTCTCTGCGCGTATTGGGCGGTTCCATCGCTGATCACCCTGACGCCGACGTCGTACACGGTCTATCAGGATGCTCGTGTCGATCTCACGGTGCTGAGCGCCATGCTGGCCGTGTGTGCGGTCACGGGGTTGATCTTCGGTCTGGCACCGGCGATCAGTCTCTCGCGGTACGACGCCGGCGACGCGTTGAAGCACGACGGAACACGCACGACGATCGGACACGGATCGGCATGGATCCGGCGGGGGCTCGTCGTCGCCGAAGTTGCGTTGTGCATGCTCCTTCTCGTCGGAGCTGGTCTTCTCATTCAAACATTCGTGCGCATGCGGGCGATCGAGCCCGGATTCGATCCACGCGGTCTCCTGACCGCGCGGATGTCACTGCAGAGTGATCGTTACACGACCACCGCGGACTTCAATCGATTCTTCGACCAGGCGCTCGAGCGAATTCGGCGTATTCCCGGAGTGCAGGCGGCGTCAATCGTCAATGGCGTGCCAATCGAGCGCGGATTGAACCTCAACGTCGACGTGCTCGATGGCCCCGAACTCGTCGAGCGAGCCGTGGTCGATTGGCGCTACGCGAGCCTGAACTACTTCGACACGATGCGGATTCCGATTGTTTCCGGACGGGCCTTCAACGAGGCCGATCGTGCCGGCGCGTCCCCCGTTGCCGTCGTCAACGAGGAGTTTGCCAGGCGCTTTTTGAAGAACACGAATCCGCTCGGTCACCACATCCGCGTCTTCCGGGACGATGGCTCGATTGAAATCGTCGGCGTCGCAAAGAACCTGCGGGAACGCCGGCTGACGGCCGGCCCAATTCCATTGATGTATGTCCCCATCACCCAGGCGAACATCGCCGGCATCAGTGCCAGCCACACGTACTTTCCAATGAGCTGGGTCGTTCGCACCCAGGCAGCGGGTCCCGAGATCATCGGCGCCATTCGAGAGGCGATGCGCACGACCGACCCGAGGCAGCCGTTCTCGGCTTTTGCGACGATGGACGACGTCAAGTCGAGCTCGATGACGTCCGAGACGTTTCAGATGAGGCTGTTGAGCGGGCTCGCGGGTCTGGGGTTGCTCCTGGCAGTTGCCGGCATCTACGGCCTGGTTGCCTATATGGTTGCGGAACGCGGGCGGGAGTTTGGTATCCGGATGGCGCTGGGGGCGACCCGCGGCAGGATTCTGCAGCACGTTTTGCGACAGGGAGCAGTCCTGGCCTCGATCGGAGTCGTGATTGGCGCAGGCGGCGCGCTGGCGCTGAATCGGACGCTGAAGGATTTTGTCTACGGCGTCAGCACCGTCGATCCGTTCACGTTCATCCTGGTTGGGCTGCTGTTGGTTGGCGCAGCCTGCGTGGCGAGCCTCGTTCCCGCCCTGCGCGCCGTCCGCCTCAATCCTGTCTCGGCATTACGCGAGTGAACGCGATGTAAACGTCCTCGATCGAAAGTGCTTCTCATCAGCAGACCAGCCTGGATCCCGAAACGTCATTAAACGTTGAGCGTCGAACCGGGGTCTAAGGAACTGGATGCGTATTCTTCGCGGTCTCTCGAGCAAGTCCCTGCCGTGCGGATGTCTGGCTGGTGTGTACGAGACATACGACGGGCTCGTCGTTGCCATCGTTGACGCCAAAAGTACCGAGTGCCCCAACCTTTCCCACATCAACGGGAAGATCGTTCCCGCTGACGATGCGCTCCGCGCAGTAGCCGATCCAGGACTGCGATAGGCTCGAGCTTCTTCCGAGTCCCTCCTCCTCAACCGGGTCAGATCCCAGTTATCGATTTACACGGTACGATCTCCCCTGTATGAAGATCGCGACCTGGAACGTGAATGGGATTCGCAAGCGACAGACCGAACTCCAGGACTGGATGGACCGGGTACAGCCGGATGTGGTGTGCCTCCAGGAGATCAAGGCGACGATCGACCAGCTCCCCGTTTGGCTGTGCGAAATGGAAGACTACTGGTGCTATTGGCACGGTGGAAAAGGTTATTCAGGGGTTGGCCTTCACGTCAGCAAACGCCTGGCGGCAGAGCGGCCCACATTCGAACATCCGCCATTCGACTATGAAAATCGGATCGTCCTGGTACGGCTTCCGGCGGTGACCGTCGTGTCCGTCTACGTGCCGAACGGAGGAAAGGACTTCCCGGCGAAGGTGGCGTTTCTCGACGCGCTCGAACGGTTCGTGTCCGACATGCGCGGCGACGCGAATCCCATCGTGATCTGCGGCGATCTGAACATCGCGCGCGCCGATATCGACGTGCATCCCAAGGAGCGCAAGCCGCGCGCGATCGGACAGCTGCCCGAGGAGCGCGCGCAGCTCGAACGAATCATCGGCCACGGCCTGGTCGACGTCAGCCGCGCGCTCGAGCCCGAGAACGACCAGATGTTCACGTGGTGGGCGCCGTGGCGGAACATGCGTCAGCGGAACATTGGCTGGCGCCTCGATTACCTGCTCGCCAGTCAGCGCGTGTTCGAACGCGTGCGCTCCTGCACGATTGAGCGAGAGACGGGCACGTCCGATCACGCACCCGTCACGGGGGACTTTGACCTCTGAGACGCCCTACTTCCCGTCTGAAAAATTGACCGTGACCGTCATCATGATCGGCACTGGTGCACCGTTCATCAATGTCGGGACGAACTCCCATTGCTTGACGGCGTCGAGCGCCGCCTGATCGAGTAGTGGGATCGACTTCAATACATGCCCTTCCTCGACGCGCCCGTCAGTGCCGATGCGTACTTCGATGATGACGACGCCGGCGACGCCGGCCTCGCGGGCGATTGGTGGGTAGACGGGTCTGACGTCCTTGATCTTGCTCGGCGCTTTGATGGTCCCACCAACACGCAGCGGGTCGCCTTCCTGCCTCGGCTTGAACTCCATGACCTCCGGGCCTCTGGCAAACCGGATATCGACGGTGAATGAAAGTGGCGCTTCGTACGGCGGATCGTACCGCCACTGGCGGACCGACGTCAGCGCGGAATCGATCAGTGCCTCGATTGCTTGTCGAGCGTTTCCAGCATCAAGGCCGCGTGCGCCCTTCGCGGTCCCTTCCAGCGTTCGAATTCCTCTATTTCCCAAATCGACCATGGACGCTTCGAAGCTCAGGTCCGGCAGAGCGACCGACAACGAGACCGCGCGGGCTTCCGCAACACGGCCGACGTCGTCCAGCGTGACCCTTATTCCTACGTCGGCTCGAACCGAGTCGATCGAATCGGGGACGACCGGCGCCTCATAGTGGACGCGGCGCGGCACTGGATTCTCCGGAGTAACGGCGCGCGCTTTGAGTTCGAGCGGCCCTGCGTCGAACGAAGCTGCCGGAGTGGTCTGATCGCTGCGGCGCAGCGGAAACGCTGACACGGCATACCAGCTGCCGAGACCGACGATCAACGCCATGGCGGCGCAGGTGACAACGATCCGTCGTGACGACATGACATCCTCCTTGGAAACGAGCGCGATGCGGCGGAGCAGGTGGCGGCGCCGCGCGAACGCGGCGGTCGGGACAACCGACGTCGTATCGGCGAAGGCAAGCAGCGCTTCGACGTAGGTCTTGCGGCGTCCGGTCACCAGGATTGCGAGTTCATCCACGACCTCTTCGCGAGCGCATTGAATTCGAGATGCGAGCCACCAGCTGGCTGGATGAAACCAGAAGAGGCACACCGCGATCTCTTCCGCGATCAGCCACCCCCAGTCGCGCCGCTTCACGTGCAGCAGCTCATGACCGATGACGGCCTGCTGAATCTCGGGAGGCTGATTGCGCATCACGTCGGGGAGCAGAACCAGCGGTTTCAGGATGCCAAACGTCACCGGCTGCTGAAGGTCGGAGTTGTAACGGATGTCGGCGTGCGTCCCTACGGCGCGTTGCAGGTCCGGGTCGATCAGGACCGGCTGTTGTAACAGCGCGCCCCGTCGCAATTGGCGCAGCTTGATGAGTCCGAACGCAAGCCAGAGAAGCCGTAGCGCTATTCCAGTCGCCATTACGGCAAGCAGAATCAATCCCCAATCCCCGCGAGTGGAAGCGCCGGTCGCGAATTGTGTTTGAGCCGTAGCTACGGCAGCCTGGGTCGTGGCGGAGGCGACGACAGCGTGTCCATGCTTGTACGGCTGAATCCACGGCAACGCCAGGCAGAGCAGCGCGACACCACGCCAATATGCGTAGCGCACGCCGGCGACGTCGAGCCTGAACAGCCAGGGCAGCAGAGCCGCCGCTGCGACGACTCCCGCTGCTTGAAGACTCCAGGGCAGAAGATTCGCGAGGATGGCGGCGCTCATTCTTCGATCTCCTCGATGATTCGCTGAACCGCTTTGCGTTGCCGCTCCGTCAGGCGTGAATCCTTTGCCAGGTGCAGCAACAAGGACCCCGAGGCGCCGTCGAAGACGCGATCGACGAAGTCGCGCACCATGGCGCCGAGCACCTGGTGGCGGGGCTTCGTGGGCGTGTAGACATGCGCCTTCCCGACGCTCTTCTTTTCGAGGTACCCCTTGCTCTCGAGCACGTTCATCATCGTCATGACGGTGGTGTAGGCGATGGGGCGTGTCTTGCGGAGGGCCTCGTAGACGTTGCGCACGGTGGGGGTGTCTACTCGCCACACGACTTTCATGATTGAGAGTTCCTGGGGGGTGAGGGTGCTGCTCGGCTTGCGCATGACTACTAACTATTAAGTATTTAGTAGGTCATGTCAAGCGTCAACTTGAAGGCGTATCATCGTGGGAGCAATTCGAACGGAGGGTGTGATGGTCGCCGCCGTAATATTGTCGCTTGCACTGACGCCTTCGCCGCAATCCCAACCACCACGCGATCGGACCGCAGCGATGCGGCCCGCCGCACCTGAGCCTGCCGCTCGCGAAGCCGAGCTCACGAAGCGAATCGCGCAGACGCCGAACGGCATCGCCGCCTACATCGAGCTGTCGAAGTTGCAAGAGGATCGCGGCGCGTACCCGGAGGCGGAGGCGACGCTCGTGCGGGGCCGGCAAGCGAATCCAAAGGACAAGAAGATCGTGATGGCGCTCTCTGGTTTCTACAACCGGCAGGGCGACTTCGCAAAAACCATGGAGGCGCTCGAGGCTGCCGAGCAGCTCGATCCAACCGACCCGACGGCGCCGCAAATCGTCGCCACCTACTATTGGGAAAAGGCGTACAAAGATCACCGCCTCCTTCCGGCCGACCAGTTGCGTTACATCATGAGCGGAATCGCGGCCACCGATCGGGCGATGGCACTGAAGCCCGACTACGTCGACGCCTTGACCTACAAGAACCTCCTCCTCAGGATGCAATCGAACCTGGAGACGGATCCGGTTCTCAAGCAGCAGCTGATTGCTGAAGCCGATGCGCTTCGCAATCGCGCGATCGAACTGAGCAAGCAGCGCGCGGCCATCAACAGTGGCGACGGGGTCGTCGCGCTCGGAGGGTCGCTGCCGCCACCGCCACCGCCTCCGCCGCCCGCCAATGGTACGGCCGCGTCGAGATCGGGTATGGCGCCGGTCCGCGTCGGTGGCAACATCAGGACGCCGACCAAGGTACGTGACGTCCGTCCGGTCTATCCAACGGAAGCGCAGGCTGCCGGCATTCAGGGAGTCGTCATCATCGAAGCGACGATCGATGTCGACGGGCACGTCAACGATGCGAAGATCCTTCGCTCGATTCCGCAACTCGACGACGCCGCGCTGACTGCGGTGCGACAGTGGGAATTCACCCCGACAGAAGTCAATGGTGTCCTGGTTCCGGTCATCATGACGGTGACCGTGAACTTCTCGCTACAGATTGCTGAGTGATGATTGCTGATTGTCGATAGACGCGAAGCGCGCCCTTCATTCAACATTCAGCATTCAGCAATCAGCATTTCACTGCGTCCGCCGACCCCACAGCTCAGAGAGGCGGACGATCACTTCAACGGCTTTGTCCATGTCCTCGGCCGAGACCCATTCGAGCCGCGAGTGGAAGTTGTGCTCCCCCGCGAAGAGATTCGGCGTCGGCAACCCCATGAATGACAGGCGCGATCCGTCTGTACCGCCGCGGATGGGCTTTTCAATTGGCTGCATTCCCGCGAGCCGGATCGCCTGGCGCGCGAATTCGACGACCTGAGGGT